>Ga0105045_10001923_pt1 | contig 17201 bp, 14 predicted proteins | sample MAT02_FD_78089 | JGI IMG/M metagenome (GOLD analysis project Ga0105045, IMG submission 78089) | Freshwater microbial communities from Lake Fryxell liftoff mats and glacier meltwater in Antarctica - MAT-02 (megahit assembly) | ecosystem: Environmental > Aquatic > Freshwater > Ice > Liftoff... | reverse complement strand
CGCGGCCGGGCTATAGCAACTGCTTCAGGCGATCGGGATCGATGTTGCCGCCACTGACGAGCACAACGGTTGGCCGCTCGCGATCCAGCGCGATCCGACCGGAAAGGACGGCGGCCAGGGCTGTGGTCCCGGAAGGTTCTGCCACTATCTTGAGGCAGGTCATCATATCCACCATTGCTGCCACGATTTCTGTGTCCGACACGAGGAGATGTTCGGCAAAATCCTGCTTGATGAGATCGAAGCAATGCCGGCCTGCCGTCGGCGGTGAAAGACCTTCGGCCACGCTCCTGCCCTCGAATGCGACCGGCGCTCCGGCTGCAAGGCTGCGGCGCATCTGGTCTGCTCCCTCGGGCTCGACCCCAATCAGTCTAACGGCATGATCCGGTTGGCAGGCGCGGGTTGCAAGAGCCAGTCCGCCAGCCATGCCACCGCCGCCAATGGCGGTTACAATTGTCCCTACCGTGGGCAGGTCCTCGAATATCTCCAATCCTGCCGAAGCATGGCCAACCATCAGGTCCCTGTCGTCATAGGGGTGGACGAGCAGGCGCGAAGTTTCTTCGGCAAAGGTCTCGGCGCGGGCACGCAGGGTCGTATGATCCTCGACCAGAACGAGTTCCGCCCCATACTCGCGCGCCGCAGCGATTTTGAACCGACTGGCGTTGTGATAGACGAAGACGGTCGCTTTCGTCCCGACTTTTGCCGCTGCATATGCGAGGCCCAGGGCTGCGTTTCCGGACGAGAACGACACGACGCCCAAAGCTCGCTCGGTGCGGGTTAAACGCATCATCTTGTTCATCATGCCGCGAACTTTGAAGGCGCCCGTTTTCTGCATGCATTCCAGTTTGAAATACAGATCTGCGCCCACGCGGTCCCCAAGGCGGCGCGAACGGACAAGAGGTGTCTTGTGCAGAAACGGCATTGCGACACGACGTGCGGCCTCCAATTCCGCCAGCAGGTCGTGAGCCAAAAGGTCCTTCTGCTGAAGCATTGCCCACTCCCCTGTCGTCATCGGCCGAAGCACGCCGCGTCGGGCAGCAGACTATGACAATACCGTTGCTTGTGCAACCAATCTGCCAGACGAGTTAATTTCGCGCCTCAGCGTGCACGCAGATAGGCGCCCACCTCGGCCAGAGCAGCGTCGGCTTCGGGCAACTGGCCGGCGAATAAGCCCCAGTCATGGGGCATATCAGGCCAGATCGAAATGTCTGCGGCTACTCCGGCGGCACGCGCGTGCTCATGGAAATGCACGTTGGATTCCAAGGCTGGTTCCACAGCGCTGACCTGCAACAGCATTGGCGGCAGACCGGCAAGTGGTCCATTGATCGGTGAAGCCAGCGGATCGGTGACCTCCAGATCCTGCAGAAAGAGCGCCACGACGTAATTAATGTAGGCAATGGCTTCCGGTGGGATCCCTGAAAGGTCCGCGAGGTCCACAGCACCACCCAGCGAGACAATCGCGTCAGGACTGCGCATGCCGGTCCGCAGCATTTCCTGCGCGGCACTGATCGACAGGCTGCCTCCGGCAGAGTCGCCGCCCAGGAAAGCCCGATCGGCGATGCCAGGACCGTCCGGGCCGTTGGCGATCATCCATGAAAAGGCGGCAACAGCGTCGGCGCGGGCATCGTGCAGTGTATGTTCCGGGGCCAGTGCATAGTCGACATTAAGCACCGCGATCCCTGCCGCCTTCGCCAGGTGGGAGATCATCGGCCGAAACATCTCCAGGTCGCCGGCCAGATAGCTGCCGCCATGCAGCCATGCCAGACGCCGACCATCGATCGCGCCCTCGGGAACCAGCCACTCGCACGTCACGCCCGCGGCATTGACCGGTATTACAGCGACGCCTTTGGCCAGAGGGTCACCCGATGCTATCTCCTTCATCAACTGGCGTGCCAGCGAAATGTCCCGTTTTACATAGATCGCGTCCATGTAGGCGGGGCCGACCTTGGCGAGGCGCTGCATGATGAGCTGAAATTCCGGAGAGGGCATGGTATAATCCTACTCGATGCGCTTGAAGGTGCTGGCGCCGTTGCAGAGAAAATCACCGCCGCCCGAGCCAGGGATGTTGACGAACTGAAAGCCCCGGACCAGCCTGGTGCTGAGCTCGGGCGCCAGGGGGTAGAATAATGGCCCAGCTCCGGTCAGGTAAAAGGCGTCGGGGCCCGAAGGTATGATCGGCAGCCGCGACATGGCTTTGTGCAGCGGATTGGCGCGCGGCGCGATCGTGAGATACGGACCATCTGCCTCGACGGACACGGTCAGGCGCAGGATATGATCGCCAAATTCGCCGAGTATGTTGCCGAGATCGGCAACCGGGGCGATCGGCATGTCGGATGCGCTGGCCTCGAACACCCCGATCAGATCGCGGCACAGGGCGCCCACCACATCCTCGTAGACCACCATTCCGGTCGGCGCGTTGACAAGCAACGCAACCACCAGCTCGTCTTCGGGAACAATCCGCAAATGGGCTCTGGTACCGGCGGTTGAGCCGTCGTGTGCAACGATGCGTTTGCCACCCCAATCGAACAGGCTCCAGCCCAGACCCCAGCCGAGCAGGCTGCCGGAATAGGACGCCGGCATCTGGACGGACCATGCGGCAGCAGCGGTTTCGGGCCTCAGGAGGTTTCCGTGCAGATAGGCTTCGGCCATAGCCACAAGGTCGCGTGCGCGACCTGCAGGCGTCGAACCCGCCGGCGAATGGCCATGGAGGAGAAAGGGATGGGGATCGACCTTCCACTCCGGGTTTCCAGGGTAGCGCACGTGGCCAACAGCGAAGAGGTGGCGCAGGGCGAATTCCGGCCGGGCAACCAGTGCGTCCAGCTTCAATGGTTCCGCGACAAGGGTTTGCAGTGCAACGTCCCATGGCTGACCCGAGGCGGTTTCGATACAGCGCCCCAAAAGCAGCATGCCGCTGTTGCAATAGGAGAGCAGGGCACCGGGCCGGTGCTGCATCGGCTCTGAATTGATGAGGACGATCTGGCGTGCCAGCGCATCCTCGTTCCGCCCGGTATCCTGGAAAATGGTGCCGACCAGTCCGCTGCAGTGGGACAGCAGCTGGCGGATCGTGATATCGGCCAGCAGCGGTTCGACAGGGTCGAACTCCGGCACGTAGCTGCGCGCGGGGGCGTCAAGCCCCAGTTTCCCCTGATCGACCAGTCTCAGCACCATTGTTGCGGTGATGGTTTTGCTGATCGAGCCAAATGGGAAAATGGTGTCAGAGGTGACGGGTACGCCCGTCGCACTGTTAGTGACGCCTGCGGCGGCCTCGTACAGCTGCCCCTTCCAGAGCACGGCGATTGCCGCGCCCGGCAGCCGGTGGGCAGCAATGCTCGCTGCAAGCTTTGCGGACAGGGTCTCCAAAATGGTGCTCATTTGATGTCGGAAGCGTCGCCGCCGGCCGGCCGCCAGACTGCCTTTGCTACCCGATACCAGTTCAATCCCAGTATCTTGCGAATGCTGGTCTCGTCATAGCCGCGGTCGATCATGGCCTGGGTGATGCGTGGATAGTCCTCAGGCTCGGCCAGCGGCATGTCGGGTCGGTACCCTGAACCGGGCGGAAAGGCGCCACCTGCCGCCGCCAAAGCAGCCTCGTAGATGAAGGACTGATCGTAAACATAGTCCAGCGACAGTCCGACATGGTCGGGCCCGACCATCTGGACCATGTGGTCAATGTGCTCGACCAGACGTGCAGCAGAAACATCATACTGGGCATTGACCATGTTGGAGATGCCCAACACCCCGATCACCCCGCCGCTTTTGGCCACTGCGGCGATCAAAGTATCGTCGACATTGCGGGGATGGGAATGGACAGCGGCCGCATTCCCGTGGGACACGATCACCGGAGACGTCGAGGCAGCGATTGTGTCGAGCGCCGTTTGCCGACCGGTGTGTGCCACATCGACCAGCATGCCGACCCGGTTCATCTCCGCGACTACGCGTCGGCCATAGCCGGAAAGGCCGGCGTCGGACGGCTCCATGCAGCCGTCCCCCACGCTGTTGCGAAGGTTGTAGGCCATCAGCATGTGCCGAACGCCCAATATGTAAAGAACTTCGATCATCGCAAGGCTCCCGTCGAGCCCGGAGGTGCCCTGCAGATCAAAGGCTATACCAACGCGCCCGGCTCGCTTGGCGGCAAGCATGTCATCGGCCGTGTCGACCAAGCGATAAAGATCCGGTGAAGCCTGGATTTGCGCTCGCTCCACCGCAATCTTCTTTATAGTTGTGCCCGCGTCGAACCCGTCGCCACCGATGGACAACGAGACGAAGTCGACCCCGCTAGCAGCAAAGCGTGGCAGCAATGCCCGCTTCAAGCCCGGTGCGCCGAGGTCGGTGTATGGCAGGGTGAAGTCGCAGACAAAGGCGTCGCGATGGAGGCTCGCGGCCTGTTCGCTTACATCCATGCTAGTGGTCATGGCAGCCCCCAATCATGCCCAAATCAGCGTCTGCAATTCCTGAACCTGCACCGTGCAAATGTCGATCGTTCGTCAGGCCAGACGCTTCGTCGCCCGTTCAACTTCCTAGAATCGAGCCGAGAATTCCAGTCCAGCTGTCCGAGGTTGACGGAAGTTGACCAAGATGCGGGACGGACCCGGTGTGAACGGGGTAGTCCCAGGAGTTGGGATGCCTGCCGTGGTGCTGGTAACGACGTCGGCGTTTGTTAGGTTGCGGCCCCACGCTCTGACACTGAAACGTCCGTCTGCCGTCTCCATGCCGACGGCGGCGTACAGCCACCAGTAGGCAGGCTGCACAAAGGGTGATCCGTCGGCGGTATTGTAGCTGTCAGCCCAGCGCGCGTTGCCGTTCAGGCGCAAGTTGAGCGCGTTATTAAGTGGCGCGAGCCAGTCAGCCGAGAAGGTCAGATTGTTCTTCGAGACCCCGGCAATCCTCTTGCCGTTAAGGGCCGGATTGGCACTTTCTTTGAACTCGGCGTGGTTGTGGCCGTAGGTTGCGCCAAGAGTGATGCCCTTTACCGGAACGACGTTGAGTTCGGCTTCGACGCCGTACAGAACCGCTTTTGGATCGTTGAAGAGCACGAAAGTGGGCACGCCGCCTACGATGGATACTCGACTGGCCTGGCGATCCTTCCAGTCCATGTAGAATGCGGTGATGTTGAATCGTGCGCGGTTTTCCCACAGCTGCGACCGGAAGCCTGCTTCCCAGCTGTTCACAAACTCCGGCCTCACTTGAGCACCCAGCGACCCCGGCAGAGTAGGAAGGCCGGTCTGAAAACCTCCACCCTTGTAACCGCGGGCAAATTTAGCATAAGCTGAAAGTTCGGACGTAAAGCGGTACGTCAAGGCCACATCGCCGGTCAGCTCGGTGTTTGAAAGAGATCCCAGAGCCAGCGGCACGACCAAGTTCACCGGATTGGTGCTGCCGATCGGGGTAAAGGCCTGGCCCGCCGGCACTTGGGCAGGAAATCCCAAGACCGGGTCAATGAGGCTGACTGCGCTTGCAACATTCTTGCGCTTGTCATGGGTAAGCCGCAATCCACCGGATAACACCAGCTTGCTCGTCAGTTCCTGCGTGATCGCAGCGAAAATGGCAAAGCTGTCGGAGTTCAACTTGTTTTGCGATACAGCGTCGGTCGGCACGATTCCTAAGTTCGGGAGCGGCGGCACTGCCAGCAACAGAGGAATGTTTAGAAAGAGCCGGGTGCGGTCGCGCAAAGACTCATGGAAATAATAGAGACCGCCAACGACAGTGGTCCCGGGCGCCTGATAGGACAGACGAGCTTCCTGCGAAAATTGCCGCTGTTCCTGGTTTACGCTGCTGTTGACGAAGGCGACGGGTAGTCCGTCCTGCTCGCTTATCTGATCAATCTTGTAGCCGCGGTAGGCTGTGACCGAGCTCAGAACGATGCGATCACTCAGTTCGTAATTCGCAATCGCCGACAGGCCGAAAATCTCCCGTTGCACCGTGCTGTCGAAATCCGCATTGACCGTGCGCTGGCGCGAGAAGGCGGTGAACGGCGTGATTGTCTCGCCAGGCAAGGTAAACACCACTGCGGCGTCCGTTGCATCGTCCTTTGAATACTCGCCCTGAAACACGATGTTCAGGCGCTCGCTGGCGTCCCACAGCAGTTGTGCCCGACCACCCCAGTTGTCGATCCCGCCAAGGGTAGAGCCTGTTCCCGCATTGCGGGTAAAGCCGTCCTGTTTGCGTCGGGTCAGGTTGAACCGCGTCGATACCGTCTCGGATAGGGGTAGATTGAGATATGCTCGAGCCGAGAAAAGGTCGTAATTGCCGACTTCGACGGTCGCCCCGGCACCAAGTTCGGGACCAGGCCTCGTAGTGGTTATGTTGATCGAACCACCGATGATGTTCTTGCCTTGCAGGGTTCCCTGCGGTCCGCGCAGGATTTCAATGCGGTCGATGTCCAGCAGATCGGTGTTGAACGCCGTGGAGCGACCGACATAGACTTGGTCGACCACTGTGCCATTGGCAGTCTCGAAACCGGCGACGGAGTCGCTAGAGCGCACACCTCGGATGGTCAGAAGCGAATTGAACAGGAATCCGGAGTTGGCAAATTCGACGTTGGGCGCGACTGTGAAGAGTTCGCCTACCGATCTGACACCACGCGCAGAAAGCTGCTCAGACGATAGTGCAGTAATCGATGCCGGAACGTCCTGCACATTCTCGGCAACCTTACGGGCCGTGACAATGATGTCCGTCAAGGTGGCAGACCCCGTTCCTTCGGGTGTCGGCACCTGCGCCAAAGCCGGAGCCGCAGCCAGACTTGCAAGAAGGGCGGTTCCGAAGAAGCCATGCCGTGCCAACTGTTTCTTCATGATGGTCCTCTCGAGTTGCAACTATCTGAATGAAGTCTGATCCTCGCGTCTGGATAGTTGCGAAGGAAACCATATAAAAGTTGTTGACACAACCATTATGTTTGCGTGGCCCCTTGCGAGGGCGGCCTTTCCCGGTTGGCGTTGCGCAAGGTTGGGCGACTGGGCGAAAAGGCGGACGCATCGATCGTGGACCAAGCGCCTGGACGTGGCCTTGCTCCAAGCAGGTTGGCAGCGACCCGCGCCGCGGCCGGCGCGGTCTGGACACCGTAGCCGCCCTGGCCAGCCAACCAGAAAAAATTGGAGTACCGGTGATCGGGGCCGATCACCAAACCCTTGTCGCTAACCGAGGTGCGCAAGCCGGCCCAAGAGGCGAGGATGCGCCGCACGCTGATAGAGGTTGCGCGCTCAAGCCGATCGATTGTGACGGCAATGTCCATTTCGTCCGGCATCGCGTCGCCAGGCGCCTGCAGCGTCTCGTCAGCAGGCGAGACCAATAGTTGGCCTGCGTCGGGCTTGAAGTAAAGATCTTCGCTAAGAGCCACGCAAAACGGCAACTCGTCGAGCGGCCAGCCGGGCGCATCGACAACAACCACGGTTCGGCGGAGGGGGGCAAGGCCAACCGGCTCAACACCAAATAGTGAAGCGACGTCGTCCGCCCATGCGCCTGCCGCATTGACAACGACGCCGGCGAGCAGCGGTCCGGCTTGCGTTTGCAGCAGCCATCTGTCACCGACGACCTCTGCCGACATCACCCGCGCCCCAGTGACCAGCCTTGCTCCGGCTGCGCGCAATACACCAACATAGCCGCTCACGAGCCCGTGAACATCGATGTCGGCAGCATCGGGCTCATAGATAGCCCCGCCAAGAACTCCCTCACGGAACACTGGCGCAACGCGAGCAGCGGCAGCGGCAGCCAGTCGTTCGACCCGCAACCCGCCTTGACGCAGAGCATCGTAGCGCTCGTCTAGCAGCGCGGACTGTTCCGGACTACCGAATTGCAGAACGCCGCGCGGTCGCAGCAGGGGGTGTTCGGCAAAGCCAACGCCGGGCTCGTTGAAAAAGGCGAGGCTTGCGGCACTCAACGCGCGGACCACTTCGTCACCGTAGCTCGGCGCAAAGATTGCAGCAGACCGGCCGGTGGCATGATAAGATAAGTGGTCTTCTAGATCGAGCACCAGTACGCTGAAATGCGAAGCAAGTTCGGCTGCAAGCGACAAACCGGCAATGCCTGCACCAATGACGACAATTTCAATCTCTCGCAGATCAGCCAGCAACAAACTGTGCCTCAGAACCAGCTACTGATTACTGAAAGCGGCTTTTTGATTTTGGCGTGGTGCGGAATTGTGGCGTCCGCCGCTGGATGGCCGACAACCAGGATCAGGAAGGCCTTTTCTGTTTCGGGGCGCTCACAGATCTTGTTCAGGAACGTCATCGGATTGGGAGTGTGGGTCAAAGTACCTAGGCCCGACTCGTGCAAAGCCGCGATGAGGAAGCCGGTTGCGATCCCGACGGACTCGTTCACATAATAGTTCTTGCGTCGTTCAAGCTCAGTGACGCCGCCTTTCCGCTGGGCAAAAATGACGATGAGCCATGGTGCAATCTCGAGGAACGGCTTTTCGTCATCGGTGCCGAGGGGCTCCAGCGCATCCAGCCACTCATCGCCCGCCTTGCCACCGTAGAAGACGCGCTCCTCTTCCTCGGCTGCCGCGCGGATTCTTCGCTTCATCTCTGGGTCGCCGATCACGGCGAAGTGCCATGGTTGGTGGTTGGCGCCGTTGGGCGCCGTCCCCGCCGCCATGAGGCAAGTTTCGATGACCGCCTTCGGCACTGGCTTGTCTGAGAAATAGCGAATCGTGTGCCGACGTTTCAACGACTCGTGGAAGGCCCTCGCCCGGGCTTTCATCTCCGGTTCCGGGTAGGAAACAAAGTCTGTCAGCGGAGAGGCTTCATGGTCGCGCATTTGACATACTCCGGTCGCTTACCCAAGACGGCAGATAAAGTTGCTACTGCAACTTGTCGGTTCGTGCAAGCGGCGTGTTGCCTTACGCTGAGTCAAACATGCTTGCGCGCTTCGACAGTGCCGCGATAGGGCTTGGCGCCCAGCAGCAGCAGCACAGCAAGCAGCGGAAAACAGACCCCGGCAATCACCGCAAGCGAAGCGCCAACACTAGCTTCGTCCTGGAACAACTGATCCGTAAGAAGCGCGACACTTGTGGGCCCGATCCCGCCTCCAATCACACCAACGGCAAGCAGCAACAGGGCCGAAACCTGCGCGCGCTGTCGATTTGGGGTGATGATTTGCACAATGAGCACCGGGACAATCGCCAGGTAACTGCCGAAAAAAACGAACACCGAAAACAGCACCAAGAAGCCGATCAGACCAGGCATGAATGGCGCACAAACGCCGCTGATTGCCAGCATGATTGCGGCAAAAATCGACAGGCGCACGGGCGCGTCCACGATCCCGCGCCGGAACATCCAGTCGTTCAGAATGCCGCTTGTCAGCGCGCCGCCAGTGCCAAACACAAGGAATACCCAGCCGAGTGCGGCCGCGCTATCGGCAGGAGTGAGTTCGAATTGGCGGATCAGGAATGTCGGACTCCAAGCCAGCCAGCCATTGAAAGCAAGGCTGCCGAACGGATAGGCCATGAAGATCAAAGCATAGGTTAGCGCGTCGGCTTTCAGGAGGCGACCAAGTTCGCCAAGGCTGGTGTTGGACTGTATGGGTGTAGGACTGGGTCCACGGCGGACGGGTTCGCGAATGGTCAGAACCATCAGGATCGCCAGCAGAACACCCGGCGCGCTCATCAGTACAAAGGCAGCGCGCCAAGACGTCAGGTGACCAACGAACGGAAGCGTGACTCCATTCCTCGCCCCGAGCCAGGCCAGCGCCATACCCCCCAGAATGAGGCCTAGGCCGGTGCCCAGCGCTCCTCCCATGGTGAAAATCGCCACAGCACGGCCCAATCGCGCCCTCGAGAAGAGGTCCGGCAGCATGGAAAAGGCCGGCGGCGCCAGAGCCGCCTCTCCCACGCCGACCAGGACGCGAGAGATGAACAGGCCGGCGAAACTGGAGGCCAAGCCAAAGACCCCCGTGGCGATGCTCCAGCCCGCGACGCCGGCAGAGATTATCGGGGCGCGTTTCCATCGATCAGAGATCACCGCGATCGGGAGACCGGCAATGGCATTGAAGAAGGCAAAGGCGAAGCCCTGGACCAGGCTAATCTCGGTATCGGTAAGCGAAAACTCGCGCTTAACCGGCTCAACCACAAGATTTAGCAGCGATCGATCAATGTAGGACAGAGCCGACGCGAGACAGAGCAGAATCAGCACCCAGACCCCAACGCCAAGGGGCGGGTTGTCATCGTCGACATACGGTTTCAGGTCACCACCATTCCGGTAGCGCATCGCAGCCCCCTCATCGTGACGCTGCCGAATGCTATGTGCGAAAACTTGCTAATGCAACTATTATGACTTAGCCTGCACTAGCATCAGGAGGAAGCAAAATGACTGCGGCTGTCCGGCAAAGCCCCTGGATCGAGATCGGCGAAGCGCTGCTTCCCGAGATGACGGCATTGCGCCGCGACATACATCGTGAGCCGGAGTTGGGTCTGCACACGCCCCTCACCACTGCCAAGGCTAAGCGGGCGCTGGCAGGGTTGCCGCTCGAGATTTTGGAGGGGTCTTCTACGACCGGCTTCGTTGCTGTTCTCCGAGGTGCCCAGCCCGGCAGGACGCTGCTGCTTCGCGGTGATATGGATGCCCTGCCATTGCAGGAGGATGTCGACCTTCCCTTCAAGTCTGAGATCGCTGGCGCAATGCATGCCTGCGGCCACGACACCCATGTCGCAATGCTTGTGGGTGCCGCCAAGGCGTTGAGCGCGCGCCGGCAGGAACTCGCGGGCACCATCCTGTTCATGTTTCAGCCGGGCGAGGAGGGCTGGCACGGGGCGCGATTCATGATGGACGACGGGTTGCTTCAGCCCAAACCCGACGCGGCATTTGCCCTACACATTTCGCCCAATGTCCAGACTGGACGCTTCGCTGGGAAGTCGGGAGCGCTACTGGCTTCAGCCGACAGCTTCTTGATTACAGTGCATGGAAAGGGTGGCCATGCAGCGCAGCCGCACGACGCACTGGACCCCATGACGATCGCTTGTGAAATCGTCTGCGCCATTCAGGCGATGGTTACCCGACGGGTCCCGGTGTTCGACCCGGTGGTGGTGACGGTTACGCAGATCGAAGGGTCCAAAACGAACAACGTGATCAGCGATCAGGTCCAACTGGGAGGCACCATGCGCAGCTTCTCGCAAGGCTCGCGTGATCTGGCGCAGGACGGCATCCGCCGTGTCGCAGCAGGACTAGCAGCAGCGCACGGCGCGACGGCAGAAGTCGAGATCACGACCGGCTTCCCGCTGACGATATGTGACGACCGGGCTGTAGATCTCGCGAGGGAACAGGTCACCCGGCTTTTTGGCGTCGATGCGTGGCAGACCCTAATGAGCCCGGCGATGGGTTCCGAGGACTTCGCCTATGTGCTGAAGGAAATACCCGGCGCCATGGTGATACTGGGCGCCGCACCCAGCGGCAGCGACTGGCACCAGTGCTGCCCCGTCCATTCAAACCGCATGGTGATCGATGAGTCGGCCATGGCAAAGGGTGCTGCATTGCATTGCGCAGTAGCCGAGGCATTCCTGCGCGACGGTTTTAGCCTGCCCGTGCCGGCAGATCAAATCTAAAGGGCTTGTACTGCAGCGTGAAGCCGGTCCAGCAACACATCCAGAGTGGCAAGCTCCTCGGCCGAAAACCCCTTCAGCAGCCGAGCCTCCAACTCCAGTTCCTCCGGCGCAAGGGCTCGGTATATCCTGAGCCCAGCCGGGGTGGCAGACAAATGATGCAGGCGCCGGTCTTCGGCATTCACCACTTGCAGAAGCAGGTTGCGGTCGGTCATCCGGGCAACGGCGCGGCTGACCTGTGTCTTCTCGATATTGGTAAGCTCCACGACCTCTCGCGCGGTGATACCCGGCTGCGGCGCGACGACTGCCAGCACCCGCCAATCGGCCACCGAAAGGCTGTGATGTCGCCCGTAGCGTTCGGCGAATTTGCTGGCGATATTGTTCGACAGCACCGCAACCTTGAACGGCATGAACCGTTCGAGAACCAACTCCTGCTGCGGTTTGCGATTGGCTGCACCTTCATTCATCAAACTGCTCCAGGAAATCCCGCCGGAAACGCCAGCACGACCTATTGTGCGGCGCGAGTGGTTAGGTGGCAAGCGCAACGCCGTGTGCGTGCCGAACCAAGCGGATCATGCCGGCGTTTCGGGCACCTGAAGCGTGTGGAACTCAGATCAGCAACGCCTAAATGCCACGAGCAGCAGGCGTCCAAGACCAGCCTGCCTAGTTGGCCCGTGACCATAGATGTAACGGCAGCAATATCTGGCCATGTCAACCGGATCCAAAACATCATTCCAGAGCTTTGGATTCGCCCTCAGGAGAACCAGGATGCAATTCTTCAACGCCGAGGCGATTTCAGTGCTGCTCCCGATGGACACAGCGATTGCGACAATGCGCACCGCGATGGTGTCGGTTTCAAGCCAGACGGTCTCCATGCTTCCGCGTGTAATTGCACCACTGGCAGGGGCGTCCGGGCACCTGGGCGTCATGATTGCGTCAGCAACAAGCCCGGCGATCTTCGGAGTCAAGGTAGTGTCGCTTCTGCCAAACAATCCCGCAAATGGGCTGCCGCTCATCCAGGGTATTCTGCTCCTTTTTAATAGCATTAATGGAATGCCGCTTGCAGGTTTCGATGGCGCGGCTGTCACGGCCACACGCACGGCAGCTGCAAGCGGGCTTGCAACGCAGCTGCTGTCTCGCGAACATGCACGATCCCACGGCATTCTCGGAACAGGCCCACAGGCTTACATGCATGCGATCGCGATATTGGCCGCCCGGCCGGAATTGGACGTCAGCTGGATATGGGGACGAGATAGGGCAAAGGCGAACCGGCTGGCAGACAGACTTGGCAAAGACACCGGCAGAGAATTTCGCGTGGCGGCAACGGCCGAAGAGGCGTGCAATCAAGATATCATCTCGACAACAACCTCATCGCAGACGCCTGTTCTCGAGGGTCGGTGGATAAGGCCGGGAACGCACATCAATCTGGTCGGCTCGCACCACCCGAGCGCGCGCGAGGCGGACACCTTGGCGGTCTCGCAGGCTTCGGTATTTGTCGACCATCTTCCGTCAACGCTTGTGGAAGCCGGAGACATTCTGATTCCCGTTGCCGAAGGCGCTTTCGATACGGCCGACATCATGGGCGAGATCGGATCCGTTGCAACGGGCGCGATCCCCGGCCGGTTGCGGGATGACGAGATCACACTCTACAAATCTCTGGGAGTTGCAGCACAGGATGTTTTCGCGGCCTGGGCAATCTTGGAAGCGACCGCAAAGCCTGAAGGCAATCCAGCCCGGCCGAGTTGACGCAATTGTGATCGAATAGAATGACTTGCAGGGGGCGACCCTGCCCGAAAGCTCTAGCTCGAAGGCCCACACCAGCCCCGCCGCAAACCAGAACTGACGTTCCGAAGGAGGCAGATGAAATGTCCGACATTCTCGATGTGGAAACGTTGGGGTCCATTCAGCGCCTTACGCTCAACAGGCCCGCGCGTTTGAATGCACTTAATCAAGCTATGGCCGAAGGTTTGCTCGCCTATTTCGAAGGGCTGCGCCGCAACCGTGACATTCGTGTCGTTATTCTGCGTGGAGCAGGTCGTGCCTTCTGTGCAGGCGCAGATCTCAAGGCCCTCGGCGCACCGGATCAATTGCAGGATGGGCCACGAGGTGATTGGCTCCTGCGTGACGTGCAGAAGGCGATGCGCAATTGTCCGCAGCCGATCATTGCCCTTGTCAACGGCCCTGCTGCAGGCGGCGGCTTCACAATGGCGCTCAGTGCCGATGTTATCGTGGCGGCAGAAGGCGCATCCTTTCAACCTGCGTTCATCAAACTGGGCCTTTCGGGGGCAGAGCTCGGCGCCAGCTGGCAGCTCCAGCGGGCTCTCGGCGTATCCCGCGCCCGCGCAATGTTGCTCACCGGTCGGCCCATAAATGCATCGACTGCACTACAGGCAGGGCTTGTCGCGGCAGTCACGCCCGTTGCTGACCTCGACGCCTATGGCATCACGCTTGCCGAAGATATGCTCAAGGCTGCGCCCGATGCCTTGAGGCTGACGAAGCGGACACTCGACCTCGCGCTCGAGAACCTATCGCTCGAAGCTGCAATGGAACTCGAAGAACGGGCGCAGATGCTGATGGTCTCGCACTTACGCGCACCCGTTCAGGACCCGCGCGAAGTGCCCCACGGCACGAACCCGCAAGATGCAAGGCCTAGTTGACCGCTCGTTCCCTGGATGCCCAGTAAGGAGCGCGCAATTCGCGCTTCAGGACCTTACCAACAGCCGACATGGGCATTTCGGACCGGATTTCCAGCGATCTCGGACATTTGTACGAGGCAATCATGCTCTGACAATGGGATCGAAGCTCCTCGATTGTGACAACGGTCCCAGGCTTCAGAACGACGACCGCGTGAACTTGCTCGCCAAAAGCATCATCGGGTACGCTGATGACCGCCGCCTGCACGACGGCCGGATGAGTCAGGATTGCGTTCTCGACCTCGCCTGAAAAGACATTCTCGCCGCCCGTGATCACCACGTCCTTTACTCGATCACAGATATACAGGAACCCGTCTTCATCCCGTGTTGCCAAGTCGCCAGTGCGGATCCAGCCCCCTTCCACGATCGTTTGCGCCGTCTCCTCGGGCTTGTTCAGATAGCCGCTCATCTGGCCTGGCCCCCTGGCCCATATCTCGCCAGGAACGCCTGCTGCCGCTTCGGCGCCGCTGGCATCGACAAGCCTTACTTCCACGGCAGCGAACGCGGTTCCAACGGACAGCTTTTTCGGGCTGCCGGGGTATTGGAAGCGTGGTTCGAGGAATGAGATGGTCGGCCCCATCTCCGTCTGACCATAAGAATGGGTCAGCGCGACCGCTGGCAGATCGCAAGCTAGACGCGTGAGCAAGGCGTCCGAGATCGGCGCGCCGCCAAAGCTGAGCTTGTTCAGTGAGGCAAGCTTCAAGGGTGTGTAGCTTGGGTCGTCCAGCAGCAACTGGATCATGGTCGGGATCAGCAACGTCACGGTCACGCGAGCCGTTTCGATGGCTTCGACCACGTCCTTGGCGACGAACTTCCGCACGAAGACATGCGTTGCGCCGACGACCGTCGTCGCCAGTGACATCCCTCCATCGGCGAGATGAAACATCGGAGCGGCGTGCAGCATTCGGTCCCTGGCGCTGAAGGACGAAGCGAGCGCAATGCTTATCGCATTCACCCAGAGCGCCTGATGCGACAGCATCACTCCCTTTGCGACCCCTGTGGTGCCGCCAGTGTAAAAGATGCCAGCCAGATCGTCTGACCGGTTTGAATGCGCGGCGCGGGGTGTCGCGGCGGCAATCGGCAGCGCCGAAATGGGTGCGCTCTCCGGATAATCTGCATCGAGGGCGATCAGCACCAAGGGCGATGCCGTTTGTGCAAGTGCGAGTGCCTGCGAATAGAGGTCTTTGTCGGTAAACAGAAACCGGATTTCGGAATCGCCAACTGCATAGCAGCATTCGCCAACGGTCCAGCGGATGTTGATCGGCACGACGATCGCGCCAAGCCACCAGATCGCAAATTGCGCCTCCAGATATGCCGCGCTGTTCAGAGCCAGGATGCCGATGCGATCGCCAGCGCGCGCGCCCATATCTGACAGACAGGCTGCCAAACGCGCAACGGTGTCGGCGAGTTCAGACCAGGTGCGCTCGCGCCCACCGTCGATCGTCGCGATCTCGCGCGCCCGAAACATCGCGTTTCGACGTATCGCCTGAAGCAGTGGCATCAGGTCGGCCTACCCACGCCGCGTGCGGCACGAAACTCAACGGCAGCCAATTCGGCCAGGTCAATCGACATAGACGACTCCCCAAAGCGCACCTTACGGTCCAATGTGCCGCTCCGAATGCAGAGTCCAATTCATTGCGGGGGCTTGCCATTCACGCCGAGAATAGCGGCGCGATCGCTCTCTGCGATTTCCCGTGATGGTTCAGTATTGGCTAACGCCGAAAGTTCGTCGCGCACCGCGCGAATGAAGGCACGAACAGCTGGCTTGGGTTCCCAGCGAAGCCTGAACGCGCAACACATCGGCGATGGCGGAAACAGGTCGAGCTTTTCGATCGTTGTGAACTGTTTCCGGAAAGAAGCTGAGCGCGCGTAAGACACTGCAACGACACCGATTGCGTTTGTAGTTGCAACGACGCGCTCAACCAACGGGAAGTAATCAAGAATGTGGATCCGCTTGTCCCACTGAACGCCCCGACTTTCGTAGATATCACGGATAACTGCGCCATACGGCCGAGAATCCGAAGGTGATACGAAGTCGAAGTTGGCAAGATCGGACGGGGTCAGGCCCTGCCGGCCAGCCAGGGGATGGTCATTGCGTACAAAGAGTGCCGTCTTGAGCTCTGCCATCGGCTCTCGCCGGAGTTCCGGCCACTCACTGAACGCCGCATCAAAGCCGACAGCGACGTCAACTGCTCCGGTGCGAACCTGCTGCACCATGCGCTCGAAGCTGGACCCGCTGACGTTGACTCGGATGCTCGGATGATGCGCCAAAAGCGTGGCGATCGGGGTCAACAAGCACCATTCGAGCGATGCAGGACAGACACCGATAAGGAGCTCGCCAGCAAACGGGTCACCTGCGACCGACGATCCGTTCAGCAGATCATGGGCATCGGCCAGAAGCCGGGAAGCGCGCTCGACGAACTCAAGGCCCTTTTCGGTCATCAGCGCGCCGCGTGAGGTGCGGTGAAACAGTGAATAGCCCAGCTGACGCTCCATGTCGGCAACGCTTTTGGTGACCGCGGGCTGGGTGACTCCGACGGCCTGAGCTGCCGCAGTGAATGACCCGCTTCGTGCAACCGCCACCACATAGTGCAATCTCGGATCCAGCATATGATATTCCTATCTGGAATATGAAGCGAGGACAATGAATTGGACCAATCATGGCAGCGCGGCTAGCCAAACTCGTGTGGGCTTGATCGTCCCGGGCATTAGGAGAGCATCATGGCCACTCACTCGCGCGAAGTCCTGGTGGCCGGGGTCGGCATGATCCCGTTCTCGAAACCCGGGCAAAGTGCGGCCTATGACATCATGGGAAGCGACGCGATCGGGCTAGCCTTGTCCGACGCTGGGATCGCGGTCAATCTGATCGAGCAGGCCTATGCCGGCTACGTCTTTGGCGCCAGCTGTGCAGGTCAACGCGTTATCTACAAGGCGGGAATGACCGGCGTCCCGATCTTCAACGTCAACAACAATTGCTCTACCGG
>Ga0105045_10001921_pt1 | contig 17212 bp, 11 predicted proteins | sample MAT02_FD_78089 | JGI IMG/M metagenome (GOLD analysis project Ga0105045, IMG submission 78089) | Freshwater microbial communities from Lake Fryxell liftoff mats and glacier meltwater in Antarctica - MAT-02 (megahit assembly) | ecosystem: Environmental > Aquatic > Freshwater > Ice > Liftoff... | reverse complement strand
GTTCCGGGATGACCAACGTGGGCATCATCGGGGCATCGGGGTTCACCGGTGCCGAGCTGCTGCGGCTCTGTCTGGGCCACCCGCAGCTCCAGGTGAGCTTCGCCACCGGCGACTCGCAGGCCGGCACACAGGTGGCGGACCTGTACCCGAGCCTTGCGGCCGGCTATCCGGAGATGGTGTTCCAACAGTGGTCGACGGAGCTGCTCGACGACGTCGACGTGGTGTTCCTGGGGTTGCCCCATGGCGCCAGCCAGTCGATCGTGCCGGATCTGTTGGACCGGGTCGGGGTCGTGATCGACCTCGGGGCGGACTTCAGGCTGAGCGAGTCCTCGCAGTACGACCAGTGGTACGGCGCGGCCCACAGCTGTCCCGAGCTGCTCGATCGGTTCGTGTACGGGCTGCCCGAGCTGAACCGGGAGCAACTGGCGGGCGCCGACTGCATCGCGGCGCCTGGGTGCTACCCGACCGCGGCGTCGCTGCCGATGGCCCCGTTGGTCAGGGCCGGACTGCTCGATCCGGAGCGGATCATCGTCGACGCGGTGTCCGGTGTGTCGGGTGCTGGTCGACCCCCCAAGCCGAACACGACGTTCTGCACGGTGGACTCCGACGTCACCGCGTACGGTCTGTTGGACCATCGCCACACCCCAGAGATGGAGATGAACATCGGCGCGCCGGTGCTCTTCACCCCCCACCTGGTGCCGATGAGTCGCGGCATCCTGGCCACCTGCTACGCCCGACCTGCGGACGAGGGGTTGCGGACTGCCGACGTGCTCGAGTGCCTCGCCGAGTTCTACGCGCAGGAGCCGTTCGTGGTGGTCTCGGACCGCTCGCCCTCGACGAAGGCGACCCTGGGCTCGAACGCCGCGCACCTCACCGCACGGGTCGATGAACGCACCGGCACCGTGATCGGGCTGTGCGCCATCGACAACCTGGGCAAGGGGGCCTCAGGTGCGGCGGTGCAGTGCGCCAACCTGGCGCTCGGCCTCGATGAGACCGCTGGGCTCTCGATGGTGGGGACCTACCCGTGAGCGAGCACGACCAGGAAGCACCGCAGACCCTGCACGACCCGTCGGTCGCGGTCGACGTGCTGCTGCAGGCGCTGCCCTACATCGAGCAGTTCCGCGGAGCTGTTGTCGTGGTCAAGTTCGGCGGCAACGCGATGTCGCGCCCCGAACTGTTCGCCGACTTCGCCAAGGACATCGTCATGATGCACCGGGTGGGGATGCGACCGGTCGTGGTCCACGGCGGCGGACCGCAGATCGGTGAGTGGCTCCGGCGGATGGGCAAGGAGACGTCGTTCGTCGACGGGCGTCGGGTCACCGATGCCGAGACGCTCGAGGTCGCCCAGATGGTGCTGATCGGCAAGGTCAACTCCGACATCGTCACTGCGCTCAACACCTTCGGACCGCTCGCGCTCGGTCTGGCTGGCACCGATGCCATGATGCTCACCGCCGAGGCGCACGACCCCGAACTGGGATTCGTGGGGTCGGTCACCAAGGTGAACCCCGAGCTCATCACCCGCACCCTGTCGATGGACCTGATCCCGGTGATAGCGACGATCGGGGCGGATGCGACGGGCCAGACCTACAACATCAACGCGGACGACGCCGCCACCGAGGTCGCGCAGGAGCTGCAGGCCGAGAAGCTGATCTTCCTGACCGATGTCCCCGGCCTGCTCGCCGACGTGGATGACCCCACGTCGCTGATCGCCACCGTCGGCACCGACGAGGTGGCCGACTTCATCGGCACCGGGGTGATCTCCGGGGGGATGATCCCCAAGATGGCCGGCTGCATCCGGGCGATCGACAATGGCGTCGGCTCGGTGCACCTGATCGACGGGCGGCTCTCCCACGTGTTGTTGCTCGAACTGCTGACACGGGCAGGTGTGGGGACGATGGTCGTCTCGGGGCGCGCGGGGGTGTCGTCATGAGCGACCCGGAACACGCCACCTCAGGTCACGCCACGTCAGGTCACGCCACGTCACGTCACGCCGCCGCTATGGGCGCGCCGGCGGAGATGGATCGCTGTCCGATCATGGCGACCTACGGCGCGCCGACGGTGCAGTTCGTTCGGGGGCAGGGTTCGTGGCTGTGGGACCGTGACGACCGTCGGTACCTGGACCTGTTGTCGGGCCTCGCGGTCACTTCGCTCGGACACAGCCACCCTGCGGTCGCAGATGCGCTCTGTGAGCAGTCCCGGCGGTTGTTGCACGTGTCCAACCTGTTCGGTACCGAGCACGGCTGGCACGTCGCGGCCACCCTCGACCGTCTGCTGGGTGGTGGTGGACAGGTGTTCTTCGCCAACTCGGGTGCCGAGGCCAACGAGGCAGCGCTCAAGTTGGCCCGCAAGTTCGGCGGTCGCGGCCGCCACGTCGTGGTCAGCGCCTACGGCAGCTTCCACGGCCGCACCCTCGCGACCCTGCACGCCACCGGCCAGCCCGCCAAGCACGAGGCCTTCCAGCCTCTTCCCGAGGGGTTCCGCCACGTGGCCTGGTCCGATCTCGACGAGCTCGAGGCATCGCTGGATGACTCGGTCGCGGCGGTTCTGCTCGAACCCGTCCAGGGCGAGGGCGGGGTCAACCCGGCCACGGCGGAGTACTTCTCGGGCGTGCGTCGGTTGTGCGACGAGCGCGGCGTGCTGTTCATGGTGGACGAGGTCCAGACCGGTCTCGGTCGCTGCGGGCGTTGGTTCGCGCACCAGCACTTCGGGGTCGTGCCCGACGTGGTGACCATGGCCAAGTCGCTCGGCAACGGCGTGCCCATCGGTGCCTGCTGGGCGCGGGCCGAGGTGGCGGCGGTGTTCGAACCCGGCGACCACGCCACCACCTACGGCGGCCAACCGTTGGCCACCGCTGCGGCCCGTGCCGTGTTGGCGGTCATGGAGGCCGAGCGGGTGCCCGAGCGTGCCACGACCGTCGGCGCCGAGCTGAGCGCACGATTGGCGGCGCTGCCCGAGGTACGCGCCGTTCGGGGCCTGGGGCTGCTGTTGGCCGTCGAACTCGACGTCGAGGCGCTGGGTGTCACCGCTGGTCAGGTGGCCACCCTGCTGTCGGACCGCGGCGTCGTGGTGAACGCCGTCACGCCGACAGCGCTCCGCCTCGCACCCAGCCTGCTCATCACCCCTGACGAGGTCGACCTGGCCGTCGACGCCATCGCCAGTGCGTTGGCTGACCTCGGCACGGCCGGAGCGGAGACGACGTGAGACACCTGTTGGAGATCGACGATCTGACCGCCGACGAGCTGCTGCGCGTGCTCGACCTGTCCGAGCGCGCCGGCCTGCCCCGCGTGCTCGAGGGCCGCGGGGCGATCCTGTTGTTCGAAAAGCCCTCGGCCCGTACGAGGACCTCGATGGAGATGGCGGTGGTGCAGCTGGGCGGTCACCCGATCGCGCTGCGCGGCGAGGAGGTCGGCATCGATACCCGCGAGACCGCATCCGACCTGGGTCGCCTGATGTCCGGCTACGGCGCCGTGATCGGGGCGCGGGTCTTCCAGCACAACAAGGTGGAGCGCCTGGCGGCCGCCGCAACGGTGCCCGTGGTCAATCTGCTCTCCGACGAGGCCCATCCGGTCCAGGCGCTCGCCGACCTGTTGACCATCCGCCAGGAGTTCGGCACCCTCGCCGACGTCGTGGTCACCTATGTCGGCGACGCGAACAACGTCGCACGATCCCTCGGCGTCGCATGTGGTCTGGTCGGCACCGAGTTCCGTGTCTCGAGCCCTCCGGGCTACGACTTCGACGACGCGTCGCTCGATCGGCTGCGGACCGCCGGCTGCGACGTGGTGCTGGAGCCCGACCCGGCACAGGCGGTCAAGGGCGCCGACGTCGTGTACACCGACGCCTGGTACTCGATGGGCCAGGAGCAGGAGAGGGTCGTGCGCACCGAAGCCTTCGCCCGCTGGAGGGTCGACCACGAACTCATGTCGAAGGCCTCGGAACGGGCGATTTTCCTGCACTGCCTTCCCGCCCATCGTGGCGACGAGGCGACCGACGACGTCCTCGACGGGCCGCGGAGCCGCATATGGCCACAGGCGGACAACCGCATGCACACCAAGCGCGGTCTGCTGGCGTGGCTGTTGGACGAGGGTCTGCGATGAGCCGGGCCACCGACGAGCACGGAACGGCGCGTGCGACTGGGTCCCGCCCGAACAAGGCGCAACGTCAGCACCGCGTAGCGAAGCTGCTCGAGGAGCACCGGGTGACCAACCAGGCGCACCTGGTCGAGCTGCTCGCGGCCGACGGTGTCGAGGTCAATGTCTCGACGGTGTCACGCGATCTGGAGGAGCTCGGTGCGATCAAGGTCCGCATCCCCGGAGGCGAGACCGCCTACGCGGTGCCGGAGCTGCCACGTGAGCAGGTCGCACCAGCAGACCATCTGCGTCGCGTGCTGGGCGACTGGGTGGTCGAGGTCGCACGATCCGGAGACCTGGTGATGGTTCGCACACCACCGGGGTCCGCACACGTCGTGGGCTCCGCCATCGACCGGGCGGGGGTTGTCGACGTGCTGGGCACGATCGCCGGAGATGACACACTGCTGCTGATCTCGGTCGAAGGTGCGGGCGCTGCGGTGGCCGACCGGGTCCATGACCTCGCCGGGCTGACCTGATCGCCCGGAACCGACCTTTCCGCACACACAGAACTGGAGCGAACACCCATGGCACAACGAGTCGTGCTGGCCTACTCGGGCGGCCTCGACACCTCGGTCGCGGTCCGTTGGATGATTGATCACCTCGGGGTCGAGGTGATCTGCCTGTCCGCTGATGTCGGCCAGGAGGGCACCCTGGAGGGCAACCGTGACAAGGCGCTCGGCGCCGGCGCGATCGCGTACGAGGAGCTCGACCTGCGCGAGGAGTTCGCGCGGGACTTCCTCGCCCCGGTCATCAGGGCGAACGCCCTGTACGAGGGCCAGTACCCGTTGGTCTCGGCCATTTCGCGACCGCTGATCGTGCAGCACCAGGTCGCGATGGCCCGCAAGTACGGTGCCGACGGCATCGCCCACGGATGCACCGGCAAGGGCAACGACCAGGTCCGTTTCGAGGTCTCCTCGATGGCGCTGGCACCCGACCTGGAACTCGTCGCCCCGGTGCGCAACTGGGGCTTCACCCGCGAGGACTCCATCGCGTATGCCGGCGAGCACGGCATCCCCGTGGGCGCCACGAAGGAGAAGCTGTACTCGATCGACGACAACCTCTGGGGCCGCGCCATCGAGTGCGGCGAGATGGAGGACCCGTGGGCCGAGCCACCCGACGGCGTCTGGCAGATGACACGGCGCACCGAGAGCGAACATCGCGAGCTGACCGTCGGGTTCGAGCGTGGGGTGCCGGTGTCCCTCGATGGAACGCCGATGCCGCTGCACGAGTTGATCATCGCTGCGAACAACATCGTCGGGCCCTACGGATGGGGCCGCCTCGACATGGTCGAGAACCGTCGGGTGGGCATCAAGAGCCGAGAGACCTACGAGGCTCCCGGCGCGCTCGCGTTGATGATGGCCCATGCGGACCTCGAGTCCATCACCCTCGAGCGTGACCTCCAGCGGGAGAAGGTGCGTCTCGAGCACCGCTATGCCGAGATGATCTACGACGGGCTGTGGTTCTCGCCGTTGCGGGAGGCGCTGGATGCCTTCGTCGAGTCGTCCCAGCGTCACGTCACCGGTGAGGTCCGGCTCAAGCTGGAGCCGAACCGCTGCTACGTGGTGGGCCGTCGGGCACCTCGTTCGCTGTACGACTACGGACTCGCCACCTACGACGCGGCCGACAGGTTCCGTCACGCGGACTCGGAAGGGTTCGTTCGGATCTGGGGCCTCGGTGTGCAGACCTGGTCGGCGGTGCAGGGACCGGGGTCGAGCAGTTGATGCCCGAAGAGCCGGTCGACGCGCCGGCCGACCGTCAGCAGCTCTGGCACGGACGCTTCGGGTCCGGGCCCGCGGCCGAGCTCGTCGAGTTCACCGAGAGCCTGAGCTACGACCAACGCCTCATCTTCGATGACATCAGCTGCTCGAGGGCCCACGTGCGTGGACTTCGCCGCGGTGCGCTGCTCGATGACGACGAGCTGGCCCGGATCCTCGGCGCGTTGGACATGGTGGAAGCGGAGTACCGCAGCAGCTCCCTCGCGCCGATCGCCTCCGACGAGGACGTGCACACGCTCATCGAACGACGGGTCACCGAACTCGCCGGCGACGCCGGCGCCAAGCTGCACACCGGCAGGTCGCGCAACGACCAGGTCGCAACTGCGTTCCGCCGCTACGTGAAGCGGGAACTGATCACGGTCGCGGTGCGGGTGCTGGACCTGGTCGAGGTGCTCGCGGCACGCGCGGACGAGGCGGGTACCGGCGAGGACGCGGTCTACCTGCCGGGCTACACACACCTCCAGCAGGCCCAACCGGTCCTGTTGGCGCACCATCTGATGGCCCATTGCTGGGCACTGCTGCGCGACGTGGATCGTCTGGTCGACTGCCGCAGACGCCTCGACGTCTCCCCGCTGGGCGCGGGAGCGCTGGCCGGTTCGTCGCTGCCGCTCGACCCCGACGGCACCGCTGCGGACATGGGATTCGCTGCCCGGTTCGAGAACTCCCTCGATGCGACATCGGACCGCGACTTCGTCGCAGAGTCGCTGTTCGTGCTCACGATGATCGGACTGCACCTGTCGCGGATGGGCGAGGAGATCGTGCTGTGGAGCAGCGAGGAGTTCGGCTTCGCCCGTCTCGATGACGCCTACGCCACGGGCTCCTCGATGCTGCCCCAGAAGAAGAACCCCGACATCGCGGAGCTCGCCCGGGGCAAGACCGGACGTCTGATCGGTGACCTGACCGGGTTTCTCGCGACGCTCAAGTCGTTGCCCCTGGCCTACAACCGCGATCTCCAGGAGGACAAGGAGCCCCTCTTCGACGCGCTCGACACCGTGCGGCTCGGCCTTGGAGCGATGGCGGGGCTGGTCCGTACCCTGGAGTTCCGCACCGACCGGATGCGTGCGGCTGCCGACTCCCCATACGCCGCGGCGACCGACCTGGCCGAGTTCCTCGTCCGCAACGGCATGCCCTTCCGTGAGTCACACGCCATCGTGGGTGCGCTGGTGCGCGACTCCTTGGACGACGGGGCCCCGCTGGTGCAGCTCGTCCTGGCCGAGCCCCGTCTGGGGCCGGACGCCGCACACCTGCTGGAACCCGGCGTCTCGGTCCGCCAGCGCACCACCCCCGGCGGCGCGGGACCGGCCGCTGTTGCTGTACAACGGGGGCGGCTCGGCGAGGCGATCCGACGTGCCCGGACGCGGCTTCCTGGCGGCGGTGGGTGAGATGTCGGGACCGGGCCCACAGCGGGGCACACGCTCATGACACCGGGTACCCGACGGGTCCTGCTCACGGCGCAGGACCCCCGCCTGTCCCCGACGCGTGATCCGAGGAGCGCCCGGGCCCGCATCGTCGAGGCGACGCTCCCGCCCGGACAGACCGATGAGCGAGAACGAGTGCTCGACCTGCTCGAGGCGCACGGTGCATCGCTGTCGGATCGGACCACGTCCCCGGGGCACCTCACAGGATCTGCGCTGGTGGTGGACGCCGCGGGTGAACGAATGGTGGTGCTGTTGCACACCAAGTTGCGCCGGTGGCTGCAGCCGGGAGGACACGCGGACGGCGACCTGGAGCTCGCGGGTGTGGCACTGCGCGAGGCGTCCGAGGAGACCGGGATCAGCGGGCTACGGGTGATGGTGCCGGCGGTCGATCTGGACCTGCACGAGGTGGACCACGGCGACGACCTCGGGTGCCATCTGCACCTGGATCTGCGGTTCGTCGTGCTGGCACCGCCGGAAGCGACGATCGTGGGCAACCACGAGTCCCTCGAGCTGCGCTGGGTGACGTTGGCGGAACTGGAGGACCTGGCCGATGAGGAGGGTCTCGTGCGCCTGGCCCGTGCAGGCCTGGCGGCGCTGGCCGAGAGTCGAGAGCGGGACGCGCTCAGCTGACGTCGGCTGGAGTCTCGCAGGACGCCATGCGGTTCACCTGAGCGAAGGAGTTGATCGCTCTTGTGATCCCTCTGGTGTCGCTGCCCTTGGTGCTCTCGAGGAAGCGTGCCTCGTCATCGACCCGCAGATTCTCGACGTAGTCCTTCCGGTCGCTGATGTAGGTCGACCAGTCGCCGAGCCATTCCTCGATGCCCTCAGCGGCCGCGAGTTGCTGCTGGTCATCCAATGACAGCTCGTCGACGGTCAGCTGTTCCGCAGCTGCCGGGGGTTTGGGAGCGATGGCTCGGAGCGCTGCGATCATGGAGCTCAGCACGGTGTTGCTGCGCTCCACGTCGTCCGCCCGCTGATCTGCGGTCGTTGCGAACACCGCGGGAGGCAACTCGTCCAGCTCAGAGCGGGACACGGCGCAGATCTCTTCGGCGGCGGTCGGGAACGTGCGGTCCCCGAGTTCATCGATCAACAGGCCGGGGTCATAGATGAAGAACACGTAGATCCACCCGGCGCACAGGGCGGTGACCGCGAGCGCCGTTGCTGCGAACGCCACGCGTGACCGTGGCGGATTTCCCGGTCCCTCGTCGGGTGCGCCGGGAATCTCAGGTGTGATGGGCGACGCCATGACACAGGAGTCTGCCACTGTCGACGGGTCCGCACGCAGTCCGTCGGACCCCCGAGGGAAGGTCAGCAGCGGTTCGCCGGAAACCACCGGTGGCGTCCCGGATGGGGACGGTCAGCGCCGGGACGGCGCGGTGGTCGTGCTGGAGGGCGTCGAGGTCGAGGTGGTCGATGTGCTCGCAGTCGTCGTGGTCGGCAGTGCGGTGACCTCGATCCACACCGTGGCGCCGCGTGGCACCACACTCCCCGGTGCCGGACTCTGGTTGGCCACCGCCCCCGGCTGGGCCTGGGAAGAGGTGATGGCGACGCGTTCGACGACCAATCCGGCCCGTTCCAGCCGTGCGGTCGCAGCGGATGCGTCCAAGCCGCCCAGGTCTGGCACCGCGACCTCCTCGCCGGGTCGGACGGGCTCGACGAAGCTGCGGTTCGGAGCCGGCAGCGTCGTGGTCGGCGCCGGCGCGGTCATCGGATCCATCAAGGGGGTGGGTTCGGTCCCGGACAGGGCCGAGCCCATGAACTGCGACCAGATCTGTGCCGGGTAGGTCCCGCCGTAGACCGTGATCCGGGTGTTCGGTCGCGTCATGGACACGAGCTGGCGGTTGCCGCCAGCCACCTCCCGGGGCTCTGCGAAACCCACCCAGACCGAGGTCGAGAGTTGCTGGGTGTAGCCGCAGAACCAGGCATCGGTGTTGTTCTGTGCGGAGCCCGTCTTGCCGCCGGCGGGTCGTCCGATGCTGGCGCTGCGGCCGGTTCCACGCTGGATGACGCCTTCGAGCGCCGGCGCGATCTCCCGGACGTTCGCCGAGTCCATCGCCCGGGTCTGGGAGTGGCGGTGCTGGTAGACCACCGCGCCGTCGGGGCCGGTGATCTTGGTGACGAACGCCGGGGGTACCTCGACCCCGTCGTTCGCGAACGTCGCGTACACCGACGCCATGTCGGTCACGGTTGCGTTGTTCGCGCCGAGCACGATCGCCGGGTTGGCCTCGACCTCGGTCGAGACGACCCCGAGCTTGCGCGCCATCTCGACGGAACGTTCGGGACCGACGGCGGGGTCCAACATGATGTTCGCGTAGCAGGTGTTCGACGACACGACAGTGCATTCCGCCATGGTCCCTGACCCGATGCCGCCGCCCCTGACCCGCCAGATGCCGCCGGGGATGTTCAGCACCGCCGACGACGGGGCATCGAAACGCGTCGACGGAGCGACGCCGTTCTCGAGTGCGGCGGCCATCACGATCGGTTTGAACGCCGAGCCGGTCTGGCGTCCTGCTCCCGCAGCCAGGTTCGTCTGACGGTAGGAATGGGTGCCGAAGTAGTCGTGACCGCCGACCATGGCACGTACGAATCCGGTGCGCGGCTCGATCGACACCAGGGCGGCGTCGGGTGTGCGGGGGTCGGTGCCCTGCCCCGGCAGCTCCTGTCGGATGGCCTCCTCGGCCTGCGCCTGGAGACCGAGGTCGATCGTGGTGTCGATTCGCAACCCGCCGCGCAGCAACGACTCTCGACGCTCCGCGGTGCTGGTTCCCAGCGCGTCGGAGCGGTTCAGCAGCCAGTCCTTCACCTGGTCGACGAAGTGCGGAGCTGCGTAGCGCTGCTGGGTCGCATCGGGAGCCTCCGGGGCGAGCCCGAGCGGTGTCGCCACGGCAACGGCCTCCTGCTGTTCGGTGATCAACTGCTGCTCGCGCATGCGGCGAAGGACCAGATCCCGACGTTGCGCCGCGGCATCGGGATCGGTTCTGGGGTTGTTACGCGATGGCGCCTGGATCACCCCGGCGATGAGCGCGGACTGTTCCAGGGTCAGGTCCCCGACCGCGACGCCGAAGTACTCCTGTGCAGCAGCTGCGACCCCGTAGGCTCCGTTGCCCAGATAGATCGTGTTCAGGTACAGCTCGAGGATGAGTTGCTTCGAGTAGTTGCGTTCGAGGGCGAGGGCCGTGGTGGCCTCCTCGACCTTGCGTCCCAGGGTCTGTTCGGGCGTGAGCAGGGCGTTCTTGACGTACTGCTGTGTGATGGTCGAGCCCCCCTCGGCGACGCTGCCCGCCTGGGCATTCGCACTCGCGGCACGAGCGACGGCCTTGGGGTCGACGCCGTTGTGGGTCCAGAACCGGGCGTCCTCGATCGCGACCACCGCGTCCTGGAGGGAGCGCGGCATCTGTTCGAGCGAGACGTTCTGGCGGTTCTCCTCGGCCAGCTCGGTGATGAGGGTGCCGTTGGCGTCGTAGATCGCCGAAGGTTGGGCGTTCTCGGGCAGCGCCACCGGCGGCGCATCGCGGGCGGAGCCGCAGGCGGAGGCAACCACTGCGAACACGGCGACGACACCGAGGAGGTTCTTTGATCGGCGCACCAGTGCATTCTGGTGCCCACACGCGCCGTGCCGGTGGCATCTCCGGCCGGGCGACGTGTCGCGGGTGAGCGCACGCTCAGCCGGTACGATCGGCGTTCCGTCCGGATCCGAAGGTGGTTCCATGCCCAGCGGCGCCGAATTGATCGACGAGCTGACCCAGCGAGGTCTACGCCAGGACTGCACCGACCTGCTCGGGCTGACCCGTCGCCTCGACGACGCACCGGTGAGCCTCTACTGCGGTTTCGACCCGACTGCGGACTCGTTGCACATCGGCAACCTGCAGTCGATCATGCTGCTGCGCAGGTTCCAGCTGGCCGGGCACGCTCCGATCGCGCTGGTGGGCGGCGCAACGGGCATGATCGGCGACCCCGGGGGGCGGAGTGAGGAGCGGACGTTCCTCGACGTCGAGGTGCTCGACCACAACCGGGTCTGCATCGGCGACCAGCTCCGGCGCTTCCTCGACTTCGGGGCGGGCGGGACCGCCGCGACGCTGGTGGACAACCGGTCGTGGACCGAGCCGCTCGGCGTGCTCGAGTTCCTCCGCGACGTCGGCAAGTACGCCACGATCAACACGATGCTCGCTCGTGATTCGGTGAAGAGCCGCATCGACCGGGAGTCGGGGATCTCTTTCACGGAGTTCAGCTACATGCTCCTGCAGGCTCACGACTACCTCGTGTTGCACAAAGAATACGGCTGTGATCTCCAGGTGGCCGGATCGGACCAGTGGGGCAACATCACCGCGGGGATCGATCTGATCCGTCGACGAACAGGCGATGCCGTGCACGGGTTGACCGCTCCACTGATCGTCCGCCAGGACGGATCCAAGTTCGGCAAGAGCGAGGGCGACAACATATGGCTCGCTGCGGAGCGGACGAGCCCCTACCGGATGTACCAGTACCTCCTGAATGTCGCCGATGACGACGTCGGCTCCCTGTTGCTGCGTCTGACCACCGTGGCGGTCCCCGAGGTCACCGACCTGCTCGCGTCCCATCGCTGCGAGCCGGGGCGTCGCATCGCTCAGCAACGCCTGGCCCGGGAGATCACCTCCCTGGTGCACGGCGACGATGTGGTCGGTCAGGTCGAGCGAGCCTCTGCGGTGTTGTTCGGGCAGCCGCTCGGTGCGCTCGACGCTGCAGCGTTCGAGCTGCTCGCGGCCGAGATCCCCACGTCACGTGTCCCGCGAAGCGAGCTGATCGGCATCGATCCCGTCGATCTCCTCGCCACGACGCCCCTGGCGAACTCCAAGAGCGAGGTCCGACGCACGCCCGGGGGCTACTACGTCAATCAGGCGTCGCTCGCTGCCCGTGACGGCGGCGGGATTGGCGTCACCGACCTGGTACACGATAGGTTCATCCTCCTTCGAAGGGGAAGATCGTCCCACCACTTGGTGGAGGCCGTCTGACCCTCGGAGCGAGGCCGCCTCTTCGGAGGTGCCGGGCGTCACTCGGAAGCGAGTTGACTTCACCCGGGAGGACCGATAAGTTCTCACCTCGCCCCTGACCGCCGGAAACGGCCCTCAGGGAGCGCAGAACCACTGGCTCCGGCCACGTTCCGCACGATGCCCCGTTCAGCGGTGGCCGCGTTTCTTGACAACGGAAGACAGGATGCCAAATAGGCGAGTGCGGGCTGCCGTACGTTCGGAAGCGAGCGTATGAGGCAGACCCAGTCAATAACCTTTAAGCACACAACGGACAACCCTCGACGATTTCGATCGGCGAGGAAATGCCAGAACTGTGCCAGTTGGTGTCGGAGTTTCCACTCTGGCACCGGCTCTTCGATTTGCGGAACATCTTCTTTTTCGGAAGTAGGTGCTCCAATGATCTCGATGGAGAGTTTGATCCTGGCTCAGGACGAACGCTGGCGGCGTGCCTAACACATGCAAGTCGAACGGAGTCCACGGGAGCTTGCTCCCTGAAGACTTAGTGGCGAACGGGTGAGTAACACGTGAGAAACCTGCCTCGGAGTGGGGAATAACTCGGGGAAACCCGAGCTAATACCGCATACCTTCACACGATCGCATGATCGAGTGAAGAAAGAATTTCGCTCTGAGAGGGTCTCGCGGCCTATCAGCTTGTTGGCGGGGTAACGGCCCACCAAGGCAACGACGGGTAGCTGGTTTGAGAGAACGATCAGCCACACTGGGACTGAGACACGGCCCAGACTCCTACGGGAGGCAGCAGTGGGGAATCTTGCGCAATGGGCGAAAGCCTGACGCAGCAACGCCGCGTGCGGGATGACGGCCTTCGTGGTTGTAAACCGCTTTCAGCAGGGACGAAAATGACGGTACCTGCAGAAGAAGCCCCGGCTAACTACGTGCCAGCAGCCGCGGTAATACGTAGGGGGCAAGCGTTGTCCGGAATCATTGGGCGTAAAGAGCTCGTAGGCGGTTCAGTAAGTCGGGTGTGAAAGCTCCGAGCTCAACTCGGAGAGGCCACCCGATACTGCTGTGACTAGAATCCAGTAGGGGAGTGTGGAACTCCTGGTGTAGCGGTGAAATGCGCAGATATCAGGAAGAACACCGGCAGCGAAGGCGGCACTCTGGGCTGGTATTGACGCTGAGGAGCGAAAGTGTGGGTAGCAAACAGGATTAGATACCCTGGTAGTCCACACCGTAAACGTTGGGCACTAGGTGTGGGGAGGATCAACCCTCTCTGTGCCGTAGCTAACGCATTAAGTGCCCCGCCTGGGGAGTACGGCCGCAAGGCTAAAACTCAAAGGAATTGACGGGGGCCCGCACAAGCGGCGGAGCATGTTGCTTAATTCGAGGCAACGCGAAGAACCTTACCTAGGTTGAACTACGCAGGAAAAGCCACAGAGATGTGGTGTCCTTCGGGGCCTGCGATAGGTGGTGCATGGCTGTCGTCAGCTCGTGTCGTGAGATGTTGGGTTAAGTCCCGCAACGAGCGCAACCCTTATCCTATGTTGCCAGCGCGTAATGGCGGGGACTCGTGGGAGACTGCCGGGGTCAACTCGGAGGAAGGTGGGGACGACGTCAAGTCATCATGCCCCTTATGTCTAGGGCTGCAAACATGCTACAATGGCTGGTACAAAGGGCTGCGAGACCGTGAGGTTTAGCGAATCCCAAAAAGCCAGTCTCAGTTCGGATTGAAGTCTGCAACTCGACTTCATGAAGCTGGAGTCGCTAGTAATCCCGGATCAGCAACGCCGGGGTGAATACGTTCCCGGGCCTTGTACACACCGCCCGTCACACCACGAAAGTTGGCAACACCCGAAGTCAGTGGCCGAACCCCTCGGGGACGGAGCTGCCGAAGGTGGGGTTAGCGATTGGGGTGAAGTCGTAACAAGGTAGCCGTACCGGAAGGTGCGGCTGGATCACCTCCTTTCTAAGGAGTCCAATTCCGCTCGGTTCACGGACATTTGTTCCGTGTCGAGTCTGGACACCCAGTTGATGCACTCGTCTGGTGCTCTGGCATCGCTCGTTCGCTCAATGCGCTCGAGTCGCTGGTACCCGTCCTGTCTTTCGTTGTGAAGGAATGCAGCCCGCCCCGTTCGCGGGGCCTTCGGCGCGTCCTTCTTGGTGCGAGCTCTGCTCGCCGGCGTTTCTTGAGAATTTCATAGCGAGCACGAGCATCTTTGTATGCAATACCCAAGTTATTAAGGGCCAACGGTGGATGCCTTGGCGATGAGAACCGATGAAAGACGTGGGAGGCTGCGATAAGCCACGGGGAGGTGCCGACCAACCTTCGATCCGTGGATTTCTGAATGGGGCAACCCAGCACCCGTCATGGGGTGTTACTCCCGCCTGAACACATAGGGCGGGTAGAGGGAACCAGGGGAATTGAAACATCTTAGTACCCTGAGGAAAGGAAAACAACAGTGACTCCGTCAGTAGCGGCGAGCGAACGCGGAAGAGCCTAAACCGAACTGGTGTGATAGCCCTACGGCGTTGCCAGTTCGGGGTTGTGGGACATGATGGCAGGAGCGTAGGACCTGCACAGAGTTACAAAGCTGCTGAGTAGTGGAAGCGTCTGGAAAGTCGCGCCGCAGAGGGTAACGGCCCCGTACACGAAACTCATGCAGTCTCTGATCAATGATCCCGAGTAACGCCGAATCCGAGAAAGTCGGCGTGAATCAGCGAGGACCACCTCGTAAGGCTAAGTATTCCTCATCGACCGATAGTGAACTAGTACCGTGAGGGAAAGGTGAAAAGTACCCCGGGAGGGGAGTGAAATAGTACCTGAAACCGTTGGTCTACAAGCAGTCAAAGCCGTCTTCGGACGGCGATGGCGTGCCTTTTGAAGAATGAGCCAACGAGTTACGGTGTGTGGCGAGGTTAACCCGTGAGGGGAAGCCGGAGCGAAAGCGAGTCTTAATAGGGCGTATAGTCGCATGCTGTAGACCCGAAGCCGGGTGATCTATCCATGGGCAGTGTGAAGCGAGGGTAAGACCTCGTGGAGGCGCGAACCGACCTAGGTTGAAAACTGGGCGGATGACCTGTGGATAGGGGTGAAAGGCCAAGCAAACCCGGTGATAGCTGGTTCTCCGCGAAATGCATTTAGGTGCAGCGTTGCATGTTCATCCGTGGAGGTAGAGCACTGGATGGGTTAGGGGGCCTACAAGCTTACCGACCCCAACCAAACTCCGAATGCCACGGATCCAGAGTGCAGCAGTGAGACCCCGGGGGATGAGCTTCGGGGTCGAGAGGGAAACAGCCCAGATCGTCGGCTAAGGTCCCTAAATTCAGACTAAGTGGTAAACGATGTGAGATCGCATAGACAGCCAGGAGGTTGGCTTAGAAGCAGCCACCCTTGAAAGAGTGCGTAACAGCTCACTGGTCGAGTGGTCTTGCGCGGACAATGTAACGGGGCTCAAGTCTGATACCGAAGCCACGGGTGCGTCGTAAGACGCGCGGTAGCGGAGCGTCGATCTCGCTGCGAAGCGGCAGGGTGACCGGTCGTGGAGCGTGGTCGAGTGAGAATGTTGGCATGAGTAGCGAAAGAGGGGTGAGAAACCCCTCCGCCGGATGTCCAAGGGTTCCTGGGGAAGGCTAATCCACCCAGGGTGAGTCGGGAGCTAAGGCGAGGCCGAGAGGCGTAGTCGATGCACAACCGGTTGATATTCCGGTACCACCACATGCGCGCCAATTCCAATCACAGGTTGCTAAGGGGCTGTCTCTGGCGTTTACGCCGTTGTACGAACCGACCCACCAGTAGGCGGAAAGCCGTAGGGGGACGCAGGAAGGTAGGTGATCCCGGGCGATGGTAGTCCCGGGGTAAGCGTGTAGGGCGAGGTCTAGGCAAATCCGGACCTCATGAAGCCTGAGACGTGATACGGACCCGCTTCAGGGGAAGTCACTGATCCTATGCTGCCGAGAAAATCCCAGCGGTGAGTTCATGTGGTGCCCGTACCCCAAACCAACACAGGTGGACAGGTAGAGAATACCAAGGCGATTGAGATAACTCTGGTTAAGGAACTCGGCAAAATGCCTCCGTAACTTCGGGAGAAGGAGGACCTCGTTAGGGTGATGGCACTTGCTGCCGGAGCTTGAAGAGGTGGCACCAAATTGTGGGAAGCGACTGTTTACTAAAAACACAGCAGCGTGCGAAGCCGTAAGGCGCTGTATACGCTGTGACGCCTGCCCGGTGCTGGAAGGTTACGGGGAAGGGTTAGCCTTCGGGCGAAGCTCTGAACCTAAGCCCCAGTAAACGGCGGCCGTAACTATAACGGTCCTAAGGTAGCGAAATTCCTTGTCGGGTAAGTTCCGACCTGCACGAATGGCGTAACGACTTCCCAACTGTCTCAACCAGAGACTCAGCGAAATTGAAGTACGAGTAAAGATGCTCGTTAGCTGCAGAAGGACGGAAAGACCCCGTGGACCTTTACTATAACTTGATGTTGGGGTTTGTCATGCGTTGTGTAGGATAGGTGGGAGACTAGGAAGCATTGGCGCTAGCCAGTGTGGAGTCGCCCTTGAAATACCACCCTGCGTATGACGAGCCTCTAACCCAGACCCGTTATCCGGGCCGGGAACAGCGTCAGGCGGGTAGTTTGACTGGGGCGGTCGCCTCCTAAAGAGTAACGGAGGCGCCCAAAGGTTCCCTCAGCCTGGTTGGCAATCAGGCGTCGAGTGCAATGGCAAAAGGGAGCTTGACTGCGAGACCTACAAGTCGAGCAGGAGCGAAAGCTGGGCATAGTGATCCGGCGGTTGCGTGTGGAAGCGCCGTCGCTCAACGGATAAAAGGTACCCCGGGGATAACAGGCTAATCTTCCCCAAGAGTCCATATCGACGGGAAGGTTTGGCACCTCGATGTCGGCTCATCGCATCCTGGGGCTGAAGCAGGTCCC
>Ga0105045_10001919_pt1 | contig 17214 bp, 9 predicted proteins | sample MAT02_FD_78089 | JGI IMG/M metagenome (GOLD analysis project Ga0105045, IMG submission 78089) | Freshwater microbial communities from Lake Fryxell liftoff mats and glacier meltwater in Antarctica - MAT-02 (megahit assembly) | ecosystem: Environmental > Aquatic > Freshwater > Ice > Liftoff... | reverse complement strand
ATTGACTCTTATTGATCTTGAAGCGCCGTGTACAACCTTAACCCGGAGTGCTGCATGTCACCTGCCAGGAATTCCAGTCGTACTGGCCGTGCTCGAAGGATCAGCAGTCGTATGGCAGGAGCGCATCTGTTCGTGCTGCTCGCATCTGCAGCGGTCCCGGTTGCTCTCTCTGCACAGGGCATTCTCGGTGCCGCGCGGTCCTTCGGAGTGCTCGGAGCGTCGACCGTCACCAATACCGGCGCGACAACGATCAAGGGAGATCTGGGAGTGTATCCCGGAACGTCGATCACTGGGCTCGGCAGCATCACGCTGTTGGGGGCGCTGCATCAGACTGACGCCGTCGCCCAGCAGGCACAATTGGACGCACGGTCGGCCTACACGATGCTGGGCGCGCTGCCCGTCTCGATGAACCTCTCCGGTCAGGATCTCGGAGGGCGCACTCTCAACCCCGGCGTATACGCCTTCAACACCTCCGCGCAGCTGACGGGAAATCTCCTGCTCGACTTTGCGGGAAATCCAAACGCACAGTTCGTGTTTCTGATTGGTTCGACACTGACGACCGCGAGTGGATCGTCGGTCCGTTCCGTCAATGGCGGTGCTGGTGCCGGCATCTTCTTTCGCGTGGGCAGTTCGGCAACGCTGGGAAGCACGACCTCTTTCCAGGGCAACATCCTTGCCGATCAGAGCATCAGCCTGAATGCAGCGGCGACGATTGTGTGCGGGCGAGCAATTGCCCTCGTCGGCGCGGTCACGATGATCAACAACACCATCTCGAATGACTGCCGCGACGGCGGGGACTTCGGCAGTGGTGCCGGAGACTTCGGAAGCGGTGGCTTCAGTGGCGTGACCACGACGGTGCCTGAGCCAGGCTCGTACATCCTCCTGGCCAGTGGCCTTTCTGTCATCGCCGTCGTGCGGCGGCGCCAACGCCAAAGTTGAGATTGCTAGCCGTCCGCGTTCAGATTCACATCATCGTCGCGGCTGAGTCATCGTGTCATTGCACTGCGCTGTGCTGCGATGTGTACGGGGAGTGGCTGATGGGGCTTGCACACTCCCCCTGACGGTTCTGAGAGGCTCATAAATCCGTGGTCCGCAGACGACACCTAGGAGTACGGCAGCACATCCGCCGGCGTCAGCGACCCTGTCACGGAGTTCCTATGTCGTCCTGCCCCTACACCTGGGTGCGCGGACTCTTCGCGTCAGGCAAGGCCGCAGCGCCCGGCGAACCAGCAAAAAACCTGATGGTGCGCGTCGTTCGCGATGGCGAGGAACGCGTACGCGTGGCGCTGCCGTCGAAGAGTGCGAAGTGGCTCATCGAGCTGATTCCAGCCGACGTCGTCGCGAAGATCCGGAAGGAGGAGATTCCGCTGGACGCGATCACCGACGACCTCAATCGTCAGGAGGTGCTCTATCCACGTCCGATCTTCGCGCTGGAAGACGAGCACCGCCAGGTGCAGGTCTGGCTGGAATAGCACCGGCAGCGTCCGGCCAGAGGGCACGCGATGGGAAGTCGACGTCACGTGCCCTCTCGTGTATTCAAGTACGATGCACTGACTGTGTCATGACGTGAGCGAATTGCGTGCAATGGCGCCTGACTTCAGACTGAAATGCGAGAGCGGCGCGCGACGGTGAGCATCACCCGTCGCGCGCCGCCAGCGTTCGTGCCCTGAACTCAGGCCGCTGCCGCTGCCGCCATCAACGCGAGGTCACCATCTCGGCAGAACACGCCGGAGGGGTGGTTCGGAACGCGCTGTACCGAGCTCGTGATACCGAGCGTGCTTTCCGTACCGCCGAGGAACATGCTGCCACCTCGCACCAGCGTGCGCGCCATCCGGTCGATGACGTCCTTCTTCGTGGGGACATCGAAGTAGATCAGCACGTTGCGGCAGAAGATGATGTCGAACTGCCAGTGCGCGGGGTACGGATTCAGCAGGTTGATCTCCTGGTACTGCACGCGCGACCGGATGTCTGCCTTGATCTCGAAGCCCTCGGCCACGGGAGCGAAGTATTTCATCAGCAGCGTGACCGGCAGCCCGCGCTGGACCTCGAACTGGTTGTAGACACCGGTCCTGGCGCGAGCCAGTGCGGCGGCCGAGAAGTCGGTGGCAATGATCTCCACCTTGGCGCCACCAAGCTGGTGCTCCGTCTGCGCCACGATCATGGCGATCGAGTACGGCTCCTGGCCAGTCGAACTGGCGGCGCACCAGATACGGACCGGGCGATTCTGCTCGCGCGCACGTCTCGCTGCCGCCGGCAATATCTCTTTTTCCAGCGCGACGAACGGCTTGCTGTCGCGGAAGAAGAGCGTTTCGTTGGTGGTCATGGCGTCGCAGACATGCTTCACCAGCGCCGCCGGTGCGCCGCGGCGCAGCGCAACGATCAGCGCCGTGACATCAGCCTGGCCGTACGTCACCGCGACGGGTGGCAGGCGGCTTTCGATCAGATACTCCTTGCCAGGACCCAGCGCCAGGCCGCTGTGCTTCTTCAGCAGGTCGGAAAGAAACGTGTATTCCTCGGGTGTGATCATGCGGCGACACCACACTGTGCCATGATGGCCGCCCCGATCCTGGGGAGTGGAAGGATCGACGACGCGATGCCCGCATTGGCCACGGCACCGGGCATGCCCCACACCACGCTCGTCGCTTCGTCCTGCACGAGAATCCGACCACCGCGCTGATGTACATCCCGACAGCCGCGCAGGCCATCCTCGCCCATGCCGGTGAGCACGACGGCCAGGGTCGAGGCCCCGTAGATCGACGCAATCGACCTGAACATGGTATCTGCCGATGGACGACAGTAGTTCTCGGGTGGTGTCTGGGTGAGGCGCACGTAAGGAAATCCCTCGTTCGTCTGAACGATCATGTGATAGTCACCCGGGGCGACATACGTACAGTTGGGCCTGATCATATCGCCGTCCTTTGCTTCCATGCAGTGCCGGCCCGTGTCGCGCTCGAGGCGCGAGGCAAGCAGTCCGGTGAAGACTGCGGGCATGTGCTGCGTGATCAGGATCGGGAGCGGAAAGTCTTTCGGCAGTGCGGACAGGACATCGGACAGAGCATTCGGGCCACCGGTACTCGACGCGATCGCAAGGATGCGCGTTGGTGCATCTCCACTTCGTGCGGCGAGCAGTTCGGTGTGCACCGGCATCGACGGACGCCCCACAGTGCTGGGCAGGCGGCGCAGGCCGCGCGCCGACCGTCCGATCGCGCGTACCTTCGATCCAATCTCGATGCTGATCGCGACCAGGGTCGCTGATCCGGACTTCGCTGCCGGCTTGGCGATGTAGTCCGAGGCGCCCATCGCGAGGGCGTGCATCGTGACCTCGGCGCCGCGCTGTGTGAGCGAGCTCGCCATGATCACGCGCGTGTCGGGATACTGTGCAAGGATCAGCGGCAGCGCCGTCAATCCATCCATCTCGGGCATCTCGACGTCCAGCAGCACGACGTCGATCTTCGTGTGCTTCAGGGCGTCCAGCGCCACCTTGCCGTTCGGCGCGGTGGTGACGACGAGCATGTCTGCCTCTGCATCGATGATCCGTCCGAGCGCACCACGGATCACCGCACTGTCGTCCACGATCAGCACCCGAATCGCATCAGCGGGCTTCGTCATTGTACCCCGCAGGCCTCGAGTTTCGAGCCGATGATCGTCGCGTCGAACGGCTTCATGATGTATTCCGACGCGCCGAGTGACAGTGCGGTCTGGATCTTATCGAAGGATGTGTGGGTTGTGCACATGATGATCGGCGGCGGCCTCAGCGCGGGCCGTGCCTGCACCGCGCTGAGGAACGCGAGCCCGTCCATCACTGGCATGTCGATATCGCACAATACCGCGTCGAAGGCAGCGCCGGCGCTGAGCTGGTGCAGGGCCCGCTCGCCGTCCTCGGCCTCGGTGACGGCGTAGCTGAGTCCTTCGAGAATTCGCCGTATCGCCTTGCGGATCGTGCCGGAATCATCGATCACGAGAATGTGCTTCATGGTCAGAGACTCCGCATCTGCTGCAGGAAGCGGGTGACGGCGCTGTTGAGGCGCTCGGACTCGACCGAGAGACCACCCGCAGCCGTGCGGATGCTCTCCGCCGTGCGACCGCCCTCGGCGGCGACCATCGTCACCGTGGAAATGCTCGAGCTGACTTCGGCGGTACCACGTGCCGCCTCGCCGACGTTGCGCGAGATCTCACTCGTCGCCGCGTTCTGCTGCTCGACGGCACCCGCAATGGTGGTCGAGATCTCGTTGATCTTGCTGATGACGCTGGCGATGTCGCGGATCGCGGTGACAGCCGATGCCGTCTCCGCCTGGACACCGGCGATCTTGCTGCCGATTTCCTCCGTCGCGCGGGCCGTCTGGCGTGCGAGTTCCTTCACTTCGTTCGCAACGACCGCGAAGCCCTTGCCGGCTTCACCTGCGCGCGCAGCCTCGATGGTCGCGTTGAGGGCGAGCAGGTTGGTCTGCTGCGCGATCGACGTGATGACCTTGACGACCTGGCCGATCTCCTGGCTCGAGACCCCGAGCTTGGCCATTGTTTCCGTCGTCTCGGACGCCTGGCGGACCGCGATCTGTGAGATCTGCGACGCTTCCTGCACGCGGCCGGCGATCTCGCGGATGCTGGCGGTGAGCTGCTCGGCGGAGCTGGCGACCGTCTGCACGTTGCGCGTGGCCTGTTCGGATGCTGCGGCGACCGCCTGTGCCTGGCGCGTCGTTTCCTCCGACGATGCCGCCATACCCTGCGCGCTGGCCTCGAGCTCCGTGGACGACGAGCTGACGACTGCGGCGATCGCGGCCACCGTCGACTCGAAGTCATCGGCCATCTTCACGTTGGCCGTGACCACGGACCAGTTGACCATCGGTCCGACATACGTACCCTTCGAGTCGTAGATCGCCACCGCGTTCAGGTCGAGCGTCTCGGTGCCGACGCGGATCTTGGCGTTGTGCGGCATGTTCTTGTCCGTCGCCAGCATGGCACGCTGATGTGCCGGATCCTTGTGGAAAATGTCGATCGACGAGCCGACGACCTGGCTGGCCTTGATCGGCAGGCTCTTCTCGATGGTCGTGAGCGTCGCGAGCGAGGCCGGATTGATGTACGTGATGTTGTAATTGAGGTCGCAGCGCATCAGGTTCACCTTCGCCGACTCCACCATCGGCTTGAACAGCTCCATCTCTGCGCGCATCTTGAACGATTCTGTCGAATCGGTCGCGTACTTGACCACCTTCACCAGGCGGCCATCACGATTGCGGATCGGGTTGTAGGTGGCCTGGATGTAGCAGGTCTTGCCGCCCTTGCCGATGCGCTTGTATTCTGCGGCCTGAAACTCGCCGCGGTTCAGTTTTGCCCAGAATTCCCTGTACTCGCTGGTGTTGCGCTCGGACTCCTCGACGAACATCGAGTGATGCTTTCCGCAGACCTCGTCCAGCGAGTAGCCGACCACCGAGAGGAAGTTCTCGTTTGCCGTGATGATGCTGCCATCCAGATTGAACTCGATGACGGCCATCGCTTTGTTGATCGCGGCGATCTGGCCGGAGAGGTCTGCGGTCTGAGCGCTTTGTGCCGTGATGTCGGACGCAAACTTGATGACCTTCACGACGCGGCCGGTGCGATCACGAACGGGGTTGTACGTCGCCTGAATCCAGATTTCGCGCCCACCCTTGCCGACTCGCTTGCTCTCGCCGGCGATGTATTCGCCACGATTGAGCTTTGCCCAGAACGCGCTGTATTCCGGCGATGTGCGGTATGCGTCGTCGACGAACATTGAGTGGTGCTTGCCCTGGATCTCCGCCAGCGAGTATCCGAGCGTCTTGAGAAAGTTCTCGTTCGCCGTCAGCACCGTGCCATCGAGGTCGAATTCAATCACGGCCATTGCCTGATGAATCGCGGCGACCTGCGACTCGTACTCGGCGAACGCGGCGGCGAACGGTGACTCTTCCTCGACGGTCGGGGCGGTGCTGATGTGCTTGATGGCGCCGGCGGCAACGCGCTTCGCGCCTGCAGACTTGGGAGAGCGGGTGCCGGGTGCTGCGATGCGATTCTGTGACATGGTCATTATTATGTGCGAGTGGTGAAATCAGAGTGGGAAATCAGTGCGAAGCGTGGCTGCCCGCCGTACAGGATCTCGAGCCCGCCACACGGGGGGCTCTCAGCCTGACGCGTAGTCCAGGCGCAATACTTCGTGCACGCTCATGACGAGCAACAGCCCGCGTTCCCGGCGCACGATACCGGTACAGACGGTGCGCCAGCGCGCATCGAGCGTCGCTGGTGCCGGCGCCACCGTGTCGTTCGGCACGGACACGACATCGCCCACCTCGTCCACCATGAAGGCGAACAGTTCGCTTTCATGACGGACCACCACGTTCATCACTTCGGCATCGGCGTCGCGATTCGGCAGGCGCAGCGTCGTGCGAAGGTCTACGGCGGTCACGATCTGGCCGCGCAGGTTCAGGAATCCGGCGATCGCTTCGGGCGACATCGGGACACGCGCAATGCGCATCGCGACGAGCACCTCCTGCACGACCATCACCGGAATGCCGAGCCACTGGTCGGCGAGCCGGAACGTGACGTACTCCATCTGCTCCGAGTGCATGGTCGTCATGGGTTCCAAGGTTGCGCTGCTCATGCGATCGCCACCGGTGCTGGTGCGCTGACGGCACGCGTATCGGGAGCAGCGCCGGCGTCGTCGTGATCAATGCCCGTCGCGTCGCCATTGGCCTGACGGAGGAAGTGGTCCGTGTCGATCACTTCGGTCGCGCGACCGGCGATGACGGCGATACCGAGTACGCCGGGACGTGAGGCGCGCCGCTGCAGATGGAGGTGATCCTCGACGATGTCGTGGATCACATTCACGGCCACGCCCAGCGTTCGATTGCGGTCGCTGAACACGATCACCGGTCTCGGGTCCATGCTGCGCAGGTCCATCGCCGGGTTGGCGGCGACCACAGGCATCAGCGCGCCGCGATACTGCACGAGAAAGTGACCATCCGCCTCCTCGAGTGACGACAGCGCGAACTCCTCGAGTCGGGCGACGAGCGAAAGCGGCACGGCTTGCAGGGCAGGGTAACCCGCGTCGAACAGCAGCACGCTCTCCTTCGCATCCGCCTGGGCCGCGGCACGTGCCTGTGCGGTGAGCTGCGCGGCCCGCTCGGCTTCGTCGCGTGTCTCGTTGCTGGCCACGTTCGCCATCGTGGCAATTCCACCCGTATCGAGGATCATGATCACACGTCCATCGCCCGTGATCGTGCACCCGGCGTAGGCCTGCAGGTGCTTGATCAGTCGTCCGACCGGCTTCACGACGATCTCCTGCGTGTCGAAGACATCCTCGACGACCAGCCCGAATCGTGCCTGGCCCACCTGGCAGACCACGATGCTGTAAGTCTCCCGGACCTCGCACGGTTCGAGTCGCAGCAAGGCACGCAGGTGCACGAGTGGCAAAAGCGTGTCGCGCAAGCGGTAGAACTGTGCGCCATGCACATTCTCCACCAGACTCCGCTGCTCTTCGGTGACGCCCACCAGTTCCACGATGCCGATCTGCGGCACGGCGAACGACTCGCCGGCGGTGCCGACCAGCAAGGCCGAGATGATTGCGAGAGTGAGCGGAATCTTGATGCGCACCGTGGTGCCGCGCCCCTGCTGCGACGAGAGTTCGACGGTCCCACCGATCGTCTCGATGTTGCTGCGCACGACGTCCATGCCGACGCCGCGTCCCGACACGTTCGTGACCTGTTCCGCCGTCGAGAATCCCGGCTCGAAGATGTAGCGCAGGATCTGCGCATCGGGCATGCCCTCGGCGACGTCGGCCTTCACGAGCCCGCGTTCGACCGCTTTGCGACGCACGCGCGAGGCGTTGATGCCGGCGCCATCATCTGCGATCTCGATCACCACGTGTCCGCCCTCGTGATGTGCGCTGAGTCGGATCGTGCCCTGTTCGGGTTTGCCTGCGTCACGACGCACGGCGGCCGGCTCGATACCATGGTCGGCCGAGTTGCGGACCATGTGCGTGAGCGGATCCTGGATTGCCTGCAGGATCTGCCGGTCGAGGTCCGTTTCGGCGCCATGCATCGACAGTTCGATCTGCTTGCCACTGGACTGCGAGAGGTCGCGCACCAGTCGCGGCAGCTTGGTCCATGCGTTGCCGATCGGCTGCATGCGGGTCTTCATCACCGCTTCGAGCAGGTCGGTGGTGACACGGTCCAGCTGCTGTACCGGCTTCGCGAACGGAGATTCTTCCTCTGACGTAGTCAGCTGGAGGAGCTGGTTGCGTCCCAAGGCGAGCTCGCCGACCAGGTTCATCAGCTTGTCCAGCACATCCACACCGACGCGGAGCGTACTCTCGCCGAGCGTGTGCCGGGCGTCGCCTGCGACTTCGGGCTGACCTCGGCGGTCCGCTCCATCCCAGCCATCAGGTCGCGGCTCGCCGGCAACCGGCCCCGGAGCTGCTGCGGCTGGCGCGGCTGGCGGGGCGCTCATGACTGGTGGGGCGGTCGTTGCGCGTGGCGGCATCACAGGAAGCGGTAGTTCGCCAAGCGCTGCGTCGTGTGCTCTGGCGGCGGCCTTCGGGTCGAGGGAGAGCCAGCGCTCGAGTCGATCGATCAGCGGCGTGTCATCGCCCTCTGGCTCGGTTTCCGTCTCTTCCAGGCGGAGGAGGACGAATTTGATCGTATCGATCGCGGCAAGGACGTCACCGATGAGTGCCGGCTCGACCTGCAGCCGACCGGCACGCAAAGAGTCCAGCACGTTTTCCGCTGCATGCGCCACACCTTCCAGTCGCACAAGGCCCAGAAAGCCGCACGTACCCTTGATCGTGTGAATTGTCCGGAACACGCTGTTCAGGCGTGCGACATCCTCGGGATTCCGTTCGAGCGCGACGATGTCGTTATCGAGCTTTGCGAGGTTTTCGCCGCTTTCGGTCAGGAAATCTCTGAGGAGATCGTCCATTGCCGTCGTGGATGAGAGAGACCAGCTGCCGGCGGGGGATGGCCGCCTGTGACTGAACGTCGGTTGCGTAACGGCGAAGCTGAATGTCTGTTTTTCGCCGTCGGCCAGGTTGGAAACCGTGCATCTGTTCGCGCTACATTCACTGTCTGTTTCTCCGTGATTTTTCCCTGACACGCACGTGTCGCTGCACACCGGCGGTGAGACTCTGGGTCGTACAGCCGCGCACCTGCCACGAATTGCTTTCCATCGGCGGCAGTGAACCTTCGGCCGCAAGCATCCGAGACTCCGCACCATGCAGATCATCCGACTGATTTACTCCAGCGTTGCAAGTCCGGATCTCGCCTACGATGGTCTCCGCCAGATCCTTGAAAAAGCCTCTGATTACAACGAGAAGTACGGGATCAGCGGCATTCTCTGCTACAGTGGCGGTACCTTCCTGCAGGCACTCGAGGGCAGGCGCGTCCTGGTCAACCAGCTTTACAACAGGATCGTGAGGGATGATCGCCACACGTCCACCGAGATTCTCTCGTGTGGTCCGATCGAGGTTCGCAGTTTCATCGATTGGTCGATGAAGATGGTCAGCTGGGACGAGGCGTATACGCCGAAGCGCAGGGAGCTCGTGCTGCGACATTCGGGTATGAAGATCCTCGAGCCGTCGACGATGACCGGCACACAGGCTCACGGCTTCCTTTGCGATCTTGCAGATCTCGAGCGACGGAAGGAGCTGAAGCAGCTCACGGACCTGTCGCGAGTGTGAGTGGAGCGGCGACGGGATCACACCGTCGCGGCTTACACCAGCAGGGCCGCCTCTGGATGTATCAGCACGTCGTGCACCTGCCCGTCATCCATCAGCTGGATCGACTCGTCTGGCGCATCGACACCGTTCACGATCACGCGCATGCCTCGCGCGCTGAACTGCGCCGGCTCGCGCACGTCGATCAGGTAGGTCGAGGTGCCGTACCGATACGTGATCCGGAAGCCGTCCCAGCTCGACGGCACGCACGGCATGATGGTCAGCCGGTCACCGACCTTGGTGAATCCCAGCAGCGACTCGATGCCCACGCGATACATCCAGCTTGCTGATCCGGTGTACCACGTCCAGCCGCCGCGACCGAGATGCGATGGTGATGTGTACACGTCGGCGGCGACCACATAGGGTTCGACCTTGTATCGCGCCAAGGCTTCAGGTGTCGCCGCGTGCGTGAGCGGGTTGAGCATCTGGAACAGCTCGAAGGCGCGGTCTGCATCGCCGCGTATCGTGGTCGCGAGCACCGCCCACAGCGCGGCGTGCGTGTACTGTCCGCCATTCTCGCGCACACCCGGCAGGTAACCCCTGATGTAGCCCGGGTCGTCGGCCGTGCCGTCGAACGGCGGCGTGAGCAGCACGATCAGTCGTGCCTCCTCGCGTACCAGCTGCTCGTCGAATGCAGCCATCGCCATCGCCTGCCGGTCATCGGGAGCCGCGCCGGAGATCACGCTCCAGCTCTGTGCAATGGAGTCGATCTTGCACTCGTCGCTCGAGGCGGAGCCGATCGGGTTGCCATTGTCGTAATACGCGCGACGATACCAGGCACCGTCCCACCCGTGCGCTTCAGCCGCCGCAGCGTATCGGTCGGCCCATTCACGCATGAACGACGCCTCCGCCGCATCGTCGCGCGCATCGGCATGCAGCGCAAAGTCGCGCAGCGTGCGGATCAGGAACCAGGCCAGCCACACGCTTTCGCCACGCCCCTCTGCGCCGACGCGGCTCATCCCGTCATTCCAGTCGCCGGTGCCGATCAGCGGCAGACCGTGCGGTCCGGTCGTGCAGGCGCGGTGCAGCGCACGGCGACAGTGCTCGTAGATCGAGCCATGCTCCTCCGTCACGGTCGGCAACTCATAGATCTCATGCTCGTGCGGCGCCAGCTCGCGCATGCTGATGAAGGGTGCGTATTCGTCGAGGATCGTCCTGTCACCGGTCACCTGCACGTACTGATCGACCACGAACGGCAACCAGACGAGGTCATCGGAGAATCGGGTGCGGACGCCGCGCCCGCTGTGTGGATGCCACCAGTGCTGCACGTCGCCCTCGAGGAACTGTCGGGACGCCGCTCGCAGGATGTGCTCGCGTGCGATTTCCGGGGCGGCATACAGGAACGCCATCGAATCCTGGAGCTGGTCGCGGAAGCCGTAGGCACCACTGCTCTGGTACAATCCCATGCGCGCCCACATCCGGCATGAGAGGGCCTGGTATAGCGACCATTTGTTCATCATCGCATCGAACGCGGCGTCGGGCGTCGTGACGGTGATGGTTCCAAGGCGCTGGTCCCACGCCTCGATCGACGCGCTGACGGCGCTGGCCGCGATCGGCGGTGGTCGGAGCGTCTCGATCGTCTCCCGCGCGGCAACCTCCGTGCGCGCGGCGCCGAGCAGCGTGGTCACGTGCCTGGTCTCGCCGGGAGCGAGCGTCACGGTGAACTGCAGCGCTGCGCAGGGATCAAGCCCAACACCCGTCGCGCCATCGAGCGCGGATTCTCGCAGCGCAGCCGGCGAATGGGCACTGCCGTGGCGTCCCAGAAACGACAGCCGATCGGCCGAGTGACTCGTGACCGGTTCGCTGATGGCGAGGAACGAGGTCCAGCTTGTGAAGAGCGGATCGAAATGGTTCGTTGCGAAGATCGCACCATGCTCGCCGACAAAGCGTGTCTGCACCTGAAACTGCGATTCCTCGCGGCGGGCACCGAGCGTCCACTCCGCATATGCGGTGAGCGTGAGTGACCGTGGACGACCGCTGCCGTTCGTGAGGCTCAGGTGCGACACCTTCACGGCGACGCCCTCGGGCACGCCGAGATGGAGCAGCGTCCTGATGCCGTCGTGCTCATGTTCGAACGTCGAAAATCCCGCACCATGCACCACCCGGTACGCGCCATCCCCATCGACTGGCGCCGGCGTCGCGCTCCACAGGTCGCCACTCTCGTCATCCTGCAGGTACAGCGCGTCGCTCACCGGATCCGAGACGGGATCGTTGTGCCACGGCGTGAGGCGGTAGAAATAGGCGTTTTCGGCCCACGTGCAGCCTGATCCGCGCTCGGTGATCAGGAAGCCGCCATGTGGATTCGCGATCACATTGGACCACGGTGCCGGCGGCAACACTTTATCATCGATCTGGATGCGATAGTTGTCGCGCGCGTCGAGTCCGCCGATGCCATTGTCGTAGCGGAGCGCCCGGTCATCCGCGCGGCGCATCGGCGCTTGCGGCATGGGTCGCATGCTGCGGGTGACGAGCGGCGGCAGGAGCGGGCGCAGCGCCGTGAGAATCGACTTGAGCGGGCCGCGGCGGTCCGAGATCTGGGCGGTCGTCGCCGGTGTCGTGCGTTCACTCGCGCGCGAGGTCACGATTCCCTGCGAGGTGGGCTGCACGTCCCGCTCGCGCGAATCGGCGGCGTCGAGCATGCGCGTCAGCGAGCGTCCATCGCAGGCGACCTGCACCCGTGCAGTGGCCGCGAGCATCAGGAAGTCGGCGGGGGGGAACAGTTCGCGCCGACGGATGAAGACGCCACCCGGCTGGTCCAGCGGCGCGGCTCCGTTGGCCGCGATCATCGCCTCGTTGATGGCGTCGCGGAGTTCCTGGAGATAGTCGTATGGGTGCGTGTTGACGATCACCAGGTCGACGATCAGTCCACGACGGCGCCAGTAGCGATGCGCGGCGAACAGCTCGCGCAGCGTCGGCAATCCATCCAGCGACTCGATCGTGGCAAGCACCATGGCGTTGTCGCCGGAGATGCCGTGGGTCCAGAGAACCGGCTGCGATCCACGGTTGCGGCGCAACTCGTCATCGGGTGGCGCGAGCGACCCGCCGGGGAACAGCAGTTGTGCCGCAATCTCCTGAAAGACTGCGGCGTTGGCCGGTGTGATACCCAGTTCCCGCAATTCGATCTGTGTGGCCGTCCAGGCAAAGTCCAGCGCACGCTGCGCGGCATGCGCATCGTGATAGCGGCCGGCCAGTTCGAATGCCTGCTCACGTGTTCGCGCGACGAGCGTCGTGAACGCGACCGTCACAGACTGCCCGGGCGCGACGTTGACGCGCGTGCGGAGCGCGATCACCGGATCGAGTACCGGGCCGGTGGTGCCGGAGAGTGGGCCGGGGGTGGTCATCACCAGCGGATTGCGCACGGAGCGACCACGCCCGATGAAGCGGGCTCGGTCCGTTTCGCAGGTCACCGCGCCGACACGGTCGCGGCCGGCGTCGACGACATGCACACACCAGAGTCGTGGATCGTCAGGCATGCGCGGGCGACGCGTCGCGGTGATTGCGGTGCACCACTCGTGCCACTCCGTTTCCACGAAGAGGTTGGAAAACGCGGGGTGCGCCAGGTCGGCCCCTTGCGTCGTCATGGCCACTTCGCCGTAGCTCGTCAGCTCGATCACATGCGGCTCGCTGCCGGCGTTCGTCAGGGTCACGCGGCGCACCTCTGCGGCGTCCGCGTCGACGACGGTGATCTCCGTCTTCGTCTCGATGTCGCCGTCCACCCGGACCATCGTGACGCGATCCGACGCCAGCCACGCCTTGCTCCAGGTCGCCGTGACACCCATCGGCTGCTGCGCGGCCGACCACGTCTTTCCGGTGGTCACGTCATGCACATAGCAGAACTGGCCCGTGTTGTCCGCGGTTGCATCCGCGCGCCAGCGCGTCACGGCCAGCGAGTCGTACCGGCTGAAGCCACTCCCGTGCTGGTTCACCATCACCGAGTACGGCGACGAGCCAAGCAGCGCGACGCGCGGTGCGCCGCGAATTCCCGTATCCACCTCGCGAACCACAGGCCGTTCGACATCTGCCGACGGTCGATCCTCGTCAGGCAGCACGGCTTGCGCATCCTGCATCACCAGTCGGCGCGGGATACGCTCGTGCAGCAGCAGCTCCACCGACTTGACCAAAGAATCGGCATGGAAGCGCCCCTGCCAGATGTCGTCCAGCAGCACATTGGTCAGTGCCACCAGCGTCATGCCGACATGATGCGCAAAGTAGCCGCGCACGAACGCCAGGCGCGCACCGGGATCGGGGCGCGTATAATCCAGCGCGTCGCAGAAGCCATGCTCGCTCAACGCACCCATCGCCTCCAACGCGCGCAGATTCGCGATCGCACGCGGCGGATCGATCTGCGCGGCGAGTGCCGTGGCATACGGTGCGATCACGAGGTCGCGACCGAGGCCACGCTTGAGCGCCAGGTCCGGGATGCCGAACGCGCGATACTGGTAGGTTTGATGCCGGTCGCGCACGTTGTAGGCGCTCTCGCTCACGCCCCACGGCACGTTGCGACCGCGGACGTACGCCAGATGCCGGTCCACCGCACCCTCGTAGGTCTGGGAGAGCAGCGTGAAGGGCAGCGAACGCATCACCAGGACCGGCATCAGGTACTCGAACATGCTGCCGCTCCAGCTCACGAGTGCCGTCGTGCCGGCTGCGCGAGTCAGGCTGCGCGAGAGCCGGAACCAGTGCTCGACCGGCACATCGTTACGGGCGATCGCGATGAAGCTCGCCAGACGTGCTTCGGAGGCCAGCAGGTCGTAGAACGAGTCGTCGGGCGTGAACGAGTCGGGGTGATAGCCGATCGTGAAGAGCTTGCGCTCCTCGTCGTACAGGAACCCGAACTCCATCTCGGCCACACATCGATACGCCATGTCCGCAAGCGCCTGGAGGCGCTCGTGCAACGACGCATTCCCGGCGGCACACGCGAGGCACGCCTGACGCAGCGCAATCAGGTGACCGGCCAGGTTGCCGCTGTCCACGGTACTGATGTACGCCGGATCCAGCACGTGCAGGTCCGTCAGGTCATACCAGTTGAAGAAGTGGCCACGATACTGACGCAGCGTGGCGAGTGTCGCGAACGTGCGCTCGAGGCGCTCGGTCATGTCGGTCGCGGTGATCAGGCCGAGGTCGTGTGCGCTGATGGTCGACAGCAGCTGCAGGCCGATGTTGGTCGGCGAGGTACGCATCGCGATCACCGGCTCCGGATCGGCCTGGAAATTGTCGGGCGCAAGCCAGTGCGTCTCGGCCGTGACGAACCGGTCGAAGAAGTGCCAGTGCAGCGTGGCATAACGCAGCGCATGCGCGCGCGCGGACGCACTCAGCGGCCCACGCAGCGGCTGCGATGGTCGGCTGAGTGCGGCCATGATCCGCGGCGCGATCAGCCAGCACGCACCCAGCAGAGCGACCGTGAAGCCCGTCAGCTCCAGTGCCCGCAGCGGCGTGCCCTGCGCCTGCACGCGCACGATGGCCAGCGCAAAGGCACCGATCATGATCCCGCTCACCAGCAATACGCTGGAGCGCATGGCGCGGCGGGTGGTCACGCTCACATCGGACAGACGGGCGTCGGACAGGCTGCGATCCACCAGCTGCGCCGACTGCCACTCCAGCATCATGCGATGCGACACGAGCAGCCGGTACAGTGTGCGCACGATCGCGTCCAGCGAGATGAGCGCCTGGTGCGGCAGGGTGAGGATCGCCACGATCACCTGCTCCAGACTGACCACCGCGTCCTGCAGCGCGGCCGAGTAGTACGCGGTCCACGACTTGTCGAACGGTGGCCGCACCAGTGTCAGCACCAGCGCGGTGACCCATGGCGCGACGATGGCGCCCAGTCCCAGCAGCGTCCAGCGGAGCGCCGAGCCGGGTAGAATGGTCCAGCCGGCGATCAGGAACAGCAGCTGTGCGATCTCGACGGTGCTGCGCCGGAGATTGTCCAGGATCTTCCATTGCGACACCAGCGACAATCGGTTCCGCTCCGGCCCGTCGGGGCCTGGCACCGTGCGACGCAGCCACGGCAGCAACTGCCAGTCGCCACGAATCCAGCGATGCTTGCGGCGCGTGTATGCCACGTAGGTCGCTGGATAGTCATCGTAGACGATCACATCGGTGGCGAGGCCGGCGCGCGCGTAGTTGCCTTCGATCAGGTCGTGCGAGAGCAGGGTGTTCTCGGGAAAGCGGCCATGCGTCGCCGCCTGGAATGCATCGACGTCGTAAATGCCCTTGCCGGTGTACGTGCCTTCGCCAAACAGGTCCTGATAGACGTCGGACACCGCGGTCGAATATGGATCCACCCCCGGGCGTCCAGACGCGATCGCGGCGAAGCGCGAACGATGCGCACTGGGCAGCGACACGCCGACGCGCGGCTGCAGGATACCGTAGCCACGCACCATGCCGCGCTCGCGATCATGCACCGGCCGGTTGAGTGGATGGGCCAGCGCACCAACGAGCGCGGGGGCGGCATCAGGCGGCAGCACCGTGTCGGCATCCAGCGTGATCACGTACTTCACGCCGAGCAGCGCGGCCATGTCGCCGACGATCACCGTGAACGCCGTGACGGTCTCACCTCGCACGAGGCGGTTGAAGTCGGAAAGCTTGCCGCGCTTCCGCTCCCAGCCCATCCACGTGCCCTGCATCGCATTCCAGCGTCGTGGGCGATGCATGAGGTGGAAGGGTCCACGGCCGCCGTTCCGGTGACGTGTGTTCAGCTCCTCGATGCCGTCGCGGGCGGCGACGGTGATTGCGTCGTCACCGTCGCGGTGTTCGGTCGCGGCATCGGTGAAGTCGCTCAGGAGCGCGAAGTGCAGGTGCGCCTCGCGATTGGCGAGAAACTGCACCTCCAGCGTCTCCAGCGCGTCACGCACGTCGGACACGTCGCCGAAGAGAATCGGGATCACCACAGCCGTCCGGAACTCGGCCGGCACACCGGCCTCATGGAGATCGAGGCGGGGAAGCACCTGCGGCGGCAGCAGTGCAGTCACCAGCTGATTCAGGACCGTGACCGCAATGTCCAGCGCCGGCAGGAATGCGAGCAGCAGCAGCACGAGCATCGACGTGCGCGCATCCGCCTCGATCAGCAGCAGCACGCCGACCGTGACAAGCATGACCAGCAGCGTCAGGCCACCGACGAAGACGGCGTTGGGATGCGTGTGGATCGTGCGTTCGATTCGCTCCCCGACGGTCAGTGAGTAACCGGCCATCGCCTCCAGCTCGTGCACGCCATCATCGATGAGGTAGTAGCCGACATGCGTCGCCACATCCGGCTGTGGACTGGCCTCCGCGCCAGGTCGGGATGCCAGGTCGATGGCCCACTGCGCCACCGACGACTCCCGATGCCTGGTCCCTTTCGCAATGCGCTCCACCACATGCCGGTAGCGATCTCGCGTCGCGAAGGTCATCCGCGTGTAGAAGCCTGACGGGTCCGTGCGCAACACTGCGTCCATCACGCTCTGCTTCTCGACGAACTGACGCCAGTCGCGCCGGCCGATGTCGCGAAGGCTCATGATGCTGTT
>Ga0105045_10001918_pt1 | contig 17217 bp, 13 predicted proteins | sample MAT02_FD_78089 | JGI IMG/M metagenome (GOLD analysis project Ga0105045, IMG submission 78089) | Freshwater microbial communities from Lake Fryxell liftoff mats and glacier meltwater in Antarctica - MAT-02 (megahit assembly) | ecosystem: Environmental > Aquatic > Freshwater > Ice > Liftoff... | reverse complement strand
CTATTCAACAGCAAGAGCATTCAAATGACCCGACAAATACTCATTTTTTGGCGGACTTTCCAACAAAATCGCATTCCGACCAAGAATCCAGCTAGTTCGACGTTCTTAATTCTAGAACGTTTCTGGATAGATTACAAATTCAATACGCCGATTATTGGCTCGATTGGCAGGGCTTTGGTTGTCCGCAATGGGGTAATTGTCCCCGTGGTTGAGAGTGAACAGCTGACTAACCGGCAGCTGATTTCGACGGGTTAAGTGCTCCAACACGGCGTTGCTTTGGGCTGCGGCAAGCTGATGGCTGGTCGAAAAAGTACCGCCATAAAGAGGCGAATTGTCCGTATGCCCCTCGATCGCAATCCGTTGCCTCGGATAATTTCGTTTGAACACCTCGGCCACCCGGTCCAAAATTCCCGATGCGGAGGGTGTGACCTGCGAAGTACCTGGCTGAAAAAGCTGATCGGCTGGAACTCGCAATCGAACGACGCTTCCCTCGTTTTCAACAGCGTAGCCCAAATCTCGCAGCGGTTCGCTGACAATTTTGCTACTGGTGTTGGCCGTTAGCTTGGCTCCACCGCGTCGCTCTTGTAAGGATTGATCGACTTGGACACGATCGGCCAAGCCCCGCATTTGTTGGATCGATTGGACAGAAGCCATCCGAGACTGCTGAAGCTGATTGTTGACATCCTGGAGCTGACGCTGCATCAGATCGGAGCGTTCTTTGAACAACTGCATTTGCTGTTGGGATTGCGCGAGTTGCGTGGTCAACTGCCGATTGTTGTCATCGAGCAGTTTGGCCCTCCGTTCGAGTTCGGCAAGCTGCGCGGGTAACTGAGGGCTCGTCAAGCTCGGTGCAGTATTGGGAATCAAGAATCCAGACGGACTAGCGGTTAAATAAGGATTGCTTCGGCTGCATCCAAAAAACGTGAGCAGCAAAGCCGCGACGATTGCGAACCCTTTCCAGTCGGCCCGCACTGCCCCGAACGGTCGGAACTCAAGCTTCGATCGGAAGGGCTGATTGGTCGCGATTAAAGGGACGAAAGGAGACATGTCATGGGTATTAGCAATTTAGCGTTGCCAAAGCAAGACTAAGCCAGGGCAAAGGCAAAAAGTGTAGCACGGCTCTCCGAGGTTGTGATTTTTTTGAATCCTAAGAAAGTAGCAAGCACACTCCGTGTGCCGTAGCAACAAAAACCAAAGGTTTTTGATTTGCGGACGGCACATGCAATATGCCTGCTACCATAAAATCACGGCTCGGAGAGCCGTGCTACGCTCGCTAGAAATTACACCAAAGACACTCGGTCTTCGTTTCCTTGACTTTGCCAGCAGCGGCCTTGTTGTCGATTAAGAACTCGTGCCGCTTCCAGCCGTGCTTCTCTTCCCATTCTTGATAGAGTTTGCTCGGATAGCCGCTCAACATGAATTTGCCTGAAATTCCAGCCAATACATCCAGCAACTCACGATGCTGCACCTCCGTCATCTCAAAAGCATACTCCCCGGTCGTGGAACGCGTTTCATGGACATACGGCGGATCGCAATAAAACAGAGTGTTCTCGCCATCTTGTTTGCGAATGACGTCGCAGGCACTCTGGTTCAAAATAACGACGTTTCGAAGCCGCTGATGCACATCCGGTAACCCCTCGATCACGTTCAGCCAAGCCGAAACCTGTTCGTTGATCCGACTTCGGGTTCGATTTCGCGAAAGAGTTGCGAAGTCCTTCATAAGTCCTTGCCGAGACTGCCGTGCAAGAACGAAAAACCGGACCGCTCGGTCAACGTTGCTTTCAGGCTCGCCTGAGCTCGAACGTTCCAACGCGTCATCGAACTCCACTTCGCTAAAGGGAGTCATTTCGATCCGCTTTCGGAAACCTTCGAAGTCATCGGGATTCTGCAGCACTCGCCAGAAGTTGATCAACTCGCCATGCAGATCGTTGGCAACCTCGCTGCTCCCCTGCAACGCAGCAGGCAGTTTCCCTTTGGGCGGTTTCTCGTTTTCGGTTGACATCCAATCCCTGTCCGGATCTCTGGCCAGCAGAATACCACCGCCACCAAAGAACGGCTCAACGTAGTGCAAATGCGGAGGCATGAGTCCAACAATCCACTTGCGAAGATAGTATTTGCCGCCGTGCCATTTAATGGGTTGAGTCAAAACTGCCATGTACAACTTTCAGCCGAAAACTACGAGGTATCATTTAAATAGAAATGGTATTGATTCTATCGAAAAAACTACGCCCTCGAGCCGATCGGGGCGTTAGGAAATCCGTTGGGTATTTAACGCACCCTCGAAGCAACTAAAAACCAAGGCCCTACTTTAAAGCAGGGTCTTCAATGCAGCGATAGCTGGTGCGTAGTCTGGCTCATGAGTCACTTCGGGAACGATCTCTCCGTAAACCACTTTTCCATTTGCGTCCAAAATATAGACCGCTCGCGTCAATAGTTTGAGCTCATCGATCATTAAACCAAAGCTCATTCCAAAGCCGCCGTTTTGATAGTCGCTGCCGACCTTCATCGCCTTGATGTCTTCCGCACCGCAGAATCGGTTCATCGCAAATGGCAAATCGCGGCTGACGGTCAACGCGTTGATCTGGTCCCCCATCGCGCCAAGTTCTACGTTGAACTTCTTGGTCTGGATTTGGCAGACACCGGTATCGAGCGATGGGACGACACTGATGATGGTCGGTTTGCCCTTCAAGTCGGCCAAAGTTATCGTTTTGAGGCCACCTTCGAAAAAGTGGACAGTGAAATCGGGTGCAGGGCTTCCAACTGCAAGCTCAGTGCCTAGCAGAGTCATCGGAGTGCCCTTAAACGTTATTGCGCTAGCGCGTGCCATCGTTAATCCTCGTTGTTAAGTGAAACCAGTCAAACAGGCAAGGAAATTAAGGTTTTTTCGACTATTCGTCAATCCTTGAACCCAAGTTAGCACGGCTTGCGAGGAGTTCCGCGTCAGACGCTCGGAAAACCGAAGTTCATGCTTTGCTGCAAAATTGCGGGTTTCAGCACTGGATAACGCGATACTTGTGGTCGGGCGATTTTTCGATTCCCAAATCGTAAGATCAATTACCAACCAAAACTCAATCGCATCTACCCCAATTATGAATATCACTTGATGTCCGGTTCGTCTCATCTCGGACGATTCTGAATTGATAGAAGTGATCCCAAGCCTCTGTCACGATCTCCAAATCTTGGACTTCCAGTCGTTCGCCAAACTGGAACGGGCCCAAGTTCAGAAAACGGCCCTAGCACAGATCTTGCTGTTCGACCTCAACAGAAATCGAGCAAGCAATTCAAATTTCTTCGTAAGCTAGGTTTTCAAACTGTTATTTCCGGCTGGACAGGCTAGGTGCGACCGATGCCGATCCTACTAATTGATCGATCGTTAGCGATTTCCCTCAATCGCGTTTGTCAAAGTAGTTAGGTAGGGAGTTGTTTGGACGGGGTTATCACGTGTTGCCAACTCCTTTCCCTCCCATATTTTGGTCCCGTTGCGCAGGAGTTGCAGGGACCGCCAAGTGAAGTGGAGAGACTGCATGCACCAAACCGCCTTATCGTCAACTTGTCTGGACTCGATTCTGAGCAATAGTTCCGGATCTGCGCCCGCAGTGAAAACAAAAGCGAAAATGGCTCCGTCTCGTTCGGGCGTCGAGTCGGTATAACGGTAAAGCGGTTGCGGTAGCAATCGAAGATTCGTCGGCCTGCCATCTGGGCCGTTCATCTCGACATCATACGATCTCGCGAGACTTCGCATTTGGTTTACTCGGAGTTGAGAGGTTGCGGCGACGGTTGCGGCGTCTTTGATGGGTTCCGTCTCTGGCATAGGAATGGGTCTCCACGTTTTCGGCTGTCTCCCGTCAATGATAATGGGACGCAGTTTAGCGGCAGCAAGTAGATGCAACTCCGTAAACCCTTCATCTTGTCCATTGATCTCGGTGGACCCAATAGTGCCGATGATTGCGAGACGTTTTTTGCTGTCGAGCCAAAGAAAAAACGAACCAAAAACGGTCTCCGTAATGGAAAATCAAATAAGAGGCTCCTGCTGCCATTTGAGAGAATCGGACTCCGGTTCCAGTTGGAGAGAGAGCTCTTTAGCTTGCGATGAAAAAATCGGATAAAATCGGGCCGCTTTGCCCTCCCGTTCTACCTCTTGACCGAATGTCTGCGAGGCACTTACCAGAATTGCAAACAAAAAGCAGGAGGCTGCAATCTTTGAGCGGACTGTTCGGATCATAAAAGCGATTTTAAACATGCTTGAGGATGGCTGGAGCATATGAGTACGGGCGTTCTGATTCAAAGAGTTAAGGATCGTTGTGGTTTTTCGCAGGACAGGTTTCTAGCCGTCACTGAAAAGACAGGCTGGAAGCCTGAGCTAAGGATTTCTGTTCTAGCGCTCACTTTCTATGCCGAGCGTGCTTTCGATTGTTTTTCCTAGTGCCTGCCGGTCGATTCGACTTGAATGCGGAGCTGCATTCCAAACGGCATTTCCATTGTGTTTCGCTTCGAGACCGGCAGATGTCTGCCTAATCAGCGAGAATTGCCATTGTGCTTGTTTGTCTACTTTGTTCGCTTCGATGGCAAGGATCGCTTCTGGGTCCGTCCCCAATGCAAAAACAAACAAACTACCATCCACACAATCATCGGTTTCGGGTTTGTAGCGGTAAAGTTCACGAGGCAGGAGGCGTAGAGGTTCTCTATCCGACTGGTTGAGATGCCATCCCAACATCGTCACGGAGAATTGCGAAGCCAGATGTTTCATTTGACGCAGACGTCCCGATTCCGTTGGATCGACCACCGGTGCAGACGGTATTGGCACGAAGGTGAGGCTCTGCTTGGGCTCCCAAATTGTCGCTTGCCCCTGAGTTGCAAAAAACGTTTTGCTTGAAAGTGAATCAAGCTCATGCATGAGCTTGCCTGACCAAATGTAAGTAGCGACTGCAGCTACGGGCCTACCGTGATCGACCGCAATCCCCAGCAACCCGAGGCTGTGTGAATCACGAACGTCATTCGTCCACCGGTGCACTGGCACGACCTGGATCGACGCTTCTTGTCCGGGAACTATACCGAAGCGAAACTCGCGTATAGATTTGTCGAGCAAAGCATTGATTTTGGCGGACTTCTGACTTTCCTTGGTGTCGTCCGGTTCGTCTGTATGGGCCGGCGAATAAACGACGACTAAGACTGCCAACGCAACAAAACTTTGGATTAGTTTCTCGGTCATTTTCAACGACTCTGTCATCTAAAGAAAGTGTGGCACGGTTCTCCGAACCGTGATGTCCGATGCGAGAATGGCGTGAACTTAACGTAATGGAACTCGCCAAGAGTTTCGGTTTGCCTGCCAGTTCCCCGAAAGTCTACGCCATTCGTCGGATGCGACTCGACTCCCATTTCAGTGAAACCACCTACGCCGAATTTGCATCAAAATAGACAATGTATCTATATTGGTCAATCGTTTCCTCAAGATTCTCGATAATTGTCGGTCCTGGGCGAGTGTGGCACCATCGCTCTCGCTTTACCTTATCTGGGAGTCTTGCATGAACTCAATGCTCCCTGCGAATACAACAGGCTTGCCCTGTGGATCATTATGCTTTGTGGCTACACCGACGAATGTTTCGCCCTCTGCGCAAAAAAGCCAGCTTTCTCGGATGTGAAAAAAATTGTTTCAACTCGCTTGACACTAATAGACGACACGTCTATAAAGTACTTACGGACTAAGATTTGCGAAGTGAATTCAGCTTGATTGAGCGATCCTTTATGTCTATCCTATTACCACATAGTTCTGTCGCCAGAGCCCAGCCGCTAATTATCCTTGGGCCAGCGATATTCTTTGCAATTCAGTTTGCCGCGATCGATCGGGTTATCGCTCAAGAGGATGCTGGGCCAAAGAGTAGCGTTCAGGAGAATAATGGCCCGTCCGCTCAGGAGGAAGAGGCTGAAGCGTCGAAGGTTGACGGGGTTGAGCTTAGTCTCAAATTTGCGAATTGGCTCAACGTTGAGGGACGTCGCTTTTGGGGTGAACCGCCCTCACGTTGCGACGACTTGCTCTTGGCGAGAAGAGTGTATTTGGATTTGCTCGGACGCGTGCCGAGTGTTGCTGAGATTCGTGACTATCTTGCCGTGGACGAATCGGCCAGACGAGCAGTACTGATCGATCAGTTGGTGTTTCATCAAGGGCCGCGGGCTGTCGATTACAGGCGAACTTTCTCTGAGCATTGGGCTAGGCAGTGGCGGCGAGTCCTGTTGCCACCTGGATCGCAGGTTTCGATAAATCCTGGCGAGCTGGAAAGCTGGATGTCTCAGAAATTTTCGTCGGATACGAGTTTTGGATTGATGATGGCTTCATTGATTGAAGCGAAAGAAACGAATCGGGATAGTGTCTACTTTCGGCTTTCACAATCGAGCCCAGCAACCTATGCGGCCAATGTATCGAGAGTCATGCTTGGTGTTCGGCTGGAATGCGTGCAGTGCCATGACCACCCATTTACGGAATGGAAGCAAACTGACTTCTGGGGGTTGGCGGCGTTTTACTCGGACGTTGGAGCAGCACCTCAAGGTGCTAATGCACCATCGAAGCTTGGTGTTATCGAAAACGGCGGTATCAAGTACGTTGCAAAGTATCTTTGGGAAGAGCCTGTAGGTGCCGAGGTGAGTCGAACGAAACTCGCGGCTTGGCTTACATCGCCAGGCAATCGGCAGTTCTCTTCGGTCGCCGTGAATCGATTTTGGCAATTGCTCGTTGGTCGAGGCGTCTTTGCCTCCGTAGATGATCTTGACTTGGCGACGCCCAAGCAAAGAGTATTGCTCGATGCACTGGCCGTCCAATTCGCCGAGAATAAGTTTCCGGTCCGAAGTCTGATTGCAGCCATTTGTAAGAGCGATTGGTATCAGGCCGTTGCCAATGAAGTTGAGTTGCCAACGGAGGCGGATGAAAATGCCGAAGCAGCTTTCTGCCGTCCGCTCAAGTCGCTTTCGCCCGAGCAAGTGTTTGATTCCCTCGAACAAGCGTTGATGTTACCAATTAGCCGCCTGGATCCATCCTCAGCGCGCTGGACGGGTGAGCGTGCGCAAATGGTCTCCAGGTTGGGCGAGTCGGTTGGTAAATCCCCCGAGGAGTATGCATCCGGAATTCCGCAGGCATTGGTCTTGATGAACGGCAAGTTGACAGCGGATGCGATTAGTGTTGAAAATAGCAGGTTGCTAAGAGCCGCTCTCGACTCCCCCTTTATGTCTGCAGCAGAGCGAATTGATACGCTGTGCTTGGCGACCTTGTCCAGGCATCCGACTGCAGAGGAGACCATTGCGTTTAAGAGTTACATTAATAAGTATGCGTCTATGGATGATCAGCGACGAGCTCACGGCGAAATCTTATGGGCCTTGGTGAATAGTCCTGAGTTCGTTTTGTGTCGTTAGTTTTTGGAGTTTCTCGGTAACGGGTAAGAACTATGAGAACCAATAGTTGTTTTTCAAGACGCGAAATGATGCGGATCGCGATGGCTTCGGCTGGCGGCGTCAGTCTTTCTGGTTGGCTGCCTCGGCTCGCAACGGCCGCGTGCGAAATGCGATCTGCAAAATCCTGTATCTTACTTTGGATGCCAGGCGGCCCGAGTCAAATGGAGACGCTGGATCCTAAACCAGGCAGGCAAAACGGTGGCCCCACCAAGTCGATTGCCACGGCTGTGCCTGGTATTCATATCGCCGACAACTTGCCCAAAGTCGCTAAGCTGATGAATGATTTTTCAATCATTCGATCCATGCAAACGGGAGAAGGGGACCATGGGCGCGCTGCGAAGCTGATGCTGACGGGATACAAGCCGTCTGGCTCTCCGATCGAGTATCCGGTGTTGGGTTCGATGGTCGCTCAGCGACTTCACGATGAAAAGTCCGAGCTCCCCAATTTTGTTTCGATCGCTCCTTTTCGCCAGTCCGATCTAGGGGCTGGCTTTTTGGGGCCGAAGTTCTCACCTTTGTTGGTTTCTGGTACAAGCAATGATCCAAACACACGCGCCAATTTGACGATCGAAAATCTTTCCCCTATTGGCGGCGAATTAGCCCGAATGCAGGATCGTGCTAGTTTATTGAACACGATTCGTCATGCTTCGGCGACAAAAGCTGAGAGCTCTATTTCTCGGCATGCTGCGGTTTACGATCAAGCCTTACGAATGGTCGACTCTCAAGGTGGAGGAGCTTTCCGACTGGACGAAGAAGAAGACGCACTGCGAGATGCTTATGGCCGAAACCGATTTGGCCAAGGGTGCCTATTGGCGCGACGACTTGTCGAGCGCGGGGTTCCATTTGTAGAAGTCGCGTTGACAGACGTAGGCGTTGGCGGAGGACTTTCGTGGGATACGCACGCCGACAACTTCAAGAGCGTAAAGAACATTTGCGATGTCCTCGATCCCGCGTGGTCTTCGCTCATGAACGATCTCAAAAGTCGTGGGATGTACGAATCGACATTGGTCATTTGGATGGGCGAGTTTGGCAGGACTCCGAAAGTGAACACAACCGCTGGGCGTGACCATTATCCGGATGGATGGAGCGTCGCCATGGGAGGGGCCGGAATTAAATCAGGGCAAGCATACGGAAGTACTGGCCGCGACGGAACAGATGTCTCAAATCCGGTAAGCACACCGCAATTGTATGCTACGATCCTGAACGCGTTGGGGATTGATCCGTCGTTGAGCAACCAAGTCCTCGACCGCCCGATACCTTTGGTGGACGCGCATGCCTCCCCGTTAAGCGAGTTGCTCCTATGACTCGACCATTGCCAGTAGAGCGTTTGTCGCCACTTCTCAACGAAGACGCAATCGCAACAATCAGCCGGTGGGCGTTAGCCCCAGTTGTCGGAAACGCAAACGTTGCTAACACGGTACGGCTAGTTAAATCAATAACTCGGCCGCCGTACCAAAAAATAAACTGTGTAACGCGCTGGAGATCAAAGACGTGTGTCTGTTTGTTTCTCATCTGCCGGTTGTTGATTCTCATCTGTTCGCTCGAAGTTGCCAGTCACTCTGCTCGGGCAGACGAAAAGGAACTTCAGCTTGGGCGTAGGGACTTGATCCTGTTGCTGCCGACTGGACCGTTGCACGTTCGTTTGAGGATCACAGAAGGCGAGCGTTCTTTCGAGCAATTGCGAGCCGAGTATCTTGATCGATTGATCGTTCGTTTGGACAGGAACAAGGATGGGCAGTTGAGCGGCGACGAGACTCGCAATCATGCTTTGTTCATGACCGGCAAGCGGTTCAGCGACACGGCCCTTGTCAAATCCCTGGCGCCAGCCCGCGGCCTGAACAGATCTGCGGTCGAGCAATCGATCGAACGCGCTATCGGAAAAAGCATGGTTTTTCGTCAAATAGGTTCTGTTGCGGACCAAGACTTACAAGTCTTTAAGGTCTTGGACGAAGACCAATCCGGCTTGATCGAAAGGACTGAAATGCGAACCGCTGCCGCAAGACTTGCGGCTCGTGATCTGGATCATGACTATTGCATTACATTTGACGAGTTCGTTCCTTCTGCGAACGCTTCGATGACGCCTGAAGTCGCTGCGCTCATGGCGATGCAAGAGGCCCCGCCGCCTGTCCACTCAGAACTGCTGCGCGATGCTCGTGAACCAGTTATGGCGTCCCGATTGATCCGGACATATGATTCCGATAAAGACGCAAAATTGTCCAAAGAGGAATTGAATTGGGACGCAGCGCGAGTGACCGTCCTGGATGAGAACCGCGATGGCGTCTTAGCCGTAGCTGAGCTATCGAAAATTGCGGACGCAGAACCAGACGTTCACTGCGATCTTGAATTGTCCGTTTCGAAGGAAGCCACTTCTCAAAGTGAAGCCGTCGAGAAAATCGCAGTCAAAGCGGATGCTGCGGATGCAACCAAGTCACCCAAGAAAGACCGAGTGCAATTGATCTCCACAAGGTCATCAGCTTCTGTCCGAGCATTAGACGGTGGCATGATCGAGATCAAACAGCCATCAACAACCATCACCATCAGCTATCGTTCGCGTAATCCCATTGACGAAGCGATGAAAAATGCAAGAGAGACCTTTAACGCTATTGATCTCGACGGCAACGGCTACATGGATCGAGATGAGATTTTAACCCATACACGCTTCCAACGCTATTTGTTCGATGCAATGGACGCGGATCATGATGACCGCGTCTTCACTAAAGAAATGGACGAATACGTCAAGGGGATCGCTGAGCCTGCGGCGACCATTTGTCAGGTAACGTTGTTCGATAGCGGCAACGGCTATTTTCAAATGCTAGATAGGAATGGCGACGGCAGGATATCGATCCGAGAACTTAGAACGGCCGAAGACCATTTGCTGTCGCATGCTGTAGGAGACGCTACCGAGTTGAACCCATCGCAGATGCCACGCTATTTTCGCATCGAATTGCAACGCGGTGGTCCGACCCTATTTGGAACTGGCAACCGTTCCCGAGCGGAGGTACCTCAGCCGATTATACAAACCAACAACGGGCCAATTTGGTTTCAACGGGCCGACCGCAACGGTGACGGCGATCTGATTTGGGACGAATTTATTGGCCCACGCGATGTCTTCGACCGTTTGGACAAGGACAAAGATGGTCTGATTGACCCTGCTGAAGCGAACGCAGCAGGATAGAATTTTAGCCTTCGATTCTCATCAAAAGAAAAGACCTATGACAGCAACCTTACGAAACCACTCTCCCGTTCCTTTGGACGATGCGATCCTAGAGCGAGTGCAAAAACTGCGAGAAGCTCGTGAACGACTCTTGGAAGAAGTGGGCAAAGTGATCGTTGGCCAAAAGGATGTCATCGATTTGATGTTGCTGGGATTGCTTTGCCGTGGTCATGTGCTGATGCAGGGGGTGCCTGGGCTTGGCAAGACGTTGATGGCTAGAACGCTTTCGGCCACGCTGGACTTGAAGTTCAAGCGGGTTCAGTTTACGCCGGACCTTATGCCGTCGGATATAACTGGAACCGACATTTTGGAGGAGCAGGAAGGGGGCGGTGGGCACCGCATGAAGTTCGTGCCTGGTCCCGTTTTTACTAACTTCCTACTGGCAGATGAAATCAACCGTACGCCTCCGAAAACACAAGCAGCGCTCTTACAAGCGATGCAAGAGCGAGAGGTTTCGATCGGGAATCAAACGTACACGTTAACGCCCCCATTTTTCGTCGTGGCCACACAAAATCCGATTGAGATGGAAGGGACCTATCCACTCCCCGAAGCCCAGGTGGATCGATTCATGTTTAACATTCGCGTGCGATATCCTGCCTTGGCGGAGGAGGCGGCAATCATACGAGGAACGACCGGTACGGAGGCTCCTGTGCCAGCCAGCGTGCTTGAATGCAGCGAGTTGCTTTTGTTGCAGGATGTCGTTCGGGCTGTGCCAGTCTCGGACGATGTGATCATGTACGCGGCTCGACTTGTGTCTGCCACGCGACCGGATTCGCCGCTTGCGATCGACTTTGTCAAGAAGTATGTCGTTTATGGCGCCAGTCCGCGTGCAGGGCAGTCGTTGATATTGGCTGCCAAGGCTCGCAGCATTTTGGAGGGGCGGTATCACGTGGACTTCGAGGACGTCAAGCGTTTAGCGCATCCGGTATTGCGACATCGATTGGTATTAAATTTCCATGGACGGGCTGATGCTGTGGACAGCGACCGAGTGATTGATCGCTTGTTGTCGGAGGTGCCACAGGAATAACATGATCAACGCTGAAAACTTAACACGAATCAGCTCTCTTGAACTGCGCGCCCGGGGGATTGTCGAGGGCTTTTTGCAAGGCTTACATCGAAGTCCATTCGTGGGTTTCAGCGTTGAATTTTCATCCCATCGTCGCTACGAGCCTGGTGACGATTTACGCCACGTGAACTGGAAAGTGTTCGCTAGGCAACGTAAACTTTATGTCAAAGAGTTTGATGCCGAAACCAATATGAATTTGTATTTGCTCGTCGACAATACCAAGTCGATGCTGTGCAAATCAGGTGGCAAAATGACCAAGCATGAGTATGCGACGATTTTGGCTGCTTCTCTTGCCCATTTGGGTTTGAAGCAACGTGATGCTGTTGCGTTAGCGATGTTAGGCGATGGAGTGGAAGCGTATCTAGATCCTTCGTCCAAGCCAGGGCAATGGGATGACTGCCTCCAAATGTTGTCCAAGTCAAACCGAGGTCAGAACACTTCGTTGAAGAAGTCCTTGGAGCAGAGTGCGATGCTTTCGCGGCACCGAGGACTGGTGGTCTTGTTAAGCGATTTGATCGAAGAGCATAGCGCTGATGCCACGGAAGGGTTTCAGCGTGGAATCGGTCAGCTTCGACATCGCGGACATGAGGTGGTCGTGTTTCATATCTTGGATCCGTGGGAAAGACGACTCCCCGACAGCGGTCGGTGCCGGTTTCTCGATTTGGAAACAGATTGGGAAGTGACAACTGAAATCGGCAGCGTTCGGCGTGCCTATATGGAACGTGTCGATCAGTGGTGTGCAAAGCTGCAGTCGATATGCCATGACAACGGTGTGGATCGAATTGAGTTGACAACCGATATGCCTCCAGGCCAAGCGTTGGTGGACTATTTAGTCAGACGCACCGCTATGGATGGGGCGTAACAAACATGGCATTTCTCCAAACCGCATTTCTGTTCTCCTTGATCGCGATGGCGATTCCGATACTTTTGCATCTATTCAGCCGATGGCAAACTGAGCAGATCGAGCTAGGAACGATTCGCTTTCTACGGGAGGTGTTAACCGAAAACGTTCGGCGGCGGCGGATACGGCGTTGGCTGCTATTGACCACAAGAATGTTATTGTTGGGTTTGTTGGCCCTATTGTTTGCAAGGCCTTTCTTCTTTGGAGCGGCCAAGCGGGACGGCGATCGACGACGCGTGATTTTAATTGATCGATCCGCGAGCATGTCAATGCAAGGGACACAAGGCAAAGCGATCGACGTTGCATTGGAAAAGGCAATTTCCTCGGCTAGGGAGTTAGGTGCTGATGCAAAAATTGACTGGGCTTGGTTCGATTCCAAAGTCGTTCCGTTTTTGCCCGGCGATGGCGGTTTACGGTTGCCTTCTTCGAAAGGCATTTCCACAACAGGGCACACAAACTACGCAGCGGCGATTGCTTGGGCACGCGATCGTTTGGCGGTAGACAATCGAGCCAAGTCGGACGTGGTCATGATTACCGATTTGCAACGTCGTGGGCTTGGCGATCCGACCGAAATTCATTTCCCTCCAGACGTTCCATTTCAAATCATTGATGTCGGTCGCGAGGCGGCATCGAACCTTGCTGTTTCCAGAATTGATCTTGCGATCGGCCCTGCCAAACCAACGAAGAAGGAATCTCAAGGAATCGGCCAGGAAAAAGTTGCCAAGAGTTCGGGGAATGAGAGAACACCTTACAACCCGAGTACACAAGGGATGGTGCGTCCGGACCAAACGCTCTTTGTGCATACAACTTTGTTCAATTACGGTGCGGTGCAGCGAGAGGATGTCCCGCTTGTCGTAACGGCTCGTCAAGGGACCAAAACGACGAAGGTGCGTTCGACTATTAGTGCAAAACCGGAACAAGCGACCGAATCGCAGATTGAACTTGGTAAGTTGGGAACTGGTGAGTGGGAGATTTCCGTTGAGGCCGATCTTGATGACGACTTAAACGGAGACAATCGACGCGTGCATGCTGTCTCAGTAGACGACGCCCCAAAGGTTCTAATTATTGGAGACTACGACCTAGACGGCGTTACCACAACGAGTTGCTTTTTCATAAACAAAGCCTTACGCGAAGGAATCGAACGCGATCGAACGCGATTTGGTATTCAAATGGTCTCGACCGCAAATGCAGCCAGAGCCCTCTCCAATCCCAGTGCTTGGAGAACAATCGTTTTGGCGGACGCAACGAATGTCGATGCTTCTTTGATTGCTTTGTTGGAACGCTACGTCAAGTTGGGTGGCCATGTTCTTGCGTTCACAGGACAGGTTGGCGGCGAACTGGGGGCAGCCAAATGGAACAACTCACCGCTCGCGCCAGGTCGCTTTGAGCAGGTGAGAAACGCAGGAGTTGTCCCGTTTCGACTGTCCGTAAACGAGCGCGGGCATTCGATTTTGCAGCCGTTCGACGACCCACAGACTGGGGATCTACAGCGGCTAGCGTTTCAAAAAGTTTTAGGGCTAAGGGTGTCAGCCGTCACCAAAACATTGGCCTCCTTCGACAAGGATCTGCCCGGGATCGTAGAATTGGGTTATGGAAAAGGAAGATTGGTGTGGTTTATGTCGGACGCGGGCAATCCGTGGGGCAATTGGGCAAATAGTCCCTTGTATCTGCCTCTGGTGCATCAAATGGTTTCCTATTTGGCGGGCCTTACTGGTGAGGGGCCTATCCGCTTTCGATCTGTGGGGGACGTTCGGACTGTTCGCACCGATGGGACGAGCTCCGAGTCGAATGTCGATGCTGTCACAAGAGTAAATTTTAGCGGTGAAAAGAAGATTGAATCGGCCTTTGAGAATACTGGTTTTGTACGGGACGAGAACACCCTTTACGTTGTGAATATGCAGGAGGACGAATCGGACACGGCTCGTATGACAGAAGCAGACTTACGAAAAGCGTTTGGATTGCTTGTCCCCAACGATGAGGGTTCCGAAATCATTGCAACGAACGAGATCAAGTCGATTAAAAAACACGAGCTTTGGCCTTGGCTGGCTGCCTCGATGATTTTGATGCTGGTCTTTGAATTTGGATTGTCGAATCGTACACCGCCATAACCATGGTTTTAATGCGATCGGCAGGATGAAAACTACCGTAGGATGGGACCGATGTCCCGTCCGTGAACTAGTTCGGGACAATGGTCCCAAACTACAATGATCCCGAACGACATCTTCTTGTAACGCCCGAACGAGGAAGACAAAAAATGAGTACAATCCAAACACTCGAAAGTGAATTCACAAGCGGAGTCGTTGAGCGATTGTGGAGCTTGCGTTTTCGCTGGCTAGCCGTAAACATGCTTACCGCATTCGTTTTCGTTTTGTCCTGTCTTGGAATCGCATGGTCGATTCTTGCTGGGGCAGACTATGTGTTAGAGTTTGCGCACGGCGTGCGAAGGAATCTCGCGATTCTGGTCGCTTTGATTGGCATGATTGGCTTTGCAACGGGAATCGGCTGGGTTGTCAGAAATGGAAACCTCAAGAACCTGATTCGAAAACTGGAGACGCGGTTCCCAGATTTCGGGCAACGATTGCGAACGGTGCTCGACATTCACGAAGGGCGTTTCGATGCTCCGGCTCCGATGCAACGTGTGCTAGGGAATCAGACTCTGGCACGTTGGGAGACCAGTACCCCGAGTCAAATGATCGCTTATCGAAAACTCTGGCAATGGATTGCGATCGCAGTTCTCGTAACATGTTTCCTATTGGGATCATTAGCAATAGGGAATCAGTGGAGCCTTGCTCTCCAACGATCGTTAGGGGCCGACGTTCCTTATACCGTATTCTCGGTCGAGCCAGGGAATATCGAAGTGCTTGAGGGGACCGAAGTCGAGTTGGGAATGAAACTTGAGGGAAGACTGGATCGCAAGGTAACTCTCCGATGGCGGAAAGCGGTTTTGGATTCCGGGTCAGAATCGAAAAAGGAAAGCTGGATAGAAAGCGTTCTCGAGCCCTTGGCGAAGCCGGACAAGAGCATTGCCAACTATTCGATAAGTCTTGGGAAGTTGCGAGAGTCTGCGGAATATCAATTTGAAACCTCAATCGGAGCTAGCGAGGTCTTCCTGATCGAAGTTCGATCTTTGGTACAAGTGACCGAGTTGAAAACGACGGTCGTGCCACCTGCATACATCAAGGCTGAAACCCGAGTCTTTGCGGACAACGAAGTCACTGCGCTCAGCGGCTCGCTCGTTACTGTTCAATGGCGAGTCTCGCAACCGCTGGCGAAACTGGAAATCAAGATCGATGAACGGGACGCCGCGAGCAAGACGATCGAAGCGAAAAGCATGGATGACCCGCGTGTTTGGGAGTTGGCGTTTCCTAGTCAACGGTCACTGAACTGGCAAGCGGCTGGGGTGGGGATGGATGGAACTCCACTGGAGATGGCAAAGGGAAAGCTCCGAATTCGCAGTGACTCTGCCCCTCATATCAGTTGGAAGACTGGTGATGAGAATATCGAAGTGCATACGTTAGCGGAGGTGCCGCTCAAGATCGCGGTATCGGATGATTTTGCGGTCGCTTCTGCGCAAATTGTTCTTCAGTTTGCGGATGGCGACGAGCGTATTTTGGCAGAGCTGGATCCGAAACAGATCTCCGATTCAGCCAGGATAGATCTCGAAGCGGTTCTGCCATTGGAGACCCTTGGCCTAACCCAGCGTGACTACTTGGGCTACTACGCAGTTGCGCGAGACAATTGCGACCCCAATCCAAGGTCCACATCGACGGACGTTCGATTTATCGACATCAGACCTTTGAGACAGAAGTTCCGCGAGCAAGATATGATGCCTGGACAGGCTGGTGGTCGAACACTTGAATCGCTCGGAGAGCTTACGAAGCGACAGCGATTGCTGATCAATCAAACGCGACGACTGATCAACCTGCCGTCGGAGGCGTTGTCGGGTGAGATCAAGAATATTGATCGCATGGTCCAAGTGCAGAGTGAGCTTGCTGGGCATACTGCATTTTTGGCGGATTTCTTTGTCTCGCAGGGTAATGATGACGTGGAGTCGTTGCGACAGGCGGAAGCAGCCATGTTGCAAGCGGCGGATTCGTTAGCCGCGGGAACGTTTGATACGGCATTGCTTCAGGAGCAAGACGCGTTGCGTTTGCTGGTAGAAACACGCAATGAGCTTGAGCTGCTCTTGAACAAAAACCCAGCGAAGTCAAAACAGGTCAAGGCGGCGATGGCTGGGCTAAAAATGAAGCTACGCCGCACTCGCCCCCCAACGGCCCTCGAAATCGCTGCTCGATTGGAACTACTCGCAAATGATCAGGAAAGGGTGGCTAAAGAGTTTATGGAGCGTGACGTGGAGAACGTAGAAGCCGTCGAGAAGGGGATCGAAGAGCAATCCGAGTTGGTTGCAACCACGAACGAAATTGTGAGCCAGGTTGCAAAGCAAACATGGACAACCAAACTGATTCCAGAACGCATGGATGAACTGGTAAAGTCCATGGCTGATACGGAAATGTATCTAAAGCAATTGGACAAAGGAGGCTTTCAATTGCAATCCGAGTTGGTAATCGATGGAGCGCGCGAACTCGCTGCTCTAATCCG
>Ga0105045_10001916_pt1 | contig 17228 bp, 12 predicted proteins | sample MAT02_FD_78089 | JGI IMG/M metagenome (GOLD analysis project Ga0105045, IMG submission 78089) | Freshwater microbial communities from Lake Fryxell liftoff mats and glacier meltwater in Antarctica - MAT-02 (megahit assembly) | ecosystem: Environmental > Aquatic > Freshwater > Ice > Liftoff... | reverse complement strand
CGCTGGCGGGCACCGGCCTGCTGCTGGTCCACGCTCGACGACGGGTGCAGGGGCGGCTCCTGAGCAGCGGCACCTCACCGCGAGGCGTGAGGCGGATCCTCACCGAGCTGCCCCTGGTCACCGCCGTCGTCGTAGTACTCGTGGGCCTCGGCCTCGCCGCACGGGCCGTGGTGCAGCTCTTCTGAAGAGGGCGGCCAGGTCCTGGGCAGACCCGTCTTGACTGCTCAGGTGGCACTCGCCGCCTGAGCCCCACAGTCACTGTGTCGCCTAGAAGATCTCTCCTTACCTGTGCGGTCTTGTGGGTGACCAGCTGTCGAACACGTCGTGAGAGTCCCGTCATTGCCTCCTCACCACCACCTCAGAGACCCGGACGACGGTTGGCTGCGGCTCGGGAACGACCTGAGCCGGTCAGCTGGAGGTCGGGTCATGTCGATCACGTCTGCACCATCTGCGCTCCCCACCCTGGTCCCAGACCTCGTCCTGCATGACGAGGCTTTCGCCGCACGTCTCGCGGTTGCGAAGCGCGCCTGGACCACCCGACACGTCTCGCTGCACCGAGCGCGGCGGCTCGTGTCGGACACACCTCGGGAAGGTGCACCCCGGTGACGAGGTCGTCGTCGTCCTCGGTGACCGGTACGCGCCCGACCAGTTCGCCGCACACGTCCCGAACGACCTGACCAGCTGCCACCTGGTCGCAGGTGGAGGGGTCGCCTCCCGGTCGTCCACACCCACACGGCCATGAAGCCGCTCGGCGGCGGCCCTGCGTTGAAGCAGGGCCGAGGTGGGGCGGGCGGCGGCCAGGCAGTCGTTGATCATTCAGGCCCACGGGTGGATGCCTGCGCGTTCCTGGTCGGCCTGGGTTCGAGGGCGTGCGCCGCTCGGAGTTCACCTGGACGTGACGACATCTTCATCCGGGCGTCGCCTCCCGTGCCCCTCCTGCTGAATACCGCGCACCAGGCTGGGGACGGTCGTCCCCCACCTTCCTGGAGTGAGAATGAAACGCCCTTCCATCACCCTTCTTGCTGCCGCTACCGCGTGCGTCGTGGTTCTCCCGGTGCTGCCGGCCACGGCCGTCACCCCCACCGCAGCCCCGGTCCGCGCGGCGGACAGCCAGGGCCACGATGCGTTCCGCGTACTGCCGTACCTGCAGAGACCCGCCCACGACCAGATGACGTTGACCTGGTTCACCGAGACCGAGGAGCCGGGCGAGCTGTCGATCGTGGGTCCCGGCCTGCGTGGTCGGGTGACGCTCGTGTCGGAGCCGAGCCGCGAGCCCCTGCTGGACTACACCGACGCTGAGCGCGCCCAGACCATCCCCGGCCTCGAGCAGGGCTCGTGGCTCGAGGGCGAGAGCAACTACAAGCACACGGTCACCGTGACCGGACTGCGTGCCGACAAGCCCTACCGGTACACGGTCTCCCAGGGTGGGGCCGAGTTCACCAGCCGCTTCCGCACAGCCTCCACGTCCGATCGCTGGCGCAGCGTGCGCCTGGTGGCCTTCGCCGACACCGAGACCGAACCCTTCGGCCGGGTGGAGAAGCGCGAGTGGGAGCTCAACCCCGTCTCCGGCTACGCCGACGGCTCGCTGGAGCGGCCCGGGCCGGGGTCGGTCTGGGCGGACACGCACGGCTCGACGACCCGCTACGGCGAGTTCACCCTGCGCTACCCGATGGACCAGGACCGCGCCATGCAGGAGAACGTGGGGTGGATCGAGGAGGCCGACCCGGACCTGCTCCTCATCGCCGGGGACCTCGCGCAGGGCGGTGGGTACCAGCCGGGCTGGGACGAGTTCTTCGGCTACTTCGCCGGTGAGCACGGCACCCTCGCCTCGACGACCCCGCTCATCACGGCCCTGGGCAACTGGGAGACCTTCGCCGCCATCAACGGCGGGTACGGCACGCCTCAGGACCGCTCCCCCGTGGTCAGGTCCCGCAACAAGTACCTCACGTACTTCGACACCTTCGGTGATGAGGAGAACCCCCAGTTCAGGGGCTCCTACCACCGAGTGGACCACGGCCCGGTGACGGTGCTCACGCTCGACTCCACCAACGGCGTCCCGGACGAGAACACCCGGACGGGCATGCTCAGCAACCCCGTCTTCTCAGGCGATGACACCGGCCTCACCCAGGACACCCTGTCGACCGACACCCAGGGCGAGTTTACCGCCGAGCAGTACGGCGAGGCGTTCGCACGGGTGTTCCCCAGGAGCACGCCCGCCGAGGCAGACCTGCCGAACCTCAACGAGGGCACCGAGCAGTGGGACTGGGCGCAGGAGCAGCTGGCGGACGCCCGCGCGAAGGGACAGGTCGTCGTGGTGCAGTTCCACCACGCCGCGTACAGCAACGGCGTCCACGGCACCCCGCCCAACCACGAGTACCCGGACAACCAGTCCGGCGTGGCGATGCGGGCGTACACCCCGATGTTCTCCGAGCACGGTGTCGCCGTGGTCATCTCGGGTCACGACGAGATGTTCGAGCGGTCCTTCGTCGACGAGGACGGCGACGGCGTCGGCTTCCAGTCCTACGACGTGGGCGTGGCGGCGGACGGTCTGCGCGGGGAGCAGCTGGCCCTTCAGCCGGGCGGGACGTACGCCCCCATCCGCTTCAACACCCGGTCGCAGTGGATGGCCGCTACCGACGAGCCGGAGATGTGGGTCTCCGACGACCAAGGCCGACCCCGGCTGCAGGACGGCGGCCTTCACTATGGTCACCTGCAGATCGACGTCACCAACCGACCCTGCGGTGCACAGATGACCCTCACCCCGGTCTACGTCTTCCCGATCCTGGACGAGGACTACCAGGTGCGGGAGACCGAGCGACGCGTCTACGACGACGTCGTGACCGTGCCGCTCGCCGAGGACGGCACGGTGCTGACCGAGCCCTGCAGGCAAGGCCGGAGCTGACAGCCTGCCCAGTCAGGAGCAGCGTTGTCGCAGCTCAGACCCCCTTTTCGGACCACAACGACCAGGTGTCGTTCACCCCGGGAGATGTCGAGCAGCTGTACGACGACATCTGATTCAACCAGGTCGACGTGATCGCAACCCGGCACTGACCTGGTTCGCCGGAGGCGGGCCCCCAGGGGGCCCGCCTTCGGCGGTCGGTGGTCCGGCGCCGTCAGCGACCCTTGCGCCGGAGCACACCGCTGAGCAGACCGCCGCCGCGCCCGGTGCCGGTTGCGGAGGACGTCCCCTTCCGGCCGGTGCGCCCGGAGCGTCCAGTAGGAGCGGTGCCGGTGGCGGTGCCTCGGCGTGCAGAACCGAGCAGTCGACCGATGATGCCCATGGTGCCTCCTGTGGTGATGGGGTGTACGCCCCTGGTACCCAGGCGGGGCCGTTTGACTCGGACCTGAGTCATCTCGGCGGCGCGGCGCCCGCCACGAGCTGACGCACCCCGGCGGCGTCGGGCAGCTCCAGGCACCGCCGAGCCAGGTCGGCGGTCCGGCGGGAGTCGAGCGCGCGGACCTGCTCCTTGACCTGCGGTACGGCCCGGGGCGACACGCTGAGCTCGCGCACCCCGAGCCCGACCAGCACCGCTGCGGCCAGCGGGTCGGCGGCGACCTCACCGCACACGGCCACCCGCACGTCGGGCCCCACCTGTCGGCACACGGCGTCCACCAGGGTGAGGACGGTCGGGTCCAGTGCATCGGCGAGCCCGGCGACGTGGCTGTTGCCGCGCTCGGCGGCCAGGGTGTACTGCGTCAGGTCGTTGGTACCGATCGACACGAAGTCGACCAGCCCGCGCAGGTGGCGGGCCCGCAACGCCGCCGCCGGGACCTCGACCATGATGCCGACCTCCAGGCCCACCGGGAGGCCGCCGGTGACACCGACGTGATGGGCGGCGACCAGCAGCGCCTCCCTGGCCCGGGTGAGCTCGTGGACGGTGGCCACCATCGGGAACATCACCCCGACCGGCGCCTGCAGCGCTGTGCGGACCACGGCCCGGAGCTGGGTGGCGAACAGCTCCGGGCGCGCCAGGGACAGCCGCACCCCCCTCAGGCCGAGGAACGGGTTGTCCTCCTCCGGCTGGTCGGCGTAGGGCACCGGCTTGTCGCCGCCGATGTCCATCGTCCGGATCACCAGCCGCCCGCCGTCCAGCGTCTGGGCGACAGCCAGGTACTGCGCGGTCTGCTCGTCGTCGTCCGGGGCGCGGTCTCGGCCGTGGAACACGAGCTCGGTGCGGAGCAGCCCGATCCCGTCGGCTCCTTGACGGGCAGCCTCCCGCGCGTCCTCGAGGCCTGCGGCGTTGGCCGCGACGTGGACCCGCACGCCGTCGACGGTGTGTGAGGGTCGTTGAGCCGAACGCAGCGCCGCCGTCCGGGCGAGCTCGTCGGACGCCGTCTGCTCCTGCCAGCGGCGCAGCAGGGCGTCGTCCGGCTGCGGCACGAGCTCGCCCGTGGCGCCGTCGACGGCGAGCTGGCTGCCCTCGGCCAGCCGCAGCACCGCTGGCCCGGCCGCCACGACCAGAGGCAGTCCCGCGGCCCGGGCCAGGATCGCGGCGTGGGACGTGGCGCTGCCTCGCACCGTGACGACCGCGCCGACCACGTCCCGCTTCAGCAGGTGGACGTCGTCGGGCGCCAGGTCGTCCACCACCAGCACGCCCGGCCGGGGTCGCAGGCCCTCCGGCGCACCGGACAGGACCCGACGGACCTGCACGCCGACGGCCGCCACGTCGGAGCCGCGGGCGGCCAGGTACTCCTCGTCCAGTCCCCCGAAGGCGTTGACCACGGCGTCCACGGCCTGCTGCCAGGCGACGGCCGCGTCGGCGCCCGCGGCAACGGCATCGGCGGCGGGGCGCAGCAGCGCGTCGTCCTGCAGCAGCAGCAGGTGCGCCCGCAGGACCTCACGATGGTCGCCCGCGGCGGCGCCGGCGCGGCGGTCGAGGTCGCCCGCCACCTCGACGACGGCCGCGTCCAGGCGGGCCTGCTCCTCCTCGTGGGAGCCGGCGGCCGTCGCCGGCAGGGGCGGTAGCTCGTCGGCGTGCCACACGGGTCCGTGACCGCGACCCGGCGAGGCGGGCACGCCGCGTAGGACGCCCGTGGCGTCGCGAGACGTGCCCACGGCGTCGGCCGCGGTGCCGTCGGCCGCGGTGCCGTCGGCCGCGGTGTCGTCGGCCGCGGTGTCGTCCGCCGCGGTCTCGCCGAAGCCAGAACGGGCCGCCGTCGCCAGCTCGGCCACGAGGTTGCGCGCGCCCTCCCCCGCCCCTTCGAACCGGAGCACGTGTCCCCTCACTGCGCCCAGCATCTGCAGGGCGAGCAGGCTGCGCGCCGCGACCGGTCCGCGACCGCTGGTCACGTCGCTGACCTGCACGTCGGCGTCGTGGCGGCGTGCCGCCGCCACGACCATGGCGGCCGGCCGCGCGTGCAGACCGTGCGGGTTGACGAGCTCGACCTCCTCGACGACCACCTCCGGTCTCGGGGTGACGGCCTCGACCGGATCGGCGCTGCCCGGCGGCTCCGGCCCGTCCGCGTCGTCGGCCGTCCCGCCGAGGTACGCGCCCTTGTCCCGGCCGGCGGCGGCGACCTCGCGGGCGACCTCGGCCAGGTCGGCCCCGCCCGCCGCCTGCACGACGGCCGTGACGACCCCCTCGACGAACGGACCTGGGCTCAGCCGCACCTCGAAGCCCGGGTCCCCGAGCAGCTCGAGGGCCATCTCGGCGCTCAGCAGGGCGCTGCCCAGGTCCATCAGCACGAGGACGCCGGCCGGCCCTCCCACCTCCTCGACCGCGGCCATCACCGCGGTGGCGTCGGTGCCGGTGCCACCGTCCTCGGTGCCCGCGGCGACGGCGACCGCAGGCGGGTCGTCGGCCACCATCTGCATGGCCAGGGCCACGGTCGCCTCGGCCAGGGCGCGGCTGTGCGAGACCACGACCAGGCCGACGGAGCCCCCGGGGCTCACTGCTGCGCCAGGGCGTCCGCGAGAGCCTGCAGCAGCAGGGTGATCGATGCGGACCCCGGGTCGACGTGCCCGACCGAGCGCTCGCCCAGGTAGCTCGCCCGGCCCTTGCGAGCCACCAGAGGGGCCGTTGCCTCTCGCAGCCCGGGGGCCGCATCAGCCGCCGCCGCGGCGGCGGCGGCCGCGTCCCCCCCGCCGACGACCGCCGCGTCGTAGGCGTCCAGCGCGGGTGACAGCACGTCGAGCATGGTCTTGTCCCCCAGCTCGGCCTTGCCCCTGGCCACCACGCCCTGAAGCCCCGCCCGCAGGGCGGCCCCCAGCCCGGCGGCGTCCAGCTCCTGGGTCGCACCCGCAGAGCTCCCGAACCGCAGCATGAACGTGCCGTACAGCGGTCCGCTGGCACCGCCCACCGACTTGACCAGGGTCATGCCCGTCTGCGTGAACACGGCCCCGACCGACGTCGACGACAGGTCGGCGGAGGCCGGGTCGTCGAGCGCCGCCACGACAGCAGCCGTGCCCCGGCGCATGTTGCTGCCGTGGTCGGCGTCACCGATGGCCTGGTCCAGCTCGGTGAGGTGCCTCTCCTGCTCGGCCACGGCCGAGGCGAACCGTCGAAGCCAGTCAGTGAGGTGGGCGGTGTCGGCCGCAGCCACCGGTTCAGGCCCCCCACCGCAGGCCGGGCGTGCTGACCGGCGCGTCCCACAGCCTCAGGGTCTCGTCGGTCACGCGCAGCAGCGTCACCGACGCCCCGGCCATCTCCAGCGACGTGATGTAGGGCCCCACGAGGCTCCTCGCGATGCTCACGCCGGCGGCCTGGCAGATCCTCGCCACCTCCGCGTACAGCCCGTACAGCTCGATCAGCGGGGTGCCGCCCATGCTGTTGACGAAGGCGATGACCGGTGCCCCGTCGGCGTCCGGCAGGTCGGTCAGGACCGGTTCCAGCAGCTGCTCCGCGACCTCCGACAGCGGTCCGAGCTTGCGCCGCTCCCGACCGGGCTCGCCGTGGATCCCGATCCCCAGCTCGAACTCGTCCTCCGCCAGCTCGAAGGTCGGGGTGCCCGCCGCGGGCACGACGCAGCTGGTCAGGGCCATGCCCATGCTGCGGCCGTTTCCGTTGACGGCCTTCGCCAGCTCCTCGCAGGCCGCCAGGTCGCGACCGGCCTCGGCCGCCGCACCGACGATCTTCTCCAGCAGCACGGTGACGCCGACGCCACGTCGGCCGGCGGTGAACAGGCTGTCCTGCACTGCGACGTCGTCGTCCGTCACGACCGAACGCACCTGCACGTCGCCCTCGGCGGCGGCGAGCTCGGCGGCCATCTCGAAGTTCATGACGTCGCCGGTGTAGTTCTTCACGATGTGCAGCACGCCGGCGCCTGCGTCGACGGCCAGGGTGGCCGCCTGCATCTGGTCCGGCGTGGGCGAGGTGAACACCTCACCCGCGCACGCGGCGTCGAGCATCCCCATCCCCACGAACCCTCCGTGCATGGGTTCGTGGCCGGACCCTCCACCGGACACCAGGCCGACCTTGCCTCGTACCGGGCCGGAGGCCCGCAGGACGACCCGGTTCTCGTGGTCGACCCGGAGCTCGGGATGGGCGGCGGCCATGCCCTTCAGGGCGTCGATGACCACGGACTCCGGTGAGTTGATGAGCTTCTTCACGCGCGGACCTCCTCGTCGGCGGGGCGCGCCGGCAGCAGCCGGCGCCAGGTGCCCGCGCTCGTAGCGCGCGCACGACATGAACCTACGCGCGACCACCTCCGTCACGACAGACCTGGCCGGGCCCGTGCCGTGGGATCGGCACCACGGCGCGCCGGTCAGGGAACGGCATCGGCCTCGGCACGGGCCCCGACGGTGAGGCCGTGAGCCCTCGAGGCCGTGGGCTCAGACCTGGGACATCTGCGACGCGGTGCCGGACAGCCCGCCCGAGCACGGGGCGCCGGGCTCGGGGTTCTGCGGCCCCTGCAGGTAGGCGACCAGGAACGCCGGCAGCCGGGCGTCGTCGACGGAGTCCAGCTTCAGCTGCACCCCCCAGGCGCTGGCGACGACAGCTGAGGGCAGGCCCGTCATGGGCGACACCAGGAGGTACGGGTTGACCGCGGCGAGCTGCTCGAGGGTCTCGACCTGACCGGGCGGCAGGTCGGGATCGTAGGTCACCCACACGGCACCGTGCTCCAGGGAGTGCACGCCCGCCTCGGTGATGATCGGTGCGTCGTAGAAGCCGCAGTCCTGCCAGACCGACAGGTGGTCCCCACCCACGGGCGGCAGCTGCTCGTAGTCGACAGGGGTGTCCGCGTGCTGGGCCGTCAGGCCGTCGTAGGTGACGACCCCCACGACCGTGCCGTCCGCGGTCAGCACCGGCGTCCCCCTGTCGAGCACCGCGCTGACGACCCCGAAGACTCCGACGACGGCACCCACCACGACGGTGGCCGAGAGGACCGACGTCACGAGGATGAAGACGACCGTGCGGGACCAGCCCCAGGTCGACACCCCGCGCGGCCGCGCCGGCTGATCGGGCAGGGCCACCTCGGGGACGGCGTCGTCCGTCGTCGGCGCCTGCGTCGAACCTGTGCTCACACGACCTCCAGCCGTCACGGCCGCGGTCGGCCCGCCCAAGTGTGGCCCAGTCGTGAAGCCCCTGCGGCGCACCCCCGTGAACGAGGTCGCAACGACCAGCAGGCCTGCACCGGGTGCCCTGGTCGGAGGGGGGGCGCCCACGCTGCCGGCACCGTCCGACGACGCCACCCGCCCGGCGCGACTTCGTGGGCTATCTTGTGGCCATGCGGCTGCACATAAGCATCGACGACGAGGTGGTCAGCGAGATCGACCGGCGGGTGGGTGCTCGCCGACGGAGCTCGTTCATCGAGTCGGCCCTTCGCCGAGCCCTCGCCGAGCACTCACGCACGGAGGCGCTGGAGCTGGCGTTCGGGTCGGTCGGCGACCACGGGCACGCCTGGGACGACGACCCCGCTGAGTGGGTGCGGGCGCAGCGGGCCGACGTCGCCCGGTCGGGCTGATGCCCGGGCTCGTCCTGGACACCACGGTCCTGATCGACGCGCTGCGGGGCAGGCCCGCTGTCGCGCGGCTACGGTCCCTGCAGCGTGAACGGCTTCCGCTGCTGACGACCGCCGTCAACGTCGAGGAGATCGCCCGCGGGCTCCGCCCGGACGAGGCACCTGCGGCCCGGGCCCTGTTCGCCGGGCTGCACGTGCTGTCGGTCAGGCAGGACGAGGGTGAGCTAGCCGGGCGCTGGCGGCGGGACCACGCCGCGCGCGGCGTCACCCTTCATCAGGCGGACTGCCTCGTCGCCGCGTGCGCGGTCACGATCGGCGCCCGCCTCGCGACCGGCAACCCGAAGGACTTCCCCATGGCGGGCCTGTTGGTCGAGGTGTGGCCCGTCGGGCTGTGACGATCGGGTCCACCCGGATCAGGCCGGGCACGTGGACGATGGGCAGGGTGCCGCTCCGGGCGAACTCCGCCCACAGCAGCCGCAGGCTGCTGCCGGCCTCTTCTACCTCGTCCCACGCGGTGCCCGCCAGCAGCGCCGTCCCTTCCCAGGCGGTGCGGTTGCCGAACAGCAGCGGCATGTCGATGGTGTGCGCCCCCGCGTACGGGTTGGTCTCTGCCCCCCAGCTCAGCAGGTACCGGTAGCCGCGCCCGCCCCCGGCGGCGTGGCGGCGGACGAAGGCGTCGGTGCCGTCGCCGTAGATCCGCCGCGTCGTCCGGGCCACGACCGATCGGCGGACGACGCGGCCCAGCACCGGCACACCCACGACCCGCTCCATACCGGGCACGGCCCCGATGTACAGCGCCGTCTCGCGGTCGGTGCCGCCCACGAGCAGGTCCACCTGCGTGGCCGCCTGCCGCCACCGCTGGTCGACCTCGTCCTCGGCCGGCAGCGGGGCGTGGCCGTACTGGACGCCGAACGGCATGGCCGCCGTGACACCGAACCGCCTCGCGGCCCGGAGCACGCCGGCCTGCGCGGCCACGACGTCCGACACGGGGGCGTCGACCGGCACCCGGGACGCCTGCCTCGCCATCGCGGCGGTCATGGGTGCACGGCCGCGGGTGAGGCCCAGCGGGGCGCTCTGGACGACCGCCCGGCGGAACAGCCCCTCGGCACCGTCCGCCACCATCAGGTGCGCGACGGCATCGGCACCGGCCGACTGGCCGAACAGTGTGACGGCGTCCGGCTCCCCGCCGAAAGCGGCGATGTTGCGACGGACCCAGCGCAGCGCCTCGAGCTGGTCGAGCAGCCCCAGGTTGGCGGGTGGCCCGTCCGGACCGCCCAGGTAGCCGAGCAGGCCGAGCCGGTAGGTCACCGAGACCACGACGACACTCTGCTCCCGAACCAGGGCTGCCGGGTCGAAGATCGGCGCGTCCCCCGCACCGGAGGTGTACGACCCGCCGTGGATCCAGACCATCACCGGCAGGGCGTCGTCAGGGCCGGAGCCGACCGGGACCGTCACCGACAGCCGCTGGCAGTCCTCGTCGTAGGTCAGCCCGGCCATGGCGTCGCCGAGGACGGCCTCCAGCAGCGGCACGGCGGGCTGCGGGCAGGCCGGCGACCACTGCGTGGCGCGGATCGGCTCTGCAGCCGGCGGCTCCGGGACGGGGGCGGCGTAGCGCTGCGCCCGGGCGTAACGGATCCCGGTCGCGCGCAGCACGCCGGCGTCACGCCAGCCGACGACCGCCCCCGCGCGGCAGTGCCACACCGGGGCGGCGGTGTCCTGGTCAGGGGGCCCGGGCGTGCTCACGCGGACCTGGTCGACAGCCGGCCGAGCCGCCCGGGGGCAACCGTGCGCACGCGACGCACGGCGAGCACCGTGACCGCCAGGGCCCCCAGCGTCCACACCACCAGCACGGCCAGCGCCCCGCCGGCGCCGTCGGCCAGCACCACCGCACGCAGCGCGTCGGTGGCCGACGCCATCGGGGTCCAGCCGACCACGGTGCGGATGACGCCCGGAGCCGTGCCCACCAGCGCCGCGGGGACGCTGAGGGCCAGCACGGCTACCGACAGCAACCGGCCCGCACCTCCGAGCCAGGCGGCGAGCGCCTGGTTGGTGGCGGCCAGGGCGAGCCCGACCACCAGCAGGACGGCGGCCACGGCCACGCTGCGGCCCACCGTCAGGTCCAGGGTCCGTGCCACCACCGCCGTGACCAGGACGGCCTGGACGACGGCGATGGCCGCGGCCGGCGCGAAGGCCCCCAGGGCCAGACGGAGCGACCCCGTCCGGCTGCTGACGGCGCGCGCCGGGACCGGGCGCAGCACCAGGAACGTCACCAGCGCACCGATCCCGAGGGCGAGGGCGGCCAGGTAGGCGATGCCGCGCTGCCCGGTCGTCACCTCGTCGGAGGCCGAGGTGGCGACCGGGGCGGCGGCGATCCGAGCCAGCTGCTGGCGCTGGGCCTCGTCGTAGACCGGGACCTGCTCGGCGCCCGCCCCCAGCCCTGTGGCGAGCTGGTCGGCGCCGTCGGTGAGGCCCGTGGCGCCGTCGGTCAGCTGGTCGGTGCCCGAGGCCAGCTCGCCCGCACCGTCCGCGGCGGAACCGGCCCCGTCGGCCAGCTGCGCGGCGGCGGAGTCGACCTCCTGCACGCCGACCGCGAGCTGGGACGTGCCGTCGGCCAGGGCCTCGGCGCCGTCGGCTGCACCTTCGACCCCGGAGACGAGCGCGGGGGTGCCGTCGGCGAGGGCTTCGGTGCCGTCGGCCAGCCGCTGGGCTCCCGCCGCGAGCCGCGAGGTGCCGTCGGCCGCCGCCTGCGCACCGTCGGCCGCCTCACGGAGGCCTGCGGGCAGGGAGACCACGGAGTCGCGCAGCCGGCCCGCACCGGCAGCCAGGCCGCCCGTCCGAGCGGCGAGCTCCTCGGCACCACCGGACACACCGGCGGCCGCGCCGGCGAGCTGCTCCAGGCCCGAGCAGTCGGCTCCCGGCTCACCCTGGCAGGCGGCGAGGGCCTGGGCCGCCAGCGCACTGACGCCCGAGGCGCCGGTGGCCAGCTCCTGGACGCCGCCGTCCACCCCGACGGCACCCTCCGCGAGGCCCGAGGTCGCCTCCGGCAAGGCGGCCGCGTCGGTCGCCGCCCCGTCCAGGCCGTCGGCCAGCAGGCCGAGCTGGGCCGCCAACCGACCCGTGCCGTCCGCGACCTCCTCGGCGCCGGCGGCCAGGGCACGCGTGTCCCTCGGCAGGCTCGCGGTGCCCTCGCGCAGCTGGTCCAGGCCGTCGGCGAGCTGCGCCGCTCCGTCCGCGCCCGCACCGGCACCGGAGGCGAGCTCGCCCGTACCGTCGGCCAGCTGCGAGGTCCCGTCGCTCAGCTCGTCCAGGCCCGAGGCCAGGGCGTCGGCGCCGTCACCGCTCCGGGCCAGCCCGTCGGCGAGCTGCCCGGACCCGTCCCGGAGCTCCCCGGCCCCGGCGGCGGCGTCGGTGAGCGAGGTCGCAACGTCGGAGAACCCGACGTACAGGTTGTCGACGTACGTCCTCGTCAGCTCCTCGCCCAGGGTGCCGGCCACGACCGCACCCACGGCCCCGGCCACGGCGCTGTCGGCGACGGGACCGTCGTCGGAGGTCCGGACGTCGATGGTGGCCGAGCTGGCGTCGGCGGGGTCCTCGGCCGCCAGGGACGTCGCCGCGGCGGAGAAGTCCTCGGGGATGGTCACGACGGCGGCATAGCGCCCGCTGGCCACGCCGGCCTCGGCCCCGGCCTCGTCGGTCAGCGTCCAGCTGATCCCGGTCGGTGCGCCCTCGACCGCGATCGGCTCACCGTCCAGGCCGACGCCGGCGGTGAGTGCCGCCACGACCTGCCGGCCGAGCGGGACCAGCTCCCCGTCCACCGCGACGGGCTCGTCCAGGCTGACCACGGCGGCCTCGATGCGGTCCAGGTCGGCGACGGGGTCGAACAGCCCCCAGGCCAGCGTGGCTGCGACGAGGGCCGGCACGAGGGCCAGCCCGCCGGCGGTGGCCGCCGTGCGGCGTCGGGAGGGACGCGAGCGGGTGGTGGTGGAGCGGCTCATGCGCGGTGACCTCCGACGGGCTGGGGCTGGTCGAGCTGCGGCTCATCGAGGACGTCGTCCCGGTACCCGGGGTCGTCCCAGGTCTGATCCGTCCGCGCCGCCAGGTCGAGCCGGACGACGGGGACGTCGAGGGGCAGGACGAGGACGTCGGCCTCGTGGTCCGCGACCGTGACCACCGCGGTGGTGCCACGGCTGAGGCAGGCCTCCAGCAGCACGTCCAGGGCGGCCTGGCGCTCCTCGGGGGAGCCCGTGCGGTCCAGGTTCTCCACGACGAGCACCAGCGGCGGGCGGGGGACGTCCAGCGCGGCGGCGACGGCCGCCTCCAGGGACGGCTCCTCCACGGCGCGGACCAGCGCGACGGCCCGCCGGGCGCTGCCGGCCTGCTGCGGCAGGACGGCGCCGGCCACCTTGACCGCACCGTGGGTGGGTGCGGTGCGCCCGGCGACCACCATGGCCAGAGCGGTCCGGGCGGTGCGGTCACCGCCGTGGACCAGCAGCAGGTGCCCGGGCGGGACGACGGCGCTCACCGGCCCCAGCAGCCGACGATCGGTGCCGCGGTCGTCGTGGTGCACCTCGAGGTCGCCCAGGTAGACACCGGGCCCGGCGTCGGGCGCGGGCCAGTCGGCCAGGGCGAGCTGCCGGGTGAGGCCCTCGCCCTCCACGTCGAAGGTGGGCAGCAGCCGGTCCAGCCATGCGGGCAGCCACCAGGCCCGCTCCCCCAGCAGCATCATGACAGCGGGGATGAGGGTCATGCGCACGACGAACGCGTCCACGAACACCCCGACCGCGAGACCGAGCGCGATGGGTTGGAGCGTGGCGTCGCCCTCGGGCACGAAGGCCGCGAAGACGGCGAACATGATGACGGCGGCGGCCGCGACGACCTTGGCCGCCGAGGCGAACCCGGTGCGCACGGCCACCCGCGCCTCCTCGCCGTGCACCCGGTGCTCGCGCATCCGGGAGACCAGGAACACCTGGTAGTCCATCGCCAGCCCGAACAGGATGCCCAGCAGCAGGATCGGCATGAAGCTGATGACCGGGCCGAGGGCGACCGTGTGCAGCGGGCCCTCCAGCCAGCCCCACTGGTACACCGCGACGACCGCCCCCAGCGCCGCGCCGATGGACAGCAGGTACCCGAGCGCCGCAGTCACCGGCACCCAGACGGAGCGGAACACCATCGCCAGCAGCACCAGCGACAGCCCGACCACGAGCAGGACGAAGGGCAGCAGGGCGCGCAGCAGCAGGTCGGAGATGTCGATCGCCACCGCCGTGGCGCCGGTGACGGAGATCTCGACCCCGAGCTCGTCCTGCAGCGGCTCACGCAGGTCGCGGATGTCCTGGACCAGCTGACGGGTCTCGTCGGAGGCGGGTGCGCCCTCGGGCACCACCTGGACGATCATGGTGTCGGCGCCCTCGTTCGGGGTGGCGAGCGGCACCGCGGCCACGCCGTCCAAGGCGCGGATCTCCTCGGCCACCGAGTCCACCAGGCCCAGCGGGTCGGTGCTCGCGACGATGTCGCCCGTCACGATGAGCGGGCCGTTGAAGCCGGCGCCGAACTCGTCGCGGAGCAGGTCGTAGGTGGCGCGCGACGGCGTGCCCTGCGCCGCGGTGCCCGCATCCGGCAGGGCCAGGCGCAGGTCGAGCGCCGGCAGCGCCGCGACCAGCAGGCCCGCCGTGAGCACGACGACCGTCACCAGCGGGCGCCAGGCGAGGAGGCCGAGCCAGCGCCGCGCGGGACCACCGGTGCTCGTCACAGCGGGGCGGACGTGGGGCGAGCCCTTGCCCGGGACGACCTCGTCGTGGCGGGAGCCGGCGTCCTCCGCCGCTCGGGCGGACCTACGGCTGCGCCGGCGGGAGCCCCGGGGTCGCGGGGTGAGCCGGCCCCCGGCCATGCCCATGAACGCCGGCAGCAGGCTCAGGGCGACGAGGACGGCGACCGCGACCGCGAGGGCGGCGGCGACCCCCATGACGGTGAGGAACGGGATCCTCGCGACCGACAGCCCGGCCAGCGCGATCATCACGGTGAGGCCGGCGAAGACCACGGCGGACCCGGCCGTCGCGACGGCGCGCCCGGCCGACTCCTCGGGGTCGAGGCCCTCGCCGAGCTGGTCCCGGTGCCGGGCCAGGACGAACAACGAGTAGTCGATGCCGACGGCGATGCCGATCATCACCGCCAGCAGCGGAGCCGTGCTCGACAGCTCGACGACCACGGTCGAGGCGAAGACCAGCGCCATGGCGACCGCGACGCCGACCAGGGCGACGGCGATGGGCATGCCGGCGGCCAGGAGCGAACCGAGCGTGAGGGTGAGGACGACGGCCGCGACGGCCAGGCCGACGAGCTCGGTCACGCTCAGGGCGACCGTCTGGACCGCGTAGGCGTCGCCGCCGGCGGTCCAGGTCACGTCCGCGGTGGACGCCCCCGCCACGATGCCCGAGACCTCGTCCCGGAGCTGCTCGGTCACCTCGTCACCCCCGACGTCGAGCTGGGCGTTGATGAGCAGGGTGTCGCCGTCGTCGGAGACCTGGGCGTCCTCGCCGAGGGTGCCGTCCTCGACCAGCGGGGTCAGCACGGCGCTGACGTCCTGCACACCTTCCATCTGCCGCACCACCTGCTCCACGGACGCGAGCACCCCAGGGGCCTCGACGTCGCCGTCCTCGGCCACCGCGACCAGCTGCACCGAAGCCCCGCTGACCTGCGGGAACGTTGCGTTGAGCCGGTCGAGCGCCTCCTGGGACTCCGTCCCGGGGATCGAGAAGGCGTCGCTGGTGCCCTGCGACAGGGTCAGGGCCGCGGTCCCGGTCCCGCCGAGCACGAGCACCCACACCAGCAGGACGACGCGCCATCGCCGGTGGGCGAGGCGACCGAAGGAGTACAGGAGCGACGACATGGCTGTCCTCGGAGGGACGGGCCGCAGGAGCGGCGGGGCGGGGGTTCGGGTCAGTGGGCGGCGGGGGCGCCGAGGACGTCCCGGGCGAGCTCGAGCGCCAGGTCGTGCACCTGAGCGGTCGTCAGGTCGAAGACGGGGGCGTCCGGGGCGATCGTGAGCATCGCCGCGTGGGCGACGAGCTGGATGGCCAGCACGGCACGCAGCTGCTCCCGACCGTCGGTCAGCCCGACCGTCATGTCCTCGATGAGCAGGTGGGCCTGCTCGCCCAGCCGCCCCGCGTGCGGCAGGTCGGAGTCGGTCCGCAACGCCTCGAGCATGAGCAGCACCCCACCGGGGTGGGCGAACGCCGCGGAGGCCGCGGTTCGCATGAAGTCGCCGCCACCGTCCTGGCGTGGGCCCGCAGTCGCCAGCCGCAGGGACCCGATGGCGTCGATGATGTGGTCCACGACGGCGTCGTAGAGAGCCTGCTTGGACGGGAACCGGCGCAGCAGCCCGGTCTTGGAGTAGCCCACGGTGTCCGCCACCTGCTGGACGGACGTGCCGGTGAAGCCGTGCCGGGCGAAGACCTCTGCCGCGGTGTCGAGGATGACGGCGTCGATCTCGTCCGGTGACGGCCGGGCGGGCCGGGCGGGGATCCGGACCACGCCGGTGTCGTTTGCGACCATGATGGTCTCAGGGTGGACCACTCTGGTCCGGGCGTGCACGTTGAGACGTCATCCACCCCCGGGTCGGCGTCCGCGACGGCCCGGCGCGCCTACCGTCGGGACCGTGACCACTCCCCTGCCACCCGTCATCACCGTCGACGACCTCGCCGCGCTGGGCCCGGCCGTGGTCCTCGTGGACGTCCGCTGGTACCTGGACGGGCGCTCGGGCCAGGCGGCGCACCAGCAGGCCCATCTGCCCGGCGCGGTGTTCATGGACCTGGAGCGGTGGCTGGCCGAGCCCGGCGGCCGCGGCGGGGGGCGGCACCCGCTGCCGTCCCCCGAGCGGTTCACGGAGGGCCTGGCCCGGGTGGGCGTGGGCGAGGAGGACGTGGTCGTCGCCTACGACGACGCCGGCGGGCGGGTGGCCGCGCGGCTGGTCTGGCTGCTGCGGGCCACCGGCCGGGCGGCGGCCCTGCTTGACGGCGGGACGGCGGCCTGGCCGGGGCCGTGGGAGCAGGGCCCGGTGGAGCGGCACCGGTCGACACCACAGGTGCGGGCGTGGCCGGAGGACCTGCTGGTGGACCTGCCGTCGGACCGGCTGAGGGACCGGCAGCAGACCGCCCGGGGCGACGTGCTGCTGGACGCCCGGGAGGCTTCGCGTTACCGCGGTGAGCACGAGCCCGTCGACCCGCGGGCCGGGCACGTACCCGGTGCCGTCAACCTGCCGGCCTCCGACGCGCTCCGCCAGGACGGTCGACTCCGGGCGCGCGCGGACCTGCGCCGGGCCTTCGAGGACCTCGGCG
>Ga0105045_10001915_pt1 | contig 17229 bp, 7 predicted proteins | sample MAT02_FD_78089 | JGI IMG/M metagenome (GOLD analysis project Ga0105045, IMG submission 78089) | Freshwater microbial communities from Lake Fryxell liftoff mats and glacier meltwater in Antarctica - MAT-02 (megahit assembly) | ecosystem: Environmental > Aquatic > Freshwater > Ice > Liftoff... | reverse complement strand
TAATTGACAAGTCACCTCAAAAACCTGCGGTGATTCAGATTGCAATACCGGAGTTCGTATAACTCACTCTGTTATCCCGTGTTGCCACCACTTTTCCCGCGCTGTTAGTCATCTTCTACCGGATGCATATGCGGTAATTTCGATCATCATTCCCCGGGGATCGGCGTGGCTTGGTCGTAGCGCAGGCCGCTGGCTACGCCGCCGCGTCCGCTGCTACGGCGGATACGCGCCCAGGTGGCGGTCGAACCGTCGCTGCCACGGGCGTAGACGTATTCGATGCGCAGACGCACGCCGTCGCGGCCGACTTCCTCGTCGTGGATCCAGCCGTCGGAGGGCAGCAGGCGCGTCAGCGGCACGTCGGTGTCGGGGCCGCGGCGCAGGCGTCGGCCGTTGGCGTTCACCTCCAGCACCAGTGGCGACCAGCCGGCGGGCACGTCGGTGGCCAGCCGATAGCGATATTCGGCATCGGTGGCGGTGGCCGCAGCCGCCGGCGTTGTCGGGACGGGCGCGCGGCGACGACCGTCATCGCCAGTCAGCGACTGTGCGATCGCCCACACGCGGTTCGCCATTTCGTCGCGGGCAAGCAGCGCTTCTTCGACCGCGTCGCCCATCAACGGCGAGGCCAGCGCCGGCGGGAAGAACAGCCAGGGTTGCGGTGCACCGTTGAATTCCGGCGCCCACAGCGCCCAGCCGCGCCCGGACACCGCGCCGCTGCGCGTGGCCGGCGCCAGCGTAGTGCTGCCGACGACATCGCCGAAAGTGTCGGATACCTGCAGCGAGGTGACGCCGGCGAGCGAGCCCAACGGCACGCTCGCCGGCGCGAGGAAGACATCGTTGCCGTAGACCATCGCCATCTGCAGCATCGCGGTGCGGCCCAGCTCGGCGGCCGGCGCATCGACCGCGCCGAGGTCGATGGTGGCGTCCTCGCATTCCCAGTAGCGTGCCTGCGGCATGCCGCGGAAACGCAGCGCGGTGGGCGTGCGCTGCAGGGTGTCGCTGTGCGCTGCAGGCGCGGCCGGCACGCCGTCGAGATCGACCGAGGCCCAGCCCAGACCACCGCCGCGATGGCTGCGGATCCGCAGCGATGCGTTCAAGCCCTCGCATTCGAGTTCGGCGACGTATTCCAGTCGCGGCGGGTGCCAGGTGCCGACCGTGCCCGGCATCGTTTCTTCGACCAGTGCCAGCCATCTCCGGATGACGGCGTCGGCGGCGGGTTTCCGCAGCGCATCCGACTGCGCGCCAGTGCGTACGGCTTCGAACAGCGCCTCGCCGTCGGCGGCGAAACGCGGTGGAAGGCCCGCGTCCGCAGGCCAGCCCTCGGCGCCGAGCGGGTAGTCCGTCGGCAGCGATTGCGCGGCGTCGTCCAGCCCGTCGTCGTGCAGCATCCGCGCCAGCAGCGCGGCAGCATCGATGCGACGGCGCACGTTCCAGCCCGACTCCGGGTCCATCACCGCTTCGACGTGCCGTTCCAGCGGCGACCCGCCATCCACGGGAATCTTGCCGTCGCTGCCGCACAGCAGTGCGATCGGGTAATGCGCCAGCGTGTACGCCACCGACACCGGCGTGCCGGCGTCTTCGCCGTCGAATTCCCCGAGCATCCACTGGCGGCCGAGCAGCCACAGCGGGTCCAGCAGCCGCGCGGCGAGGCCGGGGCGCAGGTCCTCGGCGCGCTGGGACGGTTCGATCCGGGCGATCAGGGCGCTCATGGTGGGTTGCTCATGTCGGATTGCTCAATGGTGCGGGTTCCTCGCTCGCCATGTGGCCGAAACTGGCCTGGTGGCGGGTGTTGTCGATCAGCGACAGCGGCGCGAACTGGGCGAAGCCGCCCAGCGCATCCGGCTGCACCGTGCGCAGACGCGCCAAGTCCAGGGCTTCTAGAATGTGTGCGAGCACGCCGCTTTCGGACCAGGCTTCCAGCCCGGCTTCGGGCACGCACAGCAGGATCGCGTTCGGTGCGGTGGTCGAGGGTGCGTCGGTGTGGAAGGCGATCGCGGCATCGGCTTCGGCGGCCGGCACCAGTTCGCTCCAGCGGTCGATGATCAGCCCGCAGACCGGTTCCGCCGGGTTCTGCAGCGCGCGGCCGTCGCGCAGCCGCCAAGCGACATACGACGTCCGCGCCCGACGCGGCGTGCCGAGTGCACCCACCCAGGCTTCGCCGGGTTCGCGCGGAGTTTGCGATACCGCCAGACGATGCAGACCGGCGATGTCGTCGGCGCGCTGCGCCATCGTTTCCAGCGCGGCCATCGCCGCCAATGCCGGCCGCACCCGCGCGGCACGGGTGGTGAAGCTGCGCAGGTCCGCCGCCGGCACCTTCAAACCGCCAGCGAAGCCTTTGATCCAGCCGTGATCGGCGCCGGTCAAACGCGGCAATACCGACTGCACGTCGAAGAGTGCGGCGATGCGTTCGCGCAATGCACCGGGAGCGTTGGCGATACCGACCCGCCGGTCCAGTTCGCGCTGCGCGCTGCGGTAGGCGTCGGCAGAGGCGCTGTCGGCCAGCGCCGGCAGCCCGAAGGCTGAGGCCCACTGGCGCGCGACCGGGCGGACGTCGGGGCTGCCGATAGCCTGGTCCAGTGCCTTGAGCGCTGTCTTTGCCGCGGTAAGCGTCTGGCTCAGCCGCGTGTTTAGGTCGGTGCTGTCGATGGCGGCCGCGCCCGGCACGTCGTCGGGCAGCAGGGCGCGGGCATTGCCCAGCAGGGCGCGCGCGGCGCCGGCCAGCGCGGTGGCCTCGGCCATAGATGTGATTTCGGCGCCCCAGTTGAGTGCGCGACCCCACTCGAACTGTGCGTCAGCATCGCCGGTCAGCGCGGTGGCGGCGGCGCGCAGTCGGGCTTCCAGCGCGCTGCGCTCGACCCGCCCGGGCTCGGACACGTCGTAGGCCAGATCCAGCGGCCCCAGCGGCGGCGCGTCCCCTGCGAGGGCGTCTAGGATGTCCTGCAGGCTGAAGGTCTTGTCGGTGACGCTGCCATCGGCGGCGCGCTGCCGGCACAGGATGCGATCGGGCGCCGGCAGCAGCTGGCTGAGCCAGCTGTCGAGGTCGGGGTCGGCCAGACCGCGCGGCGAGCCCGTTGGCCAGCCCTGCCGCCGCGGCCGGTCGGGGTCGAGGCCCAGCAGCAGCCGATGGTTCACCGCGATGCCGCGTTCGGGCGGATGCAGCACATCCAGCCGGTCCGGCGGCGGCACTGCACCAGACAGGATGTCGGTGGCGCCGCCGGCGCGGTCCGGGTTGCCGTTGGCGAGCTGGTACACGCTTTCGGCCAACAGCACATCGGACACCGCGTCGATCGCGTCGCGCGCTTCGACCAGCGCGGCCAGCAGGGTGCGCTGCTGCAGGCTGTCGAGCGCGGTCGGCTGCTGCAGGGTGGTGCCGAGCCGCACGAGAGCCGGCGGGCTGGCCAGCTCCGCTGTGGCTTGGCGCACCAGCGCGAGGCCGTCGCACACCGCTTCGGCGGCGGCTTCGGGCAGCGCCATGCCGCCGGCGCCCATCGGCCGCGCGGCGGTGGACGCGATTCGGCGCAGGCGCGCGATCACCGCCGGCGCGGTGCTGCCGACCTGCATCAGCGCACGTTCGATCCGGTAGCCTAGCAGCGCCGGCATCGACTGGCCTTCGCGTAAGCCGTCCAGCGCCGCCATCGCGCCGCGGGTGCGCCGCGACGACAGTTCGACGGCGTAATCCTCCGATCGCGGACCACTGGGCTGGTCGATGCGTCGGGCGTGATCGGCCGACAGCAGCACACCGGCGGCCACCGCATGTTGCGCGCTGGGCGCCAGCACGTAGCCGGCGTTGCGGCCAGGGCGGGTGCGCGGGATCGGGCCGACCCAGCCGAAGGCACCGAGCTGCACGCCACGGACGAAGCCGTCCGGCATCGGGCCCAGTAGATTGTCGCTGCGCACCAGGTTCAGACGTTTGGCGGCGCGCGCGGTGTACAGCGCATCGAGGCGGTTGGCGTACAGGCCCAGCACCGCGCCGAACAGCAGTTCCAGCCGCTCGGTGCCAATGCTTGCCAGCAGGCGCAGTTCGTCGAAACGCTGACGCACCAGGCCGATGCTGGTGCGACGGTCGCTGAGGATGTCGCCGAGCGAGGCGATCTGGCCCGGCACGACATAGCGCGCCGGTGCCGGCGCGATCAGCCGCGCCGAGAGTTGGAAAAAGCGGCCGTTCGCGGCGTCGACATCTGCCTCGGTCGCCAGCCCTTCGGCCAGCAGCACGCTGCGGGTGTCGGTTTCCGCAGCTTCCAGCAGCGCGATCCGCGCGACGTGGAAGAGCAGTGCGCGCGGCGTGAAATCCGACAACACACCATTCAACAGGAAGTCGAGCGAGGCGGTGTCGGCAAGCTGCAGCAGATAGCGCGCCGGTTGTTCCATATCGCCCGCGTCCGCCGGTGCCACCAGCGGCAGCGCCTGTCCGGCTTCGGCCATCAGCACGCGCCCGGTCAGCGGCAGAGGCTGCGTCGGCTCGCCGCCCAGCGCGACGGAGAGATCCTGCGCCGCCGTGCGCCGGTCCTGCAGGCGGTCGCGCAGCGGCGAGGTGGCGGTCGCGAACACGTGCGCCGCTAGGCTCTCAGCCAAGATCAGGCGCAGATCGGCACCGATGGCGACACCTTCGGTCTGCAGCACCGCGATCATGCGGTCGACCGGGTCTGCCGGGGTGGTGCCGGCGATGCGTGGCACCTGCGCGGTCGCCGGTTCGAAGATCGACGCCCGCAGCGCAGCAGCGCCCGCCCACAGCGCGTCCGAGTCGGCGTTGAAGTTGCGGTCGCGGCCCAGCGCCACAGGCAGCACGCCGTAGGGCTGGGCGCGCACCATCAGGGTCGGATACGGCCCCAACGCGCTGCCGCCAGCGAGCAGATCCAGGCCCATCCACACCGGCATGGGCGGATCGCCGTCGCCGAACGCCGCGCGCAGCCCGGGCTCGAAGGCGCCGCGCAGCAGGCCCTGCATCGCGGTCTCGCCCTGCAGGGTGTCGTCGCCCGCACCGTCCAGCCAGCCGAAGCTCGTCGGCGACAGTCCCAGCGCTTCGGCCACGCGTACCGCCGGTGCGGACCGGTCGTAGCGTTCGACATGTCGTCCCTGCGCCGGATCGAAGACGTAGCGAAAATAATGCGGGCTGCGGCGTGGGCGCGGGTCGTCGCCCGGCCGCGTCGGGGTGGCGATCTTGAACGCCAGCGCCTGCGCGTACACCGCGTCGGGGTCTGGGCGGGTGGAGAACAGCGGGCGTTGCCCCGGCAGCGCATTGGTCGCGCTGCCCGGTGGCGGCAGCGACAGGCCGCCGGTCGCGGCCTGTCCATCGAGCAGCCGCTGCCAGTCGTCGGCGCCGGTGGCGGGGTCGGCGCTGGCGCGCACGCCCAGCACGACGAGACGCGAGATCTGCGATGACGCGCTGGGCAGCGGCACGCGTAGCGCCATGCCCGCGGCTTCGGCGGCGGCGAAATGCACCATCCACAGGCTGGCGGCGTCCAGCGAGCCGTCGCCAGCGGCGCCGGGGCGCGCCGGGTCTGGCGCCAGCGCCAGCGGCTCGCGCACCAGCGCGGCGGCCTCCGCGCGCAGCGGCGACGCCTGCGGATCGTCCAGCCAGATGTGGGCGACGAAACGTTCCGGCAGCAGCACCGCCTGCGGCACCCGCCCATAGCCCGGCGGCCGCGCGGCCATGCCGTCGAGATTCGGCCGCGCCGCCAGAAACAACGCCCGCGCAGTGCCGATGTCGCGCGCCAGCTGCAGCCAGGCATCGTGCATCGGCTGCGTGTCCTGCGAGATTTCCACAACGTTCCGGAAACGCTCCCAGGCCGTGCGCTCGATATCGCTGACGCCCGGGTCGTGGGTATCGACGTGGATTTCATCGGGATAGATCCGCACCAGCAGGCTGTGGTTGCCCATGCTGTCCCGGTGGTAGCGGGTTTCCAGCCGCACCGGCAGCAGCGCCAGCGGCCAGCGCGCGCTGAGCGCGCTCGCGCCGATGGCGTCGCCCTGTGCCTGGCTCTTCCGCAGCAGCGCACGCTTGTTTTGCTCCAGCGTGATGCGCAGGTTGTCGCGGCCCGCCAGCAGCCGCGCTTCTACATCGCGCATCCGCGCGAGGTCGATGTCTTTGCGCGCGAACGCGGCGCGCAGCTCGCTGAGCTTGCCTTCCAGCGCGGCCAGGCGTGCGCGCGTGCGCATCGCGGAGCCCTGCAGGGTGGTTTGTGCGGCAGTGGGCATGGTCGACAGTCCTAACGTGGCCCGAGCAGCAGGGTGGAGTGGATGAAGACGCGCTGCTGCGAACGCACCGCAGCTTCGGCGAAGCTGCCGGAATCCGGGTTGCCGCTGCCGGCGACATGCCTGCCCGGCGTCGCATTGGCAGGTGCGCCGAAGCGCAGGTCCACCGGCGGCTCCTGGAACACGAGATACCAGCCCGGCCCGGCGCTGCCGCCGCCGATCGCTTCGGCCACGCTCAGGTCGAAGCCGAAATACGCTACCCCGCCGGGGAAACGGCCTTCGGTCAGCGGATACAGGGTGGCCTGCGGATCGCCCAGATCGGGCAGCGGTGCCGGCGGTGTGGTGGTCGAGGCTTTTTGCAGGAATACCCGGGCCTGGCCGAACCGCTGCAGCAGCGCGCCGCGCACCGCAATCACCATGCGCGGCAACGCGCCCGGCAGGCCATGGCTGCCGAGAGTGCCGGCCCAGGTGTGCAGTTCGGTCACTTCGGCGCGCGCCTCCGACCAGAAGCGGTCGAACACGGTGCCGCGCTGGTCGGTGGGAAAGCCGCGCCACAGCATCTCGCGGCCGATCTCGTCGTTCAGCCCGGCCATGTAGGCCTCGATGAAGCCGGGGTTGGGCTCCATCACCGCGATGTAATTCTCAGGCCCGCCGCGCGCTTCGAGTGCCGGTGCGATCCAGTCGCGGCCGAACGCCAGCAGCGGACGCAGCATCGGCCACGGCAGCTTCGGCGCCAGTTGGATCGGGTCGAGCGTGTCCTCTACCGGGCTGACCTGCGCGAGCGAAGCGGCGTCGATGCGAATGCGGGCGCGGGTACGCTGCGGGAGGGTGTGCGCGGGATCGGCGCTGTAGATCAACGACGCGAACAGCGTTTCGCGGTCCGCGCCGCCCGCCCGGCCCAGCGGCCTGCAGGCGACGGTGCGCGCCAGCGCCAGCCGCCTTGCCAGCGCCCGGGCCGGTTCCAGCGAGGCGGGTGCGACGACCAGTGGCATGAGCACACCGCCGCCCAGAACACCGCCCAGTCCGCCGCCGAAGAAGGGGGGCCGTGGCCGCGCGCGCCTGCCCAGCGCCGCCAGCTCGGCGGTGGTCAGTATCACCGCCTGATCCGGCGCAGCACGCGGCGGGAGATTTCCGCCGCGATCGGCCAGACGCAGCAGCAGATCCGGCCCCAGCGAAATGCCGTCGTGCTGCCGGCGCAGCCGCCGCATGGTCGGGCCGTTTGGGCGCACCAGCTTGCGGAACGCGCCGCTCAGCGCCAGCCGCGGCAGGCAGCTGCGCTCGAGTTCGGTGCGGACGGTCAGCCCCTGCGGCGACAGCAGGTGCGACAGCATCGGCGCCAGCCACAGCAGCACGCCGAGATCCTGACCGTCGCGCGCGCGGGCCAGATCGGGCGCGACCCGGCGTAGGAACAGCGCCCCGGCCGCCGCGCGGGCGGTCTGGCCGAGCCGCAGCAGTTGGTTCGCGCGTTCGATCTCGCCGGCCTGCTCCCAGATCGCCGCCATCATTTCTTCCTGATGGCGACGCACGACTTCCACGCCCAGCCCGGCGGCGATGCGCCGCACCGGATCGAGATTCAGCGCACCCACCCACGCCGGCGTCTGCGCCGGCAGCGGCAGGGCGGCGCGGGCATGGCGCCCGCCGTACAGCGGCGGCGCCAGCGGCGAGGGGTCGGCCAGACGGGTGGCGAGATGGGTTCTCAGCGCGGTCGGCGGTGCGGGCAGCGCCGGCGTCCCCGGGGGCTGCGGGGGTCGCATCACCGCGTCCACCGCCACGGTCGTATTGGCGAACTTCGGCCCGCCGGCACCGTCCGGCGCTGTGGCGTCGACCCGACGGCCTGGCGATGCGCTGGCGTCGTAGGGTTCCAGCTGTGCCACCAGATCGGCGAAGCGGGCGTCGTCGCCGGTGGTGAAACGCCAGTGGTCGTAGACCGGCAGTTCTACCGCTTGGCCGGCCGTCCATGCCGGTCCCAGCAGCAAGGGTACGTCCAGGTCGATATCTTTGCCGAGGCCGGCGTTGCGCCCGCCAAGGAAGGTTGGTACCAGACAGGCCACGTAATCGGTGCGCGGCAGCAGCGCGGTGGGGCAGATCAGGCGCGAGCGGAATCGCCGTGGCGTCTGCTGAGCGCCGCTCCGCACGGCCTCGCGGTCGTACCCGGCCTGCGCGTCACCTTCCTGCACATGCGCCCATTCCTGCGCACGGGTGAGGTTGGGCAATAGTGTGCCGTCAGCGGCGGCCAGATGCAGTACCGTGCCGTGCGCGCCCGGCGCCAGCGTGGCCGCGGTCGCCGGCACAACCACCAGGCATAGCCACGGCATCAGGGTGTCGTCGCTACCCGGCGCGTAGGGCGTGAACAGCCACGGCAGGTCCGGGCGCACGAATTCCACCGAGGCGAACAGCCCCGGCGACACTGCGGGAGCGTCCGGCGTCGGCGTCCGCGCCAGGATCTGGTCCGCCGCCAGTGCCACCGCATCGGCCGGGCCCAGCACCGACAGCGCGGCACCGGGTGCCGTCCACGGCGTGCTGATGCCGTCTTTACTCAGGCTGTGCAACTGCAACTGCGGCTGCACCTTGGCGCGGATGCGTGCGCTGGCGTCGCCGGCGCGCTGGAGAATGGCGGCCGCGACCGCCGGGCGGGCGTAGCGGAGGAAACGGATGCTCATGCCTCGATCACCACAATGGCTTCATGCGCCGGCACCAGCAGCTGTTCGCTCGCGCCCCAAAGCCGCTGTTCATCGGCGAGCACGGCGTACGACGCGGCCATGCCGGCGTGGGTTTGCAGGGTGTCGCGGTGCGCCAGCACATATTGCTCGGGCGCGATCGAGATCGCGGCTGCGCCGCCGGCATCGCCGAGCATGCGGGTATCGGCATTGGCATGGCCCAGCCCGGGATGGCTGGATTGCCCGGGGGGGAGCGGCCCGCTGGGATTGATTACGGTCACCTCGAAATCCGCCTCCACCAGTCTCGGCGGCGGCTGTGGCTGCGGAAAGCTCAATCCCAATGCCGCGCCTTCGATGCCCGCCGGCAGGCTTTCGAACGCCGGCCGCGACAGTTTCTCGTCGTCGTTCAAGGGCTCGAATTCGCCGGGTGCGAAGTCCTCGTGCACCACGCGTGCCGCGATCGCGTCGCCGCCGTTCGTCAGGTTCAGGCCATTGATAGCGAAGCTACCCGGGTCTTCCACTACGGCCGTGCCTAACTTGCGCAATATTTTTCCCAACGGCAGCAGGCGCTGGCGGAACCCCACGTTGGCCAGCGGATGCACCAGCACCGTGCCGGGCATCGCTTCGACCCGGCGCAGCGACACCACCGCCTCGCCATCGGCGGCGGTCGGCAAGGCGGTCCAGTTTTCCGCGCGCAGAATCTCCGCCGTCAAGCGCTGCCGCAGTGCTTCCAGACGGCTGCCGGCGGGCGGCGTCGGCGCGGTGGCTTCGCCCAGCGTGGCCTGGAACGGGAACCGCAGCGGCACCACGATCTGCACTTCCACGAAACCGCTGACCTGCCACGGCTCGGGGCCGGTCAGCGACGCCTCCAGCCGCGCCAGGAACAGGGTCGCGCCATTGCGCTTGACCTCGATCCCGGCGATCAGATCGGCCGCGAAGAACGGCGGGTCGAAGATCAGCAGCACATCGAACTGCGCATAGGCGGCGAGACTGAACACGCCCAGCGCGGTCTCCACCTGCATGTGCAGGTCGGCGCCGGCGCCGAACTGCACCGCGTTCGAAGTGATCGCGAAATACGACGACAGCGTGAACGTAGGGTTTTCGCCGGCCGACAGCGCGATCGCCATTCGCGCCGGCGCGTGGAAATCCGGCGGCGGCAGAAAGCGCCGGTTGAAGCCGCCGACCGACAGCACGAAGGCCTTGGTCGCGCCCCAGGAAATCAGCAGCGCCATGCCGCCGGTCACCGCGAACGCGGCGATCCGCGAATCCACCAGCCGCGCCTCGATGGTCAGCTTGCCGCGGCCCAGATCGATCCGCCCCAGCACCTCCAGACGCAGATCCACCACCGCGTTGTCCTTGGTCGGCAGCGCCGCGCGCATCCGGCCCAGGATCGCAATCACAATCGGCGACGGCAGCGACAGCAGCACCGCGACATCGATCTCCAGCAGCGGGCCCGTGCCCCAGCCGATCTTTACCATCGGCCCCACCACGTGACGGTCGCGTTGCGGCGGGAACACCGTGCGGATGTCGTCGACGATCTGGCGCACATTCGCCACCACGTCGCGCGGGAACAGGATCGAGCCCAGCCGGCCTTCGCGCAGACACTGCGCCAGCGCGTCCTGATCCATGTGCCGGTGGATGCCGGCCAGCCCGCCGATGCCCATCAGGCTGAAACCGAAGCCCAGTTGGATCGGCGGGAATTCGGCGGTGATGATCACTAGCATGCTGAAACCGTCGCTGCCGTCGGGCAGCCGCGTCGTCACCACGCCCACCGCATTGAACGACAGCGCCTTCAGCGACAACTGCACCGCACCGGCATACAGCGAAGCGTCGGGATCGAAGAACAGATAGCCGCCGCCTTTGACGGGGCCGGCATTGATCGTGAGGCCGACGCCTTTCGGGGGTTTGAAGCCGATCGCCAGTCGCGCCGGACCGGCATTGCCGCCGCCCGGAGGAAAGGAGACCTGGACGCGCAATCCCATGCGTTCGATCGTCGCGACGATCGGGCCGATGACGACGGCGCCGGTCAGCGAGGCTTCCGCCGCCAGCGCGGGCGGACCGTTCTCCGCTGTCGCGGACAGCTGCAGCCACAGGCTGTTGATGACGATGACGCCAGCGAGATTGCGCTGGATGTCGAAACGCGCGCTCAGACCAGCGTTTCCGCGGAACGAGAATCCGGTGGTGTTGGACCACGACAGGCCGAAGTCGAATCGTGTCGCGATGGCGTCCGGCGGCAGGATATTGGACAGGAAGCCATCGCCGTCGCCCGCCGAAAAGATCAGCCCCGCCTGCCGAACGTCAAGCGCGAAGCCGAATGTGCGCGTAGTCGTGGTCAGCTTCATCGATCCGGTGAGCGCGAGAGATCCGATTTCGAAGCGGGTGCCAGTCGCATTGCCCAGGCGCAACGGCGCGCCCGCTCGGCCCAGGCTCAGATTCCCGCTGAACTGGCCCGCGGCCGTGGACGGCAATTCCGTACCGGTGGCACGGAATACGAGGGCTTCGATGGCGGCCTGGACATCGATCGTGCCGGTCCAGCCGGACGCGGAGGCAAGCGCGAAAGACGTGCCTCCGAACGGCGCCACCGACAGACCTGCCGCTCGGGACGGTTCCGGACCCACCACGGCGAGGATTGCACCCAGCACACCGGTGACGTTCGCCGATCCCGTGACGACCTCGGGCAGCGCCCATTCCAGCTTGAGCATCTGCGCGATAGCCAGTTCGTCTTCCGCCTTCAACCGGCGCAGCGCCCCCGGCCCGCGCCCCAGCACGGCATGGCCTCCCAGTGCCTGGGCCACGACGGTCAGCAGGGGAAAGACGCGCAGTGCGTATGCGGTGGCCGCCGAATCGTCGATCACCGACGCCATGCCGAACTGCCGGCTCGCCTGCTCCGCAGGGCGTGCGATCCACGCGGACAGATTCTGCAACTGCAAGCGGTCGACGAGGATCGGTTCGCGAAGTGTGCGCGACTGGTGGCCTTCCACGCGCTGCGCGCGCTGGGCTTCGATGACGCCGGCCGCACGGAACAGCGCATCCAGAATCGGACAGCGCAGCGCCAGCCAGTCGAGCAGCAGGATTTCCATGATGTCCGCAGGAATCTGCGCCACCGCTTGCGCTGCCGTAGTAGGAGCGATCCCGGCCACGGTCGCGGCGATCCGGTCCAAGGCGCGCGGAACGTTTCCGGCAGAACGCAGCGCGGTTTCAAAAGCAGCGAAATCCGGATTTCCGCCCTCCGCGATGCCGCGCACCGCGTCGATCGCGTTGCGCATGTCCGCGAAAGCGCCGGCAAGCAGGCTCACGTCGGGCAGGCTTTCCGCGAGTGTCCACCCAGTCCGGCGCAGCAAGGCGAACAATCTGTCGGGGTTTTGCCCCGCATCCAGCAACGGCACGAACATCACTTCGAGTTCGCCCAATACCGCCGTCAACGCGTCGTTCTGCATGTTCGCGGCCGGATCACTGTGGATGACGCGGGTTGAACCAGCCCATCGCCGTCCGGGACCAGGACACCCGGTGTTGCGCGGACCGCGTCGGGGTGGCTTGCCCGCCAAGCGAGACAATCAAGTTCGCCAGCTTCCCCGGAAAACTGTCCCAAGTGCGGTGCAGATCGGCCCAGTACAGTTCGGGAAGTGCAAGGGTGCCGGCGCTGCGATGCGCGCCGACCGTGAAGATCAACCACTGATCCGGGTTCGAGGCGGTCTGCATTCCGAAGACGCCGCGATTGCCGGCCAGCCCGAGGCTTGCGCCGGAATTCTCGACCGACAGCACGAATCCGCTGTCGAGCACCTCGCAGGCGACAAGGGGCACGGGATCATCGATCTGCGCACCGGAGAGCGATGTCCGCCGCAACACGTGCAGGATCAGACGGCAGCCGATGGCATCCGCCAGAGCGCCTTCCCAGCGCGCCGAATCGGAGGCTGGAACGCAGGAGAAGCTGCCCAGCTCGGCATCGAGCAGGACATTACGCTGCAGCATCGTGCGACGGAGTGACGACATGAACTCCTGCAGGGAGACGGTTCGCGACGCGGTTTCGCCATGAAGCCGGGTTGGGGCCGCCGTGACCTTCACGCCATAACAATCCAGACGGACCCACCCGGTCCCGCTTTCCACTCCGGGCAAATCCAGTCCGAGCGCAGGGTTCGGCTTGAACGAGAGTACGTCCATCCAGATCGACAGATCCTGCACCGCGCCGAGAGGGGATCGGCCGGGCTCGGGCTCATCGATATCGGGAGAGATCAGAGGCAACAAGTGCGTGGTGACCGGATACCGCGGGCCGTCGATGCGCTCAAGGTCGTGTCGGACCCGCAGTTGACCGCCCGAGCCGAGGATGCGAACCCGGCCGATGTTGCTCTGGCCGACCACGAGTCGGTTCTGGGTCGAGGGCCCGCAGGTGATCAGTTCGTCCTTGAGTCGCTGACGCCTCTGAGCGTTGGTTTCCAGGCCAAACTCCGCCGGTTCCGAAAGGGACTGATCCGGGGAGAGATCGGAGCAGAAACGCACGCGATAGCTCCACTCGGCAGGGGGCAGGCCGATCGTCTCGACCGGGCCCTCGACCTTGATGATGGCCGGACGGGTTTCGGGTTGGCGCAACGTCGAGTTCTGGGGCACCCGGGGAATGATGGACTCCCAGCCCAGATAGTCGGTCTCGCCCGGCGGGGCGAGCGCGGGAGCGATCTCGGCGAGGACGTCGGGCGCGAGTTGTACCCCGACTTCGAGCAGCGTCCCTGCTGTCGCAATCCACAGCTGTGCCTTGATCAACCGCCCCTGCAGGGCCAGAGGCGCGATGACGCGCAGCAGGCCAATGGTGGTGAGCGTTTCCACCAGGCGCTGCCGCGTGGGGGCCGCGGCATCGTTCAGGATGCGTCCCAGCAGCGGGCGGAACTCGCGCGACCCGAGGCTGCCGACGACCGAAGTCTCGACTGACTCGTTTCTCAGCGCGCTTGAGCACAGTTGCACTATCGCAGCCCGGGAGTCCGTGCCTTGGCGCCGATTCCAGTACCACGCGGCGGCCGAGAATCCGTAGTGCACGTCGCCCGACAGGATCACCACCCGCCCCAGCCGACTCAGCTCCGCCAGCAATTGCTCGAACGCCGCCGGGGCGCCCCCTTGGCGCCAGGACTCGTTGTCCAGAACGCTGCGCATATGGCTTTTCGAACCGATCAACGGTAGTTCGCCGTTCTCGGGAATCTTCTCGAGGATGCCCTCGACCAGCTCTTCCACGAAGGGATGCCCGAACACCGGCGCCGGCGACACTACGAGCGTCACTTCCGGGGCGGGAACGGTCGCGCGCGCCCGGATCTGCCGGTCGAGGTCGGACACCTCGATCAGATCGGTCTGGCCCGGTGAGGTCAGGTTGCGGTGCGTTCGGGTGTCGAGAACGATCACTTGCCAATCGCAGCGCGCATCAGGCCTGAACGCGTAATCCCAGAGCATGCCCGTCGCATTGGACTGCGGAACGACCCGCAGCGCGGTCCGCAATCGGTCATGGTCGGGCTGGCCTGCCCGATAAGTGTCGCCGTCGAGATTTCCGATTGCCGACAGGTGCGTCAGGATGTGGTCGCCATCCGAGCCGGGCGCGAAGCTTTCGTGATCGTTCCCCCAGGCCTGGAACACCGCATACGCCGCCAACGCATTGCCGATCACCCGCTGCCCGATACCTCCCGGCGCAGCAAGCACATCGGTCTGCCACTTGGCGTTCAGATACCAGTCGTCGGTCACTTCATGGTCGTCGAACATCATGTAGCTGGGGATGTTCGCCAGCACCCGCCGCACTCTTTCCAGTCCTTCGCGGAACTCCATCGCCGTACGCGCGAGGGCCGGCCAGTCCGTCTTGGCGAGGTAGTCGCGGATGGCTGCGGTGTCCCGATCCTCGACGCTGCTGCCCGGATCGGCGGGGATGAGCGCTGCTGAAGGAACGACCTTGTCGGCCGCGGGCAAGGCGAGCGGCCACAGCGCAGGCGACCATGCCATCAGGTACATGGCGTAGAACTCTCCGAGCCCGAGCAGGTGACAGTGCCCTTTTTCGGAGGTCATATCGCCGCGCAGGATGAAGCGATCCCGGCTGCCGGGGGGTAAACCGGTCAATAAACTCGGGCCACCGGCATCGGGCATTTTTTCCTGCCAGCCCAGGAGTTTGAAAGCGAGTTCCGTGAGTATCGGCAACAAGGGGCCGGCCACGTCATCGGCGTAGATCTGGTCGCCGGTCAGGAACAGCATCTGCGTCCGGCGATCAGCTAGGTCGCAATGCGTGTCGATGTCGCGATCCAGCGCCAGCAATGCGTCGCCGCCGCCGCCGTGGATTTTCCGACAGGAGCCGTGATGGAAGTGCAGCTCCCCGGCTTTTAGCGGCGGCGTCAGGAACGATGGCAGCTTTCGGATCGAGTACCCCAGCGGATAAGCGCCGGAAAGCTGATTCGGGTCGATTCCAAGCAGCGACTCGCTGAGGGGCCCGGCGTCGGTACTGGCGCTAGTCTTGGACACCGTGACGTCGTAGCAGTAGAGGGTGTTCGGCTGCAAAGCGAGCCCAGTTGCCGTCACGGCGATGACGTACAGTCGGGCGCCGAGACGAACCGTGGGCTGAGCGACCGATTGCCCCTTCGAAGCGTTTGGCGCGCCATCGGCCCCACGCACATAGACCTGCAGCGTGACGGCTCTGGGATGGGAGAACGCCAGAAATACGGTGACGGACGTAAGGCTCACGCGACGCAGGATCGGGCCGCAGAGCAACAGCGGCCATGAACTTGTTGACGGCGCAAGTTCTACCATTCATCTCTCCTGTTATCGAAGCTACACAACCGCGCTCATCGGAGCGACGGCCTTAAGGCTGTCGGCTTCAAGGTCGAACGCGTTGATGGCACCCGCGGCGTCCCCATGTCCTACCGTCCCGTACGCCTTCCCATGCACGGTCTTGAGACGCAGCATGCGGCGCCGGTCCTTGATGACGCTGAATCGCTCTCAGGTCAAACGCGGACTGGCGCCGGTCCCGGCCATGCTCGCGCTGCGGCGATGGTCCGGGATTGACCGCCACCGCGTAGCCTTTCGCCGGCGCACCGGCGTACACGTCGCTCAATGGCTGATAACCAAACGTGGGCGACCAGCGCACCGGGATCACGCCGGCCGAAGACACGGTGTCCAGGAACCCCACCGCCGTGCCGTTGTTGGTGAGGCCCATCGCAATCGCCGGCTGGCCGGTCTGCTGCAGCCCATCGAGGAACGACCAGCGCACCGCCGCGCCGCCGCCCGTTTGGCCGACCACGACGCCGCTGTCGTTGAGCGCCCAGCCCCTCGTCCAGCCCTGGCCACCCGGGCCTTGAGGCTGCAAGTCCGGCAGCGCCTGGGCGCGGTAATAGGTTTGCGCCCAGGCGGCCTGCCAGCCCAGCAGCAGGGCCACGGCCAGCGGCGCGGCCTGCAGCCTGCCGGCCCACGCGCGGCGGCGCCGGGACCGGCGCGCCGCCTCGAAACAGCCAAAACGCCGCGGCAGGGGGGGTGTTGCGTGTTCATGCAGCGATCGTCGCAAGCAGGGCGTCACGCCAGCGTCACGCCAGCCCGATACCCACCCCCCAAGTTAGGGGGGTCAGCGCGCCAGCAAAGCCCGGTGCGCCATCACCGACTCGCGAAAACTCGGGTGGAGCTCAGGCGCCAGTTTGCGCTGCAACGTGCGGTGGATCCAGAGGATAGGAAGTTCAATCCCACTTTCTTCTCCCAAAGTCCGCCATCAATGCTCTTGAACACCCTCTGGTGCGGTCCTTGGGCTCGGCAGCGGTCTGTTGAGGGTCGATCGCAGCCCAAACGAGCTTCATCCGTGGCGACCGTCTCCGGGTTCTCCCTTTCGATCAGCCGCCGAACCTCGGCTCTGAGAAGCTGTGGCGCAGTCGATCTCCGCGGCCCTGTTCACCGGGCCGCCTGAAACGTGTTGGCTGGAGGATCTCAGGCCGCTTGCCGCTGCGACCGACAAGCTGGCGTGCGCGGCGGCGCCCGTCCCTGCGGGCCGCGCCCGCGCTTGCAAGCGCGAGCCCCTCCTGAGGCGCATGCCCGCGCGCAGGCGCGGTCATACGTCCACAGTCGGCCTGCAGACCCAGGGGCGTGAGGACCTTCTCGATCACCGGCTGTTCCATGATCGCCGCGATGATCTTCAGTTCGCCGCCGCAGTTCGGGCAGTGCTCCAAGTCAATCTCGAAAACCCGCTTCAGCCGATGGAAGCGCTACGTCAGCAGTGCGATCAGCCGACCTAGCCCAAGTTTGTCACCCTCCCCAACCAACCCCAATGAAATCAACAACTTAAAGCGTCATTTCGGCGCGTATGGCACTACGTCTTTGCAGCTGCCTGCCGGTTGTCGAGCCCGCATGCACGGCTGCCTCAGACCAGCACGCGATGAGTCCGCCCGGGGTT
>Ga0105045_10001914_pt1 | contig 17240 bp, 12 predicted proteins | sample MAT02_FD_78089 | JGI IMG/M metagenome (GOLD analysis project Ga0105045, IMG submission 78089) | Freshwater microbial communities from Lake Fryxell liftoff mats and glacier meltwater in Antarctica - MAT-02 (megahit assembly) | ecosystem: Environmental > Aquatic > Freshwater > Ice > Liftoff... | reverse complement strand
CGGGAATTAGGAATAAAGTATGATGTTCCGTTTCGAAGTATTTGCGATTGGGTATTGGAATATTAGGGCAGAAAACCCTTGTGGCGTGAAAAGATGAAACACAAACGAGAAAAAGAAACAGGCACAAAAAGAACCTGAATTTTCCAATGAAGTGAAATTGCTTCAAAAGGAACTTCGCAAACTGCAATTGTATAACAAGCTATTGGATGAAATCATCGGTATTGCCAATAGAGAAAATGGTACAGACTGGAAAAAAAAGTATGGCACCAAGCAATCATCAGCATTGGGCAAAGCGAAAGCCGAAGCAAACTAAAATAAAAAATAAAAAATATGACAGAAGATAAACTTGCGGTATTAATTGATGCAGACAATGTACCATACGCAAATGTGAAAGAAATGTTGGAGGAGATTTCTAAAAATGGAACTCCTACAATAAAAAGAATATACGCGGACTGGACAAGACCCACCGTATCAGGTTGGAAAAATGTTCTTTTGGAAAATGCAATTACTCCTATTCAACAATACAGTTATACAACAGGAAAAAATTCAAGTGACAGTGCACTGATCATAGATGCGATGGATATTTTATATTCGGAAAAAGTTAATGGCTTTTGTATTGTATCCAGCGACAGTGATTTTACTAGATTAGCTACTAGACTAAGAGAAGCTGGGATGACGGTGATTGGATTTGGCGAAAAGAAAACACCAAAACCTTTTATTTCAGCTTGTGACAAATTTATTTATTTAGAAATTTTAAAAAGCACGTTGGTTGAGCCTAATAGTTCTGCAAAACAAGCATTAAAATCTAAACCAAAGAATGAGCCACTTAGTAAGGTGGATACAGAAACAATAAGACTCATAACCGAAAGTGTGAATGACTTGGCAGACGAAAGCGGTTGGACTTTTTTAGGAAGCTTGGGAAGCCATATTCTCAAAAATAAACCAGACTTTGACCCAAGAAATTATGGATTTCAGAAACTATTACCTCTTATAAAAAACATTAATAAGTTTCAAGTTGATGAGAGAGATACGGGTATAAACAATATAAGACACATTTACTTGAAACAAAAATAACTACCACTAACTGCACTGGCTAGAAATTGATGTTAGATTGGTTAAATGAAAATCCCGATAGCCAACAAGACGGTAAAAATCGCCAACTTCTTGCAGCTGTGCAAAGTTAGCTGCAAGCTTAAAACAACAATGAAAACAAGGATTTACATTCAGACAATTATAACTTCTACAGTTTTTTTTGGACTTACTAGTTGTTCGGTTATTGTTCAAGGACTTTACGGAGTTAAAGGTTTTGAGACTGTTGACGAAAAGATAATTTTGCGTTATTGGGGAATGTGTAATATTCCAATTTCGGATAGTTATGAGCTTGATACAGCTTAGATTTCGTTTCTTTCTGTACTAGGACACAAATAGTTTCAAAGAACAACGAAAAAATAACTACCAACCATTACAAGCACTTTATTATTAAAAAGACAGGCAGTTAAAATCATTCAAGATAATTGTTACGCAGAAAAATTTCCTAATTTGAAATGGGACAGAAACGAAACATTTAAAAGGTTCCTCCTAAAAACCTAGTTCCCATCGACAGCATTGTTTCTCTGTACAGCCAGCTAAAATATTTAAGACCTTTTTCTCTGACAAAACCTTTTTCAGAAGAAAAGTACCATTACATCGTAATTGTTTATTGGCGTAAATTTATGGGTAGGTAGAGTATGCGTATCATCCATTATTTAAAGAAAATAGTAAATTTGCCAACGATAAAACAAAGGAAAAGGAAAAATAAAATAATGAATATGGGACAAAAAACTATCGTTATGCTTTTAATGATTATTGTATCATCAGTATTAACTTCTTGTCAATTTGGACGCTTTGTTTTTTACAACTTTGCAGACATTAACGACCATAAAAAGTTCCAATCAAGACCATTAACTGCCAACAGTTCTCCTTTCAATTTTCAAACTACCAATGAAGGTAAATTCCCAAAAGCAATTAACGGTGTTCCGTTTGACAAATACCTTGACGATAATAAAACAGTAGCCTTTTTAATTATTAGAAACGATACAATTCAATATGAAAAATATTTCAAAGGTTATGATAAAGAAAGTATTGTTCCATCCTTTTCAATGGCAAAATCAGTAATTTCAATTTTAATTGGTTGTGCAATTGACGAAGGGTTAATAAAATCTGTTGACGAACCAATCACTAACTACATTCATGAACTGAAAAAAAACGGGTTTGATAAAGTTACAATTAAACACCTATTGCAGATGACAGCTGGAATTAAGTTTAATGAAAGCTATGTAAATCCTTTTGGAGACGCTGCTTCATTTTATTATGGACTTAATCTTAGAAAAGAAATTGGAAAGATGAAATTAAAAGCTGAACCAGGAAAAAACTTTGAATATGTAAGCGGTAATACTCAACTTCTAGGCTTGGTTCTAGAACGTTCATTACACGGAAAAACAATCACTTCATATTTACAAGAAAAATTGTGGACACCTCTTGGAATGGAGTATGATGCATCTTGGAGCATTGACCGAAAAAAGAATGGCTTAGAAAAAACATTTTGTTGTTTAAACGCAAGAGCAAACGATTTTGCCAAAATAGGACGATTGTATAAAAACAAAGGCCAGTGGAATGGAAAACAAATTGTACCACAAAGATGGGTTGAGGAGTCAACACAGCTTGACACAACTGAGGGAAGTGCAAACTTTTATCAATATCAATGGTGGTTACCGACACCGAATGAAGACTTTATGGCGGAAGGTATTTTAGGACAATTTGTTTACGTTAATCCAACAAAAGATCTAATAATTGTAAGACTTGGAAAGGGTGAAGGAAAAGCAGACTGGTGGACAATTTTCATTTCATTGGCAGAAGCATATTGAAAAATGATAAAGAACCACCAGCTTCGCAGGGCTGCTTAAAGCTAAAAACAAATGTTAAAACAGATGAATATAAAATGCCTAAAGAGTTTCAATCGGCTTTAAACGAAATGTTGGAACTTTAAACAGCATTTGAACAATTAACACCTGAGCAACAAAAAGGATATTTGTTATGTTTTTCGTCAGCCAAACAATTGAAGCCTAGAAACGAAAAAGCAGAAAAGTACATACCAAAAATATTGAACGTAAAAGGATTTTAAGATTAAACAACGTAAAAGACCTTTGGGTAACATTTACCTGTTATGTTGTTGCCTTTTCAATACTTGCATAAGGGATGACTGATGACAAGTTGGTAACTAAATAATGCGTTGAAAAAGCACAAAACTGATTGTAACTAGAAGTATTCATATTCGCTATTGCCATTCTTAATATTTCCTAATAATTGTTGTGTATTTCAAGGTGTAAGGCACGTTTAAGCAACCAGCTACAGCGAGGCTCCAAACATTATATATCCAACTTCATCATATAATCTTCGCACCACCTTGAGCCCAATTGAAAAGATCGACTAGTAAAAACTTCAAACCCGATTTTTCGGTAAAAATTAACCGCTCGATCGTTTTCTTCCCATACGCCTAAAAATAAATGTGCTGTTTGTTGTTGTTTGCAGTACTCAATTACTTCGTTCATTAATACCAACCCTGCGCCTTTTCCTAAAGTTGTTTGCAATACATAAATTTTTTCTAGCTCAACACATTTACCCGATAATTTTTCGTGTGTTCCATTCAGCAATAATTTTGTATACCCAATAGCTTGCGTTCCATCAAAAGCCACAGCATATCGAATGCTCGCATCTTGAAGATTCTGTGAAATAACTTCCTCTGAATAAGCTTTCTTTATGTATGATTGCATGTCCTCCTCCGTGTTAAACGGACGAAAAGTATAATAGAAAGTTTCCGCACCCAGCTCGGCTAAAATCTTTGCATCATTTGGGTTTGCTGCTCTTACCTTGAAGGACATGTTTAGGTTGTTGATTTAATTTTTGTCTGACATGAATGGCTTCTTGGATGTATTGCACCAATAGCTCATCATCCATTTTTTCATCTCGCTTAAATTCGATATGCCTTATTTGAGCTTGCTGCTTTTCATTTTTCAATATTCCTGCTTCATCTGTTAGTAGATGACCATTGCAAAAGCCAAGCATCAAACGTTTGTTTTCCAATGTCCCTAAATATAACATCATCTTGCCACCACAATCGTAAAAAGGAGTATTAAACCTAATTTTTTCAGTTATTTCAGGAAACGTGAGCAGCAACATTCGAACATGATGAAACACGCCTTGCATCCAAGGTTTCAAATCGTTTGCAAAAATATCTATATCGGTATATTTTAATTGCATTTCTCTTATATTTAATGCTGAATAAACACTAAAATAAAATATCAGCTACAAACCTCGAAAGATCAATTAGTATTTCCTTGCAAAAATAGCTTCTAAATTGCGTTTCGGCATTTCAAATTCAGGATATATTTCCAAAGCTTTAAAATACATTTCCTTTGCATTTTTTATGTCTTTTTTCTGCATATACACGTATCCTTTCATATTATAAGCAGCGGCCATCACAGGTACTTTTTGTTTGTTCGTTTCATCTAAGAAAATATCAAGACTGTCCGTATTATTATTTTTATATTCTGCTAAAATAAAATCAATGGTTTTCATAGCTTCCTTAGCCTGACCTCCCGCCAATTGTAACGAAGCCATTTGTGCTATATATTGTGCCTTCTTGGTTTTGTTGTACAATTTTTCAAGCAATAAAAACTGCCCATCTAAATCGCCTAATTGCTGTAAGTAAAGAATTTTTATATTTAAAAATTTCTCCTCATTTGGGTAACGCTTCAATGTTTCTTCATTGGTAAGCATGCAAGCTTCAATATTATTTACAGCGCCATACAACTCAGGCAGCGAGTCTCGCAATCCATTCGTAGAATCGGTAAGCAAAATCATTTGAATGGCATAAATAGCCGTTTGCAAATCTTTCAACTTCATGCTTTTACCATACAATAAGCGGTATGTTTCGGTAGTTGTAGCCGATTGAGAATTGCCCCCTTTATTGCAAGCAGTGAGGATGGAAATGGCAACTGTTGTTGCTAAAATAAAACGTTTCATCAAGTGGTAATTTATTAGGTGAATATTAATTAGAGTTTGTAATTAAAAATTGTTTACATGTTTCTTCAAGTGTTTGTTCCATTGGTGTAAAAGCAAATCCCAGTTTTTCTATTTTTGCACTGCTGTAAAAATATTGATTACGTGCTGCTCTTGCAGTTTCTTTAGTCAAGGAAGGAGTTTTTCCTAACAAAAAACTCTTGAACCCATCTACCATCCACGCCAATTGCGAAATTGCATGATTTACTTTAATAGTTGGCTTTTTCTTTCCCAAAAATGCTGCTACCATGTCGAGATACCAACGCATATTTACGTTTTTACCTACTAGTATAAATCTTTCACCAAATAGCTTTTTTTCCATAATGTAAATCATTGCTCGCGCCACGTCTTTTACCTCTACATATCCATTTACACCTTCAGTATAAAATGGCATTCCATTCCACACAAGTTTAAATAATTTACTTGAACCTTTATTCCAATCGCCAACACCTAAAATAACGCCTGGGTTGACGATAGTAACATTTAATCCTTCCTCTGCAGCCCGCCACACTTCCATTTCAGCTTTATACTTGCTTATGGCATAGTTACTGTTATGCTTGCTCTGGTTCCATTTGGCCTCTTCCGTTATCATATCGCCCGATTTGGCTCTGCCTAGCGCTGCTATAGAACTTACATGGCAAAAAGATTGAACTCCCTTTTGCAAAGCCATATTTACCATGTTAGTTGTTCCTTCTGCATTAATATGCAACATTTTTTTACGGTCTTTTTGCACAAAGGAAACCATGGCTGCGCAGTGATAAACTTCATTTGCACCAGTTAACCCTTCATCAAGAGATGAAATATCGGTAACATCTGCAGTAATCCACTCAAGGTATCGCAATAATGCCTCTTTTTCAAAGTCTGTTTTTGCTATAAAATAATAATTGAAAATATTGTTAAACTCATGCATAGTCGATGTGGCACGCCTAAAAGCTCTAACCCTTTTGCCTTTTTCAAGCAATATACATACTACATAAGAGCCAAGGAAACCGCTTGCTCCACTTACTACAATCACAATGTGGAAATGTTTATTTAATGCTGCGCAAAAATAGGCTTTTTTGTAGTAAAGTATATAAAAGCAATGCATCTAACCGATTTTTTAAGCCCAATTAGCGAAACTATTTTTGCTGCCATTAATGATAGTTCGCCTAAAACCTTGGTGAATGTTACCGATATCTATGTAAAACATTTGCCAGAATTGGAAGATGTACATATTGCCATTATTGGTGTTAAGGAGGATAGGATAAAGCCTGAACATGCGGGATGTGCCAAATCGCCTGACGAAATTCGCACACAGTTTTACCAATTGGCGCAACCAAAATATACAGTACGTATTGTCGACTTGGGAAATATAGAAACAGGCGAAACCGTAAATGACACATTGTTTGCACTCAACTCGGTGCTAACATATCTACACGAAAAAAAAATTATTTGCATTGTTTTAGGTGGAACGCAAGAACTTGCTTACGCCCAATATACATCATACCAAGGGCTCAATCATGCCGTACATGCAGCAATTACTGATGCTCGCATTGATTTGCGACAACACGAAAGCGACCACAACCAAACAGGGTTTTTGTATAAAGTGATAGCCCATCAGCCAAACTACTTATTTAATATTGTACACTTAGCCAACCAAAATTATTTTGTGGAGCAGGAAAGTTTAGATTCATTTGAAAAAATGAATTTTGATGTCATTCGTTTAGGAAACGTAAGAAACAAAGCGCAAGAAATAGAACCATTGCTGCGCAATACAGATTTACTCATATTTAGCACTAATAGTATTCGCGCAAGTGATTGCCCTGGAAGTATAGATGCCAATCCTAATGGGCTTTTTGGCGAAGAGGCTTGTCAAATTACTAGATATGCTGGCATGGGAAATGAATTGAGCAGCATAGGGTTATACGATTTGAATACAACTAAAGACATTGACGGAAGAAGTGCAAAGCTGGTTTCGCAAATGATGTGGTATTTTATAGATGGTGTTTATGCACGAAATCATGATTATCCTACCGCTGAAAGCAACGATTACCTGATTTACAGAACTACTTTTAAAAATAGCGACCACGAAATCGTTTTTTACAAAAACACAACTACTGATAAGTGGTGGATGGAAGTGCCTTACCCAAAAGAACGCAGCAATCACAAAGGTTTGTTTATGGTGCCTTGCAGCTACAATGATTATCAGTTGGCGCTAACAGACGAGATTCCTGATAGATGGATGAAAGCATACCATAAATTATTGTAGAAATTTCTATTGCAGTTTGGCCTTTAGTTGTTCCATCCATTTTTCAATGCCTGTTGGTTGACGTATTTCAGAATGTTTTATATTTGGGTAAAAAGCAGGGTTGTAAAATACATTCACGTAAACTGGCCCGTTTTCATAACTTTTACCTACCCAGTTTTCACGTAAAAAAAATTTTTGTTTCAGAGTAAATTCTGCATTCACATTTGATTGTAAAACAACAGGATATTTGCTGAACGAATCGTCCAACATTCTTTCAATACAAATATGGTCATTATGTAAATATTTTGCAATGGGCGCATTTGCAATAGGCGCATAGCTATACAATTCACTACCCTTTAATGCAAACTCAAGTCTGTTTTCAATGGCAAAATATTGGCGATAAGCCAAAGTAGCATCTCCCAAATTTTTACCTGGGTATACTAAAAAATTGCCTAACACTAAACTCGCTAACAGCGCAACATATAACAAATTTCCTTTTATTAAAGGCAAACTACTTACATACTGAACGGCTGTAATAACTGACAATAATTGAAATGCCAAAAAATATCGATGTCCTATGGTGTTTTCTAGAAAAATAGCAAACAATAGTGCTGTGATTGAAACACTGATTACCAATAACGTTGCTAAATTCTTGTCTGTCTTATTTTTCCAAATTGCAATTGCGGTAATTAAATGAATAGGTAACATTCCGTAATCTACCAATCGCCAGCCAATAATTGCAACACTTTTTAAAAATACAGCAATTCCATTTAAGTCATCTGCGTCTGCGTAATTAGGGGAATGGAATAACCAGCCAGTATGAAAATAATGGGTAACCAACCAAGCAGTAAAAAATAAAAAAGGTATACCATACATCAAAAAATATTTTCTAACCCAAATAGCTATTTGTTGTTTATGCAAAAAAACGTCAATAGTAAAATGGCTTATTGCAAGCGCCAATAAAAAAAACGAAGACTGCAAATGCGTTAACATCATGAGTGAAGCAAACACTATAAAATTAAATTTTTTATTTGCCAGTAATGCATGCACTGCCAATAAATAAAATGAAACCAATAATGCTGTATTTAGCATCATTGCGCTTAGCGAAAGGAAAGTTGCAAAACAAACTGACATGAGTGATGCCATATTGAGAGCAGCATTTGTTAAATACAATGAACCAATTTTTCTGAAACTAAAAATGATAAATAAACCCATCACACAGCCAACTGCATGGGATACCAAAAGTGAAAAGCCAAAAATTTTCCAAGATGCAGCCATCAATATTGGATACAGCATAGGATGACCTGGATCAACATCTAACGGGTAAAAAAGGGTTTGAAAATTAGACTCGTAAATCGCCAACGCTGCTTTTGATGTAGATGCAATGGAATCGCCAAAGAAAGGATCATTTTTTACTACCCACCACAAGCAAGTTTGTAGCAAAAAAAGAATTACAAAAAAATATTTTGCCGAAAATAATGCCATGTTTGTGCTGCACAAACATACATAAAATTATTACACCGTAACTACACCAGGATTCGTAACTTGCTTGTATATTGCCTCGTATCGCGGTACAATTTTATCTATATGAAAATCCAAAGCGCGTGCTCGGGCATTTGATTTAAACTCTTTTAATCGGGTTTCATTTGCTAAAATAAAAATCGCCTTTTCAGCCATCATATCCACATCACCAACATTGCACAAAAAGCCCGTTTTTCCTTCTACGTTTAATTCTGGTATACCCCCTGCATTGCTTGATATAACTGGCACTTCGCATGCCATAGCTTCAAGGGCAGCCAAGCCAAAACTTTCGGTTTCTGAGGGCATTAAAAACAAGTCGCCAATAGATAATACTTCCTCTACTGCATCTTGTTTTCCTAAAAAGCTTATGCCTTCACATAATTCCAAATCTCGGCATAGTTGTTCAATATTTTGCCTCTCTGGCCCATCACCCACCAATAGTAACTTTGCATTTATATGTTCTTTCACTTTACCAAAAATACGCACTACATCTTCTACCCTCTTCACTTTTCTGAAATTTGAAGTATGGATTAAAATTTTTTCACCATTGGGAGCCACTGCTTTTTTAAAATGCTCCTTTGCTTGTTTGCTGAAACGTTCAAAGTCAATAAAATTAGGTATTACTTCAATATTGCAGGTTACTTTAAAATGCTCGTAGGTATTGCTTTTAAGTGAATCAGAAACCGCTGTTACTGCATTGGATTGATTAATGGAATAAGTTACTACCGGTTCAAATGATTTATCTTTTCCAACCAGTGTAATATCTGTGCCGTGCAATGTGGTAACAATTGGTATATGAATTCCTTCTGTTGCTAAAATATGTTTTGCCATAACAGCAGCAGATGCATGAGGTATGGCATAATGCACATGCAGCACATCCAGTTTTTCAAATTTAACAACATCAACCAATCGGCTTGTTAATGCCGTTTCATAAGGAGGAAAGTCAAACAGCGGATAATGGGAAACGTATACTTCATGAAAAAAGATATTTCCTGTAAAAAAATCAAGCCGCGCTGGTTGCTTGTAAGATATAAAATGCACTTGGTGTCCTCTAAGTGACAAGGCTTTGCCAAGTTCTGTGGCAACTACTCCGCTGCCTCCATATGTGGGGTAGCAAACAATTCCTATTTTCATTTGTGTAGCTATTTACTTATATAAAAGCATTAATTAAGCTTTTTAGTTTTTTTCAATCCGTCAAACGATTATTTTTACTGGCAAAGCTATTCAGAAACACTTTCACCTTAGTTAAAATGATTTTCAAGCGCTGCCTTACTTTAAATGGCTTGTTATTTCTCTTGTACCGCTTCGTATATAATGTCTTGAATCCGTGTGCGAACATTCATTTCAACTAACTTTTTATTATCGGCATTAGGATGAACCCTGTTGCTTAAAAATACATAAACAGTTTTATTTTTAGGGTCGGCCCATGCGCAAGTGCCTGTAAATCCTGTATGACCAAATGCCTGTGGCGAAACAACTCTGCTTACTGGCGATGCCTTTTTAGTATCTGTTTCTTGCTTATCAAATCCCAATCCCCTACGGTTTGTTTTCGCATATTTTTTAGTAAATAATTCTACTGTCGATTCCTTAATAATTCGCTTGTTGCCATAGCTTCCACCATCTAATAATAATTGCATAACAATAGCTACGTCATTGGCATTTCCAAATAAACCTGCATGGCCGCTAATACCACCAAGCATGGCCGCTGTTTGGTCGTGCACAGTCCCTCGTAGCAATTGTTGCCTAAATGAAGAATCTGCCTCTGTAGGTACAATCCAATCTGTATTTATTTGTTGTTGAAGAGGATTAAATACAAGTAATGCTAGACTTAAGGGCTGGTATATATGCTTGTAAATGTATTGTTCAAAGGGCATCCCACTTTGTGTTTCAACCACCCTTCGAAGCAATATAAATCCAATATCTGAGTATATGTATTCTCCTGATTTTTTTACATCTGTAGCTATAATTTGTTCCCACAATTGAGGCAAATATTGTTGGTGTAAATATAAATTGGTTGCTACAGGAATTGTATAATTTGAATCTTGCACCTCTGAATATAGTATATTACTTGGCTTACCATCCATCAGCGTTTTTTTATAAAAAGGAACAAAAGCCACCAAACCTGCTTGATGTAACATTATATCACTAATTAATAGTTTCTCTTTATTGCTTCCTTTTACTTCTGGCAAATACTCTCCTAAGGTGGCATCTAGTTTTATTTTATGGTCATCATAGAGTTTCATTATTGCAACCGTAGTTGCAAGCATTTTGGTAAGTGACGCCAAATCGTATAGGTGGTAATTTGTTACAGGCAACAAGTTGTCGTAAGTGTGGTAGCCAAATGCTTTTTGATAAATAACTTTTCCATCTTTGGCCACAAGCACTTGCGCTCCTGGCATTGCTCCTTTTGCAATCGCATCTAGCACTAATGTGTCAATAAACTGAAGGGGTAAGTAACTGATATTTTTCTCTTCAGGATAAATATATGAAAATCTGTTTTTTACTTCTGTTTCAATACCTATACCCAGCCCAAATTTTTGATTTACTGTTACCGGTAATATCCCCGTTGATTTATTTGCCCCAAACAAAACTTGAACAGCTAGCTTATTATTCTCTTCTAAATCCTCGAATGATACAATAACGTTTTTAGCCTCACTAAAGCTTCCAAGTATGTATGGATTTCCGTTGTTTACCAATATTACTTTTTTTTCTAAAGCTAGAATCTTTCTTACAAAATCAATTTGCAATGGCGTCAACCCAAGTTTTTTTGACACAAACCTGCTTGTATTGTGTAGGCTTAGCACAATTAAGTTATACCCCTTAAGCACATTTAATAAGGTGTCAAACGAGAGCAAAACATCGCCTTTATCAATACTGTAATAATCTGCTTTGCAATAATTCATTGCCATTTCCTGAAAAGGGGTGAGTTGATTGGAACCAACAGCAACAATTGCAATACGGTATAATTCGGGATTATCAATTGGAATAATCTTATCCTCGTTTTTTGCTACAACAATTCCCCTTTTAATTATTTTTTTGGCAGTGAGAAAATTATCACAACAATTTAAATCACTAATCAGGTTATTTAACTCAATAGGTTTGTATTGTGCCAAACCTGCCCAATATTTTGCCAGCAATATTTTTTTACAACTGCGTTCTATTTGTTCCCAAGTAATTTCGCCTTTTTCAATGTACAGTTTTATCATCGCTACAGATAAGCTCACATCTTCTACAAACTCCAACAAATCATTGCCCGCTGCCAGCGCCTTTGCTGTTACCTCTCCTGGTCGGTAATAATCAGTTACTCCTTTCATGTTAAGGGCATCGGTAACTACTATGCCAGTAAATCCCATTTCAGTTTTAAGCAAATTAGTAACAATAGGCTTTGATAAAGATGAAGGTGTATTTGGGGTACTGTCTAAAGCTGGCACATTAAGGTGTGCTGTCATTATTCCCATCACTCCGTTTCGTATCAAGTCTTTAAAAGGATACAGTTCCAAAGAGTCAAGTCTTTTTCTATTTCCTGTTACCAAAGGTAAACTGTAATGTGAGTCCGCTTCGGTATCGCCATGCCCAGGAAAATGTTTAGCGCATGCTATTACCTTTTGGGCTTGCATACCCTGCGCGTATTGACTTCCTAACTTAGCTACCCAAAATTTATTTTCGCCAAAACTGCGGTCATTAATCACTGGATTATTTGGATTATTATTTATATCAATAACAGGCGCAAAGTTAATATGAATACCCATGCGCTTGCACTGCCTGCCAACACTCACGCCCATTTCATAAGCCAAATCCTCATTTTGCGCAGCCCCCAATACCATTTGGCGGGGATAAGGCATTACACTATCAAGTCGCATGGCTACACCCCACTCGGCATCAATGCCAATTAACAAAGGAACCTTAGCTATAGATTGATAATAATTAGTAAGCTGTGCTTGCTTTGTAGGCGAACCTTTAAAAAATATCAATCCCCCAACATGTTGCTCCCTCACAGCACACTCTAACTCCTTCAAGTGTGCAGAATCGCGGCTGGAAAAAGCAGCAAGCATGATAAGTTGCGTAATTCGCTGGTCTTCTGTTAAAGTTTGGTAAACGGAATCAACCCATTTATTTGGCTTTTGCCAATTTATCACCTGAGCAAATGCATTTACCCCAACACACATGTATAACCAAAACCCTACAATTGTTTTTACTCCAATATTCATTCTACTTGCAAAAAACGGCTATTTAAGGCGTTTTTACCTAATGATTACATGTAATTAATTGTCGGAAATATCAACACCATTGTTGGCTGAGATAATATTAATTAACTTGCCACAAAATGAGTGATATTATAAAATTATTACCCGAGCATGTTGCCAATCAAATAGCTGCAGGAGAAGTTATTCAACGACCAGCATCGGTGGTTAAAGAATTATTAGAAAATGCGATAGATGCCGATAGCACTGATATCAAATTAATAATTAGAGAGGGCGGAAAAACATTTATTCAGGTAATCGATAATGGCAAGGGAATGTCGCCCAGCGATGCAAGGATGTGCTGGGAAAGACATGCAACTTCAAAGATTGCCGCTGCCGAAGATATTTACAATATTAAAACCATGGGCTTTCGTGGAGAGGCCTTGGCTTCTATTGCATCGGTAGCTCAGGTAGAATTGAAAACAAAACGCAATGAAGATACTATTGGCACCTCAATCATTATTGAAGCAAGTGAGGTAAAAAAACAAGAATCTTTTGCCGGAAATGCAGGAACCAACATTACTATCAAAAACCTGTTTTACAATATTCCTGCCCGTAGAAATTTTTTAAAGTCCAACCCAGTTGAAACCCGCCATATTATTGATGAATTTTTGCGTGTAGCACTTGCGCATCCCGAAGTTTCATTTACCCTGTTTAATAATGATAATGAAGTATATCAGCTTCCCAAAGGCGATTTACAAAAGCGTATTCAATCTGTTTTTGGTTACCAAACCCCCGAACACATTTTACCAGCAAACGAAGAAACTTCCATTTTAAACGTTTCTGGTTTTATTGGCAAACCCGAAAACGCAAAAAAAACACGTGGCGAACAGTTTTTTTTTGTGAACAAACGTTTTATAAAGGATGCCTACCTTAATCATGCAGTAGTTAGCTGTTACGAAAATTTACTTACCAAAGATCAATTTCCATTTTATGTTTTGTACTTGGAGATTGATCCTGCAAAAATTGATGTAAATATTCATCCAACAAAAACAGAAATTAAGTTTGAAGATGAACGCTCTATTTACCAAATAGTAAAAGCTGTGGCTAAAAAAGCCATAGGCCAGCATTACCACGTACCCACCTACGAGCCTGTAAGTGATGATTCATTTTTAAATTTACAACGTTTTGATGTTCCAATAGAAAACGATATACGTAAAACTTCCCACAGCACTGTATCACATAACACATTTAACAAACCTCCCGAAAAACAAGATTGGCAGGAATTGTTTAATGTTATAAATAAAGGAAATGATACCGTAGGCAAAGGTTTTGCTCCCAAGCGAAATGAAGAATTACGACAAGGAAAACTCACAGAAGATGCAATAATCAGACAAGTAATGCAAGTTCATCAAAGTTTACTAATAGCTCAGATAAAATCCGGTATTTTGCTTATTGACCAGCAAGCTGCACATGAACGTGTTTTGTTTGAAAAATATATAGCCACTCTTGAAAAAAATCCAGCTGCAAGCCAGCAAAAGTTATTTCCAAAAACAATTGTTTTGCAAGCTTCCGATGAGCAATTATTGATTGAGATATTACCTGATATGAAAACCCTAGGTTTTGACATTAACTCCTTTGGTAAACATACGTTTGCAGTAAATGGGGTTCCCGCAGAATTAAGCCAGTACAACGAGCAGGACTTGATTTTGAAGCTTATTGAGGAGTATAAAAACCAGGCATCTGCTGTGTTAAATAAAAAAGAAAAAATTGCGCGCGCATTAGCCAAGCGAGCGGCAACCAAAGCAGGTACTAGTTTAAACAATGAAGAAATGAATTCTTTAATTGATGAACTATTTGCCTGCAAAGAACCCAATTACGCCCCCGATGGTAAAGTATGCCTAACCACATTGAGCATTGCACAGCTTTTTGAACTGTTGAGCAAAAAATAAATAAGCATCGCCCATAACAGATTTGAATTTATTCGTCATAAAAAAAGGGACTGAAAATTACTTTCCAATCCCTTTTTGTTTTGATGGCCTGCGTTTACCGCATTATGGTTACAGTTCCATTTTGGATTTGAGGATCTTTTGCTCTCAATTTATATTTAAACACAAAGTAATAAACACCTGCAGGGCATTCGGCTCCGTCATTTTTGTTTTTGCCATTCCACAGTACTTTGGAGTCTATGCTTTCAAATACCTTAGAACCCCAACGGTTGTAAATTGTTAAATCATACTCTTGTTCACCTTCAATTTTAATATTAAATTGATCATTTGTACCGTCCCCATTTGGCGAGAACACATTTGGTACATCTACATCAGTAGTAAAATTATTGACGATGGTTTTACATACCGAATCTCTGCACAGTTCTGTTTGGTTTACTCCTTTCGCAAATGACGTTAAACAAACAGTGTAGGTGCCAATTTCATCCCCAATATTGATAAAATAGTTTCTGTCTTGGTTGTTACCTGTTTTTGTTCCTTTTACTTGACCATTTCCATCAGTAACAATCCACTCATACATGTCATTGATTGCCGTGTCTGATAGGTTATTAAACCGGTAAATTGGAAGCTCAGCCGAGTCAATTGCAAAATCAGGCAGCGGCTCTACAACTTTTACTTGCAGTGTATCATTAATGCGGCAGCGGGCATGACCATTGATTGGAATAATACTACTAATTATATCTGGTGAAGCCACAATAATATAGTTTCCAGCATCTGTAAAGGTTATAAAGAAATTGGGAGATAAAGGTTTATCGTTATCTGATCCAACATTTGCACCATCACTTACCCTAATTCTATTATAATCATAGGTTTTATACAAGGTATCCGAATTATTTCTGATTTGAAGCGGTGCATCAACACATACCACTTGCTTATCAATTGTTACATCACGACTTGGATTAAACACTGTAATTGAAACCCGTTGTTGGAAACTGGTATCAGGGTAAGTAACTAGTGGACATAAGTTTGGCAATGGTGGAGCTTTGTCTGCTCCCACCGCATATATGTAAAATGTACCGCTATCTGCATAAGTGAACTCAATGGTATCTCTTCTTCCAATTGGCCGACTTTGTGTGCCATTTTTATCCCCCCAATTAATATACGTTACAGCAGTAGGCGTATCTTGTGGCGAAGTTTGCCCATCAACAGGATCAACAAATTTACCCAGCGAATCGGCCATATTAATTAGCCTCACCTTAAATGGCGCACATCCAATGGTGTCATTTAGGTTTTCAAGTCTAAATAATGGACGTGGCCCATTTACAAAAACTGTTGTATAACCTGTATCCACACATCCTTGCCATGTTTCTATAGCTAGTTTTACCCTAAAGGTACCATTTCTCCTATATCGCAAGGTTGTTACTGGTAAATCTCGGGTATCCCAATTAACCGTATCGAGGGCATCTTCACCAAACCACCAATAATTAAACCTTACACTATCCGCTTTAGGTGCCGCAGGATCTACATTGCCATAAATCATGAATGATGAATCATTGAATACAACAAAATCGTTACAACTCCATTGCAGTTTAGTTGGTAATGGTTTAGCCACAGGCTTAGCTATATATACAAAACGTATGCAAGTATCCATAAAGCCCATACTATCTTTTGAAGCCATTGTTACTTTATAACTTCCAAATGTTGCATACCTATGCGATGGGCGTGTAGAAGAATCAATTGGCGAACCATCACCAAAATCCCAATATACTTTCTCTGGCACAATAGTATCAATTAAAAAACGCCCTTTAAATGTCGAAAGGGTTGTTGGCACCCAAATTCTCTGTGTGCTATCCCAAAATACCAGGCCGCGAGGTGCACCAATTACTGGATTAACATTAAAACGATGTTGCAAATGGACTGTTCCAACCGGAATTGCATTACTAGCTAATATTATTGGCAATGGCAATATCGGTACAATATCCTGCACTGTTACTGGGCTACCTTCATCCTGACGCCAAAAATCGGCACTATCTATTTGAAAGGCTTCGAATGGGGCACCATTTAAATTAAACAAACCAGAGCCACTTTTGCTAACCGCCAATGGGCCGTTGGCCACGTTGGTTACGCGGCAGTCAAACCTCCAATACCTCAAAGAGTCTACAAAGAAAACTTCTTCATTTTCGCAAAAAATGGTATCCTGCTGGCCATCGCTGTTTAATACGTCAAATGTATCAATAATACCAACCGTGGTTGGGGCAAAACGTCCTT
>Ga0105045_10001913_pt1 | contig 17243 bp, 10 predicted proteins | sample MAT02_FD_78089 | JGI IMG/M metagenome (GOLD analysis project Ga0105045, IMG submission 78089) | Freshwater microbial communities from Lake Fryxell liftoff mats and glacier meltwater in Antarctica - MAT-02 (megahit assembly) | ecosystem: Environmental > Aquatic > Freshwater > Ice > Liftoff... | reverse complement strand
CCGATGGGCCGTCGCCACCGACCTCCACGCCTCACGGGAGTTTTGGGGGGACCGCCGCAGCCAACGGTTCGCCCGAATCCTCCGGTAACGCGCGACTGGTGATCAGCCGCGGACGTGCTGTGGTCGTGCACGGCTCCCTCTTGCTGTTCGCGTCGGCCATACTCGCGATGGCGGTGAAGCTGCAGATCGTGGAACACACCATGTGGGCCCGCAAGGCCGATCGGCAGCATGTCAGACAACAAGACATCACCCCGCTGCGCGGATCCATCCTGGACGCCACGGGCAGCGTGCTGGTGGAGTCGCGTGATATGGTTCGTCTGGGACTCAACCCCAAGCACGTGCGTCCGTATCGGCCGCGGGGGGCCAAGCGTGGATCCGATCCAATAGACGGCCGAACGGCCCTTCAGCGTGGACTGCGATCGCTAGGGGTGAGCGCTGCGAATATCCGCCGCGCGCTCGATACGACAAAAACCTGGGTGGAGTTGCCCACGCCGATGCTGCCAGCGGATTTCGAGCGCGTGGCCGACATTCCTGGCGTGCGGCGCTTGCCCACGCAGCGCCGCTATGCGGTGGCGACCCCTCCGGGGCTGCGCAGTATTATCGGCAGCGTGGACGGCGGTGACAAAGCCATCGGGGGGATAGAATCGGAGCTCGACGCACTGCTGCGCGGTCAGTCTGGACGTGATGCGTTCATGCGGGACGGACGTGGCGGGGTGGTGGAGTCACCGGAGCTCGCGGGCGTGACCGCGCGAGCTGGTCACACCATCACGCTCACCTTCAATATGTCGCTGCAGGAGATCGCCGAGCGCGAATTGGAGCGCGCGCGCGCCAGTACCGGCGCGACGGGCGGCGACGTGGTGATTCTCGACCCGAACAACGGCGAAGTGCTCGCGCTGGCTGGCGTGCGGAACGGGAAGCTCGCGTCGAACAGTACGCCGCTCACCGAACCCTACGAACCGGGGTCGGTGATGAAGCCGTTTGTCGTATCGCGCGTGCTCGATCTCAAACGCGCGGTACCGGACGACGTCATCAACACCGAGAACGGGAAGGCGATGATCGCCAACCGCCCGCTCACCGACGAGCACAAAGCGGCGTCGATGACGCTGCGCGACGTGATCCGTTTTTCCAGCAACATCGGGACGGCGCGTTTAGCCGAACGGCTGTCGCCGCAGGAAGAGTACGAAGCCATGCGCGACTTTGGCTTCGGGATGTTTACCGGGGTGCCGTACCCGGCCGAGTCCCGTGGGTCGCTCGCCCTACCGCATACATGGCATCCGCTGGTGCCGTCGCGATTGGCGATCGGGTATGCCATTGCCGCGACGCCGCTCCAGATCGCGGCCGCCTATGCCGCCATCGCGAACGGGGGGGAGTTGGTGCAACCGGTGTTCGTCCGCCAGATCCGCGATGCCGAGGGCGCGGTCGTGTTCCAGAGTGAGCGACGCGTGGTCCGGCGCGTTATCTCCCGCGAGACTGCGGCGTTGATGCGCGAGATGTTGGAGGCGGTGGTGGACAGCGGCACGGCACGCGCCGCTGATTTGGTCACCTACGACGTGGCCGGCAAGTCGGGTACCGCCCGCCGCTCTGATGGCCGCCGCGGCTACGTGGCGGGTGGCTACAACGCCACCTTCGCCGGCATGTTTCCCGCGCAGTCGCCGCAGTTTGTGATCGTCGCCCGGCTCATCGACCCGGAAGGCACCTACTTCGGAGGCGTCGTCTCCGGACGGCTGGTGAATGGTATTCTCCAGCAGGCGTTGGCCACCCGCGAGGCGTCGCTCGATCGCAATGCACTCTCAGAAGTCGCGAAAGATCTCCCACTTCCCGAAGTCAGCCCGTTGTCGCCAAGCGCGCTGGTCGCCGCGCAACGCGATTCTGCCCGGCGAGACTCGCTGAAAGCGCCGTTGCCGCAGGTGGTCGAGCCGTTGCCCACGGCATCGCGCGTCGTGGTGGAGCTTCCCTACGGACGGCGCGGCGGCTTGGTGGAGAGCACGGCCCGTGAGGGCGCCGCCGAGGAGGCACCGATTATTCGCGCGGTGCCGTCGGTGTACGGGCTCGATCTGCGACAGGCCACTCGCACCCTCAGCGCCGCAGGCTTTCAGGTGGGACTCGTGGCCGGGATGGCAGGTCGCACGCGCCCCGCCGCTGGCGCGTTCGCGCGGGTGGGCTCGACCGTCCAATTGGAAATGCCGCGATGAGCGCGTCCGTATCTGTGGCGCCGATGATCGACGCACTGCGCGACGCAGGGCTGCTCGTGCAGGCCAGCGCCGACGTGCCCACCACGATCACCGACCTTGTGGACGACAGCCGACGCGTGACGGCGGGCAGTGCCTTCGTTGCGGTGAAAGGCTCCGTGCAGGATGGCCACACATGGCTGCCCCTCGCACACGAGGCCGGCGCAACGCTGGCGATCGTGGAAGATGCCACAGCGGCACACGCTGCCGGACTGCCGTATCTCGCGGTGCGTGACGGCCGCCGCGCGGCCGCCGTGTCGGCAGCGGCGTTCCATAATTTCCCGGCGCGTGAACTCGCCATCGTGGCAGTGACGGGCACCAACGGCAAGACCACCACGGTGGGCCTGTTGCGGCACTTGCTCGACAGCCCCAGTCGGCCCGTTGCCTCGATTGGCACGCTCGGCGTGCTGCTGGGCAGCGCCGGGGAGCGCTTCGCTGGCGGGCAGGGACTCACCACCCCCGGGCCGGTGGAGTTGCAGCGCCTGCTGCGCGCGCTGGTGAATCGGGGCGTGGCTACCGTGGTCATGGAAGTCTCGTCGCACTCGCTCGATCAGCGACGCGTGGATGGTCTCGGCTTTGCCGCCGCCGTGTTTACCAACCTCACGCGCGATCATCTCGACTATCACGGCACGATGGAGGCGTATCGTGCCGCCAAGCTGCGACTGGTGGGACTGCTGGCCCGTGACGGGGTGGCTGTGCTCAACGCCGATGATCCGGCGTGGCAGGGGATCACCAATGCGCCAGCGCTGCTTTCGTTCGGCGTCGATCTCCACGCGCAGGTCTCGGCGCGGGACGTGACGTATGTGGCCGATGGGAGCCGCTTTCTGCTCGTCGCGCCCACCGGGGCGCAGGCGGTCACACTCCCGCTGCTTGGTGACTTCAACGTCGCTAACGCGCTTGGTGCGGCGGCCGCCGCACTCGCGCTCGGCGTACCCATGGTGCAGGTGGCGGAACGCCTGTCGACCGCACCGCAGGTGCCCGGTCGCCTGGAACGGCTCCACACGGGGCCGACCGTGCTTCGCGACTACGCACATACGCCGGACGCCCTCGAACGGGCGTTGCACGCGGTACGGCCCTTCACACGGGCGCCCGATGGCACGAACAGCCGCCTGATCGTGGTGTTCGGCTGCGGCGGCGATCGCGATCGTGGCAAGCGCCCGGAGATGGGCCGGATCGCCGAAGCCCTGGCCGATTGCAGCATCGTGACCAGCGACAATCCGCGCACCGAAGATCCAGAGCGCATTCTCGATGACATCGAAGCCGGCATGACGCGCCGTGATCACTTGCGGATTGAGGATCGGCATGCCGCCATCGCCCAAGCGTTGCGTATGGCGACGCCGCACGATGTGATCCTGCTCGCTGGCAAAGGTCACGAGACGTACCAGATTCGTGGCACCACCTCGCATCCCTTCGACGAGCGCGCCATCGTGGCTGCGCTCACCGCCTCTTCGTTGCCTACTCCATGACGTCGTTCACGATGGCTGGGACCGCGTTCGCGCCGGTCCCAGCCGTTACGCCGGATATCGCGCACCCATTCTGGACCTTCGAGCGCGTGGCGCGCGCCCTCGGCACGGGACCGCGCTCGGCTGGCCATGTGGCGGGCATTGCGACCGATACGCGCACCCTCATCCGCGGCGACGTGTTCGTGGCGCTGCGTGGTGAGCGGTTCGACGCGCACGATATGCTCGCCGAGGCGCGTGACCGGGGGGCGGCCGCATTAGTGGTGGAGCGTGTGGAGGCGGCGGTGGGCCTCGGGCTTCCGGTGTACGTGGTTCCGGACACACTCGTTGCGTTGGGGCAGCTGGCCACCGCCTGGCGTCGGGCTTGGGGCCGCACCGTGATCGCTGTGGCCGGATCGAACGGGAAGACCAGCACGAAAGAATTGCTCAAGGCGGCGCTCGAGGGCACGCTTGCGGTGCACGCCACCAGTGGCAACCAGAATAATCGCGTTGGGGTGCCGCTGACGTTATTGGCGTTGCCGTCGGACGCGGAGGTGGCCGTGGTCGAGATCGGTACGAATACACCCGGTGAGGTGGCACTCCTGCGGGCGATCGCCCAGCCGGATATGGCCGTGCTGACGTCGATTGGCGAAGAACATCTTGAGGGGCTGGGTGACCTTGCTGGCGTACTCCGTGAGGAAGCCGACATCTTTCACGGTGTGTCATTGGCCGTGATACCGGCTGCGTATCCCGAGGTAACGGAGTTGGCGCGCGCGCGCGCCGGTGCGGTACGCACCGCCGGATTGCATGATGGGCAGGAGATACCGTCGGCATGGGGCCTCGACGAGGAAGGGCGACCATGGCTGACGGTGGAGGATGTCACGTTCACGTTGCCGCTGCGCGGTGTGCATCAGGCCTCGAATGCCATGCTGGCACTGGCGGCCGCCCGCGCCTGCGGTGTACCGATCGCCGCGGCGGCAGCGGGCATGGCGGCCATGCCGGTGCCCAGCATGCGGGGCGTGTGGGAACTGCTCGGACGGGCCGTGCTGATTAACGATGCATACAATGCGAATCCGCCGTCCATGCGCGCTGCGCTGGAACTGATGGAGCGGGTCGGGGCGGGGCGTCAGCGCGTAGCGATTCTTGGCTCGATGCGGGAACTTGGGGCGCAGTCGGCAGTCCAGCATCGCGCGATCGGCGAGGCGGCGCTTGCGTCATCGATCGATATAATCGCCGGCGCCGGTGATTTTGCGGCGGTGTTTGCGGAACTCGCGCCCAATGATCCGCGGGTGATCGCCGCCGCCGAACTCGATGCACTCTGGGCGCAGCTCGAGCCTAGGCTGGCGCCCGATGCGGTTATTCTCTTGAAGGCGTCGCGGGGCATGCGCCTCGAACGCCTCGTGCCTCTGCTTACCACGTGGGCTTCTGCTTAGTGCTTTACTATCTGCTGCAACCGTTGGCGCGCGACATCAGCGTGTTCAACCTGCTCAACTACATCACGTTCCGTTCGGCGGCCGCATTTGTCTCGGCGCTGTTGTTGACCTTCGTGCTTGGACCGGTCATCATTGCCCGTCTACGGGCGATGGCCGTGCATCAGGTGGTGCGTGCGGGAACACCCGATTCGCACGCCGGCAAGGGCACCACGCCCACTATGGGCGGCATGATCATTCTTGCGGCGACATTGCTACCGGCCCTGCTCTGGGCGCGCCTCGAAAATCGCTACGTGCTGCTCGCTATGGGCGTGATGGTCTGGATGGGAGCGATCGGGTTCCTCGACGACTATCTCAAGCTGAAGCAGAAGCGTGAAGGGAAGGAGAATAAGGGGCTCGTTGAGCGCTACAAGCTCGCCGGACAGATCACCTGCGGACTCGTCCTCGGCGCCATTCTCCTCCGCTTTCCACTCTCCACCCTGCCGGGCGCGTCTACCTCACTCCCGTTTTTCAAGTACGTGCTGATTGTACCGATTGCTGCCTGGGCCGCGTGGTTGTATGTGCCCTTCGTGACGCTGGTACTTACCGGAACCAGTAATGCTGTCAACCTGACCGACGGACTCGATGGCCTCGCCGCCGGTCTGATGGCGATTGCGGTGCTGACGCTGGGACTTTTTGCGTACGTGGGCGGCCGCGTGGACACGAGTGCGTACCTGCAGATCTTCTACCTGCGCGGCGCCGGTGAACTGACGGTGTTCTGTGCTGCAGTGGTTGGGGCGTGCATCGGGTTTCTCTGGTACAATGCACATCCGGCGCAAGTGTTCATGGGTGATACGGGTTCCCTTGCGCTGGGCGGTGCGCTGGGCGCCATTGCCATTCTGCTCAAGAGCGAGTTTCTGCTGCTGATCGTGGGCGCGGTCTTCGTGGCGGAGACGGTGTCGGTTATTCTCCAACGGTCGGTGTACAAGTACCGAAAGCGGAAGTACGGTGAAGCGTACGCGAAGGCGAATCGCGTCTTCAGACGAGCGCCGTTGCATCACCACTTCGAGTTGGCGGGGTGGCCGGAGACGCAAGTGGTGGTGCGCTTCTGGATCATCGGTATTCTGTGCGCGATCGTCGCGCTCAGCACGCTCAAATTGCGCTAGGAGCCCCGCATGGGTGACGCACGGCTGCCGCAGGAACTCGCGTCCCTCGTGGCGCGACGCCTTGCCGAGCGGCGTGGAGAATTCGCCGTGGTGGGGATGGCCCGGAGTGGGGTGGCGGCGGCGCGCTTGCTGCGGGCCGCCGGACTCTCGGTGTACGTGTCAGATGCCTCGCAGAATGACGCCGTGCGCGCTGCCGCGGTACTGCTGGATCGTGAGGGAGCCAGTGTCGACGTCGGCACACACAACCTCATGCGCCTTGCGCATGCGTCGCTGGTCGTCATCAGCCCTGGTGTTCCCCCCAATGCACCCTCCGTGCGCGCGGCGCAGGCTGCCGGTGTGCCGGTGGTCAGCGAAGTGGAGATTGCCTTGCGCTTGCAACCGGCGCTGCGGTACGTCGCCATCACCGGCACGAACGGAAAAACCACCACGACGGCGCTCACGGCGCATCTGTTGCGTGCGCTGGGACACGACGCCGCCGAGGTGGGGAACATCGGGACGCCCGTGTCTGAGCTGGCGTTGCGCAAAGTGCCACCGCCGTGGGCGGCCCTCGAGATCTCGTCGTTCCAGTTGCACGATACCCCCGGGCTCATGCCCGACGTGGGTGTGCTCACCACGCTCAGCCCCGATCACCTCGATCGTTACGACGGGGTCGAAGCGTATTACGCCGACAAGCGACGGCTCTTTGCCAACGCGACGGCCATGTCGCACTGGGTGATCACCGCTGACAACGTGGACGTTGCCGCGATGGTTCACGGGATTCCCGGTCAGTTCCACCGCTTCTCCACCGAGCGTTCGGATTTGACCGCGCACGATGCCTGGTTTGATCGCGCCTCCGGCATGCTGCACGTGCTCGGCGCGCCACTCGTGGCACGTGATCGCTTCGCGCTGCCCGGTGATCATAACGCCGCCAATGCCCTTGCGGCTTTGCTCGCGGTCATGGTGGCCGATCCGGTGCACACCACGCCGGCGTCGCGTGCGGCGCTGGCCGAGGCGCTCGGTACCTTTCAGGCGCTGCCGCATCGGCTGGAGCCGGTGCTGGATCGCGATGGTCTCCTCTGGATGAACGATTCGAAAGCCACGAATGTGGCGTCCACGTTGGTCGCCCTACGAAGCATGACCAGGCCCGCCGTCGTATTGCTCGGCGGGCGGCACAAGGGTGAGCCGTACACGGCGCTCGTGCCGGAACTGCGGCGTACGGCCAAGGCCGTACTCGCGTACGGCGAAGCGGCGTCGCGTATTATAGCTGATCTTGAGGAGCCGCTTCGCGGGACCGTGCCAGTGGAACGGCTCGTCGGCGCCAGCTTCGTGGAGGTCATGCAGAGGGCCCGTACTCTGGCCCAATCCGGCGACGTCATTCTGCTGTCACCGGCATGCTCCAGCTACGACATGTTCCCGAACTACGAGGAACGCGGCAAGCACTTCGGGCAGATGGCCCACGCGCTCGGATGATGTCGTTTATCGGTCCAGTTCCCGGAACGCCCGCCTCGTCAACGCGCGCCGCCTCCCTCGCGGGCACGCGCGAGCGGTGGCGCATGAGCGTGGAGGCGCGGGCCCTCGTGCTGGTGACAGCCGTTTTGACGGCGTTCGGACTCGCGGTGTTGTACAGTGCCAGCGCCATCCAAGCCATGAATACCGGCAGTCCCGGACATTTCTTTGTCCTCCGACAGGCCACGGGTGTGCTGGCCGGCGTCGTGGTGTTCGCCATCTGCGCGAAACTCGATGTCGACGTGTGGCGCCGACTCGCCTGGCCGGTGATGGGCATCAGTCTGGTGCTGATGGTGGTTGTGCTGATAGGGTCCGAGACGATCCTCGGTTCGCGTCGCTATCTGTTCGGGGGATCCGTGCAGCCATCGGAGCTCGCGAAATTTGCGGTGCTCGTCTGGACTCCGATGTTGCTCGTCAAGAAAGGCGCGGCCGTACGGGAGCTCGGCAAAGGATTGCTCCCGTTCGTGGTAGTTATCGGTGCCCTCTGTGTACTTGCACTGCTCGAGCCCGACACGTCCGTTGCCATCATGTTCTGCGTACTGATGGCCGTGCTGTTGTTTGTCGGTGGCGCGCGCGTCCTGCACTTCCTCGTGTTCGGGTTGGTTGGTCTCCTGCTGATCGGTTACCAAGCGTCGCACAACCAATACATTCGCGAGCGGGTCCGCAGCTTTCTTGCGGGTGAGCAGGCGTCGGCAACTCGCACCAGCGGGACGGGCGACCAGCAATATCAGTCGCTCGTCGCGGTCGGGTCTGGTGGCATGGTGGGCGTGGGGTTCTCTCAAGGCAATCAGCAGCGCGGATGGCTACCGCTCGCCTACAACGACTTCATCGGATCGATCGTAGGCGAGGAGTTCGGCTTTCTGGGGATCGCGGGCCTCACGATCGCCTTTGCGCTGTACGGGTGGCTAGGCTTTCGCATTGCGAAGAACGCGGCCACTTCGTACGGCGCGCTGGTGGCGATCGGCCTTACGTTCGCCACCGTCTTTACGGCGTTTATTCATGTGGGTGTGGTGGTGGGCTTGTTACCCAACACCGGTCTCACGCTCCCCTTCGTGTCCTACGGCCGCTCCAACCTCGTGCTTACGCTCGCGATGACGGGGATTCTGGTGAACATCGGGAGTGCGCGTGAACGGGTATACGGCGCCACCGCGACCGACCCACTGCGCGCGCCATCCCCGTAAGCGCAACCTCCATGCTTCCGTCTCAGTCCACGCGCGTGCCAACGACTGCCTCAACGCGCGTGTTCTTCGCTGGAGGCGGAACGGGAGGGCACCTGTACCCGGGGCTCGCGATCGCGCGGGCGCTGGTACGGCTCGCCCCCCACGTGCGGCCGCACTTCATCGGCGCGCGCCGCGGTATTGAAAAGGACGTGTTACCCACGGCGGGCTTTCCGTTTACGCTGTTGGATTTGCACCCCTTGTACCGGCAGGCGCCGTGGAATAACTGGCGCACCGTGCGCGGTAGCCTCAGCGCATGGCGCGCGATTTCAGCACTCGCCGCCGAGCAGCGACCCGCAGCCGTGATTGGCACGGGTGGCTATGCCGCCGGTGTCGCCTTGGCGTGGGCACGGTCGCACGGCGTGCCCACGGCGCTGCACGAGCCCGATAGTCATCCGGGACTCACCACGCGGGCCTTCGCCGGCGGCGCGCAACTGTTGTACCTCGGCTTCCCTGAGGCGGCCGCGCGACTCGCCGTAAAGGGTCGCGCGTCGATCTTTCCGTTGGGATGTCCCATCGAGCCCCCGCCAGTCGAGCGCGCGCAGCGCGCATCGGTGCGCGCGGCATGGGATCTCTCCGCGCACGCGTTTGTCGTGCTGGTGGTCGGGGGCAGTCAGGGCGCCCGTGCGCTCAACGAGGCCGTGGCGGAATGGGTACGTCGTGGTTTGCCGGAGGGGGTGTCGCTCCTCTGGGCCACTGGTCGCCAGCAGGCGGCGCAGTATCTGTCACTCGAGTCGGCGCAGGTGCGCGTGCGCCCTTACCTCTCCCCGATTGGCGACGCCTACGCCGCAGCCGATCTGGCGGTAACACGGGCTGGGGCCATGAGTATCGCCGAGTTACTGGCGTGGGGCATTCCGTCGGTGCTCGTACCGCTGCCCACCGCCGCGCAGGATCATCAGACGCACAACGCGCGGGCCACGGCCGCTGCAGGAGCGGCTATCCATCTGCCGCAGGCCGAACTCTCCGCTGATCGGCTGGACGCCATGGTGCGCGAGCTGCGGAACGATCCGGTATGCCGCGATGCCATGCGAAAGGCCGCCCTGCAGCGGGCTCGGCCAACGGCGGCGGCGGACATTGCCCGCTCACTGATCGAGAAGCTCGCACTCGGCTGACCCGCACGCTTGCAGCCATCCCGCCATATTCCGCATCATGAGCTCATTCCCGGATTCGTCACCGCCATCGTCCCAGTGGATCGCCACGTCTGCATCGGCCGGAGTGTCGATGCTGCTTGATGCGCACGATACACGTCCTGTGCATTTTGTGGGTATCGCCGGTGCGGGGATGAGCGCGCTGGCCGAACTGCTGGTTCGTCGTGGAGTCCCGGTGCAGGGCACCGACGCCAATGCTCACGGGGCCCCCGATTTGACACGCCTCGGTGTGATCGTTTCGCCGCACAACCCGGCGCTGCTCGCCGGTGCCAGGGCGCTTGTGTATTCGTCAGCGATTCCTGCTACGCACCCTGAAATGATGGCGGCGCGCGAGCTCGGCCTGCCGATCGTGCGACGCGCCGAGGCACTGGCGGCGGCGGTGAGCGGCGGCCTGCTGATTGGTATCGCGGGCACCCATGGCAAGACCACCACCACCGTGATGACCACCGAAGCACTCGTGTCGGCGGGGCGAGATCCCACCGGCGTGGTGGGCGGTCGGGTGGGACGCTGGGGCGGCAATCTGCGGCATGGTGGCACCACGTACGTGGTGGAAGCCGATGAATACGATCGCTCATTTCTCGCCCTTTGCCCCGACGTGGCTGTCGTGCTCAACGTGGAAGCCGATCACCTCGACATCTATCGCGATCTCGATGACATCACGCGCGCGTTCGAGATGTACGTCACCCCCGCGCGGGTGCTCGTGCGTTGTGCCGACGATAACGGCGCAATGGCGCTGCGCCTTGCCAGTAGCCGCGAGGTGATCTCGTACTCGGCCACCGTACCGGGCGAGACACCGTCAGCAGGCGCTGCCCACGCGCGCCTCATGGCGGCCAATCTTGTGCTCGATGCCACGGGTGCGCGCTTCGAAGTAGTCTTCGATGGCGAATCACTAGGAAATGTCCAGCTCGCCGTGCCGGGGGTGCACAATGTGCGGAACGCGCTTGCGGCACTGGGTGCCGGACTCGCCGTGGGATGCACCGTACCCGCGATGGCGGTGGGTCTCGCGCAGTTCTGCGGTGTGGAGCGTCGCTTCCAGCGGCTCGGAAGCGCGTCCGGTGTGATGGTGGTGGATGACTACGCCCACCATCCTACCGAAGTGCGCGCCACGATCGCTGCGGCGCGCCACGCCTTTCCCGGGCAGCGGCTGATTGTGGCTTTCCAGCCGCACCTGTATTCGCGCACGCGTGATCTGCAGGCGGAGTTTGCCGAGGCCTTGTCAGCGGCAGACGCGGTCTTTCTTTGCGACATTTATGGCGCGCGCGAAACGCCGATGCCCGACGTGACCAGTGCGCTCATCGGGAATCGACTCCCGGAGGCGGTGCGCCAATGGAGCGGGCCACGAGCGGATGCGGTTGCCGCGTTGGCCCCGGTCGTGCGCGCTGGCGACGTGGTGGTGACCATGGGGGCCGGCGACATTACGCGCACCGGGCCCGAACTCCTGCAGGCACTCGCGCGCTGATGGCGACCACGTCGGTACCCAAACGCCGTGGCAGCGCTGCTGCCGGTGCGGCCGCAGACGAGGGCGCACCGGCTGGCGCTGGCGCGGGCACCCGCTGGACGCGGGTGCGCCGCATTGTAGGTGCGGTAGCTATGGCTGGTATCGCTGGAGCGACCGTCGGAGCGCCATGGTGGGGACCGCGGGCGCTCGCCCGGCTCGATTATTTCCACGTGCGACGTATCGAATTCGACGGCATCCGCTACACCAAGGCGCCCGAGTTGATTGAGGCGTTGCGGGTGGACACCACGCAATCGGTGTGGCAGCCACTCGAGCCACTCGCGGCACGCCTCGGGGCCGATCCGTTGGTCGCCTCGGTCGTGGTCGAGCGGCGCCTCCCCGGTACCGTGGTGGTGCACGTGGTCGAGCGCGAGCCCGTGGCCCTGGTGCCAATGCTCGGCCGGCTACAGCCCAGCGATGCCGGTGGGCGACCGCTCCCCATCAACCCAGCCATGGTGCCTCTCGACGTGCCGATCGCGTCCAGCGCGGACAGCGCGCTGCTCGCGCTGCTCGACGGCCTGCGTCGGAGCGCCCCGGAACTCTATGCTCGGGTAACGTATGCGCGACGGGCCGGCCCGCAGGAATTGCGGGTGGAATTGGGGCCGCTCACCGTGCGAACCATGCCCGAGGTGACCGTAGCGCGATTCAAGGACATATTACCAGTTGAAGCGGATCTGGCGCGGAATCGTCTGCGCGTGGTCGAGCTTGACCTTCGCTTCCGTGACCAGGTGATCGCCAGACAGCCATGACTGAACCCATTGTCGCCGTTCTCGATATCGGCACCGCGCACACCACCGCGCTCGTTGCGACGGTGCACGGCGACCTGCCGCGTGCCCCGATCGTCCGGGTACTCGGTGTCAGTCAAACGCGCACCATGGGTCTGCGGCGCGGGATGGTCTCGGATATCGAGGAAGCCACCCACTCCATCCGGAAGGCGGTGGAGGAAGCGAGTCATCACGCTGGCGTCACGCCCGATGCGCTCTATGTGGGCATCGCGGGTGAGCACGTGCGGGCCATGTGCTCAACGGGCGTCGTGGCCATCAGCGGCCATGAAATTCTGCGCACCGATGTAGAGCGCGTGAACGAAGTGGCGCGCGCCATGGCCATTCCGCAGGATCGTGAATTGCTGCACGCGATTCCGCAGGAGTACCGCGTCGACAAGACCGACGGCATCCGTGACCCGGTCGGCATGATCGGCACTCGGCTCGAAACCGAGATGTATCTCGTCACGATCGGTAGCTCGCCCGCGATGAACCTGCGCAAGAGCATCGAGCGCGCGGGCTACAAAACGCGTGAACTCGTGCTTGAGCCGTTGGCGAGCGCACTTGCTGTGCTTACCGAGGAAGAAAAGGAACTCGGTGTGATGCTCATCGAACTCGGCGCCGGCACCACCGATCTCGCCGTCTTTCACGAGGGCAAGATCCGCCATCTCGGAACCATTCCGCACGGCGGCAATGCCGTCACGAGTGATCTGGTTCAAGGGCTTGGCATCACGCAGCACGACGCCGAGCAGATCAAGGAGGCCTACGGCTGCGCCTACGAGCCGCTCATCGATCCGGCGCAGGTGATCGCCATGCCGGCCTCCGCCGCACACGCCGAACGGCATATCTCGCGTGAGCTGATGACACATATCATTCATCAGCGTATGGATGAAATCTTCGATCGGGCGCAGCGCGAAGTCCACACCGCGGGCTTCTCGGGGCGACTCAACGCCGGCGTGGTTCTCACCGGTGGTGGGGCGTCGCTCGAAGGGATCACCGAGCTTGCCATGGACGTCTTCGGACTCGGCGCGCGGGTCGGTGTGCCTGGGAACAAGCTCGATGGCCTCGTGGAAACCGTCGCCGACCCGCGCTTTGCTACCGTGGCCGGCCTCGCGCTGTACGGGGCGCACCGCATGGCGCTGGGCGGCGTCGTGGCACGGCGCCCGTCGCTCGCCGGGGTCGGCGTGGACAAATTGGCCACGCGTGTGAAAACCTGGCTACAGGACTTTTTCTAGCGTCGCCATGGCTGGCGGAACAGCCTCACCACGGATTGGCTTCGCGCAAGTCGTGGGGACCGAGCTGGTCGCCGGGCGCGCCGTGTGTTCCCGGGTGTGGTTGCCCTCTGCGGAGTTTCGGGGTTCTTCTGCGGGCAAGCGGTTCGCGGCTCGCCCGGCCTTGCCGAACAGCACCCGAGGATGCTGCGTAGTGGGAGTATTACGCCACACTCCCTCGCCCGCCCCGGAGCTCATTTCGTGTTCCCCGCTCGAACAACCCGCGTTCTGCCGTCCACCCTGAGCTCTACGCTGGCTTCGGTGCTGCGGTCGGCGCTGCTCCTCGGCGTCGCGCCATTCGCCACGTTGGCCGCGCAGCACGTCACGCTTGACACCCGCGATCCGAAACAGAAACAGGATCCGACGTTCACGCAGAGCTATCAGGAGTGGCTGGCGAACGCCAAGCATGGTAGCCCGCTGGTGGATCACCTGCCGCTGGTCGATGGCATCCCCACGCCGCGCGACGTGCTCGGCTACCACATCGGCGCGCCGCGCAAGCTGACGTACTATGCCGATCAACTCAAATACTACCGGGCACTCGCCGCTGCCTCGCCGCGCGTGACGATCGAAACGATCGGACGCTCCGACGAAGGACGGGAACTGGTGGTGGTGTGGATCTCGGCAGAAGCGAATGTGCAGCGCATGGCGCAGAACCGGAAAAACCTCGCCCGCATTGCCGATCCGCGGGGACTCTCCGACAGCGAGGTGCAGACGCTGCTCGCGACGACCAAGCCGCACTATCACCTCATGGGCGGCTTGCACAGCGGAGAGACTGGGCCGTCGGAAATGCTCATGGAACTCGCGTATCGGCTGGCCACGGAAACGTCGCCGATCATCAGCCAGATCCGTGAGCAACTGTACGTGTCGATCACGCCCGCGGCCGACGCCGATGGCCGTGACCGCAACGTCGACTGGTTCTTCCGCGGCCTCGATATGTCGTTGCCGACCACCACGGTGGCCGCTCCCAGCGGTGCGTCGCGCAGCGATACCACGCGCCGAACTGCCGGGGCCACGATCCCCGGTACACCCACCGCACCGGTTCCGACACCAGCGCGCGCAGTGGGCGGCGCTTCAGTGCCGTACTGGGGCAAGTACGTGTACCACGACAACAATCGCGACATCAACATCAAGCTGGTGCAGATGCGCGCGATCATTGATTGGTACTTCACCGCGTTTCCGCCCATCATGCATGATCTGCATGAAGCGCAGCCGTTGCTCTACACCTACACCGGTGGCCCGCCGCAGAATCCCAACCTCGACCCCATCCTGTTCGCGGAATTGCCGTGGTTCGGCAACTGGGAAATGGCGCAGATGACCAAGTGGGGCATGCCTGGTGTGTACACGCACGCGTTCATGGATGGCTGGTCGCCCGGCTACCTCGGCTCGGTGGCGTACAATCACAACGGCTTGATGAAGATGTACGAAACGCAATCGGGGCGGGATCTCGACAGCGCCGCCATGGCCACAGCGCGTGCCGGCGTGACCTCCGGCACCGGCGCTACCGCTGGCGGCGGGTTTGGTGGTCGCGGCGGCGCGATTCCCACCGGCCGGGGCGGCGCGCAGGAGCGCGAATGGTACCGCGGCAATCCCATCGGCTTCAACGACATCGCCACCTTCACGCGGCGGTCCAACACCAATTACATGCAGACCGGCGTGCTTACCGCGCTGCAACTCGCGTCGATGTTCCCGGCCACCGTGATAGAGAACTTCTACATCAAAACGCGCAACAGCATCGAGGAGGGAAAGACCAAAGCGCCCTACGGATTTGTCATCCCGCCGCAGCGCGACATGACGCGGGTGGCCGAGTTCATCAACCTGCTGCGTGTGCAGCGCATCGAGGTCCAGCGCACCACGGCGCCGCTGGTGATCGGCAAGGTGACGTATCCATCGGGCTCGTACGTGATCAAGCGCGACCAGCCGTACGGTCGCCTGGCCAAGAATCTGATCGAGCGCCAACAGTATCCTGATGACCGGCTCCGCACCTACGACGACAGCGGCTGGTCGATGGGTCTGGCCATGAACGTCGAAGTGGTGGAGATCGCCGATCGCGCCGTACTCGCCGTACCGGCAACCCCTGTGGACAAGATCGCGCCGAAGGGCATAGTCGCCGGCGCCGGGACGGCTGGCATTGCGGTGGCGCACCTCGGCTCCAATAGCATGGTCACCTTTCGCTATCTGCTGCGGAACGTGCCGATGCGCGTGGCCGAACAGAGTTTCAGCGTGGGCGACTCTTCCTATCCAGCGGGTTCGTTCGTGATCGGCGCCAAGTATGCGAAGGTCGTGCGCGCCCTCGTGGATTCGCTCGGACTCACGGCCACGATGCTCACGCGGATGCCTACTGTGGTCATGCACGACGCGGATGTGCCGCGCGTCGCGATGTACTCGCAGTGGAGCGGCACGCAGAATCTTGGCTGGTACCGACTCACGTTCGACGAATTCAAGATCCCGTTTGACCTGATCTACAAGGAGCGAGTGGCACGGGGGAATCTGCGGAAGGACTACGACGTCATCCTGCTCGCCGAGCAGAATCTCAGCCGAGCGACCGTGATGCAGGCGCCGGCGTCACGTCCGCAGCCGTATATGAAGAACCCGACCTATCTATTTCTGGGGATGTACGGCGAAACATCGGACATGACCGGTGGCTTCGGCCAACCCGGCGTCGATGCGTTTGGCGCGTTCCTCGAAAGCGGCGGCACGATGATCGCGATCGGCGAGTCGGCGCGATTGCCGATTGAATTCGGGTGGGCCGGCACGGTGGACAAGGTCACGGTGCCGGGGCTGACGGCCCAGCGTCCGCTGGTGGAGGCCAGCATCACCCGCCCGGAGCACCCCGTGTACTATGGGTTCGGCGGTCCAGTGATGCCGGTGAAGTATGTGGGCGGAACGCCGTTCAAGGTGGGGATCGCCGATGAGGCGAACGTGTTGGCGCGCTATGTGGGCGGCGAGAAGTCTGTCCTCTCGGGCCTCATGACCGGGGCGGACTCGCTGCGCTCGCGACCGTTCGCCGTGGACGTGCCAAACGCCAACCGCGGCAAGGGGCGGGTCATCCTGTTCGCGAACAACCCGATCTATCGGTGGCAGAATCACGGCGAGTTCAACATGGTGTTCAACAGCATCATCAACTGGAACGACGCGGGCGCCGCTCGAGTGATGAAGCCGGCCGCAGCCATAACGGTGCCGGCCGTGCGAGGCGCGCGCTAGGCGCGCCGTCGTCCTGGCGCACGGTGGCGCGACGGGCGCGAACGAGCGTGTCAGTGGGGAATGTCACACGCCATGTCGGCGGTGCCCGATGTGGATAACGTCGCGTGTTTCGCAGAGCACGTGGCGTCGTCTACCCCTTGGGCAACTGCAATAGATTCCACGGGTTGCGCCAATCACCTGAAGGTGTATTCTAGGGAATCGCACGTGGTGTTCGCGTTTTTGTGACAGCAGATTCCACATTCCCACATCGCTTGTCGCGCGGACCATCGAAGCCGGTGGAGCTCGCTGCCGCAGGCGCTGGGCGTTTTGGTTCATCAAGACGCCGCGGCATTCACCCTATGCCAGCCCAGCCCCGTATGGAGCTACCCCGCATGACGTTCGAGTTCGAAGAAAGTGCGTCCCAGAACGCCCGCATGAAGGTGG
>Ga0105045_10001912_pt1 | contig 17249 bp, 17 predicted proteins | sample MAT02_FD_78089 | JGI IMG/M metagenome (GOLD analysis project Ga0105045, IMG submission 78089) | Freshwater microbial communities from Lake Fryxell liftoff mats and glacier meltwater in Antarctica - MAT-02 (megahit assembly) | ecosystem: Environmental > Aquatic > Freshwater > Ice > Liftoff... | reverse complement strand
GCGCTGAGGTCTTTTCTGAATGTAGTCATGATAGGTAGTCTTTAATTGCGGTTAAATTTCACCTAGAGTTTACGAAATCAAATTTTAATATGCTCGAGAAAAATGATCAGCGGGAATCGCTGCCTAAACCTTAAGCTCTCTGTACTAGCAAAAAGCGACAGTTCCAACAAATCCTCGCAGAAACTCATCGGCCGCCATCATTTTCTTGCCTTCCAACTGCAATTGCACGATTTCCAACGCTTGCTCACCACAGGCGATAATCAAGCGATGCTTATCAGCACTCAGTACATGTCCAGGCTCGCCTGCCATTTCGGGTACTACGCGGGTTATGAGGAGCTTCATGCGCTTCTTTTGCTCTCGAAGGGTCACAAAGCACCAGCCACCAGGATGAGGAGTGACTCCCCTCACCAGGTTATGAATCTGCTGCGCAGGTGCTGCCCATTTAACCTCGCCGTCTTCTAGCTCGATTTTGGGGGCCATGGTCGCTTGAGTAGGATCTTGCGGAATAGTTGGCACTGCTCCACGTGAAAACTCCTGAATAACATCGAGCAAAGCTTGTGATCCGACGCGATCTAGCTCATCTGTCAGTTCGCCTGCTGTCGTGTTCGGACCAATGGAAACTTTAACAGTCTTAATCATATCGCCGGCATCCATTTTTTTAACCATGTGCATGATGGTGACGCCTGATTCTTTCTCTCCATTGACAATGCAGCGCTGAATAGGGGCGGCTCCGCGATATTTAGGCAGAAGGCTCGCATGTAAATTAATACAAGCAATCTTCGGCATGTCCAGAAGATGCTGTTTCATGATTTCCCCATAAGCCACTACAACGAAAAGATCCGCTTGGTACTGCTCTAAAGTAGGGGCAAATTCGATTGCAGAGACAAGCTCGGGCTGGTAAACAGGAAGTGCTAGCGAATGGGCTTGTGCGACAAGTTTAACTGGGGTTGGCACAGGATCTCCAGAACGCCCTTTAGGTCGATCGGGTTTTGTGACAACAGCGACAACGTTGACGTGGTGTTCTAAAAGAAAGTGCAGCACATGGGCTGCAATGTCGGGAGTTCCAAAATAAATAACTTTCATAATCATCCATCCATGTAGACTGAAAAATTTGCGCATAGGCTTTAGCCTGTGTTTGCTGAGCCAGTTTTAACCGGTGGCTTTGCGCTAACGCTATAAATTTTCGGGTAGAAAAACGTTTCAAGCCGCCGGTTGAAACTAGCTCAACAAACACAGGCTAAAGCCTATGCTGCAAATTTTTGCGTTATGAGCACACTTCAGCTTCTTCTTCCTCTTCAACTTTTTCTTCTTCATGGTTCGAGTGAAAGCCCATGAGTCCGCGTTTTGAATTCTGACAAAAAGCCAAGAAGTGTTTGACTTCAGGAAGTTGTTCCACTTCCAGCTGAATGCGCTCTACAGCATCGCTTAAATACAATTTTGAGCGATAAAGAAGTTTATACGCTTTGCTGAGCTCCCGGCGAATATTAAGGCCGAAATTGTGACGTTTTAATCCGACGATATTGAGTCCGCCAAATTTAAAGGGAATCCCCGCTCCGATCGTATAAGGAGGGATATCATGCGTGATACGGCTCATGCCGCCAACCATCGCATAGCAACCAATCCGAACAAACTGATGGATCGGTGTCATGCCGCCAATAATCGCGAAGTCCTCGACAATCACGTGTCCTGCAAGGGTGGCGTTATTGCTCATGATGACGTTGTTTCCGACCTCACAGTTGTGCGCTACGTGGCAATAAGCCATGATCAGGCAATTATTACCCACACGTACAACAGAACCCTCCTGGCATGAGGAATTGATCGTCACGTTCTCACGAATTTCACAATTTTTCCCGATCACGACGTACGTTTTTTCCCCGCGGAACTTAAGGTCCTGGGTTTTTGTGCCGATGCTGGCGAAAGGATAAATGGTTGTGCCCTCTCCAATGGTTGTATGACCGTCGATATACGCATGCGATTTAATGACAACGCGGTCATGGAGAACGACATTGGATTTGATCACTGCGTAGGCCTCAATAGTGACATCGTTTCCTATTATCGCGCCCGTTTCAATGATCGCTGCGGGGTGAATGTTTGATTTGCTCATGAATTACAATCTCTATTTTTATTAGAATTAAAAAATTTTCTCAAATTTGGCTTTTAGATATAAGGGCGAATCCAATTTCAGCTTGTGCTGCAACCTTGTCGCCAACCAATGCTGTTGCTCTAACACGTCCACCTTTAGAACTAAAGTGAATGCCTTCGCACTGCAAGGTCAATACATCTCCAGGACGCACCGGATAGCGGAATTTCGCATTATTAACGTTCATCAAAACAGCAATTTTTTCAACCTCCCCTTTGAGGTGAACAAGCACTCCGCCTGTCTGTGCAAGCGCTTCTAAAATAAGCACGCCTGGCATAATCGGAGCATCAGGAAAATGTCCTTGAAAAAACGCTTCATTCATTGTTAAATTTTTTTGACCTGAGATATAGCCTCTTTCCAGATCGACTTCATTAATGCGATCGACGAGTAAAAACGGGTAGCGATGTGGAAGGATCTTGATAATCTCTTTGATATCGAGAGTTTTAGGGTGATCACACTTATCAGCGGCACTCATCAACAGTTCTCCATGGTAATATAATTAAATAATTTTTTTGAAAACGCAAAATTTGATCCATGTCCAGCCCTGATAGCGATCACATGGGCATGAAACTCAAAACCAACAAGGGAAAGGTCCCCGATCATATCTAAAATCTTATGACGGGCCATTTCATCCGGAAAAAATAAACCATTTTTGCTGAAAACGACTTCATCTTTAATGATGACAGCGTTATCTAAGCTTCCCCCCTTGATCAATCCCCTGTCCATCAGCATCGAAACTTCTTCGTAAAGAGAGAATGTGCGGCAGGGAGAAATTTCTCGTTTAAAGCTTGCGCTGTCGACATCTAGATTGAAATATTGCGCTTGGAGGACTTTTGATCCGGGGTAATTTAATGTGTAACTAATGCGGTAGCCATCGTACGGAAGGGCGACAAGATGAATGTCTTTCTCAGAATGGTAGACAGGATTTTGCAGCTTAACAATAGGTTTTAAGGCCTCTTGCTCTTCAATGCCCGCTCTTTCAATCATGTCGACAAAAACATCTGAGCTTCCGTTACCGACAGGAGGTTCGATGTTAGAAACTTCAATGCATAGGTTGTCAATTTGGTAGGCGCGGACAGCGGCAAGAACATGTTCGACGGTGTGGATGCGAACGTTGCCGATTCCAATGTTTGTGCTGCGTGTGGTATCAAGGACGTATTCGATGGTGGCTGGAATAATCGGCTGGCTGGGTAAATCCACCCTTTTAAAAACAATGCCAGTCCCCTCTTTTGCCGGAACAAAACGCAAGTGCACTTGAACGCCCGTATGAATACCGATGCCAGAAAAACTCGCATCTGTTTTCAACGTGCGCTGCTTGCGACAAATTGTTTTTAAGTTCGGACTAACAGAAACCACGCTTTATTCTCATCCTAATAGTTATTTAAAGCTCTGAACGTCAGAGAATTTTTATTGGATCATCGTAACTGAGACGATCGATTATAATCAAGGGCAAAGAGGAAAGTCAAGGAACAGGCTAGGCATGACCAAAAAAAGGAAAAGGGTGCGAAGGGTCGGGCAGGATATGCAGGATAGGTATAAACATTTGTTTTTCATAATCTTTTTAAGATGACTTGAAAGACGTGTGTTTATACCTATCCTGTACATCTTGCGTCCTTCATATCCTGTTCCTCTTTTTGGTCATGTCAGCCTGTTCCTTGACTTTCTCATTTTCCACGTTATATTCTTTTTTTCTAAAACCCTGCAAACCGATTAAAATCGCAATAATTGAAAAGGAAATGACAGGGGCATCGCCATGTTTAGAATAAATTGTATCATAATTATAAATTGGCACTTTCACAAGTAAAGAATCTTTGATCGGCTCTTGATTCTCATCGGATTCTGCTAAAGAGGAGATGACACGTCCAAAACTGTCAATGCCCGCGGTCACTCCTGTATTGCATGAGCGAACGGCAGGAAGCCCCCCTTCAACACAGCGCATTTGTGCTTGATTCAGATGCTGCTCTGCCAGACGCGATCGTGGAAACCACGCGTCGCTGGTTAAATTGACCAGCAATTTAGCGCCGAGCTTTTTGTTTTCGCGAATAATATTGCCAAACGTCTCTTCATAACAGATTGACACGCCAAAAGGCGCTTTGCTATGATCACACACTTTTGCTTCTTTTCCGCACATAAACGATCCTTGAATTCCATAGGCGGCGGCAAGTTGTCTGCAAAAGGAAAATGGGATGTATTCTCCCAAGGGCACTAAAACGCGTTTATTGTAGCGTATGGGAATAGCAGAAGCGCGCTCTTCATTTTCTGTATAACTTGGCGTAAAGTACTGCGCCGAACTATAGTAATCCCATTCATTTTCATCTTTTTCGTCCACATCTGCCAAACCTGCAATAACGGGAGCGTTGAAAACATTCGCAATACTTTGAAGCCAAAACGCGTTGCTCACAAGCCATACAGAACATTTTCGCGTAATTTTATTGATGGCAAGGTGTTCTTCTAAAGGAGCTAAATGAACGAGACTTGCCTCTCCGAAAACATCCTTAAAAACGGTTTTGACATCATTATAAGGGAAAACAGGTGTATAAGTTCCAAAGGGAACGACATATTCAGGTAAAGCAATTAAATCGATGGATTTGCCGCGGTGGCTGACGATTAGCTCCAGCATTTTCTTCCACTGACCCGTTACAAATCCCACCATTTCCTTGCGGTCCTCTAGGGGAATTTCTGCTTCGACAGGAAAAGAGGGCTGTACCAGAAGTGCAGTAAAGGCTAGATCCGTGTTTTCAAGTTTTTCCTGCTGATATTGAAGATGGACGTAGCCAAAAAGATAGGGAAATAAAGCAAGTACTAGCCACAGGGCAGTTGACGTTAAACGCAGCTGCAACCAAGCGCGTAAGAGGAGCAAATTCACAAAGATGATCCAAAAAGAAAGACCGAAACTCCCGATAACCGATGCGAATTGTAAGGAGTAAGTATTGGCGGCTAATGCCATGCCGGCTTGGTTCCACGAGAAACCTGAAAGGAAAAATATGCGGCCCCACTCCATTAACGTCCACAATCCAGCAACTCCTAAAAGAGAGGGAATCTGAAGCAACGCGGTGGGCGTGATCAAAAGCGCGATGATGCCGAATTGGCATCCCATGAAAAGCGAAAAAAGAAAGTAGGGCGCGATGATGTAGAGGAAGGGGTGTGAGATCATCCACGAAAGCTGGACAAGTTGCACAGAGGTAAACCAGACCGTCCCCACTAAAAAGCGTTGATAGAGCTTTGGGCAGCAAAGAAGAACTCTAAAAAATAGAGCGTAGCCAAAAGCGGCAGCCAAAAGCCCGAGAGCAGGAACCCAAGCCGGCTGAGCAAAAGCAACACATAGAAGTGAGGTAATGATAAGAAGGAGCTGTTTTGATAGTGAGAGGTTGGTTGTTTGCATAGGCTGATTTTATATGATTGCTGAGTTTAATCACAAAACAAAACAAAAAAATAACAGGAGATGAAGGACCAGGGAGAAGATGCAAGATAAGTGATTAAACTCTTACGTCTTTTGGTCCTTCATCTCCTGTTGTTTTTTTGTTTTGTTTTGTGGATAAGTCCGATTACTCAGGTAGATTATTATGTGATTTTCTGCGGCACCCGCGTGAATCCACAGAGCATCCACCAGGACCATTTCCAATCATTAACAATAGACCGCCCATAATGGCAGCATTCCTAAAGAAATTAATGAACTGGGTTTGTTGTTCCAAGGCATCACCCACTGACCAGAAGTTATGATAAACATAAGTCACCGGAATGAGGTAAAGGAAAAGAACAAAAGATGCCCAGCGTGCTTTCCATCCAAAAATCAAGGAAAAGGCTCCAATCATCTCAATAATAATCGCAATAACGAGGAGTGCGGGTGTGTAAGTCAATCCATGAGCGGCCATATCTTTTGAGATAGCTTCAAAGTTAACGATTTTAAAAACACCGCAAATTAAAAAGATTGCGCTAAGCAACCAGCGACCTACTAATGTCATAATGGAACAACAAAAATACATAAAAATCTCCTTAGCAATATGTCGTTTATGCTTATGTTTATGAGAAAGCAACGAAATAGAAAAGGATTTTTTTAGGACTGCGGTTTGAAAACAGAACGAAAAAAGCGCACCGCTTTCTCTATCACCTGCATTTGAATCCAACGACGATCTACCGAGGTATCGTCTTTAAATAAATAAGCCAATTCATTAGACGGATCTGCTTTTTTTCGTTGATCATTATCTAATAGGGAAACAAAGATGTAGTGATCTCCCTTTCCTAAAATCTCTTGATAAAAAGCTTTCGGAATCATTTTAGCAAAATATCCTGCATTATTTTTTGTAACAAGAACCTTGTCTCCCTCGAAAGCGATGATATAAGTTGGAATCGTGATTGCTTGTAGACTTTCTTCATCAAATAACCAAGCCCAAGCGGGTGCCATGATGAAAGCCGCTTTCACGCGATTATCGCGCCAATCTTTAGCCATCATGTATTTATTCAATGTCGGAAGAGCCTCCTCCGCCTTAACGTAATCTTTAGGAGGAGCGTAATCGGGACCAGGAATCAACGTGGTGAGCTTTGTAGAACGTCCCCCGGCAATCCAGATCCCTGTAGTTCCACCTAGGGAAAATCCCGCAATCCCTATTTGATCTAAATTAGCTGAATCAGCGATCGTGCTTCTTGAAAACTGAGTAATCATAGAGGCGATATCTTCAGCTCTTTTCCAATGGTTTATATGGACTTTTCCATCAATCAGATCGAGATGCTGAATCCCAATCACAATAAATCCTTGATAAACCAAGCCTCTGATTAGCCAAGAGAGGTTGTGAGCATTTCCTGTATACCCATGGGAAAGGACAATCATAGCCCGTTTTTCTTTAGAAGTGACAATCGGCGCACCCGCTGCGACATGAAAAACATCCCACGGACTTGCGGAAGGTTTACCATTTTCTTTCGGCGAAACCGGATACCAAATCGAGTACGTTCTATTATTAGGACGCGTGCCTGTATTGAAAGGGAGTTCTTGATAACCGAGGACAGGATAAGGAGTGATCACTTCAAGTTCAAAGGCCATTAATTGGCGAGCGGAAAGCAACGATAAAAGGAATACAGAAAATAAAGAAAAAAATGGGTGTTTCATCTAAACCTCGGCTTATCAATGATTACACTTGCTTGTAGCAGCCAAATGGTTTTCTGAGAAACAACTTTCGTAATCCTGTGGCAGTAGGACATTTCTTTGTAAACCTTTGATGAATCCCATTGGGTTCAACCTTGTCATTACCCAAATAATGTAAATAATTATTTCACAACTAGTTTTAGCACCTTTTGGCATATTTTCAAGTGGTGTATACCCTTTCCATAAAGTTGTTATTCCCGCAGCAGCTCCCGCTAAAAAATCTCTCACGGAAAAATTAAACAAAGAAAAAATACAGGATATAAGGACAAACAGGATGAATGATTTAAAGTTGCATTCTCAGATGAAGCAACTCTATTTTATTTCGTATCTGTCCATCTTTATATCCTGTTATTTTTTTAGATTGGTACAAGACTACCCTCTCTAATCATACGTCAAAGACCCCTCATTTCTATTAAAGATATGTCAGAAGGTGCTAAAGCTAGTTATGAAATTAAGATTTACATTTTGTGTGGAAAGGTGTGGCTGCTATCGCGGCTAGGGTTTGAGTAATGATAGGCTTAAACCTGTGGATACTTTCGCTGTTTTCAAGGCTGGATCCACCTAAATCTAAGATCTCAGCTAGTCTTAAATGACCCTTTCAGTTATACTCGTTCCGTATGACAACATTACCCTATCGTGAACATCACATTTTACAGATTTTAGAAAGTTACGAACAGCAGCACCTGCCGCTCGATCTTTTTATCAGCAAATGGTTTCGCGCCAATAAAGCCCTCGGATCAAAAGACCGCGGCGTCATCGCCGAGACCATCTACACGCTTATCCGCTGGATGGGATTGATCGACCACTTGTGCGAGAAACCTGTTACATGGAAGCAGAGACTCGCTGTTTTCGAAAACTTTCATTATGCCGATCATCTTGATAAGAAAGAGATCCCCCAACATGTGCGCCTTAGCTTCCCGAAAGTCCTATACGAACTGATTGTCAACACCCACGGTGAAGCCAAAGCACATGAACTCTGCCTGATCAGTAACACGATTGCCCCCACTACCGTTCGTGCAAATGCAATGAAGATCGGACGCAATGAACTCCTTAATCGCTGGAAAGACGCTTATTCAGTAAAATCGTGCAAACACGCGGCCAATGGCATCACATTTATTAAAAAAATCAATCTTTTTGGCTTACCCGAATTTAAAGAGGGCTGCTTTGAAGTCCAAGATGAAGGCAGTCAGCTTCTGGCCGAACTGGTCGCAGCAGAACCGGGTCAACAAGTGATGGACTACTGCTCTGGATCAGGAGGAAAAACGCTCGCCTTTGCGCCTCTCATGGGAAACAAAGGGCAAATTTTTCTGCACGATATTCGTCCGCACGCTCTCGAAGAAGCCCGTAAACGCCTCCGTCGAGCTGGCATTCAAAATGCGCAAATCATTAAATCGGACAACGAAGTCAACCTGAAAAAACTCAAAAAAAAAATGGACTGGGTCCTTGTCGATGCTCCTTGCACGGGCACAGGCACGATGCGACGCAATCCCGATATGAAATGGAGCTTTACCGCAGAAACGCTTACGCGTCTCGTCGGACAGCAACGCACAATTTTTGAAAAAGCATTGAGTTTTATGCATCCAAAAGGGAAGATTATTTACGGAACCTGTAGTTTGCTGAAAGAAGAAAATGAAGAGCAAATCGCCCATTTCATGAAAACATACAAACTCAAACTTGTAGGCGAACCTTTCCAAACCTTACCGACAGAGGGCGGAATGGATGGATTTTATGGCGCCGTTTTTGAATACCAGCAATAAGGCAGTTTATAGCTATGAAAAAATACAGCATTTTTTTTCTGACACTTTCACTAATGATGGCTACAGGCCCTTTAGAGGCCATTAACGAATCTCTTCTTTTCGGCAAGGAAGATCCTCTCCACATCGTCATTAATAACCGTATACTGGCCAAAGTGAATGGAAAAGCCATTTCCGTTATCGATGTCATGAAAAAAATGGACCTTCTTTTTTACCGTCAATATCCTGAGTACACATCGTCTATTCCTGCCCGCTTCCAATTCTATCAAGTGAACTGGAAACACTTCCTAAACGAGCTTATTGATAAAGAACTGATTTTAGCTGATGCCGAAGAAAAAAAACTCCCAGTCAGCTCCGGTGATATCCGTCAAGAGATGGAATCTACCTTCGGACCGAATATCATTGGGAATCTGGATAAAATCGGGATGAGCTACGAAGACGCCAACAATATCATCAAGGGCGAGATCATCATTAGGCGAATGCTTTATATCCGAGTAAACTCCCAAGCGCTACGTCAAATCACCCCGCAAAGCCTGCGTGGTGCCTACGAACAATATGCTAAAGAAAACATTAAGCCTGAAGAATGGATCTATGATGTCATCTCTGTCCGCCATGCCGACTCCCGCACAGGCCAGGAGATTGCTGACACGTTGTGTGAGAGATTGAAAGAGAAGCCTTTTGATGCAGAAAGTATTTCAGAACTCATCAAAGATAAAGAATTCACAGACAAAGCTGCTGCTATTACTCTCTCATCGGAGTACAAGCATAGTGAAAAAGAGATGTCTGCTTTTAACAAAGAAGCGCTTCTTAAGCTAAGCAATAATGAATATAGCGCACCAGTTTCTCAAAAAAGCCGCGCTGACAAAGCGATGGTCTTTCGTATTTTTTACTTAAAAGAGAAGACTTCTGCGGGGGCACTTCCGTTCACACAGGTAGAAAATCAACTGAAAGACAAACTGCTTGATGCTGCGGTTGAAAAAGAGTCGGACAAGTACATCACGAAATTGCGCGGACACTTTGATCTGCAAGAAAGTCATTTACTTGAGCTTTCAGATGAAGATTTTCAACCCTTCCATCTGCAGTAAGCACGTGCCGCTCTATAAACCAACAGAACTCCTTGAATTTCTAAGAAGCATTGGAACGAATCCTAAAAAAGGACTTTCGCAAAACTTCTTAATTGACGGGAATATTATTCGGAAAATCGTTTCTTCGGCTAATGTGCAGTCGGGCGATATTGTGCTGGAAATCGGACCAGGCCCTGGATCACTCACAGAAGCTCTTTTAGATACAGGCGCAACCGTCATTGCTGTTGAGAAGGATGTAGTTCTTGCAGCGGAGCTCGAACGCTTAAAAAGTCCAACGCGCAAGTTAACTGTCCACTGCGCAGATATTTTGGAATTCCCTCTTGACCAGCTTCCCAAGGGGAAAAAGATTAAGGTCATTGCTAACCTGCCCTATCACATCACGACTCCTATTCTCGCAAAACTTGTGACTGAAAATGAGACCTTTGAGACGTTGACCTTAATGGTACAAGATGAAGTTGCCCGTCGCTTTGCTGCGACGCCTGGAACGGGTGAATACAGTTCATTTACTGTGTTTTTGAATTTCTACTCTAAGCCCTACTATTCGTTTGGAGTAAGTAGAAACTGTTTTTATCCTGTTCCAAACGTGAATTCCGCGATCGTCACACTACACTTGCAAACTCCTCGCGAAGTTTCTGATGTCGATGGTTTTTTTGTGATGAGCAGAACAGCCTTTGGACATCGCCGAAAGATGTTACGAGCGTCACTAAAAGATTTGTATACTTCCGAGAGAGTCACTGCAGCATTGAATAAGCTTGGCATAAATCCTTTAGCAAGACCAGAGGATTTGTCGATTGAAGAACTTATTCTATTATTTGAGACCTTGCAGTTAACAAACTAAACTTGTTTTTCAACAGCTATTTTACAAGAACAATGGTGATGAAGGTCTCTCAGCCCAGCGGGGCTGGAGTATAGCGGCCTAGGGGAAGGTCCTGGCTAGACTGCCATGTAACTTGTTGGTAACTAGGACATTCCCCTAGGGTGCTACATTCTAGCCCGATTGGGCCGAGCAACCTTCTCGATTAAGTTGTCTCAAAAACCCCATCTGTTCTTATTTAGAGCCTTACTTCGATTCTTTTTCTTTCCCGACTTTGTCGGAAGGGTCATAGGCGCCGGTATACTTCATCGATGTCAACATAATCCCTGAATACCACATGCTGTGAAGCGTTTTTGTGCCAGCGCCACTCCATAAAGCCCTAAAACCATGCTGTAATGTTATTTTTCGCATGGCTTGATAGCTATTTGAGGCTCTTAATGCGTTTTCCTTCTGCAGTTGCGTTTTGACTGTATCGAAGGGCGCCGTAAAAAAGACGTTAATCGCTCCCGTCGAAGCATTAACCGCAAACTCCTCAGGCAACGACAGTTCTCGATTTTTTGAAAAAAAATCATTCAGCTCTTTTGAAACAATCAAATAAGAGGACCAAGAAACACAATAACGTATTAGCATCGCCGTATACCCCTGATAGAGTGCCCTAAAACCTTCTTGCTGGACAATTGCCCCCATTTTCAGTTTTTCTTTTGCTGATCGTGTCATATTACGCGTTTTCATCACTTCTGCCGGACAAACAAAAGCTGTGGTTTCGATCAATGCCAAAGAAAGCGAGGTCAACAGAGGTTGTAACACGGGGGATCTTTCTTTCCATGACTGAGGAAGTATTTGGCTGTAAACAGCGTTTACTTTTCCAACAGCGATCCAGCGAAAAGCATTTTTAGAACACTGCGTGGTCACATTCCAGCGTAATCCTTCATAAAACTTACGGATGCCCCCTGCTTGATAAAGAGAGTACACCGTATTCAGCAGCGACACTTTTTTAATTCCGACAGGATAGGCCTGACGTTCTGTTTTTATTCGATCAAAAACATGGCCCAAAGTCAAAAGCTCTACTGCAGAAACAAGAGCTCCTGCACCGCCATTGAAAACTACCTCTTTCACTTCTTCAACAACTTTATCATATCTTTTTTCTAGGCCAAACATCTAAAAAATACTCTTTATCCAAAAATTCCATGTACTTGGCACCTCTTCTACCGCAAACAAAGGGATTGTTTTGATTAGTGCACTTGTTTGCGTTTTAATGGTAATTTCACCCACCCTTTGATCTTTAATCACAGGAAAAGTGACCTCATCCCATGTTAAATAAGACTTAAGCACGGGCTCCTCGGCGGGGTAATATTCAACGACAACATCTTCAACGGCATAAGTCATAATGGGCTTTTGCGACCCTTCTGGGTTCAATATGTAAGACTGCAGCCCTGTCTGGACCAATGTGCGTTTGATTTTGGGTTCGTTAAATGCCTCTTCAAATAGCTTGACGGAATCCGTGAAAATATCGCTGCGCTCTTTTGTCTTTAAAAGCACTGCAATCAAGGTACGCCCTTCATGCCTTGCAGCTCCGATGAAGGTGTTTAAAGCAGGAGAGGTGCTTCCTGTTTTGACTCCAATCGCTTTTGGATAAAAGAAACGTCCTGTGCGAATAAGTTTGTTCGTCTGTACCATTGTGGAAGACTCTTGCTTGTTAGTTTTTGGCCTTACACAACGCACTGTCGAAACGATCTCACAAAAGGCCGGATTCTTAAGCGCCCTTTTTGTCATCAAAGCCATATCATAAGCGGTTGTTTTGTGATCGGGATGATGCAATCCATGGGGATTATGAAAGGTCGTATGCAGGCAACCAATCTGCTTTAAATAAGCATTCATGCCGCTTACAAAGTCCGGAATTGTCCCACTTACGTGTTGCGCCACCACGTTCGCCGCGTCATTGGCTGAGGGTACTAGCATTCCATACAATAAATCGCGAAAAGAAAGCTCTTCTCCCTTCTTGATCCCTATGTGGGAGCTCCCTTGCTCCACCCAGTAGGAGGGTAGAGTGTATTTAGATCTCATAATTGCCGCCTCAGAAATAGAAGCCACAGATTCTTGCTCTGCAGTCACCATCGCGTCCAACTGATTCCCTTTCAGGTGCAGCGCATAAAGAGCAGTCCCCACCTTAGTGATGCTGGCAGGGTATTCTGGATTATGAGCGTTCTTTTCATACAAAACGACCCCGGTATCGGCATTAATCAAAATAGCGGACTCGGCATTAACGCTGATGTCAAGGTGTTTAGCTGCTACAGTATTAAAATAAATAATTAACAAAAAACAAAGCAATCGACTCATAAACTTTTAGTTCCTCACCCCTTTATTTGGTAAGTTCCATAATATAACGGAATTACAAAGAAAACTCAACGAGATAACACAAAAAATTCACTGTATTGGCACGCATATTGCTAAAACAAATTTGTAATTGAAATATTATTAGTTATATAATATATAACTATAGCGTTAATTCGGAGATTGCAATGCACAATATAAAAACATTAGAAAAATGTTTTAAAAAGTACCTTCGCAATCTGGAAGCTTGGGCTCCTGAGAATTTAATTCATGTAGACCTTGACCTTTTGCGTGAATTCAACTTATTGCATGTTCACAATCAAATCCCCGTTGATACAGCGTTAACGCGTTATTTTCAGGTGCTAGAGACTCCCGATAAGATCACATTGATCAACAACGATTTTGTCGTGTGGATTGTTCCGGATAAATTAAAGGATAAAGCGATTACTTATGCGTTGATAGCGACTAACAGCGATAAAGAGCCCAAGTTAGAGGTAGGATTTTTCGTTTCCGGGGTTTATAATACATCCCACTTAGTGTTAACTGTTTTGGAAAAATTTCTTCATGAAATACAGGAAAACGAGGAGCTGCTGGCCAAACTGAGGTAGAGGGAATTAGAGTAGGGCGCCGATTTTCACCACAGAGGACATAGAGAAAAAAAGAGAGGCATTAAACCTTATTATCCAAAAAATATTAAATTGTTTTGGAACAATAAGCGTTTAATGCCTCTCCCTTTTTCTCTGTGTCCTCTGTGGTGAAAATCGGTCCACAACTTTTTTATAATAGGGGTGGTGATTCCTTTACATGCTTCGTTAACGTCATGATATTAAAGCCGTTTTCTCGCTTGTACTCCACACAATCCATGATCACCAAAATAAAATAAATCCCATAACCACCAAGCTCATCCGGGTTCACCTCTTCACTAGGATTGAATATCTTACCATGAATAATAGGATTAAAAGGGAGCCCTGAATCTTCTATGATAACTTTAAGACTTTGCTTCTGAGCAGTTGATCCAATACTCACTTTGATTGTTGCTGTTTTCGGGAGGTTTGCATAATGAATAATATTGACAATCGCTTCTTCAACCGCAAGCTCCAAACGCGATAAATGAGAGTCTTGAAACCCGCATTCCCGCGCCTGAACAGCCACTAACGTCAATATTTCATGAAGGGAGTCAAAAGAAGCTTGAAATTCTTTTTTAAGCAAGTTATACCTACCAACTGTCACACACGTAGTTGACAATCTTTTTTGCCAGTGATTGATTTAAAGGTCGCTGAGCCGCATCATAAGCTTCATCAAAGTCAGTCAATTGCCCAAGAGAGAACACATTGACCGCATCACGTGTCGAGTAATAATCGTGATCGAAATCTGTATAATCTTCTATTCGCGCGGGACCCAGCACTGATACTCCAGTTGCAGCATCGATGACAACCACTTCGACAAGAACTGTTAACCTAGTCTCAACAGGAATTGTCTCAGAGGTGCGCTTTCCTTCTTTATTTCGATAATAGCGAAAATCGATATCTTCGTCACCGAAATCTAATACTTTAATATTCAAAATTAAATCCCCGCCGCATCTTCTATATTCAAAAGCTCCGGCTGTAGAGAACTGTCTAATCACTTCGGCTGTCAAACTTCCATCGAGATCCCCTTCAGCATAAGGCACTGTAATCGAACGGTACTGAGTGGGAAGGCCGCCATGACCAAAGCGGTAACCGCAACTCGTTGCCGCTAAGGAAAGAAGGAGTAAACATGTGACGATGGTTAGTCGTAATCTCAAGATTCAACCTCGGGAGCCGGAGGCGCGTAACCTGGATCTAGAAGGTTTAACCGTCGAATGCACTCTTGCGCAACATTGGTGTCAGGGAAACAGCGGACAGCATTTTTGTAGTAAATGACCGATGCGTACGGTTTTTTCGTTCTTTCGTAGAAGCGACCTGTTTCGTAAAGGCCGTTCGCATAAACCTCTTTAATATTCATCACATCCTGCTCCGCAGAGGAGCAGCGTTCATCTTTAGGGAAATGGCGTTTAAAGCGCTTCACATTAATTTCAGCAAAGGAAATGATGTCGGGATTTTGAAATTCACTTTGCGCTTGATCGTAATAAACCTTAGCGATGCACAAGTAACATTCCGGAGCCAGTTCATGTTTAGGAAAACGCTTTGTGAGCAGCTGGAAGCATTCCACGCTTTCACGATATTCATTGAACTCCCACTTGACATACCCCTTGCAGTAAAGCGCGCGGGCAGCTACGTCATGACTAGGCAATGCAGCAATCACTTCATCATAAATTTGCATCCCTAAGGATCTTCCTGAGGCCCACTTAGGCATTTTTTTGGTTCCAAAGAATCGACGGGGCGCACCCTTTCTAAATGCCTCTGCAATACAGAACTTATATTCGATCGCTTCAATAAAGAATTTTGGTTGATTGAAATCTTTAATATAATTGGTGAACGCGTCGTTAGCAAAATCAAACTCCGCTAGTCTAAAGTAGCAAACACCTAAGTAAAAGTTAGCATCTTGAACACATTCAATATTGCGAGAGTTGTTGACTACAATTGCAAGGTGATTGGCAGCGACATTCCATTGGCTGCTGGTGTACGCACTGCACCCAAGCTCATAATGCTCTTCGATGGGTAACGTGGCAACGACATCAGCGTCGACCAGTTTTCCATTTTTGAGCGTCCATGCAGCAAAGCTAGGTGTTGCAATTGTACAGCAAAAAAGCAGCAAAGCAAGCAAGAAATAAGGCTTACGTTCTTTCATAGTGATCCCCTTGAGATAAAATAGTCCTGATACGCTTGTTCAAGGTGGCAAGGTAATATAAGATCTTGAACTGTCATATCTAGGATAAAAGTGTAAACGAGAAAGGGTTAATGCAGCAAGTAAAAACCCCTTTTTATGAGAAGATTAAGGACGACGTGGGAAAAAATCAGATACGATACTGACTACACTTCTTGAACTTGCTAGAAAAAATTTTAGCGCGTCCAAAACGCCCTCTAAAGGAACTGCTGCAACGCACGCCTTAAGACAAATGAAACAGAGGCAAATTAGCTAATACCACAGGAGCTCCAATAAACACCCCTGCTAGCAATGGGGCTTTAATCATGATACCAACACCTAATGCAGCAAAGCCACTTGGGTAACCATCTCGACAATTGATAGAGTTTTGATGCGGCTAGTTTGCTTTCGAATCCATGGCTCCTGTCTATCGACGAAACGTTCGGCAGCATCGATAATATTATTCATAAATCCCCTTATTTTTTAAATAAGGGATGCGCTGGCAAATTAAGATTTGATTAGGATCTAATACAAAATCTTTGGGTACAGAGGGGTTGCTATCGCTGTTAAAATAAAATAGGCTAGAAAGCTCACAGCAAAGTCCAATCCAAGTCCAAAATGGGTCACTTCGCCTACAATCATTAAATGTCTCAAGGCATCCACTTGATAGGTCAGAGGATTCACCACAGAAACTGTTTGCAGCCATGCCGGCATCAGGGCAATCGGATACAAAGCATTACTCGCAAAAAATAAAGGCATTGTGAGCACTTGCCCAATCCCCATAAATCGTTCTCTTTTCTTCACAACACAAGCGACAATAAGCGATAAAGTGGAGAAAATGGCTCCAGCAAGCATCACCATAGCAACTAGCGTAAGAATCGCAAAAAATTCTAATCGCAGATTAATTCCAAGCAAATAGGAGAGGAAGTAAATAACAAAAATTTGAGAAAGACTTCTTAGACCTGCTGCTACCGATCTCCCAATGACCAAACAGACTCTAGGTGTAGGTGTGATCAGAATTTTGTGTAAAATCCCCATATCCCTTTCCCAAATCAGGGATATTCCGTAAAAAATCGCGGTAAACAGGACGCTTTGGGCAAGAATTCCAGGCGCGATATAATCGAGATAGGATCCTTGAACAGGAATTGCCTTGGCGTGTGACATGGCCTGACCAAATATCGGCAGCCATAACGCTGGCTGAATC
>Ga0105045_10001911_pt1 | contig 17251 bp, 17 predicted proteins | sample MAT02_FD_78089 | JGI IMG/M metagenome (GOLD analysis project Ga0105045, IMG submission 78089) | Freshwater microbial communities from Lake Fryxell liftoff mats and glacier meltwater in Antarctica - MAT-02 (megahit assembly) | ecosystem: Environmental > Aquatic > Freshwater > Ice > Liftoff... | reverse complement strand
ATGAGTCTTGATGCCAAAAATACCTTTTGGCAAAGCGTGGCCTTCTATAATTTCGTGCAAACCATTGTAGGAGAGACGCCCAGAATAAGGCCAAAGGAGCAGATGTGGCAGGATGCTCAGGAGCCATTGAGATACGTCTTGACCACATTATCTCCTGAAATCGTAGTGGTTTTGGGGAAAGCACTGCGGTGGCATACAGAGCCGATTCTGAGTTCGTATCCATCAATTGTCAGTTGTTACTGGACTCATCCATCTGCCTTCGGCTTTAAAAAGCAGGAGGCAATTGATACCTTTGACCAAGCCAAAATTCGACTCGTATTATGACGAGTAATAGCGAACAAACCTTCATTCAACGTCAACAGCAGTTTAAGGAACAGGAACAAGCCGCCCAACGCCGGTATAATCAACTGGCATTCTGGCGGCTTGTCTGGTTTTTTGGAGTCGTAGTAGTTGTCTGGTTGCTGACCAATGCAGATCAGCAACCTGGCGCGGTTGGCGCGTTGCTTGTCGGCATCATCGGTTTTCTGGTGTTGTTGAAGCGGCATAACACTGTTAAGCGCGAACGTGACCTGGCCCGGCGGCTGGTATTCATCAATGAAGACGAAACAGCCCGGCTAACCCGGCAATACCTCCGGCCCGACACGGGCGAGTCGTTTGCGAATCCGACGCATTTCTACGCCCACGACCTCGATGTATTTGGGCGGCACTCGCTGTTCCGGCTGCTAAATCGGACACACACTCACGAAGGCCGCACCCGCCTGGCCGACTGGCTACTTACCCCCGCTGGTGCTGATACCATTCGGCTTCGTCAGCAGGCCGTTACCGAGTTGCAGCCCCACCTCGACTGGCGGCAGCAACTCGAAGCTATTGCTGACCTGAACGAAGCCGTCGGCCACTCGCCCGATACGCTCATTCAGTGGGCAACCGAAGCTGCGAAGCCACTGCCGGGTTATCTGAACATGATCCGGTTCCTGTTTCCGGTGATTACAACGGGCCTGTTTGTGGTCTGGCTGCTGGGTCTGGTACCGGGCATAGCGGTGCTGGTTGCGCTGGGTATTCACGGATTTGTCTTGAGCCGGACTGCCGCCCGCGCCAGTGCTATAAGTGAGCAAACCGTGGCGATGTCGTCGGCATTGGATGCGTTTCGCGCGTTGTTCGCGCTGGCAGAGCAGACGCCGGGCGAGTCGGTCCGGTTGCGGGCTATCCGGCAGGCGTTGGCCGAGAATGGCAAACCGGCATCTGCCGCCATTGGCGAACTGGCCAGTCTGACCGAAGGGCTGAACTACCGGCGCAACCCGTATTTTTCGTTGTCGATTGGCCTATTTACGCTCTGGGATATTCACTATCTGTTTCGGCTCGAAGCGTGGCGAATTCAGCAAGGCCCTGGCCTGAGCCATTGGTTTGCTGCCCTTGGCGAATTGGAAGCACTGAACAGTCTGGCCGGTTTTGCCTATGCCCACCCTGCTTACGCTGTCCCTGAGATCACCGATGGTGAGCCAATGCTCAACCTGACCAACGCAGCCCACCCTTTATTGGCACCTGACCGCAGCATTCCCAATTCGCTGGCATTAACCGGCGCGGGGCAAACGGTCCTGATTACGGGCTCTAATATGTCGGGCAAGAGTACGTTTCTGCGGACAGTGGGCGCAAATGTTGTGCTAGCTCTGGCGGGTGCGGTAGTGAGTGCTGACGCTGTGCGGTGTTCGGCGGTACGGGTATTCACGAGTATGCGGACACAGGATTCGCTCGAAGAAAGCACTTCGTCATTCTACGCCGAACTGCTACGCCTGAAAACGCTGATTCGACTCACGCAGCAATCCAATGAACTACCGACGTTGTACTTTCTCGATGAGATTTTGAAAGGTACCAACTCCGCCGACCGGCACCGGGGTGCGGAAGCCCTTATTCGGCAATTGCACCACACTAACGCATTCGGTTTCGTCTCGACCCACGACCTGGAACTGGGCCAGCTCGCTGATGCTGATAGTTTCGTGCAGAATTACCACTTCCAGTCCGACCTCCGCGATGGCGAACTCATCTTCGACTACAAACTCCGCGACGGTATCTGCCAGAGTTTCAACGCCAGCCAGTTGATGCAGGCCATCGGCATTGAGATGGAGCGGGCAGAGGTGCGGTAAAACATCCCCTTCAACTTCTTGTTAGACAAACAGCGTTTCGTATATTTGCTATCGTAAAAAAATGGTATGCACGCATACTAATTTCTGGGTTGATGAATGGTAGGACAGCATGAAAACAAAAAAAGCCTTTCCAATTGGAAAGGCTCTATAAGGGTGGTGATGGACGGAATCGAACCGCCGACACAAGGATTTTCAGTCCTTTGCTCTACCAACTGAGCTACATCACCAAGAGTCAGTTGTTAAACGTGGGCGCAAAAGTACGCCTTCATCCCCTTTTTGCAATACACTGGCCCAAATAAATTTCTATAAATGCGTCTGAATTAGTTAGTGAACTGACTATCAGGCATGATTGACAACACACTATGGAATTGACGATTTTTCAACAGATTTTGTTCGTACTCGCCTTAGCGGCAACGGGATGGTACATCACCAAACGGGTGCAACTCATTACGCGGGCCATCAAACTCGGTCGCCCCGCCGACCGCAGCGGTAACGCGGGTGAACGCTGGAAAACCATGCTACTCGTGGCATTTGGGCAGAAAAAGATGTTTACTAACCTGCTGGTGGGGTCTATGCACTTTGTCATCTATGCCGGTTTCATCATTATCAATCTCGAAATTCTGGAGATTATTCTCGACGGCATTCTGGGTACGCACCGACTGTTCGCGCCCTATATTACGCCGGTTTATCCGTTCCTGATTAACGTCTTTGAGGTGCTGGCCTTTGGGGTACTGGCCGTCTGCGTCGTGTTTCTGAGTCGCCGGTTTGTGGCGCGGGTGAGCCGATTGCAGCCCGACCGGCACCGCGAAATGCGCGGCTGGCCCGTGTCTGATGCTACAATTATTCTGGTGGCCGAAATCATCCTGATGATTGCTTTCCTGACCTGGAATGCGTCGGACAGCGTCCTGCGCGACCGGGGCATTGGCCATTACGGCGAGTTGCAGGGTTTGGTGCCGGATTTCTTTGTCAGCCAGTTTCTAAAGCCGCTCTTTATCGGGTTCAGCGACTCCGGCCTGGTGGGATATGAGCGCGGGGCGTGGTGGCTGCACATTCTGGGCATCATGGCCTTCGCTATCTACGTGACGTATTCCAAGCACCTGCATATTGGGCTGGGCTTTCCCAACGTGTATTTCTCCGACCTGCAACCCAAAGGTGAAATGCAGAACATGCCTGAAATCACGAAAGAAGTCCAGCTCATGCTCGGTCTGCCCGTCACCATCGGCCCCGACGGTTCGCAGGTGAACGACAACGGCCAGCAACCCGCCGAAGCTACGTCCGGCGAGCCGGGGGAAATTGGGCGATTCGGCGCGAAAGATGTGTATGATCTGAAGTGGATTAACCTGATGAACGCCTATAGCTGCACCGAATGCGGTCGCTGTACGGCGGCTTGCCCGGCTAATATGACCGGCAAGAAACTGTCGCCCCGTAAAATCATGATGGATACCCGCGACCGGCTTCAGGAAATCGAAGATGGCTGGAAAGAACACGGGTTCGACTACAAAGACGACAAAGCTCTTCTCGGCGACCGCATCACTGCCGAAGAACTGAACGCCTGCACCACCTGTCAGGCTTGTATTAGCGCCTGCCCCATTAACATTAATCCGCTGGACATCATCCTGCAATTGCGCCGGTACCGCGTCATGGAAGAATCCGACGCGCCTGCTTCGTGGAATGCCATGTTCAGCAACATCGAAAACAACGCGGCCCCCTGGAAATTCTCTCCCAGCGACCGCTTCAACTGGGCCGAACAGATCAACGATTAGAGTTGTACGACCGCAGTGGCGGACCACCCACAACTTTATAACTTCCTGAAATGATGACGACTGAAAAAAAATATAGCGTACCCACAATGGCCGATATGACTGCGGCTGGCGAGGCCCCGGAAATTCTGTTCTGGGTGGGTTGTGCCGGCTCGTTCGATGACCGCTACAAGCGCGTAACCATTGCCTTTGTCCGCATCCTGAATCACGTCGGCATCAAGTTTGCCGTGCTGGGGCCGGAAGAAGCCTGCACCGGTGACCCTGCCCGACGTGCGGGCAACGAGTTTTTGTTTCAGATGCAGGCTATGAGTAATATTCAGGTGCTGGACGGCTACAATGTCAAGAAAATCGTGACGGCTTGCCCCCACTGCTTCAACACGATCAAGAATGAATACCCCGAACTGGGCGGGAACTACGAAGTCATTCACCACTCGCAGTTTTTACAGGAGTTGATTAACGAAGGGCGGATTAAAGTCAAAGATGGCGAGTCGTTCAAAGGCCGTAAGATTACGTTCCACGATTCGTGCTACCTCGGTCGGGCCAACAAAGTCTATGAAGCCCCACGCGACGTATTGGCCGCGCTGGATGCCGACTTGGTGGAAATGAAGCGCGTAAAAGCCAACGGTCTGTGTTGCGGGGCCGGGGGCGGGCAATACTTCAAGGAACCCGAACCCGGCACAAAAGACGTGAACATTGAGCGCGTTCAGGAGGCTCTGGCCACCGGTGCCGATACCATTGCGGTAGCCTGTCCGTTTTGTATGACAATGATGTCGGACGGCGTTAAAAACCAGAATCGCGAAGACAGCGTTGCCGTTTATGACGTATCTGAGCTAATTGCGCAGGGCGAAGGACTTTAACAGTGAGCAGTTACCAGTAAAACAGGAACCAGCGTCACGCGTTGAAAAGTACTGATAACTGTTCACCGACAACTAATAACTGACTATGTACACCGACTTCAACACCTTACCTGACCATGCCCGCGTTTGGGTGTATCAGGCCAACCGCCCGCTAACCGACGCGGAAGTTTCAGAGATAGATAACACGCTGCAAACATCGCTCAGTACCTGGGCCGCGCACGGGCAGCCGTTGCTGGCATCGGCCTGTGTGGTCGAGAATCGGTTTGTGGTGGTGGGTGTCGATGAAGGCTATAACCTGCCGAGTGGCTGTTCTATCGACGCATCGGTGCGGACACTGCGCGACATTGGGCAACAGATTGACCGTGCCGACGGATCGCTTGACTTCTTCGACCGGTCGGCAGCTGTGCGGGCTATGGATGGTAAAGTACGGGTTTACCCGCTGCCAACGCTCAAAGCTGCCGTTGCCGATGGGCTGATTGCGCCTGATACAACCGTGTTCAACACACTGGTGAAGACCAAAACGGAATTTCTGGCAGACTGGCAGATTCGGGCGGCAGACTCGTGGCTGAAACGCTATTTCGGGAAAATCACGGCCTAACAAAACAATATAGCGAGGCCGGTCAATGGGCTATCCTACGGGGTGAGCGTTGATCGGCTTCAACGTTGCTGGTTTTTGAAACGTTCCTGTCAAATCGGCATAAGTGTTTGATTTTAAACCTTTTTTTTAAACAAAGGATTGATTTTTGCAGTCAATTAACAGTACGCTGCAACGGATTGGTTTCGCTCGATTCAGGAATTCGTTGCCGTCTGCCGTTCGTAAACGGCAATAAACGCTTACTTTTATGGCGACCATATCCGAAGTTATGTCAGATACGACAACGCGCGACGACGAAAAAAATGCCCCAAATGGCGGTTCTCCGGAGCAGCCACAGACCGAAAAACCTGTTCGCCGGTACACCGACGAGCAGAAGTATCAGGTCTTCAATAAGGAGTTCATGCCCCACATAGACTCCATGTATAACTTTGCTTTTCGCTTGACAACCGACGAGGACGACGCCAATGACCTCGTTCAGGACACCTATTTGAAGGCTTTTCGCTTTATATCGTCATTTGAGCAGGGAACCAACGCAAAAGCATGGCTGTTCCGAATACTGAAGAATAGCTTCATCAACGATTACAGGAAGAAGAGTAAGGAGCCGGCAAAAGTCGATTATCAGGACGTTGAAACGACCTATAATTCGGAAGACGCCGAAACTGAACATACGGTTGACCTGCGGGCCGAGTCTGTTTCCGATTTGATTGGTGATGAAGTGGCAACGGCTCTAAACTCGCTGCCAGTTGATTTCAGAACGGTTATTATCCTTTGCGACATTGAAGGCTTTACCTACGAGGAAATGGCCAAGATACTCGACATTCCAATTGGTACCGTTCGTTCCCGACTGCACCGTGCGCGTAATCTGCTTAAAGATAAATTACGTGACTACGCGGCTTCAATGGGATATAGTGAAGGTTCTGATGAATAAACCGAACTTTTTCTGATACACACTTGGTTCTGCTATTAACTTAACGTATTGTTATTCTTGGAATAAATACTATTTTTCCAATGCAAACCTCATTGCCATCGTCATCTTCATCCAGCGCAGTGCCTGCGATGAAAGAACATTGCAGCCATCAAAACGACTGCCTGAAGATGATCCAGCTTATTCTGGACGGTGAAGCTACCGATCAGCAGCTTGACCGATTACAGCTCAATCTTGAAAGCTGTAAGCCTTGCATTCAGATGTATCATCTCGAAAAGGAAGTGAAAGAGTTGCTGACTAAGCGAATGGAAAAACGCCCTTGTCCCGACCGGCTGGTGGAAACAATCCGGGAGAAAATTCTGACATTCAGTTAAATACAAAAAGACATCGATTGGGGTAATTGAGTAGTTTATCACTCAGTTACCCCAATTTTCGTTATACAAACCCCCGTAATCGCTTGGACGGTAAACTAATCATTTTTTCGGCCCCCTCTGGTTCAGGTAAAACGACCATTGTGCGTCATCTGCTGGCGATCAATGCTAATCTGGGCTTTTCTATCTCAGCCTGCACCCGCGACCGCCGGGGACGTTCGGAAGAGAACGGTAAAGATTATCATTTCATGACGCCCGAAGAATTCAAGCAGAAGATCGACAGCCATGAATTTGTTGAGTGGGAGGAGGTCTATACCGGCGCGTTTTACGGAACGCTGAAGTCTGAAATCGAACGCCTATGGGCTACCGGCAAACATGTGCTGTTCGACGTGGACGTAAAAGGAGGGCTGGAGTTGAAGAAGTATTACGGCGATAAAGCCCTGGCCGTATTTGTGAAAGTACCCAACGAAGAAACCCTGCGCGAACGGCTAATTGGGCGTGGTTCAGAAACGGAAGAAAGCTTGTCCCGTCGTCTGTTCAAAGTACACTTCGAGATGAGTTTCCAGCCCGAATTTGACGTAACGCTGGTTAACGACGATCTGGAAACGTCTCTTGAGAAAGCACAGAAATTAGTTGATGATTTTATCATCGGGAACAAAGTGCCGGAAAAGGCGACGGTACTATAACTATGAAAATTGGTCTGTTCTTTGGATCCTTCAACCCCATCCATATCGGGCATCTGATCATTGCCAACACAATGGCTACATCGACCGATCTGGATGGGGTTTGGTTTGTGGTATCGCCCCAGAATCCGTTTAAGAAGACCAAAAGCCTGCTACACGAGTTTGACCGGCTCGACATGGTAGAACGCGCCATTGCCGATAATAGCCGCCTGAAAGCCACTGACATTGAGTTTTCGATGCCGAAGCCCAGCTACACGATTGATACGCTGACGCGGCTAAGCGAGAAATTTCCGCAGCACCAGTTCCGGCTGATTATGGGTGAGGATAATCTGGAACATTTTGCCAACTGGAAAAATCACGAAGCCATTCTGGAGTATTACGGCCTAAGCATTTACCCCCGCCCCCGTGCCACCGAAAGCCCGTTTAAGACACACCCGAACGTAAAGCTGGTGGCAGCCCCACTTTTAGATATTTCGGCCACGTTCATCCGCGATTGCATCCGTGCAAACCGCTCCATCCGCTACATGGTGCCGGATGCAGTGGCTGAGATGATTGAGCGGAAGAAGTTTTATGTGTAACGTGGTCGGTCGGGTTTCCACCACGCGTTACTCAAGGTAAGCCGTTCTGGAACGTGATTTCGGTCGCGATGCCGAGGGCACTGAATCGGATGGCTACCGACCGGCTCTTTGACTTAGCACCCGACTGTTCGCATTGCGGACCGCGCTCAAAATAATACACGTAGAATTTTTGACTACGGTCGGCCAGCACGTTGGCATCGGGTCTGCCGAGCCATTCGCCGAGGGTGTTAGACGTTTTACCTTTCAGATTCTGCACCTCAGCGCGGAAGGCCGGTTCGAGCGTGGCCCGGACGCCGTTGCAGCCGCCCCGGTCACTTCGCCAGTTTTTGAGGTCAAGCTGCCCAAAGCTATCTTCCGTACTGCACTGCGCGAAGGCTCCAACGATGAGCAGTGATAGTAGTAATCGGAGCATTATACCTTGTCTGTTTATCATTGCTCGTTGTAAAGTACCTGTAAAAGAGTTTGTCCAACGGCTTTGAGCGTACCCCGGTCAATGTTCCGCATGTCGTCGGTCGTGGTGTGGTGATCTGGGAAGAACATACCCGTTTGGGTATTCATCTGGATAATGTCAATCGTTGGAATCTTTGCAATCAGGTTCGGGGCAATGTGGTCATCGGTGATGCCACCACCCGGCGTATCAACAAAAAACTGACTATACCCCAGCCGGCTTGCCGTTTGCCAGACTGAGTTGACAATACTGGGCGCGAACTGCATAGAATATGCTTCTTTGGGGAACGTTGCCCCGCGCCCGCCCACCATATCGAGCAGAATGCCGTAATAGGCCGAGTAGCCCGGCTTGTGCAGGTTTTTGGCCCAATAGCGCGACCCCAGTGCAAAACCCAGGTAATCAACCTGCGTGTTGCCCTGCTCGTAATCTTTCTGTGCTTTCTCGCTATCGCCGAGGTCTTCTACGTCGAAGCAAATGAAGTCGATGCCGATGGTGGGTTTGGTTTTGGCCTGCTGAATGGTGCGGGCCAGTTCCAGCATCACACCCACACCACTCGCGCCGTCATTGGCCGACGGTACGGGTTTGGTCTGGTTAGCTTTGACCGTGTCGCTGTCGGCAAAAGGCCGCGAATCCCAGTGCGCTGAAATGAATACGCGCTTGGTAGAGTCGGGATTGATGCTGGCAATAATGTTGCGGGCATTGTATTTCTTGCCGTTCCAGGCGGTGGCTACAAACGTTTGTTCTGTTACCGTACAGCCAAACTCTTTGAATTTAGCCACCAGATAATCGCCAGTTTTTACGTGCGCCGGTGTGTTAGGAACGCGCGGCCCAAAAGCCAATTGCCGGTCAATGTACTGATATGCCGAATCAGCATCGAAGGCCGGTGCCGCTACCAGCGGCTGCTCAATAGCCTGGGTCGAATTTTCCTGCTTTGGCTTTTCTTTACAGGCCGTAACGGCAATGGCAATGGCGAGGATTGCTATGAATCTGGTCATGTATTTATTCTTCGTAAGCCCAGTCGATCTGGTGTTTCATGTCTTTGATAGCCAGTCCCTGTGCTTTAAAATACGAACGAATCTGGTCAACCTTGTCGTATTGCCGCTGCGCTTTGTATTCGCGATACAGTGTTAACAGACCGTTCAGAACGGGCGAATCCACCGCATCGGCGGACCGACCGGGCTGGTTGTCAGGACCCTCTTCCAGTATGCCCAGCACCTCCTGCATGAACGTAATGAATGACTCTTTTAGCAAGGTAAATACGTCTTCGCCCAGAGCTGTCGATTGTAACTGATTCATATACAGCATATTCACGTATTTGAGCAGCGTAAAAACCTGCGCAATCGCCACCGACGTATTCAGGTCGTCGTTCATGGCGCCGTAAAACTGCTGTACGGCTTTGCGGATGTCTTCCCGCTTGTCAGGATCGGGCTGAACGGTGTCGTCGGCCTGGTAGTCTATCGTTTTGATGACGCGCAGACCGTTGGCCAGTCGGCGGTAGCCTTTCTGGGCTGCTTTGAGGGCGTCGTTCGAGAAATCGAGCGTACTACGGTAGTGCGACTGTAGCATGAAAAATCGCACCGTCATGGGGCTGTACGGCTGGTCGAGCAACGGGTGGCTACCGGCAACGAGTTCGGCGGGCAGGAACGAGTTACCCAGCGATTTGCTCATCTTCTGCCCGTTCACGGTCAGCATATTGGAGTGCATCCAATAGCGAACGGGTTCGCGGCCCGTCAGTCCCTTATCCTGCGCAATCTCGCATTCGTGGTGCGGAAACTTAAGGTCCATGCCTCCGCCGTGAATGTCGAACTGTGTGCCGAGGTACTTCATGCTCATGCAGGAACATTCGAGGTGCCAGCCCGGGAAGCCTTCGCCCCAGGGCGAGTTCCAGCGCATGATATGTTCGGGATTGGCCCGTTTCCAGATAGCGAAATCGAGCGGGCTTCGCTTCTCCGACTGCCCGTCCAGGGCGCGGGTTTCGTTCAGTAAATCGTCCAGAATACGGCCCGACAACTCGCCGTAGTTACCCCCGTCGGCATTGTATTTGTTGATGTCAAAATACACCGACCCATTGGCTTCGTAGGCCAGGCCCTTATCCAGCAACGACTGCACCGCTTCAATCTGCTCCACCATGTGTCCTGTAGCAGTAGGTTCAATACTGGGTGGGATGGTGTTGAACTGCGCCATCACGGTATGGAAATCATTTGTAAACCGCTGGACAATTTCCATCGGCTCTACTTTCTCCAGCTTGGCCATACGCCCAATTTTGTCTTCACCTTCGTCGCCATCGCCCACGAGGTGGCCCACGTCAGTGAGGTTACGGACGTAGCGGACTTTGTAGCCAACAAACGTCAGGTAGCGGAAAAGTGTGTCGAACGTCAGAAACGTACGGACGTTGCCGAGGTGAACGTAATTATAGACCGTCGGGCCGCAGACGTATAAACCCACGTAAGGCGGGCTGAGCGGCTCGAATAGGTCTTTCTTACGTGAAAGTGTATTATAGATTTTGAGTGGTTGTGGACTCATCGGATATTGACACGGGCTGGCTTTGTTTCACCAGCCGGATTTATTTTAGAAACTGTTTGCTGAACAGAGTATCACCCGAAACCCGTTCAGCCCTGTTCATTCGGCAAAATTTCGCCCGACGGGCTAACAGTCCAGAACGTTGACGGGAGGGCCTGCCGTTCGGCATAGTAACGGTCATAGACGGGACGGTAGCGCAGACGTTCGAGCATGACCGGCTCAAACTGACCCAGCAACCCCAGCAGCATCTCACACCCCTCGCGCACGGCAAACTGACCGCTTTGATGGCCTGTCAGGTAATCGACAAAGCCGTTATTCACCACGTAGTTCGTTAGCAGTGGATTAGCTGACCGCCGAATCATCACCCGAACGCCCGCCACTTCAGCTACCGACAAATCGAGCGCGTCGTCAAAGAAAAACGCGATCTCGTGGGGATGTAGGTTGTACCGCTCCAGCAAATGATGCAGTACATCAATTTTGTGCCTGGCCTGCGAATAACATGCCTGAAAATGCTCGCGCCCGGTCAGGTGGTCGGCCATGGTGTTAGTCACGCCCGTAATGATAGCCGTTACGGGCATTTTCTCGCCGTGATGCAGCCAAAGCCCAAACCGCAGCAGATTAGTCCCCATCGAATCGACTTCGCTGTATGGACTGCTGCCAGAACCGGTCTTGGTGCCATCGTTAAATACCCCGTCCCAGTCAAACACAACGGCCCGCACCCGACGCATTTTTTCGGTTAGTTCGTCAACCGGCGTAACAAACTGCCCGCCGAGGGAAGTGAAGATGGTTTCGATCATGGGGTGAGAAGTAGGTCGCACAAGAGTGTACGACCTACTTACGCCAGTTCTGGCAGCGTGTTGCGGTATTTTACCTCAACGGCGTGGAGTTCCAGCAGGGGCTTCATAAATTCTTCGAGGTAGCGGATATCTAACTGACTTGCTGCATCGCAAAGGGCTTCGGAGGGGCAGGTATGCGTTTCAATGAACAGACCGTCGATGCCAGCCGCTACGCCCGCGCGAGCCAGAACGGGCAGGTATTCCCGCGCACCACCTTTGGCGTCTTTCGAGGGAATACCATACTTCCGAATGGCGTGCGTTACGTCGAACACAACGGGGTAGTTGGTGCGGCCCATGTGGTAGAAACTGCGGGGGTCAACCACGAGGTCGTTGTAGCCGAAGCTGTAGCCGCGTTCGGTCAGAATAATCTGCTCGTTGCCAGAGTCTTCGATTTTCTTGACCGGATGTTTCATGTTTTCCGGGGCCAGAAACTGTCCGTGCTTCACGTTCACGACCCGGCCCGTTTTGGCGGCTGCCACCACGAGGGTAGTCTGCATACAGAGATAAGCCGGAATCTGGAGAACATCGACCACCTCGGCCACGGGTGCGGCCTGTTCGGGATAATGGATATCGGTCAGGACCGGGAAGCCAAACTGCTCTTTGACCTTTGCCAGCAGCGCAATGCCCTTGTCGAGGCCGGGGCCGGTGTAATAGGTCAGGTCTGAGCGGTTATCTTTCTGAAACGACGATTTGTAAATGACCTTGATGTTGAGCCGCTGAGCCACTTCGGCCAGTTGCTCGGCCACGGTCATCATGATTTTTTCGTCTTCAATCACGCAGGGGCCGGAGATGAGGAACAACTCATCGGAGCCGCAGTCGATGTTGCCGACACGTACTATTTTCTGAGACATATTCTGTGCTGATAAGAAGGTCAAATATACCGGGATTGTCTGGAAAACCGGAGGGATGTAGTGGGCCAACTGGCGATTATACCGGGCCAATAGACGTTTTAACCTAAGCTAATCTGCTAATTACCTAAACTTGTAAGGAGCGCGTTTATTGGATTAGTTTCTGGATAACATTATGACTGTCAATAATTTGATTTTTGAATTGATGATTGATTTAATCAATACGGAGGGGAAAAGGAGTTTGAAATACGGTGGTTAATCTGTTTCTTTGCGCAGTTTTTTAACACCCAAAAGGGCTACCAAAATGTCAGAAATTGCAGAAAAAGTAAAGAGCATCATCGTTGAGAAATTAGGCGTTGAGGAGTCGGAAGTGACGCCGGAGGCCAGCTTCACCAACGACCTTGGTGCCGATTCGCTCGACACGGTCGAACTAATTATGGAATTTGAGAAGGAGTTTAACCAGACCATTCCAGACGATCAGGCCGAGAAAATCCTCACCGTTGGTCAGGCTATCGACTTTCTCGAAAAGAACGCCGGCAAGTAGTTTTTTTACCGATTACACTGGCTATTCCAACTCTCTTTTCCTCCTCCCCAGCCATTCAAAAAACAATTCTGAGTGGCTGGGACAGGTAGAGGCTTCTCTGCACCAGTGAAACCTCATGACCTGCCCGCTGGGTCAGGTTATTTCCTCCTTCATCACGCAGCCTGTTCTGTATGACATTCCGACGAGTAGTAGTGACCGGCTTAGGTGCCCTGACACCCATTGGAAACGACGTTTCCACCTACTGGAACAATCTGGTAGCTGGCGTAAGCGGGGCCGGACCCATTACTAAATTTGACGCCAGTAAATTCAGAACCCGGTTTGCCTGCGAACTCAAAGACCTTGACATAACGCAGTACATTCCCCGGCAGGACGCCCGTAAAATGGACGCCTTCACACACTATGCCCTTATTGCTGCCGATGAAGCCGTGAAGGATTCAGGAATGGATATAGAGGTCATTGACCGAAATAAAGTCGGCGTTATCTGGGGGTCTGGTATCGGCGGTCTGCGCTCGTTCGAGGACGAGATGATTGATTACGCCAAGGGCGACGGTACCCCCCGCATTAACCCGTTTTTTATCGTGCGCATGATTGCCGACAGTGCGTCGGGTCAGATTTCTATGCGATACGGATTTCGTGGTGCCAACTACGTAACGGTTTCGGCCTGTGCTTCTACCAATAACGCCATCATCGACGCGCTCAACTACATCCGGCTGGGGCGGCTCAATATGTGCGTGGTGGGTGGGTCCGAAGCCGCCGTAACGCGGGCGGGTATTGGTGGCTTCAACGCCAACCGCGCCCTCTCCGAACGAAACGACGACCCAAAAGGAGCATCGCGCCCTTACGACAAAGACCGCGATGGGTTTGTGTTGGGCGAAGGTGCTGGCGCGCTCATCCTGGAAGAACTGGAACACGCGCAGGCGCGGGGTGCCAAAATCTACGCAGAACTGATTGGCGGGGGCATGTCGTCCGATGCGTACCACATTACAGCCCCGCACCCCGACGGACTCGGTGCGTTTCTGGCCATGAAAGACGCCCTCGACGACGCAGGTATCGAACCCGGCGAAGTCGATTATATCAACACACATGGCACCTCAACGCCCATTGGCGACCCGCAGGAATTAAAGGCCATTTACCAATTGTTCGGCGATCATTCGTTCGAGATGAACATCAGTTCGACCAAGTCCATGACGGGCCATCTGCTGGGAGCTGCCGGAGCTGTAGAGGCCATTGCCAGCATCAAGGCTTTGGAACACCAGACGGTACCGCCAACCATCAATCTGGAAAATATCGACGAAGAGATAGATTCCCGTTTCAACCTCACGCCGTTGACTGCTCAAAAACGTCCGATAACTACGGTCATGAGCAATGCATTCGGCTTTGGGGGACATAATGCCATTGTTATTTTTAGTAAATTAAGGCCACCCAGCCCGGAGCTGTCCAACCCGGAATGAGCCGTGCAACTCCCGCTATCACGTAGTTTGTTCAATCCATTCAACTGGTTCAGGTCCGGCGGTCTGGCCGGAAAGGCAGAAAAAGGCGACCAACGTCAGAATCTGCGTCGGCCCATTGCGCATATCATCGGCACCCGGCCCGGCAATGTGGGTCTATACCAGTTAGCCCTGCGCCATACGTCGGCCTCTAAAGCGACGGCCATCGAAGGGTTTCGCGAATCGAATGAGCGGCTGGAATACCTTGGCGATGCCGTGCTGGGCATGGTGGTGGCCGAGTTTCTATTCAAAAAATATCCCTATAAAGACGAAGGCTTCCTGACCGAAGTACGCTCCCGAATCGTAAACCGCGAATCGCTGAACGACATTGCCCGCAAAATTGGCCTCGACCAGCTCATTCAGTACGATGGCAACCGAACGCGGGGTCTGCCCACCCGCACGTCAATGTATGGCGACGCACTCGAGGCTCTGGTTGGAGCCGTATATTTAGATAAGGGGTTCAACTTCTCCCGGCGGTTTATCTTGAACGAGCTGCTGACACATTTCGACATCGAATCGGTAGTACAGAACGACGCCAACTTTAAAAGTCGCCTGATTGAATGGGCGCAGCGAACGGGCAAAGACATCCGGTTCGAGATTGTCTCCGAAAAAGGAAACAGTCAGTTCCGCGAATTTGTGGCGCAGGTGCTGGTGGCCGATAAGCCGTTTGCCACCGGAAGCGGCTATTCCAAGAAAAAGGCCGAGCAGGCAGCCGCCGAAAAAGCCATCGCGCTGATAGAATCCAGTCAACACACTCAATAGTAATAACTCTACGTTAGGTAAAGTCAAAACAGCCCGCAACGATTCCCGTTTGCGGGTTGTTTCTGTTTATGAAAAGGAGCGATAACAAGGCCCTGTTAATTTTTGTTAAGCCCTAATACACACCGGATTCTTTACCCATTCGTTTCCGTTATATCCGTAAAAAAGCAGCATTCTACGCAAAAATCAGCAATCATTTTTCCCCATTTAACCATGAAAAGCAACTGGAAAGTTATGGCCATGATGGCACTCCTATCGAGTGTTGTTACACTGGCCGCCTACAATTTGCTCGGTTTTAACAACCGGGACGTTATCTTAAACGAAGCTACTCCCGCCCAGACCATTACAGGCCGCCTGGCCGCCCTGACCGGCGATGGTAATTCGAACACGGCCCCCGGCGATTTCTCGACAGCAGCAGAGTCTGTAACCCCAATGGTTGTACACATTCGTACTACCATGACCCGCACGGTACGTCAGCAGCAACAGGTACCCGATATTTTCCGGGAGTTCTTCGGCGATGAATTCGGTGGGCAGGGACAAGGTCGGGGCCGCCCACAGCGGCAACAGGGGCAAGCCTCCGGTTCGGGCGTAATCATCAGCAAAGACGGTTACATCGTGACCAACAACCACGTGGTGCAGGATGCCGACGAGGTGGAGGTAATCATGACCGACAAGCGGAGTTTCAAAGCCAAGGTGGTTGGCACCGATCCGCTGACCGACCTCGCCGTTATTAAGGTAGAGGCTAACAACCTTCCCGCCATTACGCTCGGCGACTCTGACGCGCTGAAACTGGGCGAATGGGTGCTGGCCGTTGGCTACCCGCTCGATCTCGAATCGACCGTTACGGCAGGTATTGTGAGTGCCAAGGGCCGGGGTATTGGTATCCTGAACCGCAACATGCAGCAGGACGACCCAAAGGCCGACACCCCTATCGAAGCGTTTATTCAGACCGATGCTGCCATCAACCCCGGCAATTCGGGTGGCGCGCTCGTGAACCTGCGTGGTGAACTCGTAGGTATCAACTCGGCCATTGCCTCGGCAACGGGCTACTACAGTGGCTATGGATTTGCCGTACCGGTTTCGCTTGTGAAGAAAGTATCGGCAGACCTACTGAAGTACGGAACCGTACAGCGCGGCTACATCGGTATCTACCCCATTGAGTTGAACAGTAAAATCGCCAAAGAAAAAGGCCTCAACGTGGGGCAGGGTATTTACATTGACAAGGTATCAGAAGGCGGAGCCGCCGGAGCTGCCGGTTTGAAGCAAGGCGACATAATTGTGAAAATGGAAGGTCAGGCCCTTAACTCCGACGCGCAGATGCGGGAAATCATTGGCCGCCGTCGTCCGGGCGACGTCGTGGTGGTAACGATTAACCGCGACGGCAGCGAACGTGACGTGAAGGTGCAGTTGCGCAACCGCAACGGCGGTAACGAAGTGATCAAGAAGGCGGAAGCCACAACGTCGGCTACTACGCTCAACAGCCTGGGGGCCAGTTTTGAGGATCTCTCGGCGCAGGAAGCTAAGCATATAGGCGTTTCGGGCGGTGTTCGGGTGAAATCAATCCGTGATGGCAAACTGGCCGAAACCGATATTGAAGAAGGCTTTATCATCGTGAAAGCCAATGGCCGCGCTGTGAAGAGCATGAAAGAGCTACAGGCCGTAATGGCGAGTGTGAAAGAAGGTGAAGGGCTGATGCTGATTGGCATGTACCCCAACAGTTCGCGCATGTACTACTACGCGGTGCCTGTTTAAAATTTGGGAGGAAGGAGTAAAGGGAAGAGGGGGAGAAACGAGGCTGACGCACGAACAATCTGGCGTCAGCCTCCTTTCTCCCCCTCTTCCCTTTACTCCTTCCTCCCAAATTTTAAACAGGCACCGCGTAGCAGTACATGCGCCAACTGT
>Ga0105045_10001910_pt1 | contig 17267 bp, 11 predicted proteins | sample MAT02_FD_78089 | JGI IMG/M metagenome (GOLD analysis project Ga0105045, IMG submission 78089) | Freshwater microbial communities from Lake Fryxell liftoff mats and glacier meltwater in Antarctica - MAT-02 (megahit assembly) | ecosystem: Environmental > Aquatic > Freshwater > Ice > Liftoff... | reverse complement strand
AGTGAGTTTGTTCTGCTTTGGGTCATAGACCACAATTTTATCGGCTCCCCAGACCGTGATAAACAACTCGTCCGACACCGGAGACCGCTGGCAGGTGTAGGCTTCGGCGGGCAGCAGCACCCGGTGTTTGAGTTGCTTTGTGGCCATATCGAACACGTACAGCGCACTGTCGTCTTTGGTTACGGCGTATACGGTTTGGCCACTTCGGTCTGTTTCGACGCCCGCCACCGAGATGCGCACCGGCCAGGATTTGCCCAGCACCAGCGAATCGGTCTTAACGAGTTTGCTGCCCGATACGTCGTAGATCAGCACCCGGTTGTCGTTACCGCCGGACGCCAGCAGTCTTTTACCATCGGGCGTAAAACGCAGCCCCACCCACGATTTGGCGATTACGGTTTCATCGAGCTGTTTCTCACCGGCGATGTCGATGAGTTGAATCGTCTGCGTACTCTGCCCATTATTCGTAACGGCCAGCAGTTTTTTATTGGGCGAAACGGCCATATTCAGCGGCAAATCGCCCAGCGGCAGCGAGCGCCCCGTAGGCGTCAGGCTCCAGCCGTTGGGCAGCGTCAGGCGTTGGGTATTCGGCTGCGCAACGGCAGCGGTGAGCGAAAGCAGCAGGCAGAAGAGGGTAAGGCGCATGAGTTGGGATCGTTTTTCACAAAGGTAACCCCTGTCTATACGTATGCTGTTAAGGGAAGGTTAAGCGGGAGGTGTAAAGCTAATTTGAAGGGGATACAGAATTTTTCGTTTTCAACGAATAGCACTACGTTTGTGTGTTACCTCGGTGTGACGACGATGCGGAAAGCACGGAGTAATAGTACAAACATATACTTTAAAAGTACAAGCAAACACGATAAAACTTTCGTATCTTAGACTTGTTACTTCATTGTCTGTCAGTTAGTTACGCGAAAATTCCACAGTCCTGCACAGACCTCTACCTGTGCATCATAATCCGACCAGTTCCGCGAACACACTTGATTTGACAACACTCGATACCGCTTCATGTCACCTATAACATGCTTAACGATAGTACTCAAACTCGTTTTATAAGTAAGCCCTGACTGGCATTGTTGCAGCAATGTGCTGGAGTCGTTATTTGGTCATTACAAACCTATGGTGAGTTCGCATCCGCTGGCAGGGGTAATGGGCAGTTATTAAGTTTGCCCTTGTGCCCGGGGGATTCTCTGGATATAGCCGGTATGGCGTAGCGATGGAAGCGGTTTCGATGGCAGTTTTGGGGAATTAGAAGCGGGCCAGTCTGGCTGTTAAGCGACGAAAAGCCCTCGAAATATGACAGGGCTTTTCAACAGATTGGACACCCTGCCCGGAGGAGCATAATCTGTGTAGAAAAGCCCCAACGCATCCAGTCAGGAAGCCATAGCGGGGCGTAATAGGGGTTCGCGTAACATCAGCTGTTAATTGATAAAACAAATCAGCGATCTAAATAATCAATAAAAAATATGCATCATTGGCATAACTAACAGCAACTGGTGTAACAACGAATGGTCATTGCCGACGCCAAAAAGTACCTGCTTTTCATGCAAATTCCCCCTTTCCTCAAACCCGGCGATACCGTAGGCGTAGTGGCCCCCGCCAGCCGGTTTCCTTACGATGAACTCGTTGACGGACTCCGCATTTTACGGGACGAATGGAAACTCAACGTCATCGAAGGCAAGAGCCTACGGGCGGAGGACGGTCCTTTTGCCGGGTCCGATGAGTTACGCCGAACCGATCTGCAACAGTTATTCGATAACCCTGAGGTACGGGCTGTTTTTGCCGCGCGGGGGGGCTACGGCTGCTATCGTCTGGCCGAAGATCTGGATTTGACCGGGTTGCAGCGTAAACCAAAGTGGCTAGTGGGCTTCAGCGACATAACGGTGCTGTTGAGTTTATTTTACAATGCCGGTATCGTGAGCCTGCATGGGCTGATGCCTCGCCAGTTTGGCCAGCCTGAACGGACCGACGCCCTTGAATCGGTGCGGCAGTGGCTTTTTGGTGAAGTACCCAGCAACTACACCACGCCAGCTCATCCACTAAATAGAACAGGCCAGACTGCGGGGCCGCTTGTGGGAGGGAACCTGACGCTCCTCGTCAACTCAATTGGTACTCCGACTGATGTTGACTTTACCGGCGCAATACTGTTCATCGAAGACATTGACGAGACGCTCTTTTCGCTTGACCGGATGATGGCCCAGCTACGTCGGGCCGGGCGGTTAAGCACCCTGGCGGGCCTGATTGTGGGTCAGTTCACCGATATGCGGGACAGCGCGTCGTTGCCGTTTGGACGCGATGCCAGCCAAATCATAGCCGACGCGGTGTCGGACTATGATTATCCCCTGTTATTCAACTTCCCGGCGGGTCACGTTGATTATAACCTGGCTTTGCCAATTGGGTGGTGGGTGAATTTGCGGGTTGGTGAGGCTGGCGAGGTGATTTTTAATTGACGCAATTTTCACCGCTGGCGGTAAGCGTTCTGCGAATTATCGAACCGGCGATCTAACTGGACTTTGAGCTTATCGGTCACGTTGTGGAGCATCTTATCCCAGTTTTCGCCGGTATCGTCGGCCACGACGTCATTGCCGGGTACCCCGAACTTAATACGGAGCGATTTCTGATCCGGCCCGCCGTGCGACGCTTTTTCCATATAGACATCTGCCGTGATGACATCGCCACTGTAATACCGGCGCAGTTTGGTCAGGGCCAACAGAATACGGTCGCGGAAGTCGGGGTCGAGGGATATATCAACGGCCTGAATGTCGAGCCGAACGTCGTCTAATTTTGCCTGGTTTTCCATATTTATTATCGGTTTGTTATCCAGATAACCCGGAAAAGCGTCGGGATGTTAGGTTGCCTTGGATAGTCTGGTAAAGCGACGCAGCCTAATTGCATAACAGCCCGCCAGTCTTATACCAAGACTGGCGGGCTGTTATGCAATTAGGCTAATAATAAATGCCGTGATTAGGAGCAGGTACTATTTGAGTTTTTCTATACGCCAGGTAGCATCCTTTATGTACACATTATCGCTGCCCTTTGGGTCAATCTCCAAAAACTTACCCTGATGACGTAAATACGACCCGGCAAACTTAACGTTCTGGTAGCTATTAAAGCCATTTTGCTTCGGATCGTTGAACAGCGGGGACTCTTCATAAAATTTTGCCTCATCTGGAATGACATTACCAAATTGCCTGGTAGTGATTCTATTGTCTTGGGCCGAGTTCCCCTTTGGTACCAAGTATGTGTTGGGGGCTGAATTCATTACCTGGAAGGCAAAAACTGGCTTATTATTGCTGCTGCTATTTCCCACCTGTTTCTTGATAATGCTTAGATAGGCTGCTTTCCCCGATAGTTCATCAAGGGTCCTGATGACGCAGTCTCCCCCTTCGATAGTCACGCCATATGGCTGAGAATCGCTATATCCTCCTCCGTTTATAGAATACGCCCTCAGGTTGTTCAGGTCAATGTAAACATCACTCTTCAAAAACTCGGGATGCTCTTTCGCCCAGGTTGTTGTAGGTTTTATAACCTGATCATTTATTTGTACGCTTATGCCGCCGGTTAGGTTATTGCCGCAACAGTTATCATCAACCTGCACAATGATAAACGTATTCACTTCTCCAACGGCTATTTTGCCGGTAAAATCAGTAGTAACACCTTGTCCACCTCGTTGGCCGTCATTTGCCTCTACGTAATACCCCTTAGGATGTAAGCTATTGAATACCAACATTCGAGCCTGATCATCAACATTACCGATTGTTACGGTTGCTTTGTTGAGCTTAAAACCATTTGGCAATGTCAAATACCCTCTGAAATAGGTGAGGTCAAGTTGCGTGAACTGATCATATTTTGCCTTATCAAGTATGCTTGTTGTCGAATAAGCGACATTCCCATTCGGAGCAGGTATCAATTTCCATCCAGCAACCGTCTTATCGGGAATTTTAGCGTAGTCGTAAACGATCGAGAGTCGTTCGGCCCCTTTGCGGGATTTTACGCCACTAGGCAGGTTTATGACACCTTCTCCGGTATTTACTTCCCAGGGGGCCTGGGGTTTGGGCTTCTGCACAAAGCCCAAACCCCAGGCCCAACAGAGCAATTGACAGTAGTGTTTTCATTAGAATATAGTTGACGGATTTATTGCCTACTCTCATCAGGGATTTTCAGCATCCTCCCGTCATCGTCGGCATTGTTTCCGAAAACAACGCCACAAAGGTGAGCGGGTCAGAGGTGCTTTTTTTCGTCAACTTCGGGGCCGAATCCGTCATAACTGGAGTAAGAAAGCTCTGCAATAGCGTTCAAATACACAATATAAATCAGAAATTATACTAATTCAGTTGGCGATTTCCCAAACCGGTTTTTGAAACTGCGGGCAAAGGAGCGGGCATCTTTGTAGCCTACCTCGGCCGCCACCGTAGAGACGGGAATATGGGGGTCATTTTCGAGCAGTAATCGGGCCTTGTTGAGCCGTATTTCCTGGAGGTACTGCACGGGAGCAAGTCCGGCCAACCGTTTCACCTGCCGCAGCAGCGTGGATTCGCTCATGGCAAAGGCTTCGCTCAAGGCAGGAACTGTCAGGATATCGCTGGCAATACGATCCTGAATATACGCTTCAAATGTTTCAAGCCATTCCTGATCGGTTTCGGAAAGATGGGGTTTGGCTTCTTCCGCGTTACTTTCTACGACCACTTCCTGTCGGCGCGCCAACTGGTTTCTGAGCAGGTTGGCGATGCGTACCAGCAGTTCTTCCTCGTCGAAGGGTTTGGTCAGGTAATCGTCCACCCCTATACGCAGGGCATGAAGCCGGTCGGCAGCTTCGGCGCGGGCCGTGAGCATGATAAGGGGAATATGCCGGGTCGCGTCGCCGGATTTCAGGTTTTCGAGCAGCGTGTACCCATCCATGACCGGCATCATCAGGTCGCTCAGAACAAGGTCAATGGACGTATCGGCGACGGCTATCGCTTGCAGGGCTTCCGCACCATGTTCGGCCATGACAACCCGGTAGTGTTCCCTCAGAATCAAACCGATGTAGGCCCGCAGGCCGGGATTGTCTTCGACCACCAGAATCGTTGGTTTAGCTGACGTACCGGCAGGCGTTTCACAAATGACAGCCCCTGCAAGCGGTACCGGCAACTCGTCTAATTCGTCAATGTCCCGAACGTGCAGCGGAGCAACCGAAGCAGGTTTCCTTTCGACAGTAACCACCGGCCACGAAACATGAAACGTACTACCCTCTCCGGGTTCACTGTCAACCCCTATCGTTCCGTTCATCAGATGGGCATAGTCGTGGCAAATGGACAGACCGATTCCCGTTCCTCCCGCAAAAAATTGCCCAGTTCGGCTGGTCTGAAAAAAGCGGTCGAACACATGTGGCAGGTCGTCGGGATGGATGCCGGGGCCGGTGTCGGCTACGTTAATCAAAAGCTGCCCCGCCTGCACCCGCGCCGTTACCCGAACACTGCCGTTGGCGGGCGTAAACTTGAAGGCGTTGGACAGCAGGTTGTAGAGAATCTGCCGGCACTTTTCGCGGTCGAGGTTTGCGATGAGCGCGGGGTCAATGCGCAGATCGTAGTAGTACCAAATCTGTTTATGGGAAGCCAGCGACTCGAACTGACCGAGGTGGATCTGTAAAAAAACTAGTAACCCTGTTGGTTCGGTATTGACAGCCATTTTACCCACTTCCAGCTTGCGCAGGTCGAGAATATCGTTCACCATCAACTCCAGCTGCCTGACACTGTGGCTGACCGTCTTTAGCAGCATGGTTTGTTTTTGAGTCTGATGGCCGTCTTTCAGCAACGTAGAAATAGGCCCCGCAATCAGCGTCAACGGAGTGCGCAGTTCGTGGCTGACGTTGGCAAAAAAGCGGGACTTGGCGGTATCGAGAGTTCTGAGCTGAGCCGCCTGCTGCTGAATGAGTGCGTTTTGCCCGAGCAGCTTATGTCTGGCCTGCCGCTGTTTTCGATAGGCAAGCCAAATTCCAATCGCGAGAGCCAGGGTCAGAACAGCAACGATAACCAGAAGGCTAAGCTGGTTATTTTTTGTGTGCAGGGCCAGTTGTTGCTCGTCTATCTGCTGCTGTTTGTATTTAGTCTGGTAGCGTGATTCTACCTCAATAACTTTGTCCCGAACCTGATTTGCCTGCTGAGCCAGTTGCATCTCATAGCCTTTTTCCATGTTCACTAAGGCCGAATCGGGCAGGCCAAGTTGCCTATAAATCCGGCCCCGAAGCTCGTATGTACGCCCAATACTTACGCCTTCTTCGTTCCCTTCGGCAATAGCCTGCTTTTCGGCCACGAGGGTCGTATCGCTGTAAGCCAGTGCCTGTCTGAAGTTTTCTTGCTGGAAATAAATCTGGGTAACAGCGTGTAGCATAGCTCCACTGCCCGTATGATCGCCCAGTTTCCGATACAGCCCGACGGCGGTCTGGCAGTGCTGCAATCGCTCGGTCAGTGCTGATTTGGGCAGCAGCATATTCATCAGCATATGGCTGATGGCTTCTTCGAGGGTTAGTTTGTATTCTGAAGCTGTGCGGAGGGCTTCTCTAGCATAAAACAGTGCGGCATTTCTATCCCCATAGAAGCGTTCCCACGATGCCCGGCGGATGGCAAAATACGGATACACCGCTCCCAGCGCGTAGCGGTCAATATCTGTTTGGGCCTGATCTAACTGTTCGCGGCTCCGGTCGCCAAGCTCGATCTTTTCGTAAATCAGGGCCAGCACCAGGCACGATTTCGCGTGAATTCCCCATACCCTGTTTTCCTGACTCAGTTGCTGAACCCGCAGCGTTTTTTCCAGTGCCAGCTCTGTTCGCTGATCCTGCTCAAACGCATTGGCTTCGGCCAGTTGCACCCGAATACCGAAGGGCGTATCAACTTGCCCACGCACCTTCAGTATATTCAGCAGGTTGCCAGTAATAGCAATGGCACTATCGTTCTCAAATGAAATCAGGCAGGCTTCAGCGCGGGCCAGTTCCCGTTCGAGGACACTGTCCGGCGCAGGTTGCGGGGGACTGGCCTGACCATAGGAATTACCGCACATACACGGTAAAAAGTAACACAACAGCAGGGCCAACCTGCTGAGCGATTTGGCGGATGAACACATTGAAAGAGCAAGGCCGCGGTGAGGTAGAAACAGCACAATGTAGGGATTAGGTAAAAAAATGCCTACATCGTTTAATCCACATCTGAATTAAAAGACGCCTAAAGCAGTCCATCCACCTTCACATCAACACGGCCTTTGGCGTTTACAACGGCAATCAGTCCGGTGGGTGTCAGATAAACCTGATCGGGTACAAGCTGGTCGATACGGCCATTGACGACAATGCCTTTGGCTACGTGATTGTTTTTGAGTTGCGCCTGAATCTGCCGCTGCGCATCGGCGAGGTACGGCCCAACCGGAATGGTCAGTTGTTTTTCAAGCGTCCGGGCAAACGTACCCTGCAACAACCACCCCGCCGATTTGAACAGGACATTGCGGGTGTCGAGGTCGTATTTGAGGTCTTTGAGCGAAATGGTCTGCGTTTGTGGGTCGTAATACGGACGGCCCCGCAGATAAACCGTGCCGTTGATGGTGCCTTTCAGCCCAGCTTTCACAATCAAATTGTCGTTCTGCCCAAACATATCAATATCGGTGAGCGTAATGGCGTAGCGGTCGTTGCTGAATTTGAACGTCTGCCCCACAAACTCCTGCGATACTAACCGGGCTGCTTCACGATAGCTCACCTCGCTCAACAGGCCAATCTGAAACGTATCATCTACATGCGGCACCACCGTCAGATCGGGCAGCGACAAGGAACGTTGTACGTTCGGCTTAACTCCGGTAGTGGTCAGCGTATTACCCTCAATGCCAATGGTGGCCCGAATCACGCGACCCTCAAACCGCAGGGGCGTAATCAACACCCGTTTCGGCACGACCTGCAAATAGGTGCGGTACGCTTCGGAAAGTAGATACGGCTCGCGTAGCAGGTTCCAGGCCTGCAACACGGGCGTCCGCAAATCAACGTTCCGGCGCACCTGCTGATCGAGGGTTTTGGTGATGCCGTCAAGGTTTTTGTCGATCATCCGACTCACGAGACTCGTTATAGGCATATTCAGACCAATGACGCTGACTGTGGGCCGACGTACCCAACTGTAGCCATCCGGCGTGGTGTGGGTATTCACCGACCAGTCAGGATCAAGGTCAAATTTGGTTTTGAACCGCAGATCGATCTCGAACTCAGTGTCGGTGTATTTTGTGAAGCCCAGCACCGATACGCCCGCTTTGACCCAGATTTTTAGCGGCACCGTAAAATGAAACAGGCTGTCCCGCGCATCAATGAGAATGGCACCCCGCTTCCAGACTTTAGTCATGAACTGATCATTACCATTGTCGGTCAGGCTATTATCCTCATAGATAAGCCCCGTTACCTGCGCGTTGATCTGCCGTTCCACGTCGGCGAGGGCGATGGACACCGGCACGTGGGCGGTGGATAGGTAACGCTCATCGCGGACATCTTCGGCAGTCATGGTGTAGCTTTCTTTGGGTTTAGCGGGGTTGAGTTGGTCGCTATCGCTCCGACAAGAAGTTTCGCCACAGAGATGCACCAAGACGCACACAGTTACACTAAGGGTTCTGAGGTATTTTCTTTCCTCTGTGAATCTCTGTGCGTCTTGGTGCATCTCTGTGGCCCAAAAAAACCTTTCACTTAATCGTAACCTTCGTCGCACCATAGCCGAATTTCTCTTTTTGAGCATCTTCAAAATAGCGCGTGTTGGGATGCTGACCCAGTCGCCGGTGAATTTCACTCTTCAAAGCTCCACTGCCCACGCCGTGAATAAACGTAATGTCGCTCATACCGCTGGCAATGGCGTTTTCCAGATTCCGCTCAAACGTATGGAGTTGTACCGTCAGTAAATCAGACGGTGTGCGGGTACCAGGGCCGTTGGGAAACAAGGCTTCTACGTGCAGATCAACCACCGACGAGGGCCGCTCCACCGATATGTTATCGACATCGGACTTAGCCCGAAGCATTTCGGCTTTCAGGTCTTCGGCATTAATGGTTCTGGGCTTGGCCACCGGCTGGGCATCGCGAACAGTGCGGTTACTGGTGGGGGGAGAGGGCATGAGCGCACCCGGCGCGGCATCGTCGGCATCGAGCTGCGTCTGGAAACCCGTCTGATTCACCACCGGAACCGTAACCTTGTTCTTGAAAAACGTATTGGCCCGCGCCTTGAATCGCTTGATAAACGGCGGTCGTAACGACGCCTTACCGGCACGAAACCACAGACCCTGCACCACGAACGTCGGCCAGTTCTCGAACTGGTCCTGCCGGTAGAGGTCATTCATTTTCTGCTGCGACTTCGGCTTCAGCATACCCGAAAACACGCCCCGAAACTGAACGCCCCCCGCCGGTGCTGCCGACTCTTCGCCCAGCGCGTAGGGAAAGTCCCAGTCGGTATTGTTCACCAGATGCAGTGAATACTCGCGGTCGTTGAGCGGCACAAACGCCAGATAAATACCCTGATTAGCCAATATCGCCGATGTTGATGGTGCCGACGGACTCGCGGGCTTCTGCGGGGCGTAGCTGGTGGGTTTAAGCAGCCGCTCTGCTTCGAGGGGCGACACTTCCACCAGTTCGGACCGCATCACCGGAATGCGGAAGCCATCTTCAATTTCGATCTCAATCATGTCGCCGGGCAAGAACCGCGACACTACACCCTGTTCTTTTGCCCGCAGGAGCCGGACTTTATCGCCAATATTCATGTTGATGTGATTTTAGAGGGTTGTTACGCAGGGCCAAAAAAGAGATACGCAGAGCGGAAATTAAAAGAAGATCTCTGCGAATCTCCTTTTTTCTCTGTGCATCTCTGCGTAACAACCCTTACAACGTTTAGCTTTGTCAGGTTCACCAATGTCTGTATCAATGCCCACGTCCGTCAATGAAAAGCTTGAGTTAGCGCATCAGTTTGTGCTGCATACCAACCGTAACGTGTTTTTAACGGGCAAAGCCGGGACGGGTAAAACTACGTTTCTCCACCAGATTAAGCAACTCAGTGCCAAACGGCTGGTGGTAGTGGCTCCCACGGGCGTAGCGGCCATCAACGCGGGGGGCGTTACCATCCATTCGCTGTTTCAGTTGCCGTTTGGGCCACTCGCGCCCGGCGTAGTACAGCGCGAAGGCCGCCACTTTAACCGTGACAAAATCAAGCTCATTCGCACCCTCGACCTGCTTGTCATCGACGAAATCAGTATGGTCCGCGCCGATGTGCTGGACGGTATCGACGCGGTGCTGCGCCGGTACCGAAACCCCGACAAGCCCTTTGGCGGGGTACAGCTCCTGCTCATTGGCGATATGCAGCAACTCCCGCCCGTAATCCGCGACGACGACTGGACGCTGCTCAGTCCGCACTATGATACGGGCTACTTTTTCGGGAGCCGCGCCCTGAGTCAGACGCCCTACATAGCCATCGAACTGACGCACATCTACCGGCAGTCCGATCAGCGGTTTATCACCCTGCTGAACGGCATCCGCGAGAAAACCATCACCGCCAATCAGCTTGCCGACCTCAACCAACGGTATATTCCCGATTTCAACCCCGCCGACGATGAGGGCTATATTACACTCTCGACGCACAACCATACCGCGCTGGCCATCAACGCGCAGAAACTAACCGCGCTCAAACGTAAATCATACCGCTTTGCCGCCACCATCACGGGCGAGTTTCCGGCCCACGCTTACCCGACCGAAGCCGATCTGGAGTTGAAAGTTGGCGCACAGGTGATGTTCATCAAAAATGATATTTCGCGCGAGAAGCTTTACTTCAATGGCAAAATTGGGCGTATCACCGACATCGACAAAGAGGGCGTTACGGTGCTGAGCGATGGCGAGGAAATTGAAGTCGGACCAGTTGCCTGGGACAACATCCGTTACACGCTCGACGCGGCCACGAAGGAAATCAAGGGCGAGGTCGTGGGGCAGTTTGCGCAGATTCCGCTTAAACTTGCCTGGGCCATTACCATCCACAAGAGTCAGGGCCTGACGTTTGAGCGGGCCATCATCGACGCGTCGGCTGCTTTTGCACACGGGCAGGTTTACGTAGCCCTGAGTCGGTGCAAAACGCTGGGCGGGCTGGTGCTGAAAACGCCGATCCCGTCGTACAGCATTAAAACTGAGCCGACGCTGGAAGATTTCCACGAGCAGGTACAGCAGCAAACACCGTCGGAGCAGCACCTGCACGAGGCTAAGCGACAAAGTCAGGCCCTGCTGATTCAGGAGTTGTTTTCGTTCGAGGAAGCGCACTCGTTTGCATACCGCTGCCGCCGGGTGGCCAACGAACACGCCGGGAGTTTAGCCGCCGACCTGATGCCGATGCTCACGCAATTAACGGAACTGCTGACCGAAAAAGCGCGCGACGTATCTCGCCGGTTCGTGGCGCAGTTACCACAGTACGTGCAAAACGAGCAACTACCCGAAGCCAACGAGCCGTTGCAGGAACGTATCAAGAAAGCGGGTAGCTATTTCCAGAAACTCCTGGGCGACGAGCTACTGCCGCTTCTGCATAGCTGCCCTATCGATACCGACAACAAGCAGGTGCGTGAAGCCCTGCACGAAGCCATTGACGACCTCGACCGGGAGCTGTTCGGCAAGTTGCGGGCGTTTGAAGTGGTGCAGGAGGGTTTCGACGCGCTGACGTACTTGCAGGCCCGCAACCGCGCCGAACTCGACTATAAACCCGCCCGCAAAAAGACCGAAAGCAGCAGCAAGAGCGACGAAGACAAAGGCGGTCTGTACGGTGTGCTGGTAAAATGGCGCAACGATCTGGCGGGCGAAAACGACGTGGAAGGCTTCCGGGTGCTGCCCCAGAAAACGCTGTTCGAGATTGCCAAACTCCGCCCCCGCACCGTGGACGAACTGCTGGCCATTAACGGCTTTGGCCGGGCAAAAGTAAAGCAGATTGGTAAAGAACTGCTGGCCATCATTAACAACTACGAGGAACGCAGCCGCGATTCGTGGAAAGAGAAAAAAACGAAGAAGCCGAAGAAAGAAAAGGAGGCAAAAACGCCCTCGGCCACCGTGACGCTCATGCTGTTTCAGGCCGGAAAATCCATCGAACAAATCGCTACCGAGCGCAGCCTGGCCACCTCCACCATCGAAAGCCACCTCGCCGAATGCATCCGCTCCGGCGATCTATCCGTCGAATCCGTTCTACCTGCCGACAAGCTCAATGCCATTCAGACGTATCTGGAAACCAACCCCGGCAAAACCCTTGGCGAGTCGCGGCACGGCCTCGGCGACGCCGTTACGTACAGCGAAATCCGGTTTGTTTACAATGCCATGCGGGCCGCGCAGGGAGCAGTGGAAGAGTGAGTGGCACGACTGTTATCATAAGTTTCCGGCACATATATTCCAATGTTTACCACCACACAAAGTGCGTAAGAGCCAGTTTTTGGAGAGCATGATAGTTTAACCCGGAAACAAAAAAGGGAACTACATCTCTGTAGCTCCCTTACAATCGAGTGGAGAATATCGGAGTCGAACCGATGACCTCTTGCATGCCATGCAAGCGCTCTAGCCAGCTGAGCTAATCCCCCGTTTTCTGATTTGAGAGTGCAAATATGAGGATAAAAAAAGAGCATGTCAATCCCTGTGTATTTTTTTTATCTGAAGTGGTCAAATTGACCTTTAAATCGGGTAATGTTTGTTTTCGATGAACATCTCCGTAGTTTTGATAATAGTCCAGCTACCGTATCTACATGCATACCGTTTACATCATTTACAGCCCGTCTGCCGACCGCTACTTCATTGGTCAGGCCAAAGACATGCGCATCAGCCTGTGGCAACACAACGCTAAAACCAACCCCGCTACCGCCGACGGTAAGCCGTGGGAGGTGAAATTCACCCAGGCGTTTGATACCCGTAATGAGGCTCTGAGTTTAGAAATGCGACTCAAAAACAAAGACCGCGCCACAATCGAAGTAATCATAGCAACTGCCGAACCGGTAATTTGAATTTACTGATTTTCTTTCGTCAAACAGCCCCGCCTTTTGTGAAGGCGGGGCTGTTTAGTGTACGGGCTAACAGGCTATACATACGTCAAAATGGTCGTAGCGCCTTTACAAACCGGCCTTTAAAATAATCGGCGTAAAGGTTATCTTCCCGTACCCCACGCGACGACGACGCGTGAATAAACCGGATGTTGTTGGGTCCGTTTACTTCCGTAACAATACCCGTGTGCGAGACATAGCCTGCCTGACCTTTGTCCGGTACGAAAAAGACCAGATCGCCCGGCTTGATCTCGGCTACTTCCACCTCATGCCCCACCTCCGACTGTTGCCATGAAATGCGGGGCATCCTCAGCCCCACCTCATTAAATACCACCTGCACCAGTCCCGAACAGTCAATTCCATTACTGGTGTTGCCTCCCGTGCGGTAGGGCGTTCCGGTATAGGTACGGGCTACTTTGACCACTTCCGGTACGTAGCGGTTTATGTACGTTCGGCTATCCACAACCCGCCCCTCCAAACGGGACGACACAGCAGGTTTTCGGGATGATGCAGTGCGTGAAACAAACCGGCGGCTGGTAGGTTTACCAGCCGGTTCGCGCCGACTGACCGACGGGCCGGACGAACGGAGTGCAGAGCATGAATTGAGCGATGTGATCAGCGAAATACTGAGCAAAGCAGGCCAGCCAACGACCCGAAACCAGCGAAAAGGCATATTGTTGAGGTTAGGTTTTTTAAACTTAAACATCTTTCATGGATAACGCAATGCGTTTACGCGCAGTATCCACCTCCAATACCCGAACTTTTACTTTCTGGTACACTTGGACCACCGTTTTGGGGTCCGACACAAATGTGTTGGCCAGTTGCGAGATGTGTACCAGCCCATCCTGCTTCACGCCAATATCGACAAAAGCGCCAAAGGCCGTTACGTTCGTGACTACCCCGTTCAGGACCATACCCTCGTGCAAATCGGCAACCGACCGAACGCGGGCGTCGTACTCGAAAACAGATAGCTGCTCACGGGTATCCCGGCCCGGCTTATCGAGTTCGGCCAGAATGTCGCGGAGGGTGGGCAGACCAATGTCGGTAGAAATGTAGCGGTCAGGTTTAATTTGATTGCGTAGATCGGGGCGGGTCATTAAATCAGGTACGGTACTGTTTAGATCGGCGGCCATTTTCGCTACTAAATTATACCGTTCGGGATGGACCGCGCTGTTGTCGAGCGGGTTTTTTGGGTTGTCGATGCGCAGAAAACCGGCGCATTGCTCAAACGCTTTCGGCCCCAGACGCGGCACCTTGCGGAGTTGCTCGCGCGAAACAAACGCGCCATTTTGCGCCCGATAACTCACAATGTTCTCGGCCAGTTGCGGCCCCAGCCCCGACACGTACCGCAGCAGATACGCACTGGCCGTGTTGAGCGACACCCCCACCTGATTTACGCAGCTTTCTACTACGCTGTCTAAGCTATGTTTCAGATCAGCCTGGTCAACGTCATGCTGGTACTGTCCTACCCCAATGGATTTTGGGTCGATCTTGACCAATTCGGCCAGGGGGTCCATCAGTCGGCGGCCAATGCTGACGGCTCCGCGCACCGTTACATCCTTGTCGGGAAACTCGGCCCGCGCCACCTCCGACGCCGAGTAAATCGACGCGCCCTGTTCACTCACCATAAATATGGGTTTATCGAGGTTCAGGCTCTGCACAAACGTTTCTGTTTCGCGACCCGCCGTACCGTTTCCAATGGCAACGGCGTCGATTTTGTACTGGCTAATCAGCTTTTGAACGGTTTGTGCAGCCTGATTTTTCTGGTTCTCGGACTGCGACAGGTATAACACTGTATCGGCGAGTAAATTACCCTGGGCGTCCAGCACAACAGTTTTGCAGCCGGTACGGTAGCCGGGGTCGATGGCCAAAACGCACTGCTGTCCGAGGGGTGGACTGAGCAGCAACTGGCGCAGGTTACTGGTGAATATCTGGATGGCGTCCGCATCGGCTTTGGTTTTCGACAGTCCGGCAAATTCGGTTTCAATAGCCGGTTTCAGTAGTCGTTTGTAGCCGTCCCTGATGGCCAGCGTTACCTGTTCGCGGCTGGCGGTGGCACCATTTGGGTGCAGAAATTGCCGCTCCAGCCGTTCAAGAACTGTTTCTTCGGCGGGGCCAATGCTTACGCTCAGGAACCCTTCTGCTTCGCCCCGGCGCAGGGCCAGCAACCGATGCGACGGTACGCGCCGGAGCGGTTCGGCATAGTCGAAATAATCTTTGTACTTGACGCCCTCGGCATCTTTGCCTTTTTTAACGGAAGCCTTGATTATGGCTTCACGCTCAAACAGATTACGGGTGCGCTGGCGGGCATCAAGGTCTTCGGCAATGCGTTCGGCCAGAATATCGCGGGCACCCTGCAGGGCATCATCGGTTGTGGGTACGGCATCGGTGAGGTAGCGTTGGGCAGCCCGATCAGGAGTAGATTCGCGCTGTGTAATAAGGAGATTGGCCAGTGGCTCCAGTCCGCGCTCGATGGCCAGCATGGCGCGGGTTTTTCGCTTCTGTTTGTACGGCAGGTACAGATCTTCGAGGTCAGTGAGCGAGTCAGCAGTTTCAATCTTTCGGCGGAGATCGCTGGTAAGTTTTCCCTGCCCGTCAATGGCTTTCAGAATGGTATCGCGCCGTTTGTCGAGATCGAGGAGTTTTTGCTGCGCGTCTTTGATCTGGCCAATCTGTAGTTCGTCGAGCTGGCCGGTTGCCTCTTTACGGTAACGGGCAGTGAATGGGACGGTGGCACCGTCGTTGAGCAAATTGAGGGTGGCAACAACGGAGCGAACGTTGATTTGGAGAAGCCGGGCAATGCGCTGGTCAATGGAATCAGGATTCATACGGGCAAAAATGGCGGTACGAACCGAGAGGACAAAAAAAAACATGCCGTGAAGCATGTTTTTACAACGGGTGTCGGGATCTATATCTTACGATTAAGCCATTTCGACGTTCACGGCATTCAAGCCTTTCTTACCGCGTTCGACAGTGAACTTAACCTTGTCGTTTTCGCGAATTTGGTCGATGAGACCGGAAGCGTGTACAAAGATGTCTTCACCGCCTTCATCGGGTTTAATGAATCCAAATCCTTTGGTTTCATTAAAGAATTTAACTGTTCCTGTTTGCATTGCTTGTTAAAAATTTAAGCGAAGGACGTCACAATAAAATTAGTTTCCAAATAAATCCGAAAATTTTTACGATTGCGCCCTTTTTTCAGATGTGTAACCCATGACTTCATGGTTTACGTTCCATGTCGTGCTGCTTATCACAAAAAAAATTACCGGTTCGGTCAGACCAGTAATCAACCAGTTACTCCGTTGCCCACAGTTCACTACCAGAACGAACCGGCGCATGTTAGCTTTGTCGCTCATCCGCAACTTTATGGCCCCTTGTTTACGCTTAGCTTCTCTCCTTCTTGTTTTTCTTTGCTTTCACAGAACAACCATTGCGCAGTCGTTGCTGATCGTGCCGACCGAGTCGCTGATTCGGGTGGACGGCGATCTGAGCGAGTCGATCTGGCAACGGGCCGCCGTGGCGGGCAATTTTATCCAGAATTTTCCGAACGATACGCTACCCGCCTACAACCGTACCGATGTCAGGATGACCTACGATCAGCACAATCTGTACGTGGCTGTGATCTGCTATGACAAAGACCGGCGCAAACCATTCATTGCCTCATCGTTGAAACGGGATTTTGAATGGGATCAGAACGACAACTTTACGGTTTATATGGACCCCTTTGGCGACCGTATCAACGGCTTTACGTTTAACGTAACTCCGTTTGGTGTGGAACGCGAAGGGCAGATGTTCAACGGTGAGCGTGTAGCTTCGGAATGGGATAACAAATGGCGATCGGCGGTGCAGGTATTTGACGACCGCTGGCAAGCCGAACTGATGATTCCGCTCAAGACGATCCGATACCGGAAAAATACGTCGTTTTTTCTCATGAATTTTGCCCGGCACGACCTCAAAAACAACCAGCGTACGTCCTGGAAACGGGTACCGGTGGCCATGCGCATCTCGGCGATGGCCTTTGCCGATACGGTCCGGTTCAGTACCCCCCTCCCCAATCCCGGTCCCAACATTTCGCTCATTCCGTACATAAGTGGTCGTTACATCGACGGACGCAACGAAGGCGGTACGAGCGAATTTAAGCCCGGTATAGGATTTGACGCCAAGATTGGTATTACGCCCTCGCTGAACCTGGACCTGACGGTAAACCCCGATTTTTCGCAGGTAGAAGCCGATCAGCAGGTAACGAACCT
>Ga0105045_10001908_pt1 | contig 17280 bp, 18 predicted proteins | sample MAT02_FD_78089 | JGI IMG/M metagenome (GOLD analysis project Ga0105045, IMG submission 78089) | Freshwater microbial communities from Lake Fryxell liftoff mats and glacier meltwater in Antarctica - MAT-02 (megahit assembly) | ecosystem: Environmental > Aquatic > Freshwater > Ice > Liftoff... | reverse complement strand
CCTGCCTGAATGCGTCTTGCCGCCACAGAAGCGAGTGCGATTTTCGTCACGAATTCGGATTATTAGATCGTTGCCGTCAGCAAAATTATACGCGCACCAATTAACGCGACTGCGGGCACCGCCCATACCAGCCATTGATAGAGCTCTTCTTGCATAAATGCTTGGACCCACTCCTGTCACTCTAGTCTGACAAACCGTCACCACAATATCTGACAGCGCCAGCGCGCAACGTGCGACAGGCTTTTCCTAAGACCCAAGCCCGCAAACACATCGTCAGCATTGACCACGCCGGAACCTATCATTGCGTTTCGCGCTGTATTCGGCGTTCGTGGCTCAGCGGCTGGGATAGCTATTTGCAGAAATCCTTTAAACACCGAAAACCATGGGTTGAACGCAAGATTGCCGAACTGGCTAAGTTTTTTGCTTGTTCGATACTGAGCAATGCCGTGATGAGTAATCACTTTCATCTATTGGTGTCGATGCTGCCGTCTGAAGCCAACGCCTGGAGCGCGCACCAGGTCGCAGAGCGCTGGTGCCGATTGTTTCCAAGGAAGAAACCTGAGGAACATCAAGCCAAGATTGAAGCAATTGCGGCCAATGCTGCACGCGTCGCAATCTATCGCCAGCATCTGCATGATTTGAGCTGGCTGATGAAAATGATTTTCGAACCAATTGCTCGGCGCGCAAATGCAGAAGATAAGACCAACGGGCGTTTCTGGCAGGGTTTGAGCCGACGTTTTGGCGCGCCCCGTGCGCCAGTCGGCTCAAACGCCCGAGGCAAGGAGCCGAGGGCCGGGTTGCTTAGTGAGCGCAGGACGCGCGAACTTAGCAACGTGAGCTAGCGTTTTGGCGCCCCGTGCGCCAGTCGGCTCAAACGCCCGAGGCAAGGAGCCGAGGGCCGGGTTGCTTAGTGAGCGCAGGACGCGCGAACTTAGCAACGGTTAAAGTGTCAACTGCTGCTGACGGAAAAGTCGATTCTGGCGGCGATGGCCTATGTGGATTTAAATCCGACACGCGCGAAGGTTTCCGATTCGGTCACTTCATCCAAACACACCAGCACTCAAATTCGCGGCAAAGCCGTGCGCGGCGATTTGAAACCAGCAGCGCAGCCGCTTAAATCCGTTGTGGGCTGTCAAAGCTATAACTTGACGACATTATCGGAACGCGAATACACCAATTTAGCCGACTACGCCGGGCGGCAGGTTTATCCGGGCAAAGACGGCAAGATCAAAGAGTCGGAACTTAAGGGAATGGCACTTACTTTGCTCGTCAATCATGGCCGTAACGTTTGTTTTTTTGGCGCGCGTCGGCACGCGGAACTTGCAACAATGGGTAGGGTTTCGGTCTTGGATTTCGCATTCGCGATTCGATGCGTCCGGGGCGATTGCCTTCCCTGCATTGGGCGATCAGCGTGAACGGTCGCCCGCAATCATTCGTGGCACAGCGTCCTCGCGAGACCCACTCTGTACAGGGTTGCACGGCGTGCTTAAAAGCTGAGGGTTCGCGGGTCGATGCCAGCATTGGATGCAGCTTGTGCGCTGATAAGCCAGCGCTTTGTTTCTTCCGGCGATATCGTACCCAACGAGGCTGAAAACACCCTCACCAATTGGATCGACCGTGCCGCCACGCCAGCTCACGATAAAGCCATCGCGGCCCCATTGGATGACCTCGCACGGCTAGAATTCCAGCATCCGGAAACCGGCGCGAAAATGATCTTTTTGATCGTCTGTGCCATTTCTATTTGCTGCTGGATCAGGAGGTCTGAAGTTAGAAAATGAGGTTTCCTGGGGTTTCCTGAGGTTTCCTGAGGTTTCCTGAGGCTTGCTGCGGTCTCTCACTCAGGCATCTGGAAAACAAAAAACCCCGCTTTCGCGAGGCTTTTTTGCTGTCAAAACGAAAACGCTCGTCGCGTTAGCAGTTACTTCATGACTTCGATGAGTTCCACTTCGAAAATCAAGGTTGCATTCGCGCCAATCGTTGGCGGTGAGCCGCGTTCGCCGTAAGCCAAGTTGCCTGGAATCCAGAACTTGTACTTCGAACCTGCGGGCATCAGCTGCAGGCCTTCAGTCCAACCGGCGATAACGCCATTGAGCGGGAACACGGCGGGTTCGTTGCGCTTATAGCTGGAGTCAAATTCGGTGCCGTTGATAAGCGTGCCACGGTAGTGAACCTTGACTTGGCTGGCTGCGGTTGGCATTGCGCCTTTGCCCGGTGTCATAACCATATATTGAATGCCGCTGGCCGTCGTTTTCACGCCCGACTTCTTCTTGTTTTCTGCTAGGAACTTGACGCCTTCAGCCTCGTTTTTGGCGCCGTCAGCTTTGGTAACTGCTTCTTGCTTGACGCGCATTGTTTCCGAAAAAGCTTGCAGCGTAGTTTGCACTTCTTCTGGCTTCATGGCGGTAGCGCCACCGGCTACCGTTGCGTTCAAGCCTTTCATCAGCTGAGCCATATCGATCTGAGTTTGGTAGTCAGGGATGGACTTTAGGCTCTGACCCATGTTCATGCCGATGGCGTAGGACACTTTATCTTTGTCGGTCTTTAGGTCTTGCGCGCTAACTGCGCCTGCAATGGTAAGTGCGGCAACAGCGGCGGCGAGTGCTTGGATTTTCATTCCTTGGAACGTCCTTTCTTTAATGGGATGGCTAAAATACATAGCGTGAGCTATGCGGGTTAGATTTCACGACGAATGTCGGCTAGCTTGATGCGACGACGAACGCTTGGTTCCGCGAGCAGCATCGCTACATTCGCGTTTTTTGGCGCTCGTTCATAATTTGACGGCAGCGCCCCTTTTGATTCAGTCGGCCTGTGTATTCTTGCGCACATGATCCGCGCTAACAACCTCGCATTACGCCGTGGCGACAAATTATTGTTCAGCGGCGCCGATTTTTCTGTATTTCCTGGGCAAAAAGTGGCCGTAGTAGGCCGCAATGGCTGTGGGAAAAGCTCGCTGTTTGCGCTCCTGCAACATGGGCTAGAGTCAGACACCGGCTCGCTTTCCACGCCCGTAACCTGGATTCGCGCCGCAGTTGCGCAAGCGATCCCAGATTCGGATGAATCTGCGCTGGCTTTCGTAATGGCCTCGGATCTTAAAGTGGCGCAAATTAATGCCGCGCTGGCTGAGCAGCAGGATGATGCGATGGTTCACGCGCATCTGCTGCATGATCTTTTGGAAGCCGGTGGCTACACGCTTGAGGCCCGCGCGGCGCGGCTACTGGACGGTTTAGGCTTTAGTTTCGCCGATCAGCAAAAGCCAGTGCAAGAATTTTCAGGCGGTTGGCGCATGCGGTTGGCGCTGGCCTGTGCGCTGTTAGCGCCATCAGATTTGCTGCTGCTGGATGAGCCGACCAACCATTTGGACTTGGACACGCTGCTTTGGCTTGAGGAATGGCTGCGCAGCTATTCCGGCACGCTGCTGACCATTAGCCATGATCGTGAATTTTTAGATGCGGTGTGTACGCAAACCCTGCATTTGGATGGCAGTGCGGCGATTTTGTACCAGGGCAATTACACCAGCTTTGCGCGCCAGCGTAATGAGCGCAGAGTTTTAGCGCAATCTGAAGCGCAGGCCGTAGAGCGCCGCCGAGGCGAGCTACAGCGCTTTGTTGATCGTTTTAAGGCAAAAGCTAGCAAAGCGCGGCAGGCGCAAAGCCGCATGAAAATGCTAGAGCGGCTAGAGTCTGCGCCAGTGCCCGCTGACGAGCGCGATTTTGAGCTGCGCTTACCGGTGCCGGACAAGCTGCCCACCACGCTACTGAGCCTGAGTGACGTCGCCACCGGCTATGAAGACTTACAAATTTTAAGCGGACTGAAGCTCAGCATTAACCCGCAGGATCGGATCGGGCTGCTGGGGCGAAATGGCGCAGGTAAATCTACGCTGATGAAGCTGATGGCCGGTAAGTTATCCGCCACCCGTGGCGAGCGCACCACCGCCCGGGAAACCAACATTGGCTATTTTGACCAGCATCAAGTTGAGCTTTTAGACGTAACGCAGTCACCGATTGCGCTGATGCGCGACTTGGCTCCGGGTACTTCCGACCAGGTCATTCGCGATTGGCTTGGCCGCTTTGCCTATTCGGGTGAGCTGGCGACTAGTATCTGCGGGCCGCGATCTGGCGGCGAAAAGGCGCGGCTTGCGCTGGCGCTTTTGCTATGGAAGAAGCCGAACTTATTGCTGTTGGACGAACCGACGAATCACTTAGATCTGGCGATGCGCCAAGCGCTGGCAGAGGCTATTAGTGATTACGAGGGCGCAGTCGTGCTGGTCAGCCATGATCGGGCGCTGCTGTCGGCTAGCTGCGAACAGTTCTATCTGGTACACGACGGTGAGATGGAGCCATACACAGGCGATTTGGATGAATATGCCGCCTGGCAGTCACAACAGCGCTCAGCAGCGCGCGCAGAGGCAAAAACTGAGCGTGCCGACGCCAGATCGAGCGGTAAATCTAATCCGCGCAGCGCTCAGCGCGCCATTGAAAAGCTGGAAAGCAAAATGAACGCCTGCGCGGGCGCGCTAAAGCAGGCGCAAGCTGATTTTGATCGCGCCAGCCAGTCGGGGCAACGCCAGCGAACTGCGGAACTGGGCGCTGCGTTAAAAGCCGCTCAAAAAACGCTGGACGCCGCTGAGGCAGAATGGCTGGGCGCTGCGGAAGCACAAAATTATCAGTGAGCGCCGCTGGCTATTCTTTGCTGAGGCTTTTTTGCAACAGCTGCGCTATTCTTGCTCGGTAAAGTTGATTCCAATCAAACCACTTAAACCAACATTTGGAGCTGCTCATGCGGTTTTTTGCCATTCTTTTACTATCCGTCGCGATGTTGTTTGGTCTCAGCGCGTGCGAAGAGCAGGCGCCTGAGCAAGCTCCGGGTATTGCTGTGCCGAGCACTGATATTGATGCGGAATGGAAAAAATTTGTTGAACAAGTCGCGCGTTCTAAAAATATAAAAGGCAAAACCAAGGGCGTTTACTTGCGGTTTTTTGGCACGATGGAGAATCCTACGCCGCATTTGAAAGATACCCAAAATATTTTTAACCGCGGAGTTGAACCGGGTTCACTGCTGGTGTTTGGCTCTAACAATTCCCGCAATATGTCAGATTTGCTCGTCACCTCGCTGAGTATGCAGGGCATTGATGGCAAGCTTAGCGGCTCCCGGCTTGTGTTTGTCGGCCAAAGAGAGCATGAATCAGCCGTAAAAGATGCGTCGGTTAAATCTGGCGTAAGTTTTGAGTTTTATCCAACCAATTAACCGATGTGTTTGGCTTTTAGCGCTTTTAATGAGCGAACTAGCGTGCGCGCAGCCACAGATATTTAAATGTGCCGGCCCCGGCGGCGAGAAGGTTTTTCAAGATTTCCCCTGTGGCCTGGGGCAAAATGCCGCTCAGCAAACTGAGGTTGAGCGCAATCGCTGGACTATCCAGCCTAGAGGTGCCTGTCGCGTGCATTCGCCGCTGGCACCTTTTTTAGTGAGCTGGAATGAGCGTGAGTTTGAACTGCGCGGCGGCGCAAGGCTGGAATTGATTGCGGCGGAATCGGGAATTGCCGCCAATGTTGTTTTGAACGCCGCTTGGCCGCTGGAAACCGAAGCCCCAATAGACGCTAATACGCAGCCTAGCTTGGCTGGCGAGATAAACCGCAGCAACAGCCCTAAAGCTCCAAGCGCCGCTGGTTCTGGATTACAGCGACGAACCGGCGCGCAGCTGCTTGAGCTTTCCGGCGATATTTCAGGGCACGCGATTGTCACGTCTACCGGCCAGCGCTTTGCTGTTGACAGCATGCTGGATCCGCGTCGAATGGCATTTGGCTACACGCAATCTGCGCTGATGCTGAAAAAGCTGCGCGGCACCGAGTTTTTCAAATTTCAGCTGCTGCTGCGTTCGCCCCAAGTATCGATTAGCTCTGGCGATTTACCCGCAGCGGGACTGCGCGATGCGCTCATTGCGCTGAGCAGCTGCGTCAAAACACGGCAGGTGAAGCGCTCCGATAATCAAAAGCGCTAATCCGTGCGCTCTAAAAAATCAACTAAACGCGGCGCCATTTCCGTGTGCGCATCTTCGGTTAGCCAGTGCCCAGCGTTAGGGTATCGATGCACTTCTGCGTTTGGGAATAGCCGGACGAATTCCGCTAAATAATCCTTATCAAATACAAAATCGCGCATGCCCCAGTTGATTTGAATCGGGAAGCCAGCCAGGCTCGGCAAAAATTCTGCCAGTGCTGCAATCTTTTCAAAACCCCGATCGGTAGGCAGCAGGGGAATGTCGCGCACAAACCGCAGTATTGCCTCGCAGTCGTGCGCGTTTGGATGCGCATCTAGATAGCCGTGCGCTGCGGTGGGCGAAAGTTTAGCGCCTACGCCAAGCCATACCGCACCGCGCTGAAAGCCGTTTAAATACTTACACACCATGCCGCCGATCCAGCTGTTGCGTATAAATCCGATTGCAAAAGGTAGTTTCTTGCCGGCTAACAGCGGAAATGTCGCGGTATTATTTATGACAAGCCGCGCTAATCTGCCTGGATGGCGCTGCGCATAGCGCAGGCCGATGATCCCGCCCCAATCGTGTACGATTAGGGTGATCGAACCGGTTGCCTCAAGATGGCTCAGCACACGCTCAAGATCATCAACTCGCGTTTCGAAATGAAAATCGTAGTCACCTCGCGCGGGCTTATCGCTGTCGCCCATACCAATGTGGTCAACCGCAATGCAGCGGTAGTGTGGCGCGCAGGCTGCGATCAAATGGCGAAACAAATGTTTTGAGCTCGGGTTGCCGTGGACGAACACCAGCGTTGGTTTTTCCGGGCCACCGGTGTCCCAGCCGCGCTGAGTGAAGCCGTGCGGGTGTTTAAACTCAAAACGCCCGAAATTGTAGTTTGCTTTGGTATGGGTCATTTTCAGCGGGCGCTATTTTTCGGCAACGTTGACGACCACGCGCCCGAGCGCGCCACCATCAATCAACCTGGCAAACACCTCAGGCAGGCCTTGCAGAGTGACTTCGCTTTGCACAATTTTATCTAAGTGCGCAGGCTTCCAATCGCTCGCGAGTCGACGCCAAAGCTCAGCGCGAATGGGCATCGGCGTATTCGCTGAGTTAATGCCCAAAATAGACACGCCGCGAATAATAAAAGGCATCACTGTGGTGTGAACTTCCAGTCCGCCTGCCATGCCACAGCTGGCAATCGAGCCCCAGGGCTTAATGACCCGGCATAAGTCGCCCAGCATGGCACCGCCGACGTTATCCAAAGCGCCCGCCCACTGCGCGGATTCCAACGGCCGCGAACCGAAGTTTAGGCTGTGGCGATCAACAACCGCTTGCGCGCCCAGTGATTTAAGAAATTCAAACTGCGCCGCTTTGCCGCTGATTGCGTGTACCGCAAAGCCCGCACGGCTAAAAATATCAATAGCCAAAGTTCCAACGCCACCGGTTGCACCCGTGACCACAATCGGCCCCGCGCTAGGAAGCTGGCCGTTCGCCAACATGCGCCAAAGGCTAAGCGCTACGGTAAATCCGGCGGTTCCAATCGCCATGGCTTCGCGCAAGCTCAAGCCGCTCGGAAGCGGCACAACCCATTCGGCGGGCAGCCGCTGGAATTCACTGTAGCCGCCATCCCGCGTTTCCGATAGGCCGCAGCCGGTCACCAGCACCGCATCACCCACTTTGAAGCGAGTATCCGCACTTTGGATAACGTGTCCGGCAATATCAATGCCGCCAATCAGTGGTGAAGTGCGCAGTATTTTGCCCGCACCCGTGCCTGCAAGCGCGTCTTTATAATTTACGCTGGAATAAGCGGTTTTTATCAGCACTTCGCCCGCGTTTAAATCGCCTATCGAAATGTGTTCAATGCCTGCCGTGTAGTTTTCCGCATCGGCATGAATTCGAAACGCTTGAAACGATTTAGGCACTGCGACATTAGAATCAAAACTGACCGACATTAAATCGAGCCTGAGAATTTGGCAGCGACAAAAAGCAGCACGAGTGACACAACAATCAGCAGCGCCCACATCCAAGTTGGCATGCCGCTTGATTTGCCAGCCTGTGCATTTGCCGCCGACTGGTTTGCCGCCGCCGAGATCGATGACTGTGTGCTTTGCAGCATTTCTTTACCCGGTGCTATTAGTTGGAAACGAAGCTGGTCAAAACGCAATTCGTCGCCGTGCTTAAGCAGCTCGCGGGTGACGCGTCGATCATTTACAAACGTGCCGTTCGCCGAGCCTAAATCTTCTACCATTACGCCATCTTGACTGACGCGAAGCTCGGCGTGGCGACGCGAAATTTCGTCGGTCGGAATTGACAAGTCGCACTCAGGTGCGCGCCCGATGACGGTAACGCCGCTGATTGGAAATACTTTTCCGAATGTGACGCCAGAAACGCCACGCAGCATAAATTTTGGCAGCGCTGAGCGAATTTTAGTGCGGCCGTCGTCCTCCTCTTGGCGTTTGACGGTAATTGGAACCGAGCCTGCGCCTGCAACGGCTTTGTCGGTAGCGACCACGCGAATCCGAACATCGCCGAGCTGTAATAGATCCCCCGATTTAAACTCGGTGGCGCGTTGAACTCTTGCATTATTGATAAGTATCAGCGCTTCCGGCGTGCCGGGCGTAATCATGGCGCTGCCATTGTTAAATTGGATATCAGCGTGCTTTTCGCCAATACTCGCCGCCGTCAATACGATCTGCGCGCTGCCTAAACTGCCGATGGCATAAAGCCCGTTTTCAAGGTCTATCGGCGCATGTTCGCTGTTCGGGAAAATAAGTCTCATACGGATTCTCGGCTAGGTTTTCGGAAAAATTTAGGGGTTCATCAATTAGGGGTTCATCAATTAGTGTCTATTGGCTAGACAGCGGTCTTCACGCTATTTAATCACGTTGCACGACGTCGCGCGCAACTCTGAAGCCAATCGTGTTATTCAATTCTTCTGTCCCAAAGCGGTTGCGAACTACCGCTGAGCTTTCATCATTATTACTCACCCAGCTGGTGCCAAGCACCATGCGTTCTCGGCAATTGCCTTTATCCCACGGCTTTTCATTGCCTGGGTGGCGTGCAAGCGAGTCGTTGCGGCAATCAGCAACCCATTCGCGCGCATTGCCGATCAAATCTGCCACGTTGCCGCCAAAACTGCCTACCGGTGCAGTGGTTGCGAAGCTATCGTCGCAGCTGCGCACATCGCGCTTTTTAAACTGTGCGCCGAAGCTGCTATCGCCTAGGTTGCCGGTTTTACAGCTCACGCTAGATTGCGTGCTCGCAGCGAACTGCCACTCTGACTCACTTAACAGGCGATAATTTTCGCCAGTTTCTCGGCTTAACCACTTCACGTACGCAGTTGCGTCATTAAAACCGACGCAAACTACCGGTAAATTCGCCGCTTGCTCAAATCCAGGGTTTGCAAATGTGCGATCTTTTTTGACGAAAATTTCGAAGTCTTTTAAATCTTTGCAGCCGCGCGCCGTTGCTCGATGGCCGCTGGCGCTAACGAAGCGCTGGTAGTCTCCGAGGCTTGTTTCGTAACGCGCGATGGCAAAGTTTTTACCAATGTTTGCCGTTTTGCTAGCGCCTTTAGCGTCTTTTAGCGCTACGCTGCCGGCCCCCAAAATTAACATAGCGGGCGCTTTGCCGCCCGATGCGAGCACGTCGTTAAATTGAAAACCCGGCTTGGCGATTTTGCCTAAGCGCGCCAATCCCTCAGCAATTTTGGAGTCATTGGGTTCAAAAAGCGCCGCTGCGGCGTAGTACCGCTCGCCTTGTTGCCAATCCCAGATTTTTTCGGTGGCATTTGCTTTTTCAAGCCAATGGGTTGCGGCGCGCTGGCGCTCGCTCATTACGAATAGCAGCTCGGTAGATTTCGCGCCAAAAAGCCCATTCGTGCGCTGCGCATTGGTCAATAAATCTAAGGTAGGCTGCATCAGCGCCGCATCGGGGGCGGTTGTTGCCAATGCCCCGTCAACTTGTGAGGCAATGGTTGCTTGACAGGCCGCAACTCCGGCCTTGGCGTCGATAGATTTCGGCAAATACAGCAGGGTTTGCCTAAACGCATCCATGGCACCGCCACGAGCCGCAAAGCACTGTTTTTTTACCAGCTGCGCTTTGCCGTTTGCTAAAAAAGGTTTGACAAACTCCGCTCGCGTAGGCGGCCCAAAATCACCGGGTCTTGGATCGGCAGGGCTCAGTGGCTCGAGCGCTGCTAGTGTTGGATCAATATTCGGATCGGCAGCGTCGACTGGAACAGGGACTGGTACCGCTGAGGCTTGGATCCTTGGCTCAGCCGCTTGTTTGGTTGGCGTAGGCTGCATAGCTTGACCCGATATCGTAACTGGATCAAACCCAATTGACCGGTTTTGCCACCACCATGCGGCGCCTGAAGTCAGCGCGCCTAATCCGGCAACACCCATAAAAACCCACGGCCATCTGGGCGGCTTCGCTAATCCGGACTCCGCGAATTCGGTCTTCCGAGCTTGTGGTGGTGGCACCGATTGCGGCGCCAACGGCGATTTGCGCTCGCCTTGCGCTAAAAGCGCGCCTTTTTGCGGTACAGAAGTAAGCGCCACCGTTTGCGCAGAAATATGCGGCGTACTGGCCTCGCTTAGTTTTCCGGAAAGCGGTCGGGCACCGTCGTTAAATTTTTGCGCTTCAAAAGCTTTAATACCCTCACCTAACTGCTGCGCAAGCAGGCCGTTTGGCCTCAAAGTGTCAAAATCCTTTGCGCTTGGCGCGCTCAGCGCGCGCGTTGGTATTTTGCGCTGCGCACTAACGTGTACATCGCCCAAAGCCGTGGTGAACTGTTCGCCGCTTGAAAATCGTTCGTCTGGGTCTTTTGCAAGTACTTTGTCTAAAAAAGGCTGCCAGTGCGCAACTGCCATAGGCAATCTGGGTATCGGCTCAAAAACATGGGCGTAAGCGACTGCAAAACCGTCGACACCTTGGTAAGGGGGATGTCTTGTTAACGCTTCGAAAGTAAGCGCGCCTAGGCAATAAAGATCGCTTCTTGCGTCAACATCACCCCCACGCGCTTGCTCTGGGCTCATGTAGCTGGAAGTGCCAATTGATACGCCGGTTTGCGTGATTTTAGTCGAACTGTGCTGGCTGCGGGCAATGCCGAAATCGGTCAGTACTGGGTTATTGGCGCTGTCAAATAGGATATTGCCCGGGGTTACGTCACGGTGTACTACGCCGCGTGAATGCGCAAAGCTTAGCGCCTTGGCTATTGCTACCAGCACTCGGACGAGCTCAACTTCGTTAAGGCCTGCGCGAATTCTGGAGGAAAAATCGCCGCTTTCTAAATGCTGCATGGCGAAATAGTGCAAATCGGTGCTTTCGCCCGCGTTGACTTCGTAAACCGCAACGATATTCGGATGCGTTAGGTTGGCCAGCATGCGCGCTTCACGCAAAAACCGCTTTGAGAACGCGGGATCTGCCACCAGCATAGGGGCCATAACTTTCAGCGCAACTTTTCGATCTAAGGAAATTTGTGTTGCCAGATAAACGCGCGCCATTCCGCCTGCCCCGATTTCTCGGTGCAGTTCATAGCCTGGAATCTGCGGTAGCGGCGTAACTTTGCTCAAATTATGTCCAAAAACTGTTGCGCTTTAGTGTAGCAGGCAAATGAAAGTCCTCCGACCCACAAAAAAACGGGTGATAAGCACTTCAAGCGATTGATGTTCATCTGAAAATCACCTGATCTGAATTGCGTCGATGATGATTACCGCGTAGTGGCGCCCATTTGCTGGCAGTGGCTTCGATCAATTGCAACAAATGATTCCGGGGCAACGTCCAAGCAAACCAACGCCGCTCGATGATTTTCAGCAAGCCGATAGCGCGATACATAAGCCGGCCTTGCGATTTCTTCAGGTTTTGTATCATCGGAAGCAAATAGCCTTAACTGCGCTGCGCTGCAATCTATGCGCTGTAGACCAAACGAAATTCCGCGCCCAATCGCTTTTACGTAAACTTCTTTCAAGCACCAAATACTGCGAGTAGCGTCCATTTCTTGCAGCTATTTCTTGCAAACAGAGCGCTCGCTCAGCCGGTGTGTAGCAGCGCTGCAAAATCCTAGGGCTAATGATTCGAGGGCCCTCCAAATCAACGCCTAGTGCGCCTGATTTCCGCATCGCAAGCAGCGTGAGCAAGCGCGTGTGTGACCAGCTTATTGATAGTGGCTCGCCCTTTATCGCAGGCTTGCCGGATTCACCCGTGCGCCATTCCACAGCGCGGCCTAATTCGGCGGCTAAGATCTGTGCGATCGTTTCGCGCGGGGCTTTCATGGCGGGAAGCAGCCAAAACACCAGTTGGCCTTGCAATGGAAGCTGAGGCGTTTTGGCGACAAATAATAAGGCAGAACTTAGGATAAGCGAATTTGGCGGCATTTTTAAACGGGGTGTAAAACATTCGTTCGCATGCGGCAATCCCTGGGCTGCGCGAAGTTTTTTCGTTATTGACCACCGTTGAAACAGGTCAAATCATTCAAAAACGCAAAATTCTCGCAAGTCTTTTCGTTTCAGCGCTACCACCCGCGTAAGCTTTGAGTACACTCAGCGCTTTACTAAACATCGGAATCGCTTATGAGCAAAGTAGATCCAGGCTGTCGCTACCTGAAATCGCACGAATGGGCCAGAATAAATGCTGATGGCAGCATGAGCATCGGGATATCAGACCATGCACAAAGTGCGCTGGGCGATCTGGTGTTTGTTGAGCTACCCGCAATTGGCAAGGCGCTAACTGCCGGGGCTGCTTGCGCTGTGGTGGAATCGGTTAAGGCCGCAAGCGATGTGTATAGCCCGGTGTCTGGTGTGGTCAGCAGCGTTAACATTGCGCTTGCCGATAGCCCTGAAATAATCAATAACGATGCCTATGGCGCAGGCTGGATTTTCACGCTGAGCCCAAGCCAAGCAGGTGAATTTGATGCACTGTTGGATGCAAAAACCTATGAAGCGGGTTTGGAGTCGTAAATTGGCGTAGCCAACTAGGCGCTAGCCCGCTAGACTAGTATCCGATTTTGAAGCGTTTTATTTTTCGGCTTCGCGTGTTTTATATTTGAATTTTCGGCGTTTGCCTGCTCTAACTCATAAATTTTGGAATAAGGATTTTTAATGCGCTCATTGATCGAACTCGTCATTGCCTTGCTGATCGCCGCACTTTTTTTTGTTGGGCTCGGCTTTTTGTTGCCTAGCCAAGGCAGCATTCAACGAAGTATTGAAATTGAACGTCCAGCGATTCATGTATACGACGCTGTCAATAGTTTGCGCCGATACGCCGCGTGGGCGCCTTGGACTGTTAGCGATCCCGACGCAGAAACCCAATTTAGTGAAATCGATGAAGGCGTTGGTGCGCAGGCAACCTGGGTATCAAACAAGCGCTCAGTCGGTAGCGGCTTGCACGCAATTACCGGCGGCGAGCGCGAAAAGTTTGTTGATATGCGGCTAAATCTAGGCCGAGGCCGAGATGGCACGGGTAAGTTTCTCATCGAGCCGGAAGACGTCGGCGTTAAGTTGACGATGAGCTACGCTACGAAATTCGAGGGTTTAATGGGCCGCTATAAAGGCCTGTATCTTGATTCCGAACAGGGCGAAAAACTTGATTTGGCACTCGCGAGTTTAAAGGCCATGTTGGAAAATTCGCCCTATGCGAGCGATTATTCCGAAACGGCGATTGAAACGAAGGTGGTGTTGCCGGGCAACGCTTTGCAAATAACCAATACTTCGCGCGGTTATTCAACGGATCTTTTGAACATCCCACGTGATCGTCAAGTGGTCATTGAAAAGTTGGAAAGAGTCGTCGCCTCTAACGCGTTGACCGCCACCGGGCCTCAATTCATGGAGCTTTCTCGTGATGATGCCGCCTATGTCGTTACATTCGACGTCACAGTTCCGATTGATCGCGTCGATAATTTGAAGCTTTTGCCGGACGTGAAAGTGGTGCAGACGGCGGGTGGCAAATACCTGGTCGGCAAACACGTCGGCAATCGAGAGGGTTGGAAGATTGCAGGCCAAACGCGCGACAAAATGTTGGCATATCTGGGCGTACATGATCTGCGTTTGTCGCCGGTTGGATCGGGCCGCAAGCAGTTTGTTGAATATTTGAGCCCGCCGGATACGCTCGAAGCGCAATTTGAAACAAACGTTTATTTACCGATCGAGTAAGCCTTGAGTACACAACGACATATCCTGCTTTGCAGACACGCGCATGCTGATCCAGGGACTGACGACCTTGCTCGCGCACTTTCCGCGATTGGGCAAGCGCAGGCTCGTCGCGCTGGCGAGTGGCTCAGTCAACACCTTACTACGCCGATTAAGCTGCTCTGTTCGCCATCGGTTCGCACCCAGCAAAGCGCCGATCTGCTAGCCGAAAAGTTGACAATAACTTCGCGAGCTAACGTTGACGGCATTTATGAAGGCAGCGTAGCCACACTACTTGAAGTACTCGATACGCATAGCGGCGATGTGATGCTGGTTGGTCATAATCCAGGATTTGAAGCGCTACTTGCATTCCTTTGCACCGGTCAAAGCGGAAGCTTTCGCGGCATGTCACCTGGGTCGATTGCTTGGATGAGCTTGCAGAGCGGTGATTTGTCACCCGGATCTGCGCGCTTACAGCATTTTCATAGCGCCTAGATCCGGAATTTGACGTCGAGCGCTGAACGTATTTGGCTTTTTTGGCTGATTTATTAAATGACAATTCCATTTGAACTGCGCGCTGAAATTAGCGCGCTGCAAGAAGTTGCGGTTGACGTCGTCAGGCGCGCCCGGCAAGCGGGCGCTGACCAGGCTGATGTGGGCCTGAGCGTCGATCAAGGCCTTAGCGTAAGCGTTCGCCTCGGCGATGTGGAAACCATTGAACATACGCTAGATCGCGGGCTTTCCCTTACGGTTTATGTGAACCAGCGCAAAGGCAGCGCTAGCAGCGCCGATTTATCCGCAAAGTCCATTCAAGACACGCTGGAGCAGGCAATTGCAATTGCACGCCACACCGAAGCGGACGCATGTCACGGATTGGCTGACCCGGCGCGGATGGCAAGGCAAGATCGCGACCTGAAGCTTTGGTTTGCCACGGAGCTAAGCCCTGAAATGGCGATTGCGCTCGGTAAACGCTGTGAGGCGGCGGGTCTAAACGCAGATCCCCGCATTACAAACTCAGAAGGTGCGGGCGTTAGCGCCAATAGAAGCTACAGCGTCTATGCAAACAGCCACGGATTTGTCGGCATTGAGGCGGGGACAAGCTATTCGGTGTCCGCGTCTTTTGTCGCTGACGCAGGCGATGGCCTGATGGAGCGCGACTATGATTACGATGCCGCCCGCGATTTCAGCAAGCTAAAAGACGCCGAAGCGATCGGTTTGCGCGCTGCTGAAAAAAGCCTGCGTCGCCTGCAGCCGCGTCAGCTCAGCACCCGTACGGCAAAAGTGCTGTTGACGCCTGAATTGACACGTGGCTTTGTTGGGCACTTCACTTCAGCGGTCGCTGGCGGTGCGCAGTATCGAAAATCGTCGTTCTTGCTCGGCGCATTGGGCGAAAAGCTGCTGCCAGATTGGTGCCACTGGCTTGAAAAACCCCACCTTGAGGGCGCATTTGGCAGCGCTAACTTTGATGCTGAAGGCGTGGCGACTGAAAATCAGGCGCTAGTTGAATCGGGCGTACTGGCGCGCTACGTGTTGGGAAGCTATTCGGCACGAAAGCTGGGCTTGCAAAGCACAGGCAACGCCGGTGGCCTGCATAGCTTGATCGTCGCAAGCAATGCCGGCGGCCATGTGGAGCTACTGCGCGAAATGGGCACGGGTTTTTGGGTAACTGAGCTTATGGGCCAAGGCGTCAACGGCGTGACCGGCGACTATTCCAGAGGTGCAGCTGGTTTTTGGGTGGAGAATGGCGAGCTGTGCTATCCGGTGAGCGAAGTGACGATTGCGGGTAATTTGCGTGCGATGTATCGCGATCTGATTGCGATAGGCAGCGATGTAGACTATCGCGGCTCGATCCACACCGGCTCGGCACTGCTATCGGCCATGACCATTGCGGGCGGTTAGTTAAGCAAACGACAGGATAAAACATGCAAAAGCGCACGCTGGGCCGTACTGATCTACACGTAACGCCGCTGGGTTTCGGCGGCGCTGAAATAGGCTTTCAGACCCATGACGGGCAAGTAGCGATCAGCAAATTACTCAATCAAGCGCTTGATGCGGGCTTGAACGTCATCGACACGGCGAGTGCCTACAAAGAAAGTGAGGCGATCATTGGCAATGCAATTAACGCGCGCCGAAAGGAGCTTTATCTTTTTACAAAATGTGGAGCAACCGAAGGCTTCACTCGGAAAGATTGGACTCGTAAGGGCATTACGCTACAGCTAGATCAATCGCTAAGGCTGCTAAAAACCGACTATGTGGATTTGCTACAGCTGCATTCGTGTGACAGCGAAACGCTGCGCCAGGGCGAGGCGATACGCGCGTTGGAAGATGCCCGAAAAGCCGGTAAAACAAGGTACATTGGCTATTCCGGAGATGGCGACTTTGCCCTCACCGCGCTTGAACTTGACGTATTCGACACCTTGCAAACTTCGATCAACATCGCCGACCAGCAGGCGATCACGCTGACGCTACCGCTTGCTGCAAAAAAGCAGATCGGGGTAATTGCCAAGCGGCCTATTGCCAACGTGGCGTGGCGCACCGGCAAACTCCCAGAGGATAGCTATCACCAACCTTATTTTGAGCGCCTGCAGGTTCTCAGCTATCCTTTTTTAGCGGAGCCACTCGAACAAGCGGCGCTGCACGCGCTTCGGTTCACGCTGGCGCAACAGGTCGTTTCTGTGGCTATTGTTGGCACCACAAAACCCGGCCGATTTGAACAGAATTTACGCGCCCTGCGTACGCTCGATGCTGAGCCCGCAGCGCTCCAAGAAATACGGGAACGTTGGCTAGCGGTAGCGGATGCGAGCTGGGTTGGCCAGGTTTAGTTTGCGGTTTTTTAATGGCACGAATCCGAAAGTCCGTATGAGCACTCAGCGATAACGCTGTAGCTGTTGCTTAGCATCGGGTTTTCGATCACATAACGAACCAAATACTGAGGTGTAGCTCAGAGTTTCGGCGCTTCAAGAGGCTTGCGCAAATCAAACGCGACCCGAAAAACCCGACCTGGCCTGGTTAGCGCATAAACAAACTGCTGATCTTGGGTAATCTCAAGCGCCCAAATGTTGCTCATTGACACCTGCCGGCCGGTACGATCAAACAGCGCTTTGGAGGCAGCATCGACCGGGAATTCGGCGCGATTCGCTGTTGATTTCTTGGTAGTTATGCCGCCGTAATCGGTGAGTTCAT
>Ga0105045_10001907_pt1 | contig 17283 bp, 6 predicted proteins | sample MAT02_FD_78089 | JGI IMG/M metagenome (GOLD analysis project Ga0105045, IMG submission 78089) | Freshwater microbial communities from Lake Fryxell liftoff mats and glacier meltwater in Antarctica - MAT-02 (megahit assembly) | ecosystem: Environmental > Aquatic > Freshwater > Ice > Liftoff... | reverse complement strand
GGCAAGTACGACGCGACGGTGCTGAGCGCACCGCTGCGCCGTATCGACCTGTCCACGCCCCTGCTGCCTGCTATACCTGCTTCGATCCTCGCGCGCCCCGGACCGGTCCCCTACGAAAGCAGGACCTCAAGTCTGCTGGACATCGCGTACGAGTGGATCGGCGGCCTGTCACAAGACGTCGGGCTGACCCCGGTGGGCGACCTGAAAATTGAGATCAGTCCGGATGGAACGCTGCTCGAAGTGACTGGCCGCATCGAGCTTGCCGTCGGCACCGCCGGAAAGGGCACTGCCGACTTGTGCATCGATTGCGCTCTCGACAACGGCATGCTCGACTTGGCGAACACCGGCTTCGCCCTTCGCAGCGCAGTGCTGGGATTCCCGATCGCGATCGATGACTCTCAGCGGTCGTTCACCCTGGGACCCGCCGCCAGGCTGCTCCTGCCGGCCACATTGACCGCCAGCCTCGACCTGCTCGGCAACGCCGACCGCGACATGCTGACGCTCGCACCGGGCGCAGGCATCGACCAGCCGGCTATGCAGTTCTCGATCCCAGCCGAAGGAGGCTTCCTCTTCGACATCCGAAGCCTGTCGGTCGGCCGCGGCGGACTTAGCCTCGAGGCCGATGTGCATGCGGGAAGCCTGCAACTAGGCGAACTGCCAACGCTCGCCCCAGACCTTACTGTCGAGCGTGCGGCGGACGGGATTGGAAAGCTGGTAATCACGCGCGGCCGCCTCACGAACGCGAGTCTCAAGGCACGCGCGCGCTTGCGCCTCTTCGACGATGCCGACGGCCTGCTGACGGTGCGCATTTTCAACGAAGGCGATGGGATCGGAGTTCTCGCAGAACTCGATGCAGGTGTGGGACGCACCTTCCATCTGCGTGCCCTGTACCTGCAGGTGGTGGTGGACAGCATCCGCCTGCGGCTGGGCTGGTCCAGCGGCCGCTGGACCGCCTCCGGTGGCATCACCGGCTCCGCGCGTTTCGTCCCCGAAGGTCCGCTAGTCAACCGCCTGGCCGAGTACGCGGAACTGCTCGACGGAACGAACGTCCACTTTGAGAACCTTGACCTGTCGAACTTAGGGAAGGCCAAGGTACGGGTCGACGTAACGCCGCGCACGTTCGACGTCGCCAAAATCTTCTCGGTCACTTGGCGCGGCTTCGAACTCGGCGAGATCGCGAAGATCGGTGACCTCTCGAACCTGCGACTGCTCGGCGACATCGCGTTCAAGGCGAAGCTGCCAAACCTGCGCACCGAGCTAACGCTTGGCGACATCCAAATCCGCCAAGTCAGCCGCTTCTCGCTGGTTCCCGAGATCCGCGTTTCTTCGATTGGCATCAAGGTCGCGCTTGACGGCGGATTTTCATTCCGCGGACGCATCGTCGAGTACGACAACGACAGGGAGTACGGCTTTGGTGGCGAGGTGTCCCTAGAAAGCTCGTTGATTCCCGGCATCGATGTTCTGGTCAAGCTCACGCGTGTCTACGACACCGGCAAGCAGAATCCGGAGCCTTCGATTGTGGTCTACGGCGAGACACAGCGCGAGGACCACTTAGGCTACGGCGTTTTCCTGCGCAGGCTCGGTATTGCTGTTGCGGTGAGGCAAGGACTGCGGGGGTTCTCGGACGGCAAGGACTTGACGATCGCCGGTCGCGTTGATAACGCGCTGAAGAACCCGATTGGCCTGCCCTATCCGGGATCGCTGGAAGGTTGGGTTGCGCGACACTCGTCCGACCCAGGTCCCGAGAACCTGCTCGTGGGGTACGGCCTGGTGTCATTCGGCCTCCTGCCGATGGACAAGGACCATCCATTCGTCGGCAGCCTGGTCGTTGCGATTGACGACAGCCTTGACATCGTCGCGGGCATCAATGGCTGGTTCTTCGCCTCACCGAACAACGCCAAGGAGGATGAGTTCCTGAGGCGCCCTGCGCTGCGCGGCGCGCTGGGTCTGTCGCCTCGCGAGCAGATCCTCTACGGCCGCTTCATGACCTTGAAGAACTCGAAGTTCGGCGCGAGCATCGGGGACAACAAGGTCGCCGAACTGCTGGCTTCCGCGCTCGCCGCGGCGGTGCTGCCCGCTGCGGTCTATGCGGATTCACGCGGTGCGATCCTAGAGGTCGCCCATCCTCGCCAGGCACGATTCGACATGCAGCTCGGCCCAGCCCGCGGCATGGCCGAGGCGGGATTCCGCGTCGGCTACTACCGTGGAACAGCGGTCGTCGGTCTGAACTTGGCGGTCAGTGCCTGGATCGGCGGCAGCTTCTCGGGCGATTTGGGATTCGCGAACGTCGAGCTCAAGGCCTCAGCCTCGTTTCAGCTGCAGGCGTCGTTCGCTGGTGCCATCACGACGTCCGGGAAAATGTACGTGCTGACAGAGTTGGCGCTGACCGCAGCGCTGGAGATCAGCGCGCACATCTGGAAGATCATCCGGGTGAGCGGATGGGGATTCAGCTTCTCGGTCACGCTGTTCGACATCAGCGCCTCGGTCGGCCTGACCGCAACGGCCCTGCTGGACACCGCAATCGTGCCGGACGGTATCGGCTTCAACGGCACGGTACAGGTCTCGATCCACATTGCCGGCTTCGGCATCTCGGCGCGGGTTCGCATCGGCGCCTCTGAAGGCCGCATCGACGAGGCGCGGCGGATGATCGCCCAACTCGTGCCACCGATCGATGAGCTGGTGAGGCAACGCGTCACCGCGCAGCGCGCGAGCGCCGCGCTGGCGGCGCCTCCCGCCGCTACGGCGATGCTCGCCGCGGTCGCTCCAGCGATGATTGACATCGCTGATTCCAAGGCATCCGGAGCGCACGCGACGGACATACTTGTTGCTCCCTTCGGGAACGCGAGGCGCTCCGTTGCAGCGCCCCAACGTTGGCGGTACTTCACAGTCCGCGTCGGGGATCAACTGCGGGTCGTGCTCTTTCCGGATGGCGAGGAGTCCGGCGGCGGCTATCCGCGGCAGAGCTTTGATGAGGCGAGCAGGACGTACACACCGCGCAAACACCTGCTATGGCTTAGCAAGGACGCGAAGTCCAGGTTCATCGGTGCGGTCGGCCGCAAGAAGCTGCCCGATTGGAGCCAGCCCACATGGGGCGGCGACCTCGAGCTGACCGAACAGGCGGATGCTGTCCAGTTGGAGCAGAAGTGGATAGTCGACCACCAAGGCACTGCCGGGCGTGATCTCCTGGTCGGCGACATGCTCGCCGGGCTTGTCTCGAATCCGGATGCCAAGGCTTTGGAGGAGATCGTCGATCCGCGGACGATCCATTCTGTGTCGGGGGACTTCGACGACCCTGCTGTGCTGGTGTTGAAGGGCCGCCGCTCCACCCGTTTCCGCCGGCGCCATTCGCAGGACGGCGAACTCACGTACGACGACCACCTGGCCCGTGCCGCGGCGCAGGGGACGAGCACGGCTGCGCCACTTACCAGCGACGACAGCACCAGCAGCCCAGGAGAAGTGCTGGCCCAGTTGCTGAACTTGGCGCGCGATCCGTCCGTCGGGGCCGATGAGGATCTCCCTCCGTTGAACATCGGCGGCGACACCGCGAATCCGCACTTCTTCGCCTCTCGCCTCGGACTTGTGCTCGCGTTCAACGATCCGCCCGAGTCGGGCAAGGTCGGCAAGCTGGAGGAAAAGCTGAGATCGGGCATCGAGGCGCTGCTCGCACTGCAGGACCATCCCGACGATGCGATGAAGATGTTCGGCAGCGTGCTTGCAGCTCCCGCCGAGCACTGTCTGCCGGCGATCGACCCAAAGGAGAGCGTCCAGATCGTGCCTGGCTTCGACTTCCAGGGCGCTGGCGAGGTGGGTCTGACCTGGTCGGTCGTTAGGACACGCCGAAACGGCGAGTCCATCGTCGATGGTCCGACCAACCATGCCGGCATCGGCTCGTTCCGCGTGGAACGCCGGCACGCGATGGCGCGTGGCATCGAGGAGGTCCCGCCGGCGCGCCTCCGGCCGGCGTGGATCCGGTACAGCAAGGATGCTCAGCAATACGCGATCCGGCCGCAGTTCCAGCATGTCGATTCGCGACTGCCACTGCAAGGTGCGGGCGAGCTCGAGTACACCATCGAGGCGCTCGCCGCAGACGATCAGACCGTCATCGCGCGTACCACTATGCGCGTGGGGTACAGGCCCTTTGTCAGAACATTCACAGTTGCCAATGCGCAGGTTCTTCTGCGCGTGCCGGCTGCAGACCCCAAGAACCCATCGAGCCTGCATGTCGAGTTGCTGGTGGCGGTCTCCGCGGACGGCACCGCGGACATCGCCCAAGTGTTTGGCGACTTGCCCGCACGGCTCCAGCTCTACCGTCGACGCGCCGTGCCGCCGCAACTGGGACTCTATGGCGACGGTACCGACGTCGAGCTCTCGATGTCTTGGGAGGACGCCTTCTCGCCGGGCGCCGCCGTGGCGCTGCAGTTGCCACGGCCTGACCAGAGCCGGCAGGCTTCGATGGAGGATTTCACCGACGAGGATCGCGTTCAGGGGCTGCGCTGGGCAAGCATCAAGGAGCCAGGCGACTCGTCCACCCGCCTCTTCGCCACGACCATCGAGATGGACGCCAATACCGCCGATGTCGCATGGAACCGGCTGCTGGGTCAAGGCGAACTGGCCGCTGAGTTCTTCGTGCGCATCGAAGGCACTGCAAGCAGCGCAGACCTGCCCACGCCCCTGCTGCGTGCGCGCATCGCCCTGGCGTGCAAGTCGAGGCTGGCAGGGACGCGGTCGTTCACCGAGGGGACCGAGGTCGCAGCCCTCGAGCGGATCCCGGTCGAAGCCGGCGTCGAGCGCGACCCCGAATGGGCGGATCCCCAGACGATGCAATTCCGTGGCGAGTTCTGGACCGAGGACGACGCGCCGATCGTGCGTCTGCGAGGCGCAGTCCCGCTGCCACAGCTGACGCGGCATCCCTTCGGCGCGGTCGTCGGGATGCGGCTGTGGTGCGTGGAAACGATGGGCGACGTAGTGATGACCCGCGCTGAACCGTGGTCCGACGTCCTGATCCACTCGTTGCCCATGTTCCGCTCGCTGCCGCGTTCGGTCACCGTGCGAACCCCTGGCAAGCGCGCCCCGGCTGCGCCCGACTGGCGGATCGAGGGCCCGTGGCTTGCGGTGCCCGCGAACGCGGTTGCGGGGCAGTCCCCTGAGTTCGCGGCTGTCGCGCTGGCGGCCGGCAATAAGACCCTATTGCACCGGCCGCTGGCCGACTGGATTGCGAGCGTTGGAGCCAAGGACTCCAGCAGACGCGCCTGCGTCCATCTCGACGAACCGATGGCCACAGCGCCGCCGGTTGAAGGCGCCAACCGATTGCTCGAGGTGCTGGCCAGGAACGAGCGGACAGCGGACTGGTTCGGGTGGCGCCTGCTGGAGTCGATCGGCGGCAGCGCGACGGTCTGGATTGAATCCGACGACGATCGGCTGGATCCAGAGGACTGGAAGGATTCCGTAGGGCGTGAAGACGTGGCAGTCGTGACCTTCTCGCGATTGGCCCCGTCCCAGCGGCCAGGAGACAAGAAGCACTTGCAGTGGGGTGTCCGCGTACTGTCGATGCCCATGCTCAGGGAGCTGAGCGACCTTTCGAACAATGTTCGCACGGTCGACCAAGCGGCAGACCAGGGACATCTGGGTGCGGCTCTCGCCATGCTCCAGCGGGACTCCGTGGACGACAAAGCCGCGGCCCGCTACGTGCAGGAATTGCTGGAGCGCGCGCGGCAGTTCGTCGACTTCAATCCTAGCGATGGCAAGGAGCACGGGAACCTGGAGCTGTGGCAATCCGCGGAGGGCACGACGGGCAAGACGGATGAGACTCAAAAGAGCGCGCACAAAGACGCGGTCGCCGTGGATGATCCGCCGCCTGCCCGGCCGCAGGTCCTGCCGCTGATCGACGGCCACGTTAACTTCTTCCACCCGTTGAAGCCGGACTATGCGAAGAGCTTGCGCGTCGGCGTCGAGATCGTGCGGCGCTACGACCTTCTCGCGCCATCGCGGCCGCGCGAAATCGTCGAGGCTAGGGCACAGGTAGTCGACATCCCTCGCACGCTGGACCTCGTAAAGGAGGATTGGGCGGTACAGGTCGACGGCACGAGCGGTGCTTTCACCGGCGTGGTTGCCGTGCATCCTGCGCAACGTACGTCCCTGTACCGATTCGATCTGTGGCGTCACGTCCAGTTCATCGGACAGCGCGTGGACCTGCAGCGCCGCACGACAGAACGCTACCGCCAAGGCTGGCAATCGATCTTCGATCGCGCGCTGAACACGCTCGATGAGCAAGCCATAGCCTTCAACACGCAAACCCATGAGGCGAGTTGGCTAGTCGATCCCCCCCGTAACGCCCAGGGGCTGCAGGACTGGCCCCTGGACACCGCCCGCAAGCGACGAATTGATCGCGGCTTCGACCGCTACGAGTACCGGCACCTGCCACCGGGCTACGGGTACTCGATCACTGTCCGCAGCCAGGCAGGGATACGACTGTCCGAGCCGGGCAAGAAGGCGGCGGCGGGCGCCGCGTCCGCCGGCGATGCCGGCCCTCAGAACGACGGGCTGGAGCCGATGTTCACCCGCGGACACGACCTGAAGTACGCGAGCCCTGCGCTGAGGGCCTGGATGAGAGACGACGGGATCCTGGTCTGGACATTACCTCTACTTCGGGGGATCGACGCGCTGGATGAGCGCGTGCGTGCGCACTGGACGGCGCGGGACGAGACCTGGATCGGGTTGGACGATAGGGCCGGCGAAGTGCCCGTCCTTCAGCTGCCCGACCCCTTCGCGGTCTACGTGCTCGCAGCTGTTGCCCGCGAGCTCGGCGACCGCCAGAAGATCACGAAGAAGATCGAGTTGCTGCACGTACGGATCACCCCCGAGACGGCGAGCACGCGCCCGCGCCTGCTGGTCCCGCCCTACTCCGAGGTTGACGTCAGCATCACCCAGCTGTCGGAGAACGACGACGCGGGACGCCTGGGCCTGGGCGGCGAGATTGCGCTGTCGGTTGCCGAACTGGCCTGGCTGCGCGCGGGGCTGGCGGATGCGTCCTCGGTCTGGAGCCTCATCCTCGAAGTCGAGCGCGACGGCCAGCGCTACCCTGCGACCCAGCAAGGAGACCGTTCATGAGCACGTTGCAACTCAAGGTGGTGACGAACGATGTCTACTGCTTTCGCCGCTATCTGCTGCAGAGGGACGGGCGCAATCACCCAAGTGCCGTGCTGTTCGCACTGCGGCATCGCTTCGACCTCACGCTTGCCGATGCCAACCATGAGGTCCTGGCCCGGGACGCGGTCGGCCCCACGCTGGTCCGAGTCCACGCGGACAGGTTGGCTACCACCGTCCTGGTGCAGGCACCAACCTTCAAGGGCGGCTGGTGGCCGAACGAATGGAAGGTGCAGGACCATACGGCCAGCTCGACCGTGTCCGGAGAGCTCGTGCTGCAACGCACAGGCTCAGTGAAAGACCGGTTCCACGCCACCATGGGTTTCCTGCGTTGCGAGGCCAAACCCGTCTTCGACAAACTGCCCGGCGCGTCAGGCGATCTGTCTGCGATCGCCACGCTCTGGCCAACTGTGTCGGATGGGAAGGGCCTGAGCTACGTCCTGACGCCGGTTGGTCTGGCACTTGAAGGGGCGCTGGTCCCCGGTGCTGCAGGCAAAGACATGCTGCTCCTGCCAAGGGGACTTGCAGACGTGCAGCGCAGCGACATCGCGTGGCCCTCGCCTGCCGCGGGTCCGGGCGATCCGGTGAACACCTGGTTCTGGAACAGGCTGCAGCCCGTGGACTGGGAACCGCCGGCGATTAAGGGCGCCGGTGGCACGACGATGAGCGATCCGCGCGACCGCAGGACAGGCAACGCTCCGGTAAACAACCTGGGCGAGTTGGTGGACGCGCTGCGGCCGGACGCCTCGGCCAGCATGGCTTGGCCAATGCACCAGGATCGCTGGGCGATCCTCCGCTGGCACGTGCTGACCCCCGTGGGGCAGCCCCTGCTCGATGCATGCTTCAGCTTCCAAGGCGGGGCCGGAAGCACTTATGCGGCGGTGCGGCTGCAGCGCCTGGCGAACGCACTCGAGCAGCAGAACGACTCTGCGCCCGCAAGCGACACCAAGACCTTCGGCGCATCCTATGGCGAAGTCATCGCGCAGTACGACGTCACCACGGAAGGCGGCGGATTTGGATGGAAACCGGTATTCAACCATCGAGGCGGGTTCTGCACAGCAGCCGCGCCGGTGGCGGCTACGATTCAGTGGTCTGACGGAGGCAGCAGCTCCGTGCTGACCTCGCGCGTGGCTCGCGCCACCTGGCTGCCGGACGGCAACACGCGGCTGCTGCGCCAGCAGACGGTGCTTCGTACCGTGGCACCGTCGGTGGCGCCCACCCCCCATGCGGTGCAGCCCGAGCCCATGCCGCAGGCCCCGCGCAGGCGCCGACGCTGCTTTCTCTGCCGCTGGTTCGCGTGGTGGTGCCCCCCGGTAGTGAAGGCTGCACCGAGTGCAGGGCCCATTCCGGAGCCAACCCCCGACCCCCGTCCTGTCGCGACCACACCTGCACCAGAAGACCTAGTGCTCGCTTGGGGCCGTGGCGAGTACCCCGGTGTGAACAGCCTCACACTGCCCCCGAGCGACATGTTCTTCGCCGGGCTGTCGGACTTGCAGGGAAACACGGTGTCCACGGCCGATGTGCGGCCCGGGTGGATGGCGGTTCAGGATGGCTACCTGCAATTGGCCCACTCCGCGTACGGGGATAAGCTGGCCAGCACGACCGCCGAACAGTTGCTGAAGGCCACGTCCGACTCGGCACAGGTGTTCCGAGGCGGCCTGCCCCTGGAACTGCTCGGCGGACCGCCTGGGCTGACGGCGTGGGTGGTCAGCAATTCTGCGGGGGAAGGAGCCGTCCCTGCGACATCCGGCTCGACCACGCCCGAGGTCGTCCTCCGCCTCGACGACAAGCGGGTCGAGATGTCTGCGGCCAGCCCTGTCCTGGTGTGGCGCACTCCAGCGTGGTGGGCCGAACCGGTGGCTGCCCGGCCAGCGATGGCCGGCTCCGACGCATCGTTCATCACCCCAGCCGGGACGGCGGGCAGGGACTACCCGCCGCCGAATTGGACTGCACCGAACAGCGGCGGCGACAACGCATTCGCGCCGGCACTGTCGTCGCTCGCTGGTGCGTTCGCCGACTGCTTCTCGAACAGGCCCGAGGAGGGGCCAGACTCCAAGGCCCGGCTGGCCAAGGCGCTCGAGCAGGTTTTCATGGGGACGCTTTGGGTGGGTCGGGTCGGTGAGAAGGACAAGGGCGCCTGGAAGCTCCGGGTCAAGACGGCCAGGACCACGCTGTCCATCCCCCCTGCCAGGCTGCCGGGCATCACCGTCTGGTCCGGATTCGTGGATGCCTACCTGCTGCGCACCTTGGCATCCTCGGTCGCGATCACGGACGGTCCGCTCCTCGATCCGCTTCGCGGCCTGTTCCCCTTGCGCGCGCTGGCGGATAAGGCAGCGCCGCTCACCTTCGACCTCACGCAGAGAAGCCTGCCGGCCATCGTCAAACCCCTGTTTCCAAAGCCGTGGGAAGCCCCGGTGGGTTGGGAGGCGCTGCAGGCGCCCGGATTCCATCCGAACATTGGCGGCCTGTCGTTCGACCCGCAGACCCGCCAGTTCACGCAGTGCCACGCAGGCCAAATGAGATACGACGCCCTGCTGCGCGCGTTGGCTGACGGCACGATCGGCGCCGAAGCGGCAGCGGTTCCGCTGGATTGGGTGCAGGCCGTGGACGACCTGGCGATCAACAGATTCGCCATGAATGTCCCGCTCGAGAACGCACCCGCGGTTGGCTGGCTGCCCGCTCCTGTGAAGCTGAGCGTGACAAGAACGGCGCTGGAGCTTGGTGGATCACAGCCCCACATCCATTGGAAAGTGGCGCCGACAGGCGCCTCGACACGCGAGTTCCTGGTGAACATTGACAGCCGCGTCAACACGTTCGAGCCGCCAGCCGGAATTGCCGCACGCGAGGAGGCCGGTGTGATCCGGGTGCAGCTCGTCGACGAAACGCAGGGCGCCCCAATGACCAACCTGGGCCAACCCCTCGTGCCGGTGGCTGGCAGCCAGCGGCTGCTCGACGGGGCTGGGCATGCATGGACGTTTTTCGACAACGGCCTGCGCGTCTCGCACGACCTCGAGGGCACGCAGCTGGAGCGACGTCGCACGGCGGCGCGAACGGCGGTCATCGCATTGGCCGCCGCCTCCCCACTCGCGCCCGACACGCTGACGGTGAGCGTGCTGGACCGCATGGACAACGAGAGCGGGCGTCCGGTCTGGGACGTGGCTGGCGAGGTCGTCGACCATGCAGGGTCATCGCCTTTCATCGGACCCTACGAGTTGATGCACATGCAGCTGGACGCGTACGACGACGTCCAGGTGCGTGTACAGGCCCGCCTCGCCCCGCCCGCACTGCGCCGAGGCGCCAGGCGGTCGTCATCCGCCGGGGGGCGGATCGAGCTGACCTGGTCGAGGGCGGCCCAGGGGTGGTCACTGGAACTGCATCAGGGCGGCAGCTTCGAGTGGGCGCTGGGCGAAGGGCTTGGCACCGAAGAGTCCACGACCGCAGCCACCACCGCGACCATCGTCAGCGTGGCGGGCACCGTACGGCCGCACGCCGACGGCATCCAGCTTCTCGTTTCGAGACTGACGCTAGATACGACCGTCGGCCTGCTGCGGATCGCCTGCTCCGCATCAGCGATCGAGCACGTCGTCGGCGCGGATGGCCGCGTCGAGTCGCTGCGTCTGGTTGTAGAGACCGAAGCGGCTCATGGCATGGCCGCGGAACTGGTGCTGCTGTGCCAGGCCGATGACGACGGAAATCGCCGGTGGGTGCTCGAACGTGGTTCGAAGTCGACCATCGAGTGGCATTCGACGGCCGAGCTACCTGGCCTGGCGCTCGACCTACTGAGTGGCGCGGTGCGGTTTGACCATCCGTTGTTCAGCTTCGGCGCTGCCACGCCCGGCGAGTTGCGGACGGCACAGTCAGCCGATTCCGAATGGATGGTGCAGGCGTCGAACGGCGGCCTCGAATTCGCCGGCCTGTTGCAGATGATCACAGCGGACGCCGTGGCGTCGACGCAGGCGCGACTGCGCTACCGTGCACTGACATGGGTCGCAGATCCACGTGCCGTCTTCGGGCCATGTCGAACCGGTGACGCGGATGCCAGCGCGGTGCGGGCCGACGTCGAGGCCTGCTGGCAAAGCGCACTGGCTGGTGGCACGCCCGTGACCGGTCAGAGGGCCCGGTTGACCGGGCGACTCCTGCTCGACAACGACTTCGCGCTCGTCTGCGACTCGGGCTCCCGCTACTTGGGCAGCGTCGAAGTGCTCTTCTCGGAAGCTCTGGCCGGGATCGACGCCAACGGCTCCCTGGTCCCTCGCACGACCCTCGATGTGATGGCGCGGCACGCCTGGGCCACCCAGGACGGAAGACAGGTGCTGGCCTTCCAGGTTCCACAACGCCTGGACATCAAGCGATCGCCAGATGGGACCACCACGACCGAGCTGTCTTCCGCCAGTCTGACCCTCCTGCGGCCGAGCCGCCTCACGCTGGCCGAACACCACGAGGTTCAGCTGGTGTGCAAAGGCGATCCAGCCGAGACACGTTTCGGCGTGCGCGCCGCGCCGCACACGAGTGCGGACATGGAGGGATGGCTGCTGCGCGTCCCGCTGCGGACGTCGGGCCAGCGCCTGGAACTCAAGGTTCCCGCCGGGCCACAACACAAGCTGGCCTGGTTTCCCGTCGCCGCCAATCCACACGCCAGTGAGCCCGGGTCGCCGGGCTTCTGGTACGAGCGACGTGCCCTGGCCAACGTCCTCGACCGCGAGACCTTGGACGCGCAATGCCGTGACCGCATGATGGCGACATTCGAGGGGAACCCCTTGCCTGTCGACGGCGACGTGCTGCAGGACTGGACGGGCCTAGATGCGGTCGCCGCGATGCCAACGTGGATGGACAGCGCGTTGATGCCGGGCACAGGTGGAGCGTGGGCAACGCCCTACTACGCTGGAGTCGCCGTGGCCAGCAGGACAGCCACGCATCAGGGCGCGCCGGCGGATGGCACGCCGCAAGCAAGGGCCAGAAGCGCGCAGTTGCCCGGCCTGCAAGTGAGCTTGCTGGTGCCTGATGCGACTGCAGTTGGTGGAACTAAGGCCCTGGCACAGGCCCTGATCACGGACTTCGGGACCGCTCAGGACGAGACCCCCACGGACGAGCAAATCCGCCGCGCGCTTGCAGCCTGGGCGCGTTCCGAGATGCGCCGGCGATCCTGCAAGACCGCCGCCCTGGTCGCTGCCCACGGGCAGCCGGCGCTCAACAGCCTGGTCCCGCGGCCGTACTCTGCATTCGCTGTCCTCGGGGCGTCGCGCCCGCATTTCCTTCCGACCGTGATCCGGCAGCCAGCGTATGGTGCCGTGCTCGACTTCCTCGATGCGTCCGAGGTCCCGGGCGATCGTCGAGCTGCCCAGCGTTTCGTGGCCAGCACGGATGCCGAGTCGGTGCTGGAACTGGTCGACGCGCTGCCGCGTGTCGACCGCTCGGAGGCCGCTACCGAGTTCCGCATCGCGACGCGAAGTCTATTGACCGACGGCGGCATGCTCGAGATGGGGGCGTGGGGAAGTGGCGTTATGCACACGCAAACCATGCGCTTCAAGGCGCAGGCTGACTCACGCGCGTTGGCGCTGCCAGCGCTTGATGCTGAAGAGGTCCGGGAGGGCGTCGTCACGCCGGTGGTGCTCGATGCGGTGCTGTGGGCCGCACGTGCAGGGGAGTCCGTGAGCACGCGGTGGTCAGCGGCAAGGTCTGCCGCCATGGCGGGGCCCGGGGTTCAGGCACAACTGCGTTCGCCGCGGCCCGATCAGATGGAGAACGCGCGCGATCAAGGCGCTTCGGTCCCGAACCCGCTCGTTGTCACCACCGTCGCGTCGATTAGCACAGGCCAGGTCGACTGGTCATTGTGCGAGATCGTCTCGCGCACCCGACTCGGCAGTCGCTTTCGCGAGTCGATCGCGCCAGTCATGCTCACCACCCTGGTCACGCCACGGGAGACGTTGCACTTCACCACGACGGGGACTGAAGTGGCCTATCGGTCCCCAGGTGCGATGCAGCTTGCTGTGCGCGTCGACGCTGTCAAGAACCGCAATGTGCTTTTCGAGCCGATCCACTGTGGCACCTTCGTCGGAGCCGAATGGATGAGAAATTTCCAGATCGCGCCGGGCGAACAGAGGGCGATCGGGCTAATCGCGCGCAGTGCAATGACAAATAGCGTCTGGCAGGACATCGACGCGGCGGAGGTGACCTCGTTCGACTCTGTCATTGCAGGACAAGTACCGTCATGGAACGAAGCGAACCCTCCCATAGCAGTCATCCTGGAGAACATTTGGCACCCCATAACCAGCGCGGACCAGGATGCCGAACTGGCGAAAAATAGCAACTATTCGCCGGACGTCGGCCTCAACCTGAAGGAACTCATGCGACGGACCGCCTTCAAGCGCCAGACTGCCAGCGGCACGGCTCTGCACTGGCTGTACGAGGGTGCGGACGCCGAGACTGCGGCATGCATCGCATTGTTCATCCGCCTCCCGGCGGCGCCAGCGAAGGTGCGCTTCGTTCCGCTGTACTTCATTCGGTGGATCGAATCGATGCCCACCGACCAGCCGGAGCGCGTGCTGGCCGTCAGGAACAAGAGGGTAGTAGGCTTCTCAACGCCGGGCGGTCCGGTCACCATCGAACTTACCGGGAATGCGGAGTCGTTCGAGTGCCTGCGATCAGCCTATGCTCTGTCGCCCGAAAACTCGGGGGAGGCGCAGGCTTGGCACTTCGGGCCGAGCGGCGCCTGTCTGGCGACGGCCCATACTGACCGCCTATGAGTCTGGACCGCGGCGAGATATTTTTGCTGGCTCGGCGCGAGTGGGCTGTTCGCCGCATTTCGTTCAGCCGCTGCGCTTACGCGCGGCAGGCGAGGATTGGCACATTTGGTGGAGGTCTGACGACATGCAAGTGCCTCCATGGCGCCATTGTCTGGCTGAGATCAGGTTCTCCCCCTCAGGGCCTAAGGGCGAGAGGTCTCTTGCTCGGTTGCTGCCGCGATAGCTAGAGGGTCGGCCAAGGAGAGCCCCGGTGTCACACTCAACCTGCTTCCGTCATCAACTTCACAGGAGCGAGCTTTGTCTGAGTTCAAGATTAAGTTGGTCCGACCCCAGAAGCACGTGATGCTTCGAATGAAGGAGCCGCTAGTTCCTTTGTCTAAAGGGGATTGGTCCCGTATCCAAGGCGAGTCGAACAGGAAATTGCGCTACGAGAGCGGCGAATGGGAGAACTGGATACTTGGTTCCCCAGGCGGCGACCGAAACATCCGCATCTACGACCCCAGTGGACATAAGAGCTTGTTGCTCAAGGAGTTTGTAACCGGCTCTTCTGAGGGAGATGCCGAGTTTCTGCTCGACGACTTCGGGGGGGACTTTGGCAGCGATCCCTGTCGGTGGTTCCGGTTCTGAACCTAGGCAGATAGGGAAAGGCAATGCTCTCGCTTCACTCCAGCACGGCAAACCGTTGTGGGCGGCGGCTTCTGCCTCGCCATCCGGTCGCAAACGATCTTGTGCCTGCACCCGCGCGGGCGTCTCCGTAAGTGCGTCACGGGGTTGGGGTCTTCTCGACACTCAGGGAGCGTAGATTTAGATCCACGGTGACCACGCCGCCACGGTGCTCGCGAAGGAAGCGGAAAACCCGGAAGCCCTCGAGAATAGCGCGCTCCCACATCCAGGGCAGCAGCGTCTCCTCCTCGTAGCCTTTCACCATCTGGCCGATGGTCTTCAACAACGCGAAATCGAGACGGTCCTCATGCCCAAAGCTTCGTGACGCAGTCCATGGGAGAACACCCAGTTGGAGATTCCCTCCTCAACAATCTTCGCGTGCGCCCCATCCTGCACCTCGTCGAACCCCGGCCGGCTCTGTCGCCGGAGACTCAGCAAGGACCGCAACACCGGTGACCAGCCAAGGATCGCGGCGAAGGCCGGGTGAAAGGCGTCATGGAACCGGTAATCAGCACATTGCGCGCATGGCGCAGCCAATCGCCTCCGGCCAGCGCCGTGACCACGCTTCGGCCCAGGCTACTGTGGCGCGCCAGTTGAACTCTTCGATGCAGGCGTCGGCGACCTGGAGCTTGGCGGCCTTCAGCAGCCGAGCCACGCGGCGGTCGTCGCTCCAGGCGACCTCGCGCTGCACCAGAAGCGTCAGCCGGCCATCGAAGCCGCGTTCGGCGGCGCTGGAGGTGGTGGCTTGCTCTTCAATGGCGCGCAGCATGCCGTCCAGGCGCGGTCTGCGCAGTTGGTCCAGGGGGTGTGTTCGTTCAGCATGGGTGTCGGTCTTTCTTGGGGAGTGGGTGGTCAGGGCGGTCAGGGGTGTCAGTGGTAGTAATCGGCGCCGCGCATGTTCTTGTGGTCGATGGCCGGGCTGTTGGTGGCGGCAAACGGCGAGGGCTGCCGATCCATGCCGCTCCTGAGGATGTTGGTGACGCTCCGCAGGTTGGGCGCGCGGATGGCCATGGCGCGCGTGCACTCGGCCTGCAGTCGCTCGGCGGAGTACCGTCGCACCATCGCCAGCAGGCCCAGGCAGGCGCGGTAGCCCTGCTCGGGATGCGGCCGGTGCTCGAGCTGCTAGGTCACCACCGCGGCGGTGCTGACGCCGATGCGCTGGCCCGAGGTGATCAGCTTGGCTGGCGTCCACTCCAGGTGCGCGCGGTGTGACGCGGGCATGTGATCGTCGTCGTGAAGCCACCGCGCACGGCGCTCACGGGGTGGCCGGCCACGCGCTGGTTCGAGGCGAAGCACTCCAGCAGCCGGCCCGTGATGCGCAGCTCTACCTTGGCGCCGACGAGCCGGTGCGGTACGCTGTAGTAGTGGCCCTTGAACTTGACGTGGTAGTCGATGTTGACCTTGGCGGCCTTGCAGCGGGTGTTGGGGAAGCGCGCCGCAGGCAGTGGCTTGAGCGCCGACGCGTCGATGCTCTGGAAGGCGCTGCACCGGCAGCCAGGCAGCTTCTTGAAGGGCCGGTTGTTCAGGTCCAGCAGCAGCTCGGCGATGGCGCGGTTCAGCTCGCCCAGGCTGAAGAAGTGGCGGTTGCGCAGCCGCGCCAGGATCCACCGCTGCACGAGCAGGACGGACCCCTCCACTTTGGGCCTGTCGCGCGGGCGGCCCGGCCGGGCAGGAAGGACCGCCACGTCGTAGTGCGCCGAGAACACCTGGACCAGCCGGCCGGGGATGGGTCGTAGCTGTCAGGGCTGGCGATCATTGTCCGGGGCGTCAGCGCCTCATGGCATGAGTGCGCCTTCAAGGCGCGCGGCATTGGCCGCAGCGCCGGGAAATGGACCGATTCGACGCGATCACGTTTGAGAATACGCATGATCGCCGGTCACGAGTCGATCCAGGCTGCACCTCTGAAATCGGTGGCTTGTTCAGCCTTGCCTCAGTTCGGGTCAGTTCTCAGTTCCGCTCTAAAGAGCGGAAACTGAGGAGCTGAAAGACCAGACGGATACATTTCAGTTCTGGTTCAGTTCCGAAAGAAATAAAATAGGCGATACACATCAACGAATTGCACCGGTTTTCCGGATTTCAGTTCTTCAGTTCCGGCTCAGTTCCTGTATCCAACAATTTCAGTTCCGGATACATTCTGGAATGTATCCAGGACCTGCAACGAATGACCTCCGCAACTTGCACAATTGCCCAGAAAAACAAAAGCTGTCGGGCGCTCTGCTGGGAGGAATCGAGCTGAAAAATGCTTGAAATCCCTGTCGGGTGTGCAGCCTGTGAACCTAGACCTCGACAAAGAAAAACAAAACCTGTCGGAGTGACCGGAAGTATTCGCTCACTTCATTCAGTCTTCCGTCTTCCGTCTTTGCACTTTCTCGCTTCGGCAGGCGATTTGTCCACCTGCCATCGGCACGCGGCTCAGTTTGGCCCTGGAGTCAACACTGTGGCACCGCACTCTGGCCGAATGACCCCCTGGTCATGCGCAGGGTGCCTTCGAGGCGCGTCGCGGCATGGTGCGGTGATGAACTCGGCCTATCGGCAGGCGCACCTCTTACCCTTCGCACGCGTGTTCAGCGGCGAGGCATCGAGAACCGACGAGTCAAACTCGTGATCAGCCTGCTACTGCTCAACCATCGACCGGCACCCACCGTGGCGGTACAACCGACCGTCAGCATTCGACGATGGCAGATCGTCGAGACCACACTCGGCGAAGAGTTGCTGGCCGGCATGCTTCCTGGCG
>Ga0105045_10001906_pt1 | contig 17283 bp, 13 predicted proteins | sample MAT02_FD_78089 | JGI IMG/M metagenome (GOLD analysis project Ga0105045, IMG submission 78089) | Freshwater microbial communities from Lake Fryxell liftoff mats and glacier meltwater in Antarctica - MAT-02 (megahit assembly) | ecosystem: Environmental > Aquatic > Freshwater > Ice > Liftoff... | reverse complement strand
TCGTTTCCGAATCAGAGGTGGTTGAAATTCGATCAGAGCTCGCAAAGCTTCTCGGATGATAACTGCCTCGACGAACTTGTTATTAAGCTTCCCGACAGTTCAATAATACGGGAATCGTTATCTTATTGCCTGGTAATGTCTAAAACAAGCAATCGTGGACTTTAATCGACCATAATTGTCGGAAGTGGCTATTAAGCGGTAATAAGACGCAAAAACGGCCACTTTCTAATTTGGGTCGAAAAATCCTGATTTGGGTGGACTGAGGAGTTTTTTTCATTAGGAGAGTGCTGTTTTGTACCTTATGCGTGGTTGGGCGATTAACGCATTTGGGGACGCAGACGGACTTGGGGGACACCCACAAATTGCCGTTGGACCTTTTTTGGATTCGAATTGACGACAATCGCCTCGGTTTGCGCGTGTCGCCGTTAGTTCCGTTGGTGGGTCGTTAGTTTGTCCCCATTGGTTGGTGCAAGGTGACAATGCAAAAATCAGTACGAGCCCTCACTTCGTGTCGGCGAGGAGCTTGTCGAGAATTGCCGCCGCTTTTCTCGCGGATATCTCGACGCTATTCGGACCGGCCGATGCCTTCTCTACGATCTTTCCTTGGGCATCCAAGATGTACATGCGGTTGGGCCAGCAGGCATAATTCTTCTCAACTAGATCGTCGAGCGCATCAACGAGGACCGGCATTGTGACCTTCAGTTTGTGATGAAAAGCAACGGCGACTTTGCAGCGTTCCTCTATGGATTGGGGCGAGCGGATCTGGAACGGGTTGCTCAGCAGTGCCCAGCCGTCTATCGGATGGGCTTCACGGACGTAGATGAGATAAAAGTGAACGCGATCTGCGTAGGTCTTGTAGAGCTGCTCGTTCATCTGCATGGTGGCAACGAACCGCGGGCAGGTGCAACTCCCGAAGATCAACACCGTCGGCTTACCCTTCAGGCTCGACAACTTCACTGACTTCTTCCCAGCGATGTCTTGCAAGGTGAAGTCGGGAGCTGTTTCGCCTTCCTGCAAATTACCTTGAAGAATTTGCGGGCGATCGTGCCGGGACGGTTTCGGTACCTCTGCGGTTGCAGTGGAGATCATGACAAAGCAGAGCGCGAGGACGGGCAGGAACGGCTGGCAAGGTTTCATGTCGGTAAACAGGCGGGGGATTGGTCGGCGTTGGCCATAAAGGTTGTCGTGATGGACTGGCTGGCCGATCGGCATGGGGTGCGAACCCGATCATCTTATCAGGCGTATGTTCGAGCGGGGGGCCTTGAAGACATCCAAAAGTATAGCTGGGTCGAAACTTTACTGGCTACCAAGGCAAGCTGTTTGGTTGATTTTTCATAAAAACCTTACGTCGCTGAAAGCGTGTCTTGAGAAAACCGCTGCGTGGCGAAATTAGATTCGGTTTTCTATGCGAATGCTGTCGTGCCCTGTCCAATCCGCGGGGAGCGAAGCTGAAATTGCGACAAGCTTCATCGGATCTTTCTCGAACCGCTTAGAAATTAGCTTCCCGATCGCTTGCTGAATTGGTTGAGATTGGGGCCACAGATCGATTCCGTAGGGAGCCAATTTCCACGCGAGTTGTTCGCACCGGATCGCACCAACTACTTCTAGCTGCAAAGCGCTGGCGACGGACTCGATGTGATTTACGATATCCAAGAACTTGGGAATCAGCCAAAACGTCAGATTCGACATGTCTGGCTCTTCGTTATGCCATTGAGCGACCAGTAGTACTAGAGGTTGGTCCCAAAAAAATTCTCGCACGTTGGAGTCAGCAACGAATGCCGTTTTTTCGTCGAAGTTCACAATCAAGCCCTCTCCAACGAGCTCACAAACCGCCTCGACGACTTGCGATACAACGGAACAAGTCTCGTCAGAATCTGAGGACGATTTAATATGTGATTCAGTCGGAGCGGTTTGTCCAGCGAGACGCTCAGCCTCTTCGGATTCCAATTGGTAAAGAACAATCTCCAGCTTGGATACAATTCGTTCAGTCATTTGACTTTTCAATCTACCATTCGAAATCTCTGCGCGGAGTTGTTGCAGAGCGTTTCCACTTTTTGAATGTTTGGAACGCTCGATACTCTGTACTTCGCGATCCCAGGCTTGAGTGCGTTGTTGAAGCTGGGCTGCGATTCGAAGTACACCTTGTACGGTTTCAACAAACTTGCCATTGTGCTGGAAGGCTCGCCTCGTATTCTCCATCTGCGAGGCCAAGTCGGATGCTTGGGCGAGGACTCGACCATCTAGAGCTAGTCTAAAGGTTTGCAAAGCCACTTGGGCTTGGCTAAAAAATGAAAAAAACGACTCGCTCCCGGTATAGACGCTATTGGGAGTATCGGAAGTAGTGAAAGGCTCGGGCATGATGGCGACCGTTTTGAGGTACAGTCAACTTTGCGAAGGGATCGGCCCAGTCAGTATAATCATTCCGCAGCCTAAGTGCTCGAATGAAAGAGGAGCTCGGAAACAGCCTGAAATTGCGTTTCAGATGAGTTTGTCGAATCAAACTGACAACACTCGACTCAGAGAATGCGATCGTGGTAGTCGCTTTGGTTGGAGTCAATGTGATCTGGTGTTGGACTTCGAATCGCATCGGTATCATGGATGATGTCGATAGCTATGCAAACGAGCAGTGGACAGCTCCTCTTGTCGTCGGCGGGAGTCTGATCTTACTGGAAAACGTGATCGTCCTATTGACTGAGTGTTACTTCGTGGCTGGCACGCCGTAGCTTGCTGGCGACGCAAATGTATTCTGCACACTGGAGCCAAGTTGACCGACCTGCTGCATGACTTGTCCACCCTGCTGGTAGTAAGTGTTGGCTTGCTGCAGGTAGTTACTACCCTGCTGAGCCAATTGGGCACCACCCATCGAGTTGAGCATGTCTCGGGCGGGCTTGAGACTTGGGTCGATCGTTAGCGCATTATTCAAGTGCTGTCGAGCGACTGGTACGTTTTGGCGTGTCATGTGTAAGTAGGCCATTTGATATTGAGCCATCGCAGGAGATTCGACTTGTCGTATTTCTTGCTCGGCTAGTTCCGATTGCCCCTCATCGATCAATACACCTGCGAGACTTGACCGGAATGTTTTGTTCTTGTTATCAATTCCGATCGCTTTCAAATACTCCGCTTTGGCAAGCGATAGCTGAGCAGTTCTCGAGTAAACATTTCCCAGTTCAGCATAGAGATCTGCTTGGCCAGGAGCGACTTCGCTGGCTTTCTTGTAGAATTCGATCGCCTTTGCGGTATCGTTTTGTCTGTCTTGGAGCCTAGCCATGGCGGTCAGAGCAGGCAGATTCTTTGGCTCCGCCTCTAGAGCTTTGCTATAAAGATCCGTCGCCTTGGCGAATTGTCCCTGAGCTTCGTACATCTGCCCCTGAATTAAGAACATCTCCGGGCCTAACGAAACTGGCTTGTTGGCAAGCGTTGTCGCATCGACGGTTGTACCAGACTCGGAAAGGCTAACCGGAGTGGTACTAAAAGCACTTGTTACAGCGGTCTTGGTCTTTCCGAAGGCAGACGATACCACGGTACCCATCGTCGTGAACTGACCTTTGACCCCCTTGGCAGCGCTGCTGATCTTCGAGCCCACCGACACGGATGAAGGGACTCCTCCGATTCTAGTTGGATCGTCAACTGGCTTAGTCGGCCAAATCGATGATCGAGCTCCCGGGGTTTGCACGCATCCAACCGCTGTCCAAACAAGGCAAACGACTAACCCTAGAAAAAAGTTTGGATTACGCACGTACACGACTCCCGATATTGAGACTTTTCGTTGCGATGATGATCCGCAAACCAATTTACATACGGGGCAATTTCAGCGTTTTCTAAACGCATAATTCCCATAACCGTTGTTATCGAACGCGATGCCGGGACGGCTTAACCCCATCAATCGCTAAAACCAGAAAAAAACACCGAAACAGTGTTTTGATAGCACTCGATAGCGTTTAAACCAAGAACCCCTGCTAGGCGGTTGGCTATCATCACAATAGTTCATTTTTCGATGGCTTTTAACGTCACTATACTTTTCACTGTTACTCATTTCCAACGTTACCCATTTCCGACGAGCTTCATTTTGACAGAACCTCATTCGCCTCAGTATCGCGTCCTACTTCAAAAAGAGCAGCTTGTTTTTTCGTCTGCTCACTTCATCACCTTTGCCGGAGACATATGCGAGTGTTTGCATGGCCATAACTATGGAGTGCTTGCGGAAGTCGAAGGTCCGCTCGACGATAATCGTTACGTAGTGGACTTCATCGCCTTTCGAGACGCTTTAGCTGGAGTCGTCAAGCAACTCGATCACCATATGTTGATCGCCACGAAGCATCCGCTGATCACCGTCGAACAAGTTCGCCAAGAGGATCGCGACGAAGTGATTGTTCGCTTCCGTGCTAAACGTTGGGTGTTTCCAGCCGAGGACTGCAAGTTGCTTCCGATCGGGAACACGACAGCCGAAGAGATCGCAAGCTGGATCGCAGACGAAGTCAAGCAAGTCATGAAGCCAAAGATTGGCTCGACGCTCTCTTGGATCGAGGTGGGCGTCGACGAGAACAATGGCCAATGGGGATACTGTAGAATGCCATGGTAGTTCAATCCTTTCGCTAACCGCCTTTCAGGTGCAGACTCCTTGGTCCATCGATCGCCAGCCTTCGATATTATTAGGCAATCTATCGCGATACCGGCCTAAAGCATCTACGGGCTGGACATCGCGACCATCCTGATTAGACGGTTGCTCCTAAATCGCCTCGCAAATAGCCCAATTCTCGCCCACTTTGATATCGACCTTCAGCGGTACATCCAGCGTCAACGCGTTGGACATTTCTACACGGACAATATTGGACAGAGTTCCAATATCCTCTGGGGCAACTTCAAAGACTAGTTCGTCATGAATTTGTAAAAGTATCTTCGCTTGAATTGGATTCGCCTTGAGTCGACGGTGGACTCGGATCATCGCGATCTTAATTAGATCCGCCGCCGAGCCCTGAATAACCGTGTTGACCGCCATACGTTCCGGTTCTAGGAGCGTTTTCTGTTGCTGAGGATTGAGCGTCGCAAAATTGCGTATTCCCTTAAGGAAACGTTTGCGCCCTGAAATGGTCGTTACGTAGCCCTCGCGTCGACAGTCTTCGAATGTCTTTTGCATGAATTGTCGAACGCTTTGGTATCGATCAAAGTACGCATCGATAAAAGCAGCCGCATCCGCCTTCGAAATGTGGAGTGCTTTCGCCAAACCAAACGGACTTTGTCCGTAGAGTATCCCAAAGTTGATCGCCTTCGCACCACGCCTCATCTCTTTCGTGACGTTTGCAACGTCGATTCCGTGCACCTCCGCTGCAACACGAGCGTGAATATCTTCGTCATTTAGGAATGCACTTCGGAGTGACTGATCGCCGCAATAGTGAGCGAGAACTCGCAATTCGATCTGAGAGTAGTCTGCCGTCATCAGCATCCAACCATCGGGGCCAGGCAAAAATGCGGCTCGAATCTCACGCCCCTCTTCTGTACGAATCGGAATGTTTTGCAGGTTTGGATCCGTGCTACTCAGCCTGCCCGTTGCCGCTACGTCTTGCCGGAACGAAGTATGGATGCGACCGGTTTTATTGCAAACTAGGCGAGGTAACGCATCAATGTAGGTACTTTTGAGTTTTGTGGCTTGTCGGTACTCGACGATCTTTGCTGGAAGCGGATGTTCGCTCGCAAGCTCTTGGAGTACATCGACGTCCGTACTGGCACCCGTCTTTGTCTTCTTGACGACACGTAACTTGAGTTTGTCGAAAAGGATTGTTGCCAACTGCTTGGGGCTGTCCGGATTGAAGGGCTCGCCCGCAATCGTTTCGATTTCAAGTTTCAATCGTTCGATCTTGATAGCTGCTTTCCCGCTCAACTGTCCAAGCAAATCGGAATCAATTCGGATGCCGTTGTATTCCATCTCCGCAAGAACCTCAACCAATGGCAATTCGATGTCGCGATAGACATCGTCCAGTGATTGCTCATGAATCCGCGGCTCCAAGATCGATCGCAATCGCACCGGCACATCGACATCTTCCGCTGCGTAGGTCGTGACCGCATCCACAGCGACTTCATCCATTCGCCGCTGATCTTTTCCGGTACCTATTAAAGAAGCAATGCGAATCGTCTCGTGCGATAAATGCCGTTTGGCAAGGTCATCTAAGTTGTGGTTGCGACTACCAGCATCTAATAGATAGTCAGCAACCATGGTGTCGGTCGCAATGTTTACAACCTCCAAGCCTTCACCACGGAGTACAACTAGGTCGTATTTGATGTTTTGGCCAATCTTCGCAATCGTTGGATCTGACAGTAACGGTCGCAAACAGTCTTTTACTTTCGCAGAGTCTAAACAATGCGTTGGATTGGGAGCAAGGATCGGCAGATAGACCGCCAAACCAGGAGCCCAACACAAAGAATAGCCAACCAATTCCGCATGTCGCGGCGATAGCGAGGTGGTCTCCGTATCGATCGCGAGATAACGTTCCTCTTGCGCGACGTTTACAAAGTGCTTCTGTATTTCGTCAGTGAAATCGGCAAGTGTTTGGGTGATGACTCCGGGAACGACGACCGATTCGTCATTGACGATGCATCGGTACTGCGATCGGTCTATCAAGTCCCGTAGCGTGGTCGGCTCTGCTGTGGAGGTTGTATGTTTCAGGAATCGTTCGGCGAGTCGACGAAAGCCCAGCGACTGAAAGAGCTCTTCAACCTCTTCTGAACAAGCCGATTGTTGGCTCCACTGCAACCAGTTCCATTCGATAGGCGTATCGACACGCAGTCGCACCAGATCCCGACTTAAAAACGCTTGATCGCGGTGCTGCCGAAGCGTCTCTTGGCGTTTAGCTCCGGTGACCCGGTCTAAGTTATCATAGATTCGATCGAGCGATTCAAATTCTTGGAGCAATTGCTGAGCGGCTTTAGGGCCGATTTGCGGTACCCCAGGGACGTTGTCGACCGAATCGCCCACCATCGCTTGAAAATCGACTACCTGCTCGGGCTTGATCCCCCAAGTCTCGGCGAGTTCTGGAATGCCATAAATTTGGTTCTTTCGGATGTTGAGCATTTGAACATGCTCTGAAAGTAGTTGTCGGCAGTCCTTATCGCTCGTCACCAACAAACACTTCGCCCGATTGTCATGAGCGACCTTGGCGATAGTTGCAAGGATATCGTCCGCTTCAAAACCAGGCATCGAAATCTTCGAGACACCCAGCGTTTCTAAAGCAGAATGAATCAATGGAAGTTGAGCGCGAAGAGCTTCGGGCATCGGATCGCGATGCGCTTTGTACTGGTTGTAGAGTGTGTTGCGAAAGGTAACTTCCGATTCATCAAACGCGCAAATCAAAAAATCGGGCTGCCACTGGTCAATTAACTGAATGATGTCCCTTAAAAAACCGTGAACGGCTCCTACTTCCATGCCTGACGGACCCGTCATCGAAGGTAGAGCATGAAAAACTTGATAAATCAGGCTGTGCGAATCGACGACGATTACGAGATCGCCCGAGCCCACAGAACCTTTGAGCGGTTTGTTCGACGGGACGACAGCGGTGGGAAAGTCCTCGAGATTTCGATCATTCGCGTGCTCTGGCCTGTCTGTGGAAGCGAATTCCAGTCGACCCGCAGAAGACGAGCCCGGTTCAGCATTCGTCGTTAAATCCGGAAAAAAACCACTCGCCAGAGGGGTTTGTGTTGGCTTATCGGAATCGTCTTCGAAGAGCCTGGGTTGATTCGCAAACTTAGATTTTTTTCGCATACAGTCAGTTTAGCGAGTTCTCCACAAAGCGTCTTACCGTGGAAGGTGTTAGTCCGACCGTCCGGGCATCAAAACTATCAAGAAGTTATCGCAGTTTTAATTGACGAAGGGACTCACCGTATCTAGGATGCATTGACGGGACTCTTCGCTGACATTCTGGACCGCTCGACGATGATCGTCTTACCCTTAAGGTACTTTGAAGGATATATTTAATGGCTGCTCGTGACCGCAATCTCTCTGCGTGGATGGCCTATGTAATTGTTGTGAGCTTCGTATCCGTTGGGCTGATCGGTGCCCTGGGATATACGATGTACAGCAGCAGCAGCCTGCAAACAACAGCGAAAGAGGCGGTTGGACGCGCAACCGAGTCAGACAAGAAGTACCGAGAAATTGTCCAAAATCTCGACTACGCGAGAGGCATGCTAGGCCAACGTCAGTTTAGTGAGGCCGAGTGGGAGACGATGAAGGGCTCTATTACAGGATCTGCTGACTTTGACGCTCTGCAATCCCAATACTCCAAGGACATGACACTCTTTGGTCCCTCCGAGCCATTCCAAAATAAAAACTACCCAAAGCTGGCAGAGTATTTGATGCGAGAGTTGCGAGCACGTAACGCCCAAGTGGACTCAGCAGCCAAGACGGCTCAAGATCTCAATTTGAAGACGGAAAGTACGGTTCGAAGTGAAACCGATGCCCGCAAGGCGGCTGAGGCGAAAGCGACCGAGCTCGATAAACAACTGGCTGAAGCTCGCGCTGACTTCAAGACCAAGATCGATGACCTTATCAAGACCAACACACAAACGAATGAAACTCTCCAAAAGAAAATGGCGGAGCATTCAAAAGAAAAGTCTAAATTGGAGACTTCTATCAAGGTGAAATCTGAGGAAATAAATATGATAACTTCTAGGAACCTATCGCTTGTTCAGCGAATTGAGGTCCTTGAGAATGTCGATTTCCAAGCAGTACAGGGCAAGGTGATTGACGTCGAGGCTGGCGGATCGGTTGTCTACGTCAATGTTGGATCAGCAGATGATTTAAGACCCGGCGTCCGATTTAGCGTTCTCAATCCAGATGTGGCAAGACTTACCGATGCAAAACCTAAAGCTCACATCGAAATCGTACAAATCATTGGCAGCCATCAGGCTCGTGCGAATGTGATAGCTAGCGACCTTCGTGTTCCAGTGTTGAAAGGTGACGTAATCTACTCTCCAGCATGGGAGAAGGGCCGCAAAGTTCAGTTCGCCCTGATGGGAAAACTCGATATCGACGGTGACGGGAGTGATGATCGCAACATTGTTAGGAGCTTGATTGAGCAAAGCGGTGGTGTCATTGCGGAAGACTTGACCCCTGAAGGAAAATCCTCTGGCAAGATGACTGCTGATACGCGATGGCTTGTGGTTGGCGAACGATTCGATATAAACGGCGCTCAGGAGCTGGACCCAAAATTCAACGAGTTCCGGTCCAAGTATGCGGATATGCAAAAACGTGCGAGAGGTCTTGCGGTAAGCCAAATCAACTTAGACAAGCTTCTTAGCTGGATTCGAAGCGCGGGCGAAGATCGCTCCGTACCACTGGGCAACGCCGCTCGCGGGTCAGACTTTATCGGTGCAAAGCCTGGTAAGATAAGCACTGGAAGGGTCTCTGAGATTTACAGCCAATCGCAGAGCAATAGTCCGTTTGGTCGGCCTCTGACTTCTAGCGATGGCTTTGCTCGATAGCTTTTATGCAATCGATCTCCGTCTCTGGAATGGTCTGTTTTGCCTAGGATACTTCATGTAGGCCTTTCGGGGCCAACGGAAGTGGTCCCTGGGAGAAGGGAAACCAAACTTGGACTATGGATTCCGAAGTTGGCCAGTATCTTATGACTATTGCCAAGCAAGTTTTTAATGCGACCAACGCGATTTTGTCCACAGTTTTGGACTGCACGATAGTGGCTGTAAGATGAAAATACCTTCCCTTAATCTGTCGACGGTTCCGCTTAAGAAAGCGGATGATCTATTCGAAAAAAGCTCGATGAGCTTTGGCGAGCATTTGGAAGAACTGCGGAAGTGTTTGGCTTGGGCCTTTGGGTCACTAGCTATCGGGATGTTGATTGCATTCCCCATAGCAAACTGGGTGATCAAATACATCCAAACTCCTCTGGAAGTGGCACTTGAAAAATACAACCACGAACAAACATCGCGCAGTATCGAAGCCAAGCTCGGCCACCCGGCAGACGCTGACTATTTGGCGTGGATTAAAGAGCACAAGAAAATCCAACAGGAAATCGAGGTTGACCGCGAGGAACTTTTGGCTGCGATTAAAAATTCCGAGCCAACATTAAGCGACTCAAATGCGGTTGCTACGGAACCGCTCTCAGACCCGTCCGTAAAGAACCTTAGGCGACTGAGCATTCTTATTCCGTTCTCTACCTCGACAGAGGCTTTAGGGTTGCAAGAACCATTTATGATTTGGTTGAAGGCCGTGTTTGGAGTCGGGATTATCTTTGCTAGCCCTGGCATCTTTCTGTCGATTTGGAAGTTTGTCTCGGCGGGACTTTATCCTCACGAACGAAAGTATGTCTATTGGTTTCTACCTCTCAGTTTAGGACTTTTTCTTTCGGGAGCCGCACTAGCGTTTTTCTTTGTATTCCAATTCGTAATTGACTTTTTACTTAAGTTCAATGATTCGATGAATATTAATGCCGCCCCGAGACTAACTGACTACATGTCGTTTGTCTTGCTTCTAACGTTGGGGTTTGGAATCTCATTTCAACTCCCTTTGGTCATGCTGATCCTAGAAAGACTTGGCATTACATCGACCAATCTCTATATAACTCAATGGCGGATGGCCATTCTGATCATTGCATTCGTTTCAATGATTCTTACTCCTGCAGAAGTCATGAGTATGATTGGGATGTGCGTTCCACTGATAGGGCTCTATTTTTTCGGGATCGCCCTTTGCCATTATTTGCCCCGAACAGGATCGCCACACCGAGGTTACGATCCTGCTTGAGTAATCGCATCTTGCAACGTGATGTGGCCTTCATAAAGCGTTCGACCAATAATGCACGAGTCTGTTTTCATGGCGACAAGTTCAACGATATCTTTCAATGTCGTTACACCGCCAGACGCCACAACGGGGAAGGGACTTGCTTCTTGCATGGCTCGCAACGCTTCGAAATTAGGCCCAGCCATCATGCCATCTCTAGCAATGTCGGTGTAAACAACGGCAACGCACTCACTCGTTTGGTCAGCGATACGCTTTACGAGATCCGTCGCTAATGTCTTGCTGGTTTCTAACCAACCCTCGGTCGCCACCAACCCGTTACGAGCATCTAAACCTAGAACAAGGTGCCCCGGGTACCGACGACACATCGCTGCGAACCAAGCAGGATCTTTGAGTGCTGCAGTACCGACAACAAGTCGCGATAGCCCCAGTTCTAGTAAACGCTCGATTGTTGCTTCACTCCGAACGCCACCGCCCAACTGAACGGGACGACCTTCCGCGGATGCGATAATATCTCGAATCGCATCGGAGTTGACAATGGAACCCGACTTGGCTCCGTCCAGATCCACACAATGAAGACAAGCTGCTCCTTGACTAAACCACTGGGAAGCCATCGCCCCTGGGTTGTCGCTAAAGACCGTATCGCGTTGATAATCGCCTTGTTGCAATCGAACACAGTTGCCATTCAAGAGGTCGATCGCAGGCCAAATTTGCATGATGTAATAACGTCGTTCGTGGTAGCGGCAAGGTTCGAGTAGGTGGTCTGTTAAATCACACAGAACTTAGGTAAGTGAGTGACGTGATATAACTTCCCGTTAATACGCAGCGCAAGCTAGTGAGTCGGCTTAATTGTCAAGATTCACGAGCTTTCGCTGCGTATTGATAACTGAACAAAATAGGGGGCTTGTCGATGATCGTCAGCGATTCGCTTCTTTCCCATGGAAAACGAACTTGAGATCAAGGCGAGAGGGTAAGGCTTCTGCCGAATCACAATGGCTCGGCAGGAGCCTTACCCTCCCGATTACAAATCAATTTAACGCACTGGCGATCAGCGAGGAGTGTCCGAAATAGCCTCCTTATTTCAGGACAATTCCTAATTGACAAGAGCTCCATCCATCTTACCGTTTTCTACGTTTGTACCAACCCAACAAGCTCATTTCTGCGGGATCAGCCCAGTGACTGGATTTACCCCAGAGTGCGATGCCGCTCTGGGGACAAACGGGCTTCTCGGGATCACTCTGGACGATCGCTGTCTTCATTGAGAGATCAGTCCACGTCGAATCGCACTCGTCGCAAACGACACAACCAAACGTACTTCCGTTGTCATCTATGCATGCACGAACACGGGCGAGTCCCTGCCCGCAGATTGGACAATGTTCGACAAAGTGAATTTCGCTGTTCAAGGTTGCAATCCTAGGTCGTTTTAATTCATACTTTCGGGCGAGGAGCCGTCAGCCTACTGCATCATTTATTTCTGTCGCTAAGTTTTAAGAATCGGTGTGCGAATAGGCTTAATAAGGGAACGCGGTAATGACTCGCTCGCCGTTAAGAACAATTCGCAAACGCTTCGTCGAAGGGGTTCCCTTTCTACGGCCATCGGACCCGCCGACAAAACCAATCTTTTTATCAAAGGTAACTTCCAAGACGGATAGCCCATCCTCATCCCGTGTTTTGGTCCCTTTCGCCTTCTCCCTTACCATCCGATAGCCTTTATCGATGGTCACTAAAAAGGTCGCCATATTTCCCTCAAAGACACCGTGAGATCCAGGACGATCAGGAATGTCCTTCGTGTGTCGCTCGACATGCTTCAAGCGGTGACCCTCTTCACTCCCGGGCGCGTAGATTAATCCCTCGGGCGATTCGTATCGATCACGACCAATCGACTTTAAGTACCCGTAGGTTGGCCCCTGTTCGGTGCCTTGGTTGTTCTGCTCTGCCGATTGAACGCGACTGGATGGCGAGGGAGCAGCACTAGGTGTTTTGGGGACGTTGACTTTCGGTGTTACGGATACTGAATCCGTTACACGTGCTTTGGTAGATTGATTCTCTTCCGAATTTACCTTCGGCTTGGTCGGTTCCTTTTTTTCAGAAACCGAGTAGTCATTGTTCACGACCTGAACTAGGCTTGGCAGCGTCCACCCAAAGGATCGATTGGCCAATGGCTGTAAAAGCCAATAACCAATTAATACAGCGATAATCCCTAATGCCCACTTGGGCGGAATTGTTCGAAGGACTCGAATCAGTTCAGTGTTCTTTGCCATTCACGCATACCTTGCTGACCCACAAAAACCCAAAATGATCTTGGCGGAGACTCAACTCAATTGCTCGGAAGTTTCTTGTACTGAGCTCGATATACCGGAAGACCATTCAGTCGAGTTCGACGTTCAAAATGCGTTCGATAGTCCATATCATGCTCCGATTTGGGTTCACCGACGAATTCTGGGCCGCGTAGCTTAGTCACTTTTGCAATCAGCTCAAGCGTCGATTCGTAGTAATCAAGTACATCGGTCCAAAAATGCAATATGCCATTTGCAACCAAAGTTCGCTCAATGGCAGTCAGCATTCTTTCGTTCAATACACGTCGCTTCTTATGGCGAGCCTTCCACCAAGGATCTGGAAAGTAGACGTGGACTGCATCCAATCGTCCGTCAGGAACATCGCGGCACATGACTTCTATCGCATCGCAACAGATAAAACGACCGTTCGTAATTCCTGCCCCCTCAAGGCGACTTTGAGCTAGTGCCGCAAACTTTGCTGCTAACTCAAGTCCAATAAAAATAGTGTCAGGATTCGCAGCAGCGGCACCAATCATAAAAAGCCCCTTACCAGAACCGACTTCCAGTTCGATTCTGGACTGCGTGTCGATCATCGATACTAAAACAGGTTGCTGTTCAGGAGGTTGATAATAGCCTCTCGAAAACGTTTTCACTTGGGTACCAAAACCTTACTTCTTCACAACCCAAATATTCTGAAACACGACGGGATTGCCATGATCTTGTAGATAGAGTGGTCCTGGTGAACTAGCTTCAGGATACTTTCCTGGCGTATGGCTCGGAAGCTCGACTGAATCGTGAATGATTACACCGTTCTGCCGTACAGTGATGATAGCGTTTGAAGTCTTTCCTCCCTGGGCGTCATGCTTAGCGGCAGTAAAATCGATATCGTAAGTCTGCCATGTAAGTGGCGGATAGCACATGTTGTGAAGTGGTTTGGCTACTTGATAGATGCCGCCACATTCATTGTCCTTAACTTCTAATCCGAATGAGTCCAGAATCTGTATTTCATACCGACCCTGCACGTACACTCCGCTGTTACCTCTACCTTGGCCTCGATCCTTGGGCATGAAAGGAATGTTGAACTCAATATGAAGTTGATGGTCACCAAAGCTCTCAATCGATTCACAACCCTTACTCAAGTAGCGACCATCTACTAAAGAAGCATCTCGGAACTTGTCTACGCCCGTCCCATCGAACAAGACAATACTACCCTCAGGTCCGACCGCACCTAGAGTGGTACTTTGTCGGTTCAGTTTTGCTAAATCACCTAGAGATTTTCCGTCCAGATCCATGACTGAAAGCCTGCTGTTACCAATGGAAACGCGAAACTCGTCCGAACTACCTTCCGCCGTTTTCCCATCTAATTTAGCATCTAATTTCTTAGTGTTACTATCAACGAGAAACCCATCTCCTGGTAAACCGCCTGGATAAAAAAAGACAGAGACTCTCGAATTTCCAAGCGACACAACTTGAGCCCCCCATGATCCTCCCCAAGTGTCGATATTGCCGCTGTATTCGCCCTGAATTGTATAAGCCTCACCCGCTGGTGAGGGAGAAGTGTAGGTGTCCGCTCGCGTTGTTTCGTAGCCTATCGTCGCCACGACCACCATCAAAACAATCGCTAAGAGATTTCTAATCTGCATGATTATTTCTTTCCCGAGGGCGTCTTTACCGACGTCGTCCGCCTTGTCCTGCCTTTACAGCCGACCCGATCGCCTTGAGAACGCCCTCGTCAATTGCCACACGTGCAAGAACTCCATGAGGGAGCATCCGAGTTACGACATTAACGAAATCCTTACCCGATGACTGCGAGGCACCTTCGATCATGGCTTCGACAACCGGATCCGATTTAATCGTTTGGATATATTGGAGGATCGGTATCAGTTGAACCTTCATATCAAAAGGATTGCCAGCTACTGGAGAGGATTTTTCTACGACTCCATCAATCGCAGCTTTCAACTTCGTTTCTGAATCTGGTCCAACGCAAACGTAGATTGCCTTATCAGCCGTACCAATTGCGAAGGCAACTGGAGAGCCTAGGACTCTTGTTAATTCAGAGGGGGCATCCGGTGGCAGGGTGACCGCACCCAGATGAAGCGTAACACCTTTGTGATTACCGTTATTGAACTTGATCAATGGAAGATTTTCGTCATATCCCCGTAGCTTGTCATAGTTGGTTTCTAAGAATGCGGCAATCTTGTTTCCATCCGCGACGTGTACAGCAGCCACGATTGAAACTTGTTCATCAATCGAAACGGAAACGGCTGTATCGCTAACACCTTCTTCAACCGTCTCGAGAACAATTGCTTTGAACTCGCTTGCCATGGCCGTTACGCCCGGCATTTTTGACTCGACTCCTTCAAGCATTCTTTCCAACTGGCCAAAGGCGACGTCGACATTGGCTTTCGCATCTTCGAGAGTTTCTGGGAGGGCAAGATTACTTCCGTGGAGAGACATGACTTCGCGACTGCTAGTTAGCCCTGAAAAAGCAGTCTTCGCTGTTGCGGAAAACGCAGCTTGCTTGTCCAGGTTGGAATCTTCGATGAATTCCGTAGCAAACTCTATCGACAACTGCTTTGCAGCAGAATCCGCCGTCAACCCAAAAACAACTGTTTCAATATCATCAACCATTTCCTCGATGCTATCCATTTGTCTCGCTTGCATCTCCATACTCGCTTCAAAACCGGCAATTCTGCCCTCTGCCGCAGCTCGTTCCTCGTCTGTCTTAGCAGCCTTAATCGCAGCCTCGGCATCTTGCTTTGCCTGGGTCATCCCGGCACTTGAAGCTCGCTCGAAGGCGTCCCGCATCTGCGCCATCAGCGAGTCTCTCAGTTCATCTGGAACACTTTGGAGATCCAAACGAACCCCAATGTCATATCGATTTGAAAGTTTTCCAAGTAAATCAGCCGGATCGTAATCAAATTCAGTGACAGCGTCCTCATCAGGCGAAACCAGGAGCCATTCTTCACTGAACTGCGCAAACACAGGTTGCGGGCCAACCTCAAGGCTATACAGGCCGTCACCCAAATCATCCGGTTGTCCAAACTGTGCAATCGCATTGAAAAACATATCAATATCAGACACAGGTAGCATTATAACTGGCGTTGGGTTACCCACTTCACTCAGGATAACTGCAACTCCAAGCGGCCTTGTTTTATCCATCCCTTGCGTGTAGTTGCTGACCATCATGTTGGCCAAACCACTTAATTCAGGCTGGTTCACCGCTCGCATAAGATAGCTGATGTGAGGTAGCAGTTGATCAAGCTTACTGGTCGACACGACCAATGTTGGCGAATCCGAGCCATCGGTATCGCTTTCACCGCTGGTTTTCGGCGCCAAAGCCGTTCCTTGGGCATTCACGACATTCCAAGCGGGGACCATTAAGCCAATCAGCAATGGACCACAAAAAAGCCAATTTCTAAGCGAACTCATGTCCCGCAATCCTTATAGCAAAATGTATCCGTAGACGTATTCTTTCTTCTATCCGCGACAACAGTATAACATGTTCACGATGATGGATATACCGTCCAAGCGACATCCCGAACAATAATTGTCGAGTCGTTCTACACCATGGATGCCGCCCTCATCAAGTTCGGATGTATCTCGCGGTCGCTTTGACCGAGCCCGATAACATTTTTTCCCCAACGCGTTGGTATTCCATCGAATCCAATACTATCGCGACGCGCTAGCTAGCGAAACCGATATGAATTAGAGATCAACTTAGCCGTGTCACTATCTGCCGACCGGTCTAATGCCTGACAGGGTTTCCAGCAGGCAGCGTTGGGAAGGAAAATGGGTCGATAGGGGCCAAAGAAAAGGCAAAAGCATTTAGTAATCGCTTGACGTGGGGGGGGGGCGTAATTAAGTTAAGGTTAATTCCGGGTCTGGATCGTTTCCAGACTAAGCCCTATATGTGGAATCTCGGTTTGGAGATGTTTAATGAAAATTCGAATTTTCGGTTTCCTAGTCGCCCTGTTTGCGTTCGTTTCTGTTGGTCACGCGTCTATTGTTATCAGCGCCTTGAACGATACGGCTCCTGGCCAATTCAACGAAAACCAATTTGACCTGATGAATAGTACCGAACTCAACACGTTCTCTTCGATCGTACTCACCAGCGGCATTGCCGACTTTGGCTCTAACGTCATTAGGCTGAACGACGGTCTCCTTTACGGACTGAACAACCAGGGCAGCGTGGGAGACACCGGCCAAACGCTAACGCCCCGCAATGGCGCCGTCGTCACCATGACACTGGATACCACGCTCAATACG
>Ga0105045_10001904_pt1 | contig 17293 bp, 13 predicted proteins | sample MAT02_FD_78089 | JGI IMG/M metagenome (GOLD analysis project Ga0105045, IMG submission 78089) | Freshwater microbial communities from Lake Fryxell liftoff mats and glacier meltwater in Antarctica - MAT-02 (megahit assembly) | ecosystem: Environmental > Aquatic > Freshwater > Ice > Liftoff... | reverse complement strand
GAGGGCGGCCCAGGCGATGGCGGGGGCGGTGTTCTTGCCGGACGGCTCGGCCAGGATGTTCTTTGGGGGGAGGTCGGGCAAGACCTCGCGGATGGCCGACTCGAGTCGCGTCGAGGTGACGACGAGCGCGTTGTCGGCCGGGGCGAAGGGCAGGATGCGTTCGAGCGTGACGCGCACCATGGGGCCGTCGCCAAAGAGGTCGAGGAGCTGTTTGGGTCGGCCTTCGCGAGAGAGCGGCCAGAAGCGACTGCCGACGCCGCCCGCGAGCAGGACCGGGAAGACGTGGGGGTCGGAGGTCGCGGTGAATTCGGTGGGTTTGGGGGTCGCGGCTACGGCGTTCATGCGGCGCACCATGCCCAACCGTGTGAGGCGCGGCAAGCGGCGATGGGGGTGGCGGCAGGGCAGGGCAGGGGGTCAGCTCGTGAAGTGCCAGATCAGGGCCCCGAGCCCGACGAGGGCGCAATAGCCGGCGAAGAGACCAAGCCGCCCCTTGTCGAGGATACGGAGCAGGAGCTTTAGCGCTGCGATGCCGACGACGGCCGCGATGACGGCGCCAAAGACGCCGGGCAGGAGCAGGTCGAGCTCGCCGTCGAAGTCCTTGAGGGTCAAGACGAGGGCGCCGAGGATGGCGGGGATCGACAGCAGGAACGAGAAGGCCGCGGCCGCGTCCTGCTTGATGCCGAGCGCCACGGCGGCGGTGATGGTCGAGCCCGAGCGGCTGATCCCACGCGTCACGGCGAGGCCCTGGGCGAGGCCGATGAGCAGCGCGTCTTTCCAGGTGAGGGTCTCGAGCCCGCGCGTGGCCTTGCCACTGCGCAAGAGGCGGTCGAGCACGAATAGCAGGCAGGCGTTGACGAGCAGGGCTGCGCCGACAAAGGCGAGCGAGCCTGCCCAGCCTTCGAGCAGCGGACCGACGAGGAGCGCGATGACGCCAGTCGGCAGTGTGGCGAGGCCTACGAGCGCGAAGAGGCGGAAGTCGGCGTCGGCGGCCCAGAACTCGGGCAGCGTGCGGCCGTTGCGCCGCGCTACAGCCCGCCAAGCGCCCGCGAGGACGGCGGCGACGCGCTCGCGATAGACCCACACGACGGCGACCAGCGTACCGACGTGCAGCATGACGTCAAAGAGGGTCTGAGGGTCCTCGAGGCCGAGCACTTCCTGAAAGATACGCAGGTGGCCCGATGACGAGATCGGCAGGAACTCAGCCACGCCCTGGACGACCGCCAGGAGGACGACGAGCCAGAGCCCCATGGCCTATCAGCCCTTGGTCTTCGCGCGTGAGGCGTCGGGCCGCTTGGCCTGCTTGGCCTTGTCGGTCTTGTCGGCCTTGTCGGCCTGACTTGGCTGGCCGGCGACAGCGGGCTTCTTCTGGGCCAGCACGCTCTGCTTATTGAAGGTCAGGTCGATGAGCAGCAGCACGACGCTGACGGCGATGGCGACGTCGGCGATGTTGTAGGTCGGCCAGTGCATGAAGCCGAGGTCCATGTCGATGAAGTCGATGACGTAATTGTAGCGCAGGCGGTCGATGAAGTTGCCGGCCGCACCCGCCAGGATCCCGGCAAAGCAGGTGAGGACAAACCAGCTCTGGGCGGGGAGCTTGGATACGATGGAGCCAATGACGATGAACGCGACGAGGGTCAGGAGAAAGAAGACCCAGTAGCGCAAATCGGCCGACAGACCTTTGAGGAAACCGAAGGCTGCGCCTGGGTTTTCGGCGTAGGTGAACTTGAACCAGTCGCCCATGACGTCGATCTGGCGCTCGAGGACGAGGTAGGTCTCGCCGACTTTCACCGGGCTCTGCGGGGTCATGGCGGCCTCGGCGGGCGCCATCGGGTAGATGCGCTTTTCCGCGAAGAGGGCGGGCACGTCGTCGGCGTCGAGCTTGCGGTAGACCTCGTGGAACCAGTCGCCGAAGGTGATGGCGGAGAGGGCCTCGATCTCCAGCGCTTTGACTGCGGCCGGGGCCTTTTCGGGGTGCGCGAGTGCCAGCCATTCCCGCGTGAGCGACCCGTCGGACAGGTCGAAGCGGCGAGGCGGGAGCGTCTGGTCCTCGCGCCAGAAGACCCACAACGAGCGGGCGCGACCGGCGGGTGAGTCCGCGGCGAAGGGCTTGTCGGTGGCCGCCCAGTTGGCTGCGGGCTGGAGCTTCTGCATGCGCAGGAGCACGCCTGGGAGCTCGGTCTCGGTGAAGCCGAAGCGGTCTGTCAGGATCTGGCCGAGCGGCTTTTGCGCTTCGGCCTCGGTGATGACGACCGGCAAGGGATGCCGCGTCGTGCCGAGTGACACGTCCGCCCAGTGCTTGGACCAAAGGTCGCCGACCAACCAGAAGGCGAACACCGCCCAGAACCGGACCCACTTCTTCGTCTGCGCCGTCATCGTGCCTCCGCGACCATCCGCCCACGCGCCCGCGCGAAGGCGAACCCTCCGGGGTCGCGGACCATAGCTGGACTCGCGGCAGCGGTCCACGCCAACCGCACCGCGCGGGCTGCGATTCCCAAGGGCTCGAATCCGCAAGGAAATCGTGCGGTCCGAGCAGAGGGGTCAGCGCGAAAGGCGGGCGGCCCAGAGCCGGAGGTAGCGCACGACGTCGCGCCGGTCGCGATAGTCGAGGTGGCGCTCGGCGGCGGGAAGCTGTGCGAGGTTGCGCCCGTCGGAGAGGCGCTCGAGGTGGGCGAGGTCGTCGCTCGCGAGGCCCGCGTCGAACATGAGCGCCAGGATGTTGTCGATGGCGAGCCCCGAGCTTGGGCAGTAGTCGCGGACGTGTTCGCTCCAGTCGCCCGGGCGTTCGAGGCCGGCCGCGTGGATGCTGCGCGGCGACAGCTCGGTCAGGGTCTGCGCGAGGTGCCCGCAGTTGCACTGGCCCTGGTGGGTCCAGCGGTAAGGGGTGGCCTCGGACTCGAGCCGGAGGGCGGTGACGCGGAGGGCATGGACAAGCGTTGGGTTCTGACTCATGGCGACAGCATACGCGAGCAGGTGGTCAGGCTCCAGCGCGACGGTCGGTCGATGTGCTGCTCTGGAATCCCTGATTACAAAAAGGAAAAGCCCCACAGCTTTCAGGGCTGCGGGGCTCTTCGCGCAAAGCTATCGGGGTCGGCTCACTTCAGGAGCGAGAGCGCCTCGATGTGTTTTGCGGACATCACGATCTCGAACGAAACGGTCGTGCCATCGCTCTTGCCCGAGATGACGAACGGCTCGTCGGTGAGCGTGTCGATCATGGCCTTCTTCTCGGCGAGGTCGGGCACATGGGTCGCAAGCACCTTCAGCATGCGGGCCGGGCGCAGCAGGAAGAAGAAGGCGCTCTCGCTGACCTCGTTCAACCACGCGTCCGTGGTGTCCGGCACGCCGCGGTCGATGACGTCGCCCGCGCGCTTGGCCGCGTCGGGGCCCATGACGACTGAGAACAGCTTCTCGTGGCCGGCGAGCCCGATGCCGATCTTGCTGCCGAGCAGGTCGGCCATGATCTTGCCCTCGTCCTGCATAGGGAGGCGCTTCCAGTCGACGTTGAACTCGAGCCCGACGGCCTTGGCGCCCTTGAGCGAGGTCGCGTCGGTGGCGACGAGGCCAATGCCCATGGCGCTGGCGTTACGGGTGAAGAAGGCCGCGAAGTCCTTGAAACTCATGGTTTCGGGGGCCTGGTCGGCGGGCGCTCCCGAGGCGAGGACCTGCTTGCGGACCTGGGTCCACATCTTCTGGAAGATGAAGTCGCCCGCGTCGAGGATCCCCGCCAGGAGAGCGGCGCCATCGGTTGAGTCGGCGAGGCCTTCGAAGATGAAGGGCAGGCTACCCTCCTGTCTGATCCACGATGCGCTCTGGCTGCCCTGGTATTCGAGCAGCTTCTGCAGCTTGCCCTTCAGCTCGGCCTTCTCGGCGTCGGTGAAGTTGGGCGCGATGGGGTTGCCTTCGGCGCTGAGCTGGTCGACGACGCTGTCGAAGCTGGTCAAGAAGCTCGTGCCCGGCAGGTCGTAGCCAAAGACCAACCAGGCGTCGGCCGGGGCGGCCTTGGCGAAGTTGGCCTTGCGGTCCTTGGTGGTCGCCGCGAACTTGCCGATGGGGCTGTCCGGGGTGCCGGCCATCGTGATGCCGATGCGCGGGAAGTCGCCCGAGACGTCGAGTGCGAGGCCCATGCGGTTCAAGCCTTCGACGAGCGCGAAGCCGAGGTCGGCCATCTCTTTGATCTGGGCGGACTGGCCCTGATTCTCGGGGTCGCCGGCCATCCCGACGATCATCGCCGCCATCTCCTTGCCCTGGGCGAGCTCGGCCGCGAAGGTCTTACGCAGGTTCTCGACGCTCGTGTCCATGACGAGCGGCGAGCTCGGCACCCAGCTCGTGAGATCCTTGATGAAGCCCTCGAACTCCTTGGCGAATGCGCCGTCCGAGGTCACGACGAGGTGCCCGTCGACGAGGTCGATGAAGAGGTCGCGGCCCTGGAAGGGGACCTTGGCCCAGTGACCGTCGGCCCCGGCTGTGGCGCCCGTGAAGAGGGTCGGCTCGAGCTTGGCGTCGGCCTTCACGGCGAGCACGATGAGGAAGCCACTCTCGTGCTTCTTAGGGTCGGGGACGGCGAAGCGCAGCGGCTTTTCGGTGTCGAGCCAGCTCAGGTCGAAGCCGGCCTGGTCCTTGGCGCTCTTGATGAAGCCTTCGAGCGCATTGGGCGGGAGTTCAGCGCCTTCGAGCTTGCCCATCTGGATGGCGAAGGTCTTGACGAGCTCAGCCAGGTTCGGGGTGCCGGCGAGGGCTACGATGCCATCGGGGATGGTCGCGACCGACGAGGTGACGAGCGCTGCGCGGTCGGGCGGGGCGCCGGCGGGCTGCGGGTCGGCGGCCAGGGTGGGCTCTGCCGGGGCGGCCGGGGCGCCAGCGTCCGGGGCGGCGACGGCTTCATTGGTCTTGTCTTCGGTCTTCGGGGTCGTGCCACTGCCCGGCTGGGCCTGTGGGTTCACTTGTACGTCAGCGAGCGGCGCGACGGGCTCAGGGTCCTTCTTGCCGCAGGCCGCGAGCGGCGTGCCCAGCATTGCGACGAGCGCGAGACGGCGTGACAGGTTCATAAAATGACGACGCATAGGTGCCTCCAGGTGGGTTGGCTGAGGATCGGTCAGAACGGAAGCCCGAAGCCGAACGTTCCGTAAAGGGGAAAATTGAGCTCGCCTACGATCAACTCGGACAGCGCGTAGCTCGTCGCGCCTGCGGTGAGGCCGATGTGCCATGACCGCGTCGGGGCGACCCGCACGCTCATCGAGAAGTCGAGGCCGAGCCAGACGGCCGGGCTCTCGGCGCGGAAGATGCTGCGACAGCGGTCGCTGCCCGGGCCAAAGAACTTGCAGTCGACGTCGGTGGTCATGGCGATCCCGGCCAGCGATAGTGCGACCTCGAGCCCCGAGCGCACCGAGAAGCGCCAGACGTCGTCGCCGACCGTGAGGCCGACGCCAAGCCCGATGTGGCTGGTCGTAAAGACGTCGAGGAGGTCGCCCTTGCCATCGGTCAGCGTCACGCGCTGCGAGGTCTTGGCCCACACCTCGAGGCCGGGCGTCGGCTCGTAGGTGACGCCGAGCTGGAAGGCGGGGCCGTGCAGGATGTCGCGGGTGCGGCGGTGCTGCATCCAGGCGAAGTGGGTGTAGCCGAACTCGACGAACCAGCGGCTGGCGCCGCGCGGGCGGACGAAGGTGCGGGGCGCTTCGAGGGCGCAGGTGTGCCAGGCGGAGACGAGGCGGTCCAAGTCGTCTCCGAGGTAGGCCTCGTCGCTGAGCGGGAAGCGTTCTCGGAGAGCGAAGCCGCCCACGCGCACGTCGAAGAACGCGATGGTGATGGCGGCGCTGGCGCCCTCGCCCGTGATGACGCCGACGGCGAATACGTCGAGGGACAGACGGCGGCCAAGTGAGAGCAGGCGCTCGGTCGGCCAGAGGAGGGCGATGGGGTCGGGGGCCTCTGAGATCTCGCGGCGCGCGGTGACCATCGCGGTCTCGATCGGCGCCCCATAATAGCCGCGTTCGAAGCGGCGCGCGGGATCGCGGATGAGCATCTGGGCGAAGGCGAGGTGGGCCTGGCCCTTCTGGTCGAGGTCGATCAGGGTGAGCGCGCGATGGAGGTCGACGTCGGCGAGCGTGCGCGGGTCGAGGAGGTCCGTGTAGGCCTCGAGGTGGAGCTGGCGAGCCCGGTCGAGCTGGGTCAGGGCTTCGGCGGCGTTCAAGGAGCGCCACCGCTCGAGCCCCATCGCGTAGCGCTCGTCGGCGAGCTCGGCGGTGCGCACGAAGTCGCCGCTGCGCTTGAGGCGTGCCTTGAGCTCAGCGAGGACCGAGACCTTCACCTGGTCGCGCCCTTCCAAGACCTGCTCGAGCCCTTTGTGCCAGCGGGCGGCTGTGGCTCGGAGGCGGGCGGTCTCGGGGCGCTCCGAGAAGAGGTCTTCGCCCGTGACGCTGACGTGGACGACGGGCAGGACACCGAGCTGCAGGACCTTCCAGGTGAGCTCGGGCGGGGCGGCGAGGGCCGGCGTGCTCGTGAATAAGGCCAGGGCGAGGGCGGCCGTCTTCATTGCGGTTCCGGTTGGCACTCGCGACGGTCGTCGGGGACGAAGCGGTCGATGAGGCGGGCCGAGAACTCGACGAAGCCGGTTCCGTCGGCCTCGGTCACGGTGCCGGTCAGGTAGGAGTTCTCGTCGCTGTCGCCGGTGAGGGTCAGGTTCCAGACCCAGAGCGAGCCGTCGCACTGCTCGGTGAGCGCGACGAAGTTGGCGGTGTCGAGATCGAGGCGCTGGTGTTCGATGAACGCGCAAGCGCAGGGCCGGGTGGGCAGGCCGGAGTCGTCGAGGAAGCGCACGAGCCCCGTGAGTTCGGTACCGAAGTGGCCGATGGAGAGCTCCGGGCGGCCGAGTGACCAGCTCTCGTCGCCGATCGGGCCCTCCGCCTGCCAGACACCCGTGAACATCCGGTTGGGGTTCTGACAGCTCACCAGGACGACAAGAGGCAGCGCGAGCGCTGACCAGACGGCCCAGACTGCACGCCTGCCAAGGGTCGCAAGCCCCGCTCGCCGCCAAGCGGCAAAGAGGATGGTGGGTCGAGGACTGGACACAGCCGTGCCGGTTACCACGGCGTTGCCTTGCTTGACAACGAGCCCGCCGCCGACGCAACGTGCGACCGCTTGGGTGGGGTCGATCTCATCTGAGCCACCGCGCAACGGGGCGACCATCGCACGTCTCGCGAGTGTCACGCCCCTGGTCGATCGAACGCGTCCGAAGCCCCTGAAATCATTGCTGCGAGGCGACTTGTCTGGAGACCACCGAGACCCAAGCCAATACGACACGTCGAGCGCCGCTGCTTGGCTGTCAGGGCGTGCGGCCATCGCAGTCCTCGGGCCCGCGCGGAGCGAGACGGCGCGCTCGCCTCGCCTGGTCGAGCTCGCCGGGGCACTCGGCAACCAGGCCGGCCGTCAGGGGTATGGGCTCGTCGTGCATGGCCAGGGGTTGGTGGCACACGCCGCAGCGCGTGCCGCTCGCCAGGTCGACGCCCCGGTCATCGCCGTTGCCGCGCAGGCTGCGTCGTCGGTCTCAGGGACCGCGATGGGGCGCCTCGACGTGCCCGGCGTGCTCACCGAAGAGCGGCCTACCTCGCTGCAGGCGCTCGAGCGCGTTCTGGAGCTGGCGTCGGCCGTGATTCTTCTTCACGGCGACCTCCATTCGGTGGCGCTCCTGACACAGCTCTGGAGTTGGGGACTCGAGCCCGATGCGCCGTTTCGCCAGACGATCCTGGTCGGGGACGGGTGGCCCGAGACAGTGCGGAACCTGGCCGACTCGGTCGGTCTCGACCAGCGCACCCGCGCGACCGTGACCTTTGCGCGCGAGGCCCCCGAGGCGGTCGAGGCGTTGCGGTACTACGTAGCGCCGCGCTGACGTACCTGACTGCATCAACCGAGCAGGTCGAGCAGGTCGAGCAGCTCGCGGAAGCGCTCCGGCAGGGCGCCCTTGACGACAGCGTCGTCGGCCCCGGCCTCGAGCATGAGGCGATTCATGCGTGAGTCCGAAGAGATCCCGACGATCTTGAGGCTACCGATCGGGTGGACTTCGCGCAGGCGCTGGACGGCCTGGAGGCCCGTCAGGGTCGCCCGCATCGAGAAGTCCATGAGCACGAGGTCGGGGTCGACGGCAGCGACGTCGTCGAGGCAGCGGTCGGCGTGTGGGCGATAGATGAGCTCGACCGGGAGGCCTTCGAGGAAGTCCGGATGGTGGACGAGGTCGTCATCGAAGACGAGGACGCGTGGGCGCGGTCGGTTGGGGGTGTCGTTCATCGCTTGGCCGCCTGATTGAGCCTCAGCGGCAGCGCGATGGGGTGCCCATCGAGTCCGTAGAGGCGGCGGTAGATCTCGGCGTCTGACAAGACCCGCATGACGTAGCGCCGGGCCTGCTCGAACGGGATGGTCTCGACGAAGGCGTCGAGCTCGAGAGTGCCGCGCGCTTCGAGCCACCGCTTCACCGGGCCGGGGCCTGCGTTGTACGCGGCCACCGCGAGGGCAGGATGCCCCTGGAAGCGATCGAGCAGGTCCGAGAGGTAACGCGCGGCCACGGCCAGGTTCACGTCGGGGTCCATCAGGTCGCGCGCGTCGAAGCCCTTGCCAAAGACCTTACGGCCGACAGCGGTGCCCGTCGTCTTGAGCAACTGGGCCGCGCCAATCGCGCCCGCGTGGCTCTTCGCGTCGGCTGAGAATCGGGTCTCCACCGAGACTACGCCCGCTAGCAGCGAGCTGGGCAGATTGTTCTGCTCGGCGGCGTTGCCGAGCGCCTCCTCGAAGCGCAGCGGGAACCAGTCGAAGTAGGCGACGTCCGGGTCGTCACCCGGCATCGTCGGCGGGATCGAGGCGTGCTTGAGGACACGGCTGGCGGTTCGAGAATCCCCCGCGAGATCAAGGAGCTCGGACAAGAGCTTGCGCCCGTTTCCGGGGAGCTGGCCGTTGTCGTGCAGCGCCCGGAAGTGGGCCAGGGCGAGAGCCTCCTCACCAAGCCGGTACAGCGCGAGCGAGGTCGCCATCGGGTCGTCGCGCGGCACCTCCCAGCCCTGGGCGTCAAATGCATCCGAGGGCGCCGCCTTGCCAGTCCGCGTCGTGGTCCGTTGTCGATCGAGGCCAAGCCGCCCACGGGCGAGCAGCGCGTACCAGCCCGCCGGGAAGCGCTGGACCAGCGCGCGCCAGGACGACCCGGCGGTGGCGCGATCACCCGCCAGCTCGGCCGCGCGGCCCCGCCAATAGCGGGCGCGTTCGAACCACGAGAAGGTATGCCGATCGGGCTCGCCGCCGTGGCGCCGCTCGAGCTCTGCGAGATAGGTCTCCGCCAGGGCGCCCCGTCCTTCGAGGATGGCCCCGAAGCCGAGCCGCCAGAGAGCGGCCCGATGCAGTCCGCCCGGCATCGCGCGCTCGAGGATGGCCAGGTCGAGGGGCGTCGCCTCGGCCGGGCGTGCCATGGCGCGCAGGAGCGTTGCGGCGTTGTCCCGGGCGAAGGCCGTCAGCGGGTGGTCCGGGAAGTATTTGTGCGCAAAGAGGAAAGCGTCCAGGGCTTCGGCATCGAGGTCCAGCTTCCGCAAGAGCATCCCACGGGCGAGCGCGAGCTGCGGCCCCGCCTCTGCCTCGGGTTTCGCGCTCCGCCCCGACGGCCTGCGACCCGCCGCGCCCGAACGTCCCGCCTTAGGCGCCTTCGTTCTCCGCGCCTCGGGCTCTGGGCGGTCTGCCGATGGGGCCACCAGCGGCGGGAGCGCGGCCAGCGCCTGCTCGGCATCGTCATCCTGCCAGCGCCGGGCGAGCGCCAAAGCGATGGTGGCGACGAAGCCCGATCTTCGCGGCGCCTTCAAGAGCTTCTGGCACTCGGTCCGCGACGCGTGAAGCGCGCGTCGGAAGAGCTCGTCGTCCGCTTCAGGAGCGCGCCCCATGGCAGTCAGCGCCCGAACGATGCCAGCCTCAGGCGGGTCGCCTTGCCAAAAGGCCTGCTCGAGGAGCTCTATCCCGCGTTCCTCTTGACCCGCCTGCTGATGCAGCGTCGCCAGGATCAGCACGAGCTCGACCCGCGTGGAGCGGCTCATCCCCTGCAACAACGCGCCTTCGAGGAGCTCGATCGCGCGCCCCTGCAGGTTCAGCTTCTGCATGTCGCGGACAGCGTCTCTCACCCCTCTAAGGAAGTCCGGGCTCCATGGGGACCTGGTCAAGAGCCAGTGGGCTGCACCGGCCGGTCGCTTCGCTTTCCGATCGAGCTCGGCCAGGACCGAGCGGGCGTCATCGGAGAATGCACCTGGCGTGGTCGCGAGCGCCTCCCAGGCCGCCCTGGCGTCCGACCGACCGAGCACCGTCAAGAGGCGCGCGCGCAGCCACTCCGCCGTGGGTTGGGCCAGCGGATCGCTTGCGGTCGTGCGGCCCGGTCGTGTCTTCAGCCAATCATCGAGCACCGACAAGCCAGCCTCGAGCGAGCGCTTCGATGGATGCCTCTCGGCGAGCAGGGCGCGCAGCTCGGCCAGGAGCGGGTGCGACTCGACGAAGGGCAGGGGCCCCGACAGCGCGGGCTCCTCGGCGGGTTCGTCGTCGGTGGCGGGCTGAGCGAGAGCTGGCGACCCTGCCAACATCAGGATGGCGATCAGCGCGACCCCGGAGACCAAGCGCCCGATCGTGTCGCCCGCAGCGCGGCGACGGCGGGCAGACGTCGTCCAATCAGCCCCTGAGCGGGACTCGGCGATGGCGAAACGGGGCGCGGGTCTGTCCACGACGAGCACGGTAGCTCCGTTGCAGCGCCGCGACCAGAAAAGCGCGAAGCGAGATTCGTAATATGACACAATCATGACAATCGCCGCCGCTCCAGCGGTCACGCTTTCGTAAAAGCCAAATAATTTCAAGTTATGACCCCATACTTCCCATGACCATTCCATGACCGTCTAAGCATTTCGTCGGCCTATCGCGACATGCTAGGGTCCCCGCTCTTCGCGGCCGCGCTCAATCCGGGGCGCCGACCTCCGAAGCGCGAGACCGACCGAGCCCATGCTGACCCGCTCCCGAATCCGCAAACGCGTCGCATTGTTGTCGCTCTTCGGCGCGCTCGTGCTCGCTTTCCTATGGCGCTTCCCGGCGACTTCGCCCGGGGCCTACGCCAAGACCGATCGGTCGGGGCTCTACGATCTGGCCAAGGCCCGGATGCTCGCGCGTGTCGTCGGCCACGTCCGCGCCCACTATGTCGCGCCCGAGCGTATCTCGCCGCGCCGCATGGCCATCGCCGCTCTCGAGCGGGTCCAGGCCGAGGTTCCCGAGGTTCGGCTGGCGGTCGACCCACCCGGCGCCGGCACCGCCGACTCCGACCCCGGCGTCCTGCCGCGCGTCGCCCTCGTGACCGTGGGCGAGCTCACGCGCGAGTTCAACCTGGAGAAGGTCAACGACCTCTACGAGCTCAACTGGAAGCTCATGGAAATATTCGAATTCCTCGAGCGCCACCTGCCTCCCCAGGTCGACCTCGAGTCGCTCGAATACGCCGCCGTCAACGGCCTGCTCTCGACCCTCGACCCTCACAGCGTCCTGCTTCCGCCACGCGTCTACCGCGAGCTCCAGCTCTCCCAGAAGGGGCGCTTTGGCGGCCTCGGGATCGCCGTCGGCGACGTCGATGGCAACCTCGTCATCCAGCAGGTCATGCGTGACACGCCCGCCTCCGAAGCCGGGCTCGAGAGCGACGACCGCATCGTGCAGATCGGCGGCGAGTCGACCATCGGCATGGCCCTCGAAGAAGCCGTCAACCTGCTTCGCGGGGAACCCGGGTCTGAGGTCACGCTCTGGGTCATGCGCAGCAGCGCGCCGGCGAAAGACGCCCGCCCGTTCAAGCTCACGCGCCGCGAAATCCAGCTCCCTTCTGTCGAAGAAGAAAGCCTGGGCGATGGCATCGGCTGGGTCCATATCCGCTCTTTCCAGGAGACCACCGACCAGGACCTCTTCGCCTCACTCGAGCGCCTCGATCGCGGCACCGGCGGACTCAAGGGGCTCGTCCTCGACCTGCGTGACAATCCGGGCGGCCTCCTCGACAAGGCTATCAAGGTCTCAGACGCCTTCCTCCAAGCAGGCACCATCGTCACGACCGTTCGCGACGCGGGACGCGAGCGCGACGAGAGCCACGCGACGCTCGCCGACACCCGCCCGCGCCTGCCGCTCGTCGTGCTCGTCAACCGCCAGTCCGCGTCTGCCTCCGAGATCGTCGCGGGCGCCCTGAAGCGTAATGACCGCGCTCTCGTCATCGGACAGCGCACCTTTGGTAAGGGCTCGGTTCAGGTCATCTACCGCATCGACGAGGCCGCGCTCAAGCTGACCGTCGCCCACTACCTGACGCCCGGCGACGTCTCCATCCAAGGCGTCGGCATCGTGCCCGACATCGACCTCGTCCCGCTGCGAGTCCCCGAGATGCGCAACAAACCTGAGTCCTTCGACGGTCGCATCGACCTGCGCCCCGTCCCCGAAACGATGGGCGGGGAGAGCTCGCTCAGCTCCCACCTCTCGTCGGAACGCACGCGCGAGGACAAGCCCAGCATCACCTTGCGCCTGCTCGAGGACTCGCGCACCCCCACCAATCGCCAACGGCGCGGCCAGCACCGCGCCATGGACGGGACCGTCAAGCTCGCGCGCGACATGTTGCTCGCAGCCCCGTCGGTCGATCGTAAGCAGGCCCTGGTTCAGCTCGCGTCCTTCTTCCCCCGCCGCCAACAGGAAGAGGACACACGCCTACAAGATGCCTTGCGTCCGCTCGAGGTCGACTGGCGCAGCGGCAACCGCATCACCAACGGCGGCAAGGGGGCCTTTGAGCTGACGATGGCCTTCGGTGGCAATGGGGTCGGCCCTCAGGGCGAGGTTTTGCTCGAGGCCGGCAAGCCCTTGAAGCTCGACCTCACCCTCAAGAACACAAGCAAGCGTCCGCTCGCCCGCCTGCATCTCGAGCTGGAGTCCACCATCCCCGGCGTCAACGGGCGCGAGGTCGCCTTTGGCTGGCTCGAGGCTGGCCAGAAGGTCGTCCGCACGCTCCACCTCACGCCGCCAGCGGGCGCCTCACGCGTCGGCGACCGCGTCATCGCCCGCCTCTACGCCGATGGCGAGCTGCTCACGCCGAGCGCGGCCCAGCTGGTCGCACTGTCTCCGCGCCCCCGGCCCGCATTCGCTCACAGCGTTCAGGTCGACGACCACTCCGTCCCTGGCTCGACCGGCAATGGCGACGGCCTCATCCAGCGGGGCGAGCGGCTCTTCGTCGATGTCTGGGTCACCAATGTCGGCGCTGGTGACGCCAGCTCCGTCCTCGCGACGCTCAGAAACGAGTCCGGCCCTGACGTCTTCCTGCATCACGGTCGCCAGGAGCTCGGTCCCATGGCGGCCGGTGACTCGCGCCGCGCTCGCTTCGAACTCGAGGTGAAGGCGCCGATGAAAGCCCGCCTCGTCGAGCTCGGTCTCGAGGTCGTCGACACCGCGACCGGCGGTGGCACGGGCACCCGCCCGGTCGAGCTGGCTATCTTCCCAAGCGAGATGCCACCGCGCAAAGCCCGCAACGGGCTCGCCGCTTTCCCCAACGTCGCCATGTCGCTGCACGCTGGGGCGAGTCGCGACGCGGCCCTCATCGGCGAGACACAGCCCGCCGCAGTGCTCGAGGTCGCAGGCCAGGCCGGCGACTGGCTCGCGCTGCGCTTCGACGACCAACGCCCGGGTCTCGACAAAGGCAGTGCGCGGGTCGGCTGGGTCCCGCTAGACCGGGTGCGCGTCGCCGAGTCCGGCGGGGTCACGCGCGACGGTGTCTCCGCCACCCTCCAGTTCCGTCCACCTATCGTAACTCTGCCCTCCATTCCGTCCTTCATCTCCGAAGGGGATCTGCCGTTGGAAGGTGTAGCGCGCTTCTCCGGTACTGGTTCGAAGCGTCGCCTCATCTACATCTTCCGAGAACGCGACAAGGTCTTCTTCCTCTCTGGCGATGGCGCCGGTGGCCGCGATATTCCTGGGTCTCCCAGGCCAGCGGACACACGCGGTGACAACGTCGAGGTGGGCTTTTCCACCTCGATTCCACTCGAGCTCGGGAAGAATGACATCACCGTCGTCGCGCGCGAGGGGGACTCCAGCGTTACCCGGACGACCTTCACGGTCTACCGGCTCCAGTAGGGGGACATTATGAAAGCGTGGTTGGTCGCGGGGCTCATCGGCAGCCTCGGTGGAGTCGTCTTGCCTGCGTCCGGCGCTCGGTCTCAAGAGGTTGAGGTCCAGCAGAAACGCGGTCTCGACGCGGTACAGCTGCGCGCGGAGCGGTGGTACGCCGGCGGTGTCCGCGCGCTCAAGAGCCAGCGGTATCGCGAGGCCTTCGACCTGCTCGAGCGGGCCATCCCTTCCAAGGGAATGAGCCAGAACCTGCTCTTCAATCTGGTCCACGCGAGCAACCACCTGAAGCAGTGGCAGAAGGTCACCCTTTATGGCCAGGCCTTCATGCACCGCGAAAAGGGCAGCAAGGATGCGGCCGAGGTCTCGCGCCTCGTCGAGTCGGCGTTTACCGCTCTCGCTGCGAACGGCAAGACCCCAGTCGCCTACAGGTTCCAGGTCATGCCCGACGCCATCGACGTCTTCGTCGACGGGGTGCCGGTCGCTAATGCCCCGGTCAACGAGGTGCGCCTCATGCCGGGCCGCTACACCGTGTCAGCCAGCCGCGAGCACTTCAAATCGTGGTCCGAGACACTCGACGTGGTCGCCGGCAGCGGCCCCCAGGTCGTGACCCGCACGCTCGCCCCCCACATCTACGAGGGGCGCGTCAAGATCACCACCGACCCGGCCGAGGGCGTCCAGGTCTTTATGGACGAGCAGCTCATCGGCACCACCCCGATCGACGTCATGACCCTTTCCACTGGCAAGCGTTACCTCTTCCGCTTCGAGAAGCCGGGCTACGACCGCTGGTGGCGCTACATCGAGGTCTTCAAGGACGAGACTGTCGAGCTCAACCCGCTCATGGAGTCCCTGCCGTCGCTCACCCAGACCGACCCGAAGATCTCGCAATAGCTTGATCTCTTCGCCCCTGAAACGCGAAAGCCCGAGGACCTGATGGCCCCCGGGCTTTTGCTTTTGTGGCGCTCAACGCTCAACGCTGGACGCTGGCAAACTCCAATCTCACTCGAAGACACCGGGGCAAAGCGAGCCCATGCTCTGCTTCATGGACGAGAACGCCTGGTCGCACGCGCCGGTCAGCATCGACTTGTCGGGGACCTGGCTCCAGCTGTCGCGCATCTGCTTGACGCTGTCACCGGCCGGTCCACGAGCCGCCTCGGGCAGCGCTGCGTTGCACTTCTCGAAGCTGGCGATGAACTTGTCGCAGGACAAGTTGCCCACGCTGTCGCCAGCGGGCTTCTCGGCGCCACCGGCCGGCTCGGTCGGGACCGCCGCGGCCTCCTTGGCGGCCTCGGGAGCGGCTTCCTTGGCGGGCTCGGGAGCGGCTTCCTTGGCGGGCTCGGGAGTCGGCTCGGGCGCCTTAGCGGCGTCGGCACCCTCGACGTCGCACTCGAAGCGGTCGCTCAGGAAGAAGCCGTCCTTGACCTTGACGGGGTTATCGAGCTGAATGGTGACCTTCTTACCGTCGATCTCGGCGAGGACCTCGATGTCGCGCACCCGCGTCACGCTGGGGCACTCCTTCAACGGCTCGCGCAGGTCGCCACCCTTGGTCTCGAGCGGCTTGGCCTTGCTCCAGTCGAGGCCCGCACAGGTGTCGAAGCTCTCGTTCGCCTTGGCGAGAGTCTTCGCGAAGCGCTCGGCCAGCTTGTCCTTGCCCTCCGCCATCTCGGGGCACGCCGACACGGCCGCGTCGATGGTTACATAAAGGCTCGAAAACGCGGCCTTGTCTTTCTTCGACAGAGCCTCGATCACCGCCTTGGCGAGATCTTCCTGGTTGGCCTTGCCGCTGGCGCCACCGCCACAGGCCCCGAGAGCGAGAGAAGAGACGACGAAACCGTAGGTGAGCGTGAGACGCATGGGTGAACCTCTAAGTCGTTTGGAAAGTGCTTCACCGCGGATCGCAGCGTCCGCGAAGAGTCGCTTCCTGTTTCGATGACCGCCTTGCGGCCGTGCGCCTTATGACCCGGCCGCACGCCAAAGTAAACGCCACCCTCGATGACCAGCCCCCCGGACTTCTCTTATGATGTCGGGCATCCGGCCTGCTCTGGTGCGACTGCGCCACCGTGGTTATGCTGCCGCTCCGATCTCCGGGTGGTCCAGCATGTGCCAACCCGGGGACACCCAGCTCCAAACGAGGGAAACGTGGCGATCTACAAGCTCGATGTCGAACAGAAATATGGGCAATATCAGTTCCGCCTCCAACCCCAGGCCGACAAGCCCGGTGACTTCGGCGGGGCCGCCAGCGACGTGCGCGGTCTTATCGCCAACCTCGAAGGGGCGCTCGACGACCTCGATCTGAAAGAAGGCGGTGACAGCGTCATCTTCCGTAACATCGAGTATTCGGACCAGACGGCTCTCCGTGAGACCGTCCGCTTCAGTAAGTTCTGAGCCGACTCTGGGGCCTCACCCCGGAACGCCGGCCCGCCCGTCGTTGCGGCGCCGTGCGGCCCTCACACCCGTGACACGAGTCGCTCGACCGCCCTCAGCACCGCGATCATCGTCACGCCCTCTCGCGCCAGCTCTCTCGCTGCTCGCAGTGACGCCGCCGCGCTCGCCCCGGTGTGCCCATATAGCCCGGTGACGTGCGCCGTTGCCCGCCCACCGAGCCGCCTGATCTCAGCCGCTAGCGCTTCGCTCTCGGTGTACGGGATGACGTCGTCGTCGCGGCCGTGCACACAGTCCACTTCGCACCTGATCCGCCCCAGCAGTGGCGCCGGATCCAGGTAGCGGAACCGCTCTCGCGATCGCGCCAGCGCCCCCATCGCTACCCCAAACGGGTCGCCCTCCAGCCGACACGCTACCTGGAACAGGGCCCTCGCCTCACCCTGCAACGTCGCAGCGAGCCTCGCCCCGACCCGCAAGTGCCGCCCGTCGTGCTTCGCGTCTGCCGCCCCACCAGCTCCCGTCGACCACGTCTCGGCACAGAAGCGCCGGCAAGCCTCTACGAACCCTTCGCGTTGCTCTTGCGGCAAGAGCTCGTCGACCAACTGGATGAATACCGCCGGGGCGTTCAGCGGGTCCCGCACCTGCCGTACCTGCCGTACCTGCCGCACGTCGCCCGACCCCGACCCCGGCCCAGCGTCAGCCCCAGCTCCAGCCCCACCCAGCGCGAAGCTCAGCGTCGTCTCCAGGTCCCGATAGCCGCCGAACACGACCAGCCGCCGGACCCGCTCGGGGAAATGCG
>Ga0105045_10001903_pt1 | contig 17293 bp, 15 predicted proteins | sample MAT02_FD_78089 | JGI IMG/M metagenome (GOLD analysis project Ga0105045, IMG submission 78089) | Freshwater microbial communities from Lake Fryxell liftoff mats and glacier meltwater in Antarctica - MAT-02 (megahit assembly) | ecosystem: Environmental > Aquatic > Freshwater > Ice > Liftoff... | reverse complement strand
TCCAGAGAGTAATGATACCGAAAGGGTACCAACTACGACTGCATTTAAGAGTTTTTTGTGGAACATATGTATTTGTTTTTTTGTATAAAACTTGGTTGTGATTATTAGGTAGAATTATGGTGTAGTCAAGTTTGTAATTTGACCTTGTAATTGTGAAATTAGAGAACCTTAATCCTAGTTGTATTTTTATAAAAGTAAATACAACATTATCAATTGGAAAGTTTCTACCTGAGTAATTTTTTGGTTTTGATTATTGATCCTCTGCAACACTTTAAAATTGTAGGAAACTACACTATCAGGTCTTGTACCTTGTCAGAGCTTATCTGATCAATCCATTTGGCTTTAATTTCATCTGAATCTAGAGGGGTTGCTGTTGCACTATTATTTTCAAAAATAATCTTAAGACCCTTGTTAAGGTAAGCAGTTTGGCGAAGACTGTCTTGAATTTTTTTAGGACTGTACTCTATTGTTTCAAAAATACTGTTATCAGGTTGGAATGATATAACTGTACCATTCTTGGACCAGACAAGATGTTCTATAATCGCTGGAAAACGACTGGCAAGTAAATTTTCTTCAAAGCTTTCAAGTTCACCCATGGTTTTTCCTTTTTGAAATGAAAGATAGTGAATCTGACCATTTCGAAGTACCCAGACTTGGAGCAAACTGGATAGGGCATTTACAACGCTTGCTCCCACGCCATGCAACCCACCCGAAAATTGGTAGTTTTGCTGATCGAATTTACCTCCAGCATGAAGCACAGTCAGAATCGTTTCTAAGGAGCTTTTGCCAGTTTTGGGGTGCATTTCGGTTGGTATACCGCGGCCGTCGTCTGCTACAAGGATGGAATTGTTGGCTTGAATTACAACTTTGACTGTATGAGCATGTCCAGCCATGAATTCGTCCACCGAATTATCTAGAATTTCTCCAAGACACCGATGAAGTCCATCTTCACCAGTATTTCCAATATACATTCCAGGTCGCTTGCGAACGGCTTCAAGACCTTCCAGAACTGTAATATTTGATGCGCCATAATCGCTTGTGTTGGGCTTGGATTCTTCAAGTTGGGTGAAGATATCGTCTTTGATTTCGGGGCTTGTTGGGTTAGACATAATTAAGGTTTAACCAAAGATGCTAAATGGTATTTGTCAAACATATTATACTTACCGGGGTTATTCCAAAAGCTTATTAATATCGATTAAGTTGACAAAAAGCGGCTGTCAATACAACTTAAGTTTGTTTAATATTGCACCATGACAAATTATCGCCGCCGTAAGCCAAAACCCAAAGAAGTTGTTCGCAAGTTCGTTACCAATGACAAAATCACCGCTACTGAAGTTCGTTTGATCGGTGAGGATGGGAATTTCATAGCTATTATGAGTATGGAAGAAGCTAGAGAATTAGCTGACGAACAAGGTAAAGACCTTGTAGAAATCAACCCCAAAGCCGAACCACCTGTAATTAAATTAATTGAGTTCACTAAGTTTAAGTACCAACAAGAAAAATCTGAAAAGAAAGTAACTAAGCCTAACGACGAGGTCAAAGTTCTTCGTGTCTCCGTACGTATAAGTCCGCACGATCTTCTAGTACAATCCAAAAAAGCTGATGAGTTTATTCGCAAAGGTAACAAAGCCAAGCTTCAAGTTCAATTGCAGCGTCGAGAAAAAGCCTACCCTGAGCTCGCTACAGAAACTATGAATAATTTTATTGCTGCAATTACTGAACCTTATACTTTTGAAAATCCACCGAAGATGGTTGGGGATAGCGTTTTTGCGATTATTAAACCAAAAAAAATCTAATTTTAAACCGATCTGGAATTAGATTATATTTTTGAAATTCCAATTGGTTATAATCCAACAGACTGTCTTTTTTTAATAACTACTTGGATCCGTTGGAACTTCGACTTGATGAAGTATTTCGCCTTGTAACTTGATATTTTCAGCATCAACTTTGCTTTGACCGGAGATATAGACAGAGCTAGCAACAGACAAGCCGATTATACTTGCCGCAGCTGTAATTAACTTTGCCAAAATACTCTGACCATCGTCTCCTGATTGTATTCCTGAAGTTTGAATAACTGTTATAATTACTCCAACTCCAAGATTGAGAAAGTTAACCCACCATTTTTTGGATTTCCAGAATGCTTTGTTACTTGAGTTTGGAATAACGAATTGCTGATATTGACTTGTGGGAATTTGATATGTTGGTAGAGGTACTGGATTAACATTACTAGTTGTAGTTGCCCCCATTTCGCTAAAAGTAGTCTGAGAAGTTGTATTGGCTGAAGCAATACCAAAAGTTGTGTTACCAATTGGGCCCTTCAATCTGGCTTTTTGCAAATCACTGGTAAGAGTTTTGATTTGATCGTTAGCTTGGCTTAATTTGGTTCTTAGTTCGCCTACTTCCGACTGAAGGTTAATTCCTTGTATAGCAATATCAACGACTCCACCATAATCATTAGATGAAGTAAGTCGATGAAGTATATCGTACCTACCACCTAGATTTTGGTCCTTCCAACCGTTACCTTTGGATCCGTCAAGAAGGATGTTGAGAATGTAAGTTTTGAAATTATTAAAATCATCCCTAGCACTTTTGAGCATGTTAAAGACATAGTTCAGATCTCGGTTGTTATCGAGTAAAGCTTCAAGATCTTGTCTATCAATACCGCTGGTATTAGGTTCGTAGCCATTCTCGGACTTACCAAACTTACTAAGAACTTCATTGCGAGCTTCTTCAAAACTTTTTAGTTTTCTGTCATTTGCAACTGGTCCAATAGCAAAGCCATTGCGATTATTGTTGGAACTAGAGTTAGTTATCTGCGGGAAACGAACCCAGCCGAGAACATTGTTATAATTAGGGTAAGTAAAACGGCGAATGGCATCAGTTCCTTGTCCGTTACCCCGGCCAATACCACCGTTTTGTTCGATTACTGTTAAGCTGTTAACGTTGGCTGATTCGCATACAGCCGTATGGCCAAAACCACCACCCATATTACCGTTCCAGGCAACAATATCTCCAGGTTGTGGGAAATTATTAACGGAATTGGCGATTGCCTGAGTGTTCCATTCTCGTCTAACGAAGGAATTAGGCCAGTCTTGGAAGATATCTTTGGCCCCGCCACTGATTCGCATTCCAGTAGTATTAAGACCTGTAGTTTCTTTGATAAACCTTGCTACCCAGTCAGTACACTGATATTCGGCGCCAACTGGATAACCATCACCGTCAACACGACTACCTAAATATTGATTAATTATATCATTAATTGAGGACATATTTGATTTTTATTTTTGTTTTACAACTGCAGTTAGATTGTGACAGCAATTACAAATTGTCAAAATTTAATTTTAGAACAAAAAAAGTATTTTAATTGTGGTTAAATCTTATAGACTTGCTGAAGAATTTGGTTGATTTGATTGGTTAGAATTTCAATTAGTTCGGGGTCCATATATTCATAATCATCTGGTATATTCAGTATTTTCAAGACTGGTAATTCTCTATCTCTAAAAATTGTCCAGATCTTAGACTTCTACTCTTCTTCCATTACAAGGATCAAATCAGCCCAATCAATATCGCCAAAAGTAATTTGCTTTTTACTTTGTGGACTAATTCCACATGAACGGATATTAATTCGACTATCCCGCCTAAAAATCTGTTCAGCTGTCAGGCTACGTTTTTTATTACGGCCACAAACTATCAAAATATTAGGTTTGAGTACTTTCATTAAATTTTTACTTTGATAAAGTTGATTTTTGGACAAATTTAAGCCTGGTCAGTTGGAAGGAATAGATTGTGGAAGGGTTGTTTGGGATTGAAAGATCTACGAAGATCGCTAAGCTTAGTATCATTTGGATATTTTTTGACTGGCATAATTGGTTTGGTTAGAATTGTATGTTCCTGTTTTGATTTTAAAGGTTTTGGATTAATGTTTAAAGTAACCAGAACTTTTGCTGAAATATTCATATAACCTGTCGCTAATAAGTTAGTTTCTGGCAGAGTTTCTTCATATACAAAAAATTCTGGAGTAATTGCTAATTCAGAACTAAAAGGAATTTTAAGTGTTCCTGTAAGATTCTCTAATTTTGTTTTGATGGTAGCAACATATCTCCACTTTTCACGCCCACTTTCATCTGATGTAGTAAACATAGTAGTTATGGTAAATCTGATGCTTTTGATTTCTTTCTGGGGTAGTATTTTGGCATCTTCCCCAAATGCCATTATTAGTTGTTGTTTAAAACTATTAGAGTCAAAATCTCGAATATTTTGCTCTGTTAGCTTTTCATACTCTACTTTTTCATTATCAATGGAAAGATTTATTTTTTCCAAAGCAAGATTGTATTGAATCATTTCTTCCTGATACTTTTGTAACTCTTGCTGGAATTCTAAATCATACTTTACTTCCATCTGTTTAAGATCTTCACCAGTTAATTTAAGATTGGCTTTGGAAGATGTTACTACTGATACTTCTCCACCTTCTGAATGTTTGCAACTAAAATACACACTAGACTTAGCATTAGCCACAGTTTGGCGAATTGTTAATTGCCTTTGCGTTCTTTTTTTATCAGCTGCGTACCCAACAACAGTCCCAGCTAAGCCTGCAGCTGGTATCGCAGTTTTTGGAGCAAGATTATAAACTGAACCTGCAATAAGTGCACTCGCTACAGTTACAAACGAACCTTTAATCCATGACCCAATGCAATTTTTAAGTAACTCGCTATTAGGATCATTAATCCCAACTATTCCCAAATTATACTCTGCAAGCCTCTATGCAATGCCTAGACCTGTTGCTGATAGCTCGTCACCTGCGATAACATTAAAATCTGTACCTTTAACTGATTGCTGAGATGATTGCGTGTTATAAATAACACCTTCTAAATTAGCTTGTTCGGCTAGTGAATTATTGGAGCGGGTTGGTTGTTCCATAGACATTTGGTCTATCCAAAGCATAAAATTCTGATTTGATCAAGACATTAATTCTATTTGACCATAAACCCTTTAATCCTTTTTAGATTTTTTCTTATTATGATCGACTTTAGCAATCAAGAATTTATCCAAGCACTATACTTAATGGAAGAAAGTTACCAGAATCTATTTATAACTGGGGAAGCTGGCAGTGGTAAGTCCACTTTACTGCGAACTTGGATGGAGATTAGCCGCAAGCAAGTAGCAATTCTAGCACCAACTGGTCTAGCAGCAATTAATATCAAAGGTGAAACTATTCACAGTTTCTTCAGACTTGCACCGCAGGACTATTATAGTATGGATTCTATCGAAATGCGAAGTGACGCTACTTTTCTTAAAAAGATTCGAGCTCTTCAGACAATTGTGATAGATGAAATCTCCATGGTCAGAGCTGATATGCTAGATATTATTGATCAACTATTACAGAAGTATAGTGGGGTTAATCTGCCCTTTGGCGGGCGCCAGATAATTATGATTGGCGACCTGTTCCAACTACCACCAATTGTGAAAGACCATAACTTGTTCAAATCTATGGGTTATGCTAGTTCATATTTTTTTGATTCTAAAGTAATCAAAGGACTTCAACAGGAAGGTGAGATGCATTTTGTTAAACTTATCAAGAACTACCGCCAAAGTGGTGACAGCGAATTCAATAATCTACTCAATCAAATTCGTTTGGGCCGACCAAGTCCTGAGATTCTTGCTCGAATTAATCAGCGAGTAGCACCAATTACTGCTCAAAAGTCGGTTATTAGACTGACTACAACCAATCAAACTGCTGGTGATATTAATACACTAGAGCTCAATTCAATAACCAAAAATTCCAAGAAGTTCACTGCCAAAATTAGTGGTGAATTCACTCGGGTCTCACCAACTCAATTACCTGCTGAAAGTGAACTGAATCTCAAAGTCGGGGCTCAAGTAATGTTTATTAAGAATGATCTCGAAAAGCACTGGGTTAATGGTAACTTTGGTAAAATCTTGGATTTTAAACTAGATGAAGTTCTGGTTCAACGAACAGATACAGATCGCCCAACAGAACATTGGGTTGGAATGGAGACTTGGGAATTGTACCGTTATCAATTCAATACCGAGGAAAATGCTGTTAAGCCAGAACTTGTTGGTTCTTTTCGGCAATTACCTTTGAAGCTTGCTTGGGCTGTAACGATTCACAAGTCTCAAGGCCAAACTTACAACCGAGTTCATATCGATCTTGGGCGTGGGGCTTTTGCTCATGGGCAAACTTACGTAGCTCTTAGTCGTTGTCGAAGTTTGGAGGGAGTTTATCTAGCTAGGGCAATTCAGCCGAGAGATATAATAGTTGATAGAAGTGTGATAGATTTTGATTCACAGACCAAATGGAATATAGTGATTCAAGCTAGTGATATAGCCAAATTCATTACCAGAGTTCAAACCAAAATGGCTGAGTAGTTATAATTTTTTACTACAATTAGTGCTTATTACTAAAACTAGTAATTTAAGAAATTTGGTTTTAAGCGTTATTATTAATTAACTAATAAAAGCTATTTCTCAAAAGTATTTTATTGGTCAAAGTATTTAGAGGCGTCACTTTGGTTTATTCTAAAAACCTATCTAATGATCAACAAATTACTGCTTAATGATTATTAAAATGGATTAGTATGTTTTATTTTGATTTTTATGGTCGGGACGCAGGGAATTGAACCCTGTACCTCTACTTCCCAAAAGTAGCATGCTACCGATGCACCACGTCCCGCTTACTTCAAAAGTAAGAATCTCAGTAATCAAGCTTTTGTCAAGGATTATAAACCCTCAATTAAAATTCTTCAGATAAATTATAACATTGATAACTTGACTAACTTTGCTAAATTAAACTGAATTTGTCAGTCTTTTAAAGTTAATTAAATATTTCATGATTGATAAAATACTCAAGAGCTTAACTACTACCTTAATTTTCTTTTTCTGGATCACTCTTTTTACACTCCTATTAATTTTTTATGGATTATTGGGTTTAGTTATTTTTATTATGATAGCTATATATTTTAATTTAGAAAAAATAAAACTACTAGCTCAAAAAACCCTGAATCCAACATTATTACAGATTATTGGTGGAGCCACTGGTGGGGTTTTGCATATAATAATCACTCAACAACCCCCAAACATTATCGAATGGATCTTTAAACTATTTTAACTTAATATTTTGATTATTTTTACTAGAGATAAAGGTAGCAACTAACCAAAATAAAGTGCTTAACTTTTTGAATAAATTTAGGATTTTAGCTTAAAGATTAAACGATAGATTAATTTGACCAAACTTAGCATACTATATAAGTTAAAATTATATTTATGTTCAATAATAAGATTATCTGGCAAAGAATTGGAATTGTAATTTTTTCGTCTATTGCTGTTTTTACTTCAGCTGCAGCTTGCAGCTTGCCGGGTTTTATTAATAACTCCAGACAAGTTGATCCTACTTTGTACGGACTTATCAAGCGTGACTCTGCCAGGAACGAGGGTAGATTCAATCGTGCTAATGCCGTTAGAGCTGGGGACCAAGTTGACACAGCTGGACTTGCTTCGCTGACCGGTATCAAACTTCAACAGATAGATAAAGATAATCTTTTCCTGCTTACCAAGCAAAAAGGCTTATTCCAAACCAAGGATGGCGGCGTAACTTGGGAGCGAAGATATATATTCCAAGTCGACGATGGCGATCAAAACTCTAGAGATGCTGCTATTACTAGGAATGACTCCTTCATTGTAAGAGACTTCGTTGTGGACGTTCGAAATCCAAAAAATATCCAAATTGCAGGCAAAACTGCCGATAATATTGGCAAAATCTACCTGTCGACAGACGAAGGAGCTACCTTTAGCGAGATTTATAGCGAAATTGAAAAAAATGTGGGTGTTAACCTGATCACAATTGATCCGGCTAATCCGTTTAGAATATATGCTGTGCTTGAGCGTGGAGCACTTATTCGCAGCCTCGACCGAGGCGTTACATGGCGTAAGGTCCAAAGCTTTCAATCAATTCCAATTCAATTAGGATTCGTACCAGAATTTGGAAACATCTTCTTCGTATTATTACCCAACACAGGCCTATCAATCAGCACCGACAATGGTGACAATTGGGAAAACAAACCGCTTTTTAAATCAACTTCGACTGTTGGTGAAAGTCAGAATCGAGATACTTTTCAAATTAATCCTTTTGATAAGAATGAGACTTTTGGCGTGCATAATAAGTTAATTCCAGTTATTCAAACTGGCCGCCGGTATAATCCGGATAACCAAAGCTGGTTACTGCTAGCTGATCGCCAAATCTGGTTAGCTGAGAATCTTAATTCCAAATTTGGTAAACTAGTTCTTCCTTTGCAATCTGAGCAGTACAATATTAGTGACATAACTTTTGACCCAAAGCTTGGACTGGATAGAATTTGGGTATCACTTGATAGCCGTCTTTTTCAAACTAATAATCGTGGTCAAAGCTGGAATGTGCAGGATAGTATTAGAGTAAGTGACAAAATTGGCAGTATTGGTCAGATTCTAATCGATCGCGATAATAATGAGATTATGTATTTGATGTTAGTTAATCCCACAAGTGAAAGAAAGGGTAATAATTTTTTCTAAAAAAATATAAGCTTTACACTTTTGGGTTTTTAAGTATAAAAATTTGAGAATTGAGTTATATAAAAAACTTTGGTCTTCAATTCCAATTTTCGATTTTCCAAAAATAACTTAAACTACCATTTTGAACTATATGTCCCGACTCCCGCTCCAGCAAATTATTGATAGATACGACAGTCTCAACCAGCAGCTAATGGAACAAGCTGATTCTAAGACATTGATTGAACTAAGTAAGGCTCAAAAAAAACTTCAGCCTCAGTTTGAACTCGCCTCGTTGCTACTTGAAAACGAAAAAACAGTCATAGAAAACGATTCTCTTGCCAGTGATCCAGATTGCGATACCGACATGGCTGCTATGCTTAATGAAGATTCGGCTACCAAGAAATCTCAGATCGAAACTATAGAAAATCAATTACTGACTTACTTGACTCCGGCGGATGAGCGTGATGACAAGGATATTTTACTCGAAATTCGTGCTGGTGCTGGTGGCGATGAAAGTTCACTTTTTGCTGGGGAGATACTTCGAAGTTATTCAATGATGGCTCAGAAGCTTGGCCTTAATTTTAAAGTAATTGACTCCTCTCCCGGAACTGTAGGTGGCTACAAAGAGGTTATTATTGAGATCAAAGGTCTTGGTGCTTTTTCCTGGTTCAAATACGAAGGTGGGGTACATCGGGTTCAGCGAGTTCCAGAGACAGAAAAGCAAGGTCGTGTTCACACTTCAACAATTGCCGTGGCTATTATGCCACTGATCGAAAACGATAGTGATTTCCAGCTTGATATGAGTGAGGTTGAGGTTATCGCTTCTACAAGTCAGGGCGCTGGTGGTCAAAGCGTTAACACAACTTATTCTGCAATTCAAGCTCTACACAAACCAACTGGAATCAGGGCTCAATCACAAGATGAAAGGAATCAGCAACAGAATAAAGTTCGAGCTCTCCAAGTTCTAACCAGTCGTGTGGCTGACTTCTACGAACAACAAAGACTGGAAAAGGAATATAACGAACGTAAAGATCAGGTAGGAACCATGGATCGCAGTGAAAAGGTTAGAACCTATAATTTCCCCCAAGATAGGCTAACTGACCACAGATATAATCACAACTGGAACCAATTACCCGGCATTATGAGTGGCGGTATAATGGAAGTTATTGAACAAATCAAGAAGATGGAGGCTGAACGAAATTTAGAAAAACTAGGCTAAGGTTTATTTTAATCTTACAATTTTGCTTGAAGTTAATTTTTAATACAATCTAACTAATCTACTTTAGATAAAAAACGCTGAATCGACAAACTTTTTATATGAATTGTTTATTATGAAGACTTAAAAATTGGTTTTGGAATATTGTGTTATAGATTTATTTTTTGGTGGTGGGTGTGGGCGGACTTGAACCGCCGACCGCAGACTTATAAGATCTGTGCTCTAACCAACTGAGCTACACACCCGAACTATGTGACTAGTAATTATTGACCAATAACCTTTTAGTCAAGAGCTAATTAGGCTTCAGTTTCAAAATGTAATCCGATAGTTTTTGTAGGAATATGGTCTTGAATTAATTTCATTATTATAATTAAATCTAAAAAATAGTTGGTCATTTTGATAGACTTATTTATGCTTCTTAATTATTTCGAATATTTTGAGCATTGTTTGTTGTTTTTTGATTATACCAATCACTGTTGCAATTTTGCAAGCTATACTATATTTTCCCCTTTACTAAGTGAATTATAGTTTATTGCTACATTTGTATCTGTTTTAATTAACTTAAGGAACTCTGGCGGCACTTCCATTGTTGCTTAGCCAGCGTCTCATCGACGATTTTTTTGGCAAAATTGATGTTCATTAAACCACTTGTTTGCATTTGTCCATATTTAATCAATCTTTCAACTTTGCCAACATTAACCTTGGATCAAACGATTTTGGGTCAGGGAAGTATAAATTTGGTTAAATAAGAATCATATTTATTAATTAACCCGTCAGTCCATCCCTAGCAAAGAGCAATATCAACAAAATAAGTTTAGGCAATAGTTGGAATATTCATGCCTTTTTGTAAAACCTCAGCCAAAAGCCATTAAGCTGATTGTGATTCGCCTTCATCTAATCCCAGAATTCTCCCTTGCTGGTGAATGAAAATATTTCTAAGTCTTTGTGAATAAGAGATGTCATAACAAGTTAAATTATTCTTACTATATTTATTTCCAAGATTCATAACTTCTTTTGATAAGCCAGACGTAGATTGCACTCGCTCCAGCAACTACAACTACAACAATTCCTGCAACTACTCCTCCTGATATTCCACCAATAGCGCTGGAAGATGCCTCAATGTCGTTGTTTTGGGGACTGGAGTTGCTTTGTGATACAGTCTGAGAAATAGTATTTGATTGATCTTGCGATGAAATAGAAGTTAATAATGAACTGTTAGGGTTTTGAAAATTGGAATTATTGTTACTAATTGATGCTGAAGACGAGCTGCTAATTGAACTGAGAGAACTGGCATTAGAACCGCTAGCTTGAGCTGTGCCAGGTTGTTGGTTGTTGATAGCAAAACCGATAAGCTCTGGGGAAGTAAGTCTGATGAAGTTTGCTTGGTTTGTGTTTGAACTAGTATTGACACTGCCGGACACAGTTGAGCTTGAACTTGTAGGCTGGGGTTGATTACTAGATTGGCTTTGACTTGAAATACTGTTAGAAGACTGTGACAAAGATGAAACTGCAGAACTAGACGAAGCTTGTTCTACATCAGTTGGTATTTCATTAAGCTGGAATGTAAATGATTCAAAGTTTTCACTGATTCTAACTGGGGGCAAATATGGATAGTCGCTATAGATTGGATCAATCTCACCACTTTCATTAAAGAAAAAAAGTAGGCTAAAGTTAACGTTGCCAGGCAAGCTACCCAGAGGTATTGGATTACATCCAAGGTTGGTTAGGTCAGGAGCCAAGCTACAGTCAACAAAATCTGGACCATTACTAGTAATGTCGAAAAGGTTAGTTTGTAAATATTGGGTCTCAAAAATAGCAAGTCTTATACTACTACTTGGGTTTTTAATTATCCCTGTTCTAGTTACTGGAAAGCTACAATTGAAAGAACGATTATCTGAAATACTTACTATAATTTTGCACGTTGGGACTTCAAGATCAAAAATACTTAGGGCAGTTGGGTTAAATTCTAAAGGGTTATTTTTTTGTTTGGGAGTCAGTATATCATTTCCTGAAAAAAGACTTAATACCTTATCACCCTGACGACTATTAACGCTACCAAAAATCGGGTAATTAAAAGTCATCAATGATTCGATCGTTGGCCTGTAACCATTACTTGGATTGTGAGAAAGACATTGGCTAGGATTATTAATTATTCGATAATCTTCTTCATCATATATTGTGTTCAAGTCAGTTACGTCAACCCAGACTTCTCGGTAATTACCGGAACCAGCTGCATATGAAATTCCAGTTTTGTTTTTGAAACTATTAAATACCTTTGTTTCTATATCCATGTCTTTGTAATTAAATGGTTTACGAGGACTGTTAAGAATGTTTTGAGCTGAACTTATACTTGAGTTGGAACTTAATAGAGAGCTTGAATTAGACCCATAGTCATAGGTTAAGATTTGCAATTGGTCGCTTTGATATCTAAGGTAGCTATCTGGTCTTACAACTTCATCGTTGATAAATTTGGTTCGAAATTCATAAAAAAATGGATCGACCTGGCCCACAAGATCTCCCCACCACCTATTAGCTTCACTTAAAGTATCGGCACAATTAGGAAAAATTCTGGGGCCATTATTAACTCCTGGTTCTCGGTATTCATCACCAAGAGCAAATAGTGCGTGAGCAAGTTCGTGACTTAGAACTGGTCCGTTATATCCAACTCCAGGATCAAATGGATCGCTTGAATCGCCTGGATAATAGAAAAGTCGAATAGCTCCAGGTGTATATCTTTTGATAGAAAAGTCAGAATTGTAACTAATGTCAGCCAAATTCGCATTAGACCTCTGGTTCTCAAAACTAATATCAGGCCTGAATTCAGTTAAACTAATAGGAACAGCATAATCCAAACCAAAAACTTCGGGAGTGAATCTAACTTGAAACTCAAAATCAAAAGAATCAAATCCACTACTAACAGGCAAATTGTAGAACCAGAAGTTGAATTTATCCAGACTACTTTTGTAAGGTTCAATTCCAAAAACTCCAAAACTAAACTGCCAGACATTGCCACTGGAACTATCAATTAGATTATTTACATCTAGGGCGTCAACAGCTACTCTTTTGACCAAGTTCATGTCATCTGGGGAACTATTGGTATAAAATACTAAATTAATTCTATCTTTGGTTTTGTCATTGTTGAGGCTTGTATCATGTGCAATGAGATTCCTTGAATTGATACTTTGTGATGAAGAACTGGAACTACTGTTATTAGAATTACTTTGAGACGAGGCGTTAGCTGGGCTGCTGATAGCCCAAGTTGTTGAAGAAAAAGAACTTCCCAAAACAGTTAAAACTAAGAAAATAATTCCAACTAGGCTTAGTAAGTTTGACTTAAGGAATTTTTGAAAGTGCATATATTTGTTTTTGTTTTGATGAATAATTCAGCTAAATAATGCGGTTGTCAAAGAAGCTAAGAGTTCACAAAAAAATAAACTAGATTTAATAATCAATTTTTTGGTAAATAAACTACGACAGCGAAGTTTTTATAAAGCTGGTATAGTTAAAACTAGGTTCAAAGTAAAAAGCCTTAACTTAAGATTTTATAATCTTCGTACTGAGTTGTCTTTTGAATAAAAATTTTGATAAAAGTCTTTTGACAACAGCTATCAAAGCATTTTGCCTTTATTAATGTCAGTTAATGTGATTAATAATAAAGGGGATTTTGATCAATTGTTTCAGAATTTAGATATTGTGACTAATTCTAGCTTAGAAGTAAGTGTGATAGCAAAGCAAATTGAGTTCGTATGTCTAAGTTCCAAAAAGGATGGGGAGTATACGACCTGGATTATTCGAGATCAAAGTATTGAAAGTCTAAATCAATTTTTTGGGAAGTTAGTGAATCCAGTTTTTATTTTTGACCTGAAGCAAACTTACAAAAAAACCTACCCGCTCGGTTTGATTCTTCCGATTCAGAGTCTGGACCTGATGATTGCAAGCTACGTAGAGAACTCTAGCGTCCCTGGAGATCTTGGATCGCAAGCCAAATTGAATTTGAATCAAGATCTTGGAGCCCTCAGGGTACCGAATGTTTCTAACGATATCTTTGGAGATCAGATGGATACCAAAAGCCGAGGTCAATTAGCCAAAAGAATGGAAGTTATGTTGCAACTTGGTAGTGATTATTTAGATCATCTTCCACCGCAGCTAAGATCACTTTGGCTTGATATCGAGAATCCAATTGCAGTAATTTTGGCAAAGATGGAATTAGGCGGAGTACATCTTGATAGAAATAAGCTTCAAGAAGTTTCAACCGAGCTAATAAACAAAGCTCAAGTACTTGAAACTCAAATAAAGCAAACTCTAGAATCTCCGGATGTTAACCTTAATTCACCGCAGCAACTTGGCGTCGCTTTGACCAAAATTGGTTTTGACCTATCCAAATCAACAACAAAGGGCGGTAAAGTCTCTGTAGACAAAGAAGTATTGGATTCACTAGCTGTCAAAGATACAACGGGAATAATTAACCAAATCAGTGAATATCGTACTCTGACCAAATTATCCTCAACTTACACAGTCAATTTCCTGGCTCAACTTGATTCAACTAGTCGCCTGCATGGTGAGTATGATCAGGTTAAAGTAGCTACAGGTAGACTCTCATCGAGTAATCCTAATTTACAGAATATTCCGATTAGAAATCCTGAATACGGGCCACTTATTCGCAGCTGCTTCACAGCTAAAGAAGGTTATGTACTTGTTGGGGCTGATTATTCTCAATTCGAACTGCGAATTCTAGCTCACTTCAGCGGAGATCCCAAACTTATTGAAGCTTTTGGACTTAACCAAGATATTCATGCTAGAACGGCTTCTGAAATTTTTGTTGTGCCGATTGAAGAGGTGACTAAGGAGCAGCGAAGAGTTGGAAAGACTTTGAACTTTGCACTTGTGTATCAACAAGGGGTTTTTGCTACAGCTAATCAACTTGGAATCGACCAGAAAGAGGCCAAAACCTTCATCGAGACTTACTTCGTAACATTTGCTAGAGTAAAGCCTTTTGTTGAAGAAGTGCTGACTTTTGCCAAAGCTAATAACTATGTAGTGACTTATCTTGGCCGAAGACGGTTCTTCCAGAATCTTGACTCGCCAACTGTTATAATCCGTAAAGCCGAGGAAAGAGCTGCATTTAATGCCGTACTTCAAGGGTCCAATGCTGATCTTATTAAGAAAGCAATGATTAGAATTGATCATGAGATAGCTAGCAATGGCTTAGATGCTCATCTGGTTCTCCAAGTCCATGATGAATTAGTCCTTGAAGTTAGAGCTGATCAAGCTGAGCAAGTAAGGCAGATTGTAGTTGCAGCAATGGAGGATGGTCAGCCACTCCAAGTTCCAATTGTAGTTGATTCTGGTATTGGAGCTAATTGGCGTGAGTGTCGGTAGGATTATATATTTTAGTCTAATATGGTAAATAACTTCTTTAATCTTGAGCATATAGACACTTTTAGTCTCAATACCAAGTCTATTCCAAAAATTCTAATACATAATCCGAAACAATTTTAGAAAGAAGTAAATATTATAAAGAGGGTAAAATTTTATCAATCAAGGAAATCAATTCCCAATTCCCTTTACGTTTAATATAATCAGCTAATGTTTAATATTATTAGTACGACTAAACCAGAAACTTACGGTAATGGTTTAAAAGTAAATATTCAACTCCAACAGTATGTGGATACTATTACAGGTAAAACATTTTTTCACCCCTCGAAGGATTTGCAAAAAGCTGCAACTATAGATTTTACTCCCAAAACTACCAATAATGTTTATAACGACAGAAAAGTTGATTATGCTGAGATTACAACTGTCATAGAAGCACTCTGTATTTCTTTTTTAAGTTTGATTAAAGATATTCAATTAACTTCAAAGTACGATAATTTAAATTGTTTTATTGGTTGGTCTAATACAGAAATGACTAACTTTCTAACTAAAAATTTAAATTTTAGGTCGATTAAAGAAACTTTGTTTATAACTAAAGCTGATCTAGTCAGACAAGATAAAAGTTTAAAAATTTTATTAGACAAGGTTGAGCGATTAAAGACACTTAAATCAAAATCAAAACTTCTTAAAATATTCACATTCTAAAATCTAAAGTTCATGTTAATGGATTTATACTTCTAAACTTTTATTAGTCCACGAAAGCCTCGGGAATCATAATAAGATTCAGCACCATTGTGGTATTGGAGCTAATTGGCGTGAGTGCAAGTGATTAACTATTGATTTTGAAAAGGTTTTATTCAATAGTCCTATACTGTTTGTAAGATGCAATGAAATACTCACGACTGGGTTTTAAGTGTTGGTTTTTTTAATATTGAAAACCGCTTTATACAGTTTTTCGAGATCCTCACTCCATCTACCTTCATCAAAGTCAATAAACTTAATTTCACCATCGTAATTTAACATAACGTTGGGTGAATTAAATTGAAAAAGTAACTTTTGTTTTCCTTCCAGTGACAATTCATCAAAATCCACGTCTGACAAACCTCCAGTATCTAATTTTAGTACTCGTTGCTTTGGAATTCCCAAAAATACTTCACATGTGGTATTCAAAAAGTTTTTGGCATTGTTATATTCTTTATTAGCGACAATCAACTTAAATAAAATTTTTAGTTCTTTATTTTTTTCGATACCATCAATAATTTGCTCTAAGTTGAATAATTGATCGACACCTCCACATTCATTGTATAAAAATAAAAACTGGTTGATATGCTCACCTTTAATCAATCCTTTCTCGTTTAATTCTTTAAAAGTATTGCCACGCACTCTACGTTGAATTGTAATCAAAGAGTCTTTAATTATGCCATTTGCTGATTTTTTTTGACCAAAGATAAAGTACGAGGTCGGAATATACTTCCCAAGAAGTAGTTTAAGCAGGTGATATTTTTTGACATAGTATTCTTTGACTTCTTTAGTTACTTCTCGACTTTCGCGTGAATACTTAACTGCCCATTTATCATACAGCAATACAAGACTATCCTTCCCTCCAGCCCTAGTGACACCTTTTTCGTTATGTGATATTGATACTACGCTTTTGAAGGGTTGACCTGTCTTTTTGAGCGCTTCTATCTGATCTGTAATTTTACTGATTGAATCTATTGTTTCAGTGCTTTGATTTTGCCTATTTTTTTCAATTAATATTTTTTTTTGAGCTGTTAATAATGCAATTTCAGCAATAATTTTTTCATCAGTATATTTTGGTAAAAGCATATACTGACCACTGCCCAAATTTTTTTTACGATAGTTTTTGGCGCTAGGCCCCTTCTCTCCAATTGAATTGTTTTTTTCACCTGTCATAATTAATTAATTATATCATACTAATTCGCTCTAATCAAGGATAAGTAAAATCAAAAAACTATATACTTCAGTTTCTATTTTACACTCTTATAAAGCCTCGGGAATCATAACAAGATTCAGCACCATTGTGGTATTCAAAAACTCTACTATATCGGCAATCAGCTAATAAGGCTCCACCAAGTTGTCTAACTGCATCAGGTGTCTGGAGCCAGCTTGAGGTTTTGGTGTCGAAGTTACCATTAAGTTGTA
>Ga0105045_10001902_pt1 | contig 17296 bp, 10 predicted proteins | sample MAT02_FD_78089 | JGI IMG/M metagenome (GOLD analysis project Ga0105045, IMG submission 78089) | Freshwater microbial communities from Lake Fryxell liftoff mats and glacier meltwater in Antarctica - MAT-02 (megahit assembly) | ecosystem: Environmental > Aquatic > Freshwater > Ice > Liftoff... | reverse complement strand
GTGAGGGAGAACATACTTTGCGCACAGAAGATATTGTAGCTACCATAAATGCTCATAAGGATGACTTGGCCATAGTAATGTTGGGTGGAGTAAACTACTACACAGGGCAAGCTTTTGATATGCAAGCCATAACAAAAGCTGCGCATCAAGTTGGGGCAATGGCAGGATTTGATTGCGCACATGCCGCAGGTAATTTAAATTTGAAATTGCACGATTGGGATGTAGATTTTGCTGTGTGGTGTACGTATAAATATTTAAACTCTGGTCCAGGTGGCACAAGTGGTGTTTTTGTACATGAACGCCATGGTAATAATCCAGATTTGGTTCGTTTTGCTGGCTGGTGGGGTCATGATGAAAAGCAGCGCTTTCAAATGAAAAAAGGTTTTAAACCTATGGAAGGCGCAGCTGGGTGGCAATTGAGCAATGCACAAATTTTCCCAATGGCAATTCACAAAGCATCCCTTGAACTATTTAACGAAGCGGGTATTGATAATCTGCGGGCAAAAAGTGTTTTGCTTACTGGGTATTTAGAATTTTTACTTCTGGAAATCAATAGTGAATTCTCACATCCCAAATTAGAAATTATAACGCCAAAAAACCCAACAGAGAGAGGATGCCAACTTTCAATAATTGTAAAACAAAACGGTAAAAAACTATTTGACTATTTAAACCAAAATGCCATTTTGCCTGATTGGCGCGAGCCAGATGTAATACGCATGAGCCCCGTTCCACTTTACAATACTTTTGAGGAAGTGTACAAAATAGGTGACGTCATGAACACGTATTTCCAAACTGGATAATAACAATTTCCATGAATTTGTTTTGAGGTAACAAAAACACCTTCTAAGGCTCATTTTAACATAGCAATCAATTCATGCTGTGTTAATAATAACAGGTGTATTTTGAAGCATGAAAAAAAGTATACTTCCATTATTAGTTATTGTATTCATTAGTTTGAATACAATAGCACAAAAAATAACAATTACAGATTACAACCGTTAACTTGACAAAAATTCCGCCTTGGCATTTGATCCTTTATTAAAACATTTTACCACGGAGTTGCCTCTGGAGATCCATTAACAGACAAAGTTATTATATGGACAAGAATTACCCCAGATTCTGGAGATAATGCTCCTAAACAAGTAAACTGGAAAGTAGCTACAGACACTGGTTTTCAAACTATTGTTCAATCAGGCACCGCAACTACCGATTCATATAGACTTTACCGTAAAAGTGGATGTAAATGGCCTTCAATCAGGCACTACCTATTATTGCCTTTTTGGGTTTCAAGGCAGGTACTCTTTAATTGGATGCATGCGCACAGTAGCAAACAATGCAATCCACTTGCGGTTTGCTGTTATTTCATGTAACAACTATGAAGCTGGGTTTTTTAATGGATTTAAAAAGATTGCACAACGCAATGACTTAGATGCAATTATTCACTTAGGTGATTATATTTACGAATATGCTCCTAAAGTCTATGGCGATTCATTAAATGGCAGATTTGTTGAGCCTGCCAAAGAAATTTTATCTGAAGGCGATTACAGAACTCGTTATTCTGTTTATCGCTTGGATCCAGATTTGCGGGCAGCATCAGCAGCAATCCTTTATCTCTATTTGGGATGACCACGAATCAACCAATGACTACTACAAAGACGGAGCCGAAAATCACCAGTCAAATGAAGGCGATTGGCAAACACGTAAAAACATTTCCAAAAAAGTATATTTTGAGTGGATGCCAATTCGTAATGCTGCAAATAATACCATTTACCGTAAAATAGCTTATGGATCATTGTTAGATTTAATTATGCTTGATACAAGACTTGAGGGCAGAGAAAAACCACCAGTTAATTTTGATGTTGCTGACGTTCCTGCGAGGACAATGCTTGAAAGGACACAATATAATTGGTTTATTAATCAATTGGATACTTCAACTGCTAAGTGGAAAGTAGTTAGCAATCAAATTTTGTTTAGCGATATGAACGTTGGATTTGGCGCAGTAAATGCAACTGGACAACTAGCTATTACGAATATCAATGCCATTAGAGCAGTGGAAAATTTATTTGTAGACAATTGGGAATCATATCCAACAGAACGGAATTCAATTTTGGATAGCATTCAAAATAAAGGAATTAAAAACACCCTATTTATAACAGGTGATTCGCATGCAAGTTGGTCATTTGATTTGACAAAAAGACCAGTTAACTATCCAAATCCTGCAACGTTATATTTACCTACTCCTTCTCCTTCCTACACACCTTCAACCGGAGCGGGCTCTGTAGGCGTTGAGTTTGCAACGCCAAGTATTTCATCAGCGAACTTTGATGAGGCAGTGGATGCTGCTGCTGCAGCGCAATTTGAACTAGTTATTAAAACCCTATTCTTGTTGGTCCTCCTTTTGGAAGCGTTACATATAACCCACATTTAAAATATGTAGACCTTGATCGTCATGGCTATTTTATCTTGGATTTAAAAGATGATTCGGCACAAGCGGATTATTTTTATGTAGACACGTTAAGAATAAGCAGCAATAAAGAAAGTTTTGGACGAGGGGTAACAACCATCACCAATAGCAATCGTGTTACTAGAACTTCAAATGCACAAACAGCATCAAAAGCTATACAACAAATTGCAGCCCCTGTAATGCCTCCAATGACGGTAACTTCAGTGTCGAATATTATCAAACAAGCAGAAGTATTTCATGTGTATCCTAACCCTTCATCACAAAATATCAATATTAACTATGGCTTAAACAAAAAAGGAAATGTAGCCATCAAATTAATTGATCTTACAGGTAAAACCATTCAAAATACTACAGTAAATGCGCAACAAGAAGGTATATATACCCAAACAATTGATATTAGTAATTTGGCTAAAGGTGTTTATTTCTTCCAACTTTTGGTAGATGGTAAAATTGCACAATCAGGCAAATTTATTAAGCAATAATTGTATTCCAATTCATTTCAAAGGCCGGTAAACTATTGTTTATCGGCCTTTTTTATTTCATTTGTATGAAATTCCGCCTATAATCAAACGTTGAATCTACGCTTACAAAATGTGAGGTGATTTTAATATTAGGTAAGTGTATTCATTTACCTTTTGTACGTGCACTTGTAATTGATGTTCCAAGTCTTTCAACTCTGTAAATACCATACCAAATCCATTGGTATAATGCATGAGTCCTACTTTATCGGTAACAATAAATCCATTCGGTTTAAGCAGTTGTAAGTAATTGATCAGCATCTCTGTAAAATGAAATTTACAGCATGCATAGCTAGTCAAATTGTTGTCAATAATTATATCGTAGGTATTAGAAAGGCCTAGCAATTCTTTACTGTATTTATTAATATTAAAGGCAAAGTAGTTAGTAATATTTAACGAGTTGGCAAAGTGTTCTTCTTCATCCACAATAGTTATTCCATCAATTAGAATTGTTTCGCTACACACCTGTTTTGCGAAGCTTGAGTTGCCAATACCTACATGCAATATGCTTTTATGTTGTAGGATGCATGTTTTCAAAAACTGTTCAATACGCAATTGGTCTGCAGTTACTGCTCGATGCAGCCAAGATCCATCGACATACCTAAAGGACGGTTTTTGCAAATTCGCACAGCGATTTATAAAATGTGCAAACCGCCATTTTCTAAACACACGAATATAAGCTGCATACAATTTTGCCAAAATCATTCTAGTTGCCAATATTACCCAATTATATCAGCATTTGATTAATACGAGCGATTCTTAAGGGCAAAAGTCATTTTAGCGGGTATAAGTTTACAATTGAAATCGTTTAAAAGAATTTATATCTGTAGAAGTTGCAACAAGAATTACTAATTTGCAGGTTTATTGTAAAAAAAATGACACAAAAAATAACAATAATTGGAGGTGGTCTTGCTGGCAGTTTAGCCGCTATTTATATGGCTAAGCGTGGCTTTGAGGTAAATCTTTTTGAGCGCAGGCCTGATATGCGTAAAACCAATATGTACCAAGGGCGATCAATTAATTTGGCTTTAAGCACTAGGGGACTACATGCATTAGAGAAAATTGGATTGGATAATGAAATATTAGCTGATGCTATACCTATGCCTGGGCGAATGATGCATAGTAAAACAGGAGAATTATCTTACCATCCTTACGGTAAAAATGGTCAAGCCATCAACTCAGTTTCGCGTGGTAGGTTAAACCAAAAATTGATTGAGTTAGCTGATGAATTCGTTAATATCAGTCTTCATTTTAACAGCAAGTGTTTAGATGTAGATTTGGAAAAAACCACTGCCACATTTGAACTTGAAGATGGAACACATAAAACAGTTTTTTGCGATAGAATATTGGGAACGGATGGCGCTTTTGCTGCTACTCGTGGCCGTTTACAAATAACCGATAGGTTTAATTACTCGCAACAATATTTGCATGTAGGATATAAGGAATTAACAATACCTGCTGGAGAAAAAAGTACCTTTTTAATGGAAAAAAACGCATTGCACATTTGGCCACGCGGCTCTTTTATGATGATAGCCCTGCCAAATCCAACAGGAGATTTTACCTGCACTTTATTTTTTCCTTATGAATTGTTTGATAAACTAAAAACAGACGAAGAAATTCTCACATTTTTTAACCAAGAATTTGCTGATGCCGTACCAATGATGCCAACATTGTTAAAAGATTTTAAACAAAATCCTGTAGGTAATTTGGTTACCATAAAATGCTATCCTTGGGTAAAAGAAGATAAAATAGCCATGATGGGTGATGCTGCGCATGCTATTGTGCCTTTCTACGGACAAGGAATGAATTGCAGTTTTGAAGATGTAGTGGTGTTTGACAATATGATTGAAAAGTATGGAAACGATTGGAACAAAATATTTGATGAATATCAAAAAGAAAGAAAACCCAATGCTGATGCTATTGCCGACTTAGCTGTTCAAAATTATTATGAAATGGCCGATAAAGTTGGTGATAAACATTTCCTCCACAAAAAACACATTGAACATGAATTAACAGAATTGTACCCAGATAAATTTAAATCACAATATGAGCTGACTACCTTTAGTTTAACAGGCTATAAATACGCCTTAGACCAAGGTAAAAAGAATGATAGTTTATTAGAAAGAATTATTGCTGAAGGTTGTGACGAGAAAATAAAAGATGTATCTTACATGGAACCATTATGGAACATGCTAAAGTAGCTTTTGCTCTTACCAATTGACGGTTTCCAATTCTTTCAACAAACCTTCGAAAGAATATAGAATTTAACGAAGCGGATAGTATTAGTGAATATTGATCAAAAACAATTGGTGGTAGAGGAGTTCTTAAAACCTTTATTTATATCTTCTATATTCGTATAAATTTACTACTATGAAAATTCGTATTTCCACTTTTTTATTCCTCCTTGTCGTTTCTTTGTTTTCAAATGCTCAAAGCATTGAATCGCGAATTGCCTCCATACAACAGGTTTTACAAAACCAACAACAGGCATGGAATGAAGGTGATATTGAAGGCTTTATGATGGGTTATTGGCAAAGTGATTCCCTCACCTTTATAGGTAAAAAAGGCATTACCAGAGGTTGGCAAGCTTCTTTAGATAATTACAAAAAATCTTACCCTGATAAAGTATCAATGGGGGAGTTGCAATTCAATATTGTGGCCATTAAATTGTTATCAAAAACGAATGCATTTGTGGTAGGAAAATGGCATTTAAAACGACAAGAAAACAAAGGCGATTTGCAAGGACATTTTACTTTACTCTTTAAAAAAATCAATAACGTATGGCTTATTATTAGCGACCACAGTAGTTAGCGTATTCTTGTTCTGAAACGCACTACATCATAAGCGGCAAATAATCCAAGGGCGTTTTCTCCCTTTATATTAGAAGGTAAGTTTGCAGGAGGTGTAGAAAATGGTCCACCACCACCTCTATTACCTAATGCCAATAAATACCTATACAACGATTGATCAATTGAACGGAAAATAAGTAAACTTGTATCTCCTATGTTCAATCTAACAAATGGGATTTCAAATACTACTGGCTGAGTTGGGTCTTGTCCTTTATTGTCGAATAAAACACGAAAATCTGAATAAGATTCATTGATAGAATCTTTGCCCTTAAAACCAAATCTAACATAAGTATATTTGATTTGTGGGCGCGTGTCAAAGCCAAAATAGGCAACTGTATAACCTTCCTCCAAAAACCCTTGTGCCGCTTTAAAAACGGGTACAACTGTATCTATTTTAAACATGGGCTCCAACGTAGATGAGCTGGTATATTGTTTTCCATTATGGGCTATAATCAAATTGTAGGTATTTCCGGCTGTTCCAAGGTAGGATGCAGCGGGTTTGTAAATTCCTTTTGTTGTATGCAAAAATGGAACACCATTTACGGTTACTGTTGCATTTTCAATTGTTGGTGTAGGCTTGTTATCATCAAAAAAGCCAACTGATTGCGTTAATCGAATAAATGAACTATCAAGTTCGGATGTAACGGCTCCCTCCACCACTAATTTTTCTGTATTTTCAGGAATATCTACTTCAATTTTTTCAGTACATGCTGAAAGGAATGAGGCTGCTATAAATATGTAAAACCAGTTTTTCATTGTACTTAAAATTTAAAATTATAGGTTACAGAAGGTACAACTTGAAACAAGTATGTCTTAAGCGCCTCGTTTCTCAATGTTTCTTCATTTCGTTGAAAATCTATACTAAATGCATTTTTTCTTCCATATACATTATAAACAGAAAACACCCAATTACTCTCGTTTTTATAAACTTTGCCTGGAATAATTTTACGCCCCAAAGTTAGGGAAATATCTAAACGATTGTAGGATGGAATTCTGGCACTATTGCGGTTCCCAAATTCAATAATGCGCTGGCCTTCAAATTCAAAATAACCCACTGCTGGCGTATAGGTATCTCCAGTGGCATAAATAAAATTGGATGAAAGACTTAAACGTTTGGTTAAATCATGGCTAATAATAAAGGTGAGGTAATGTCTTCTATCAAAACGGAAATTGTACCATTCATTGTTGTTTACACCTTCAGCTTTGCGCTCCGAGCGCGATAGTGTGTAACCAATCCAGCCAGTAGTTTTGCCACGCTGTTTTCTTGCCAAAAGTTCTAACCCGTAAGCCCGCCCAATGCCAGCAGTCACTTGTGTTTCAATATCTTCCCTAAATAGTATATCTGCATTGTCAACTAATTCTACGGTATTTTGCATCCATTTATAGTATACTTCGGCTGATAGTTCAATGGTGTTTTCCCGCACATTTTTGAAATACCCCAACGCTATCTGATCTGCTATTTGAGGTTTAATGTAACGATCGGTGGGTGTCCAAAACTCTTGCCCTACACTTGCTGTTGTTGCTTGGATAAGATGCATGTATTGAAACATTCTATTATAGGATCCTTTTAAAGAACTGCTACCATTGAGCAGGTAAGTTATATTCAAACGGGGTTCCCAGCCAATATTTGTATTTATCACATCGCCTCTTCTGTATTTTACTGTATCGGTGGGTGTAGCTGATGATAGAAAACCATTATCAAAAAATTTAGGTTGATTATTTGCATATCGGAACTGGCTTCCTTTTCCGATATTCTGAAAAATTGAAACGCGCATACCATATTCTGCTGTTAGTTTGCTTCCAATTTTAATTGAATGACTTCCATAAATATTGTAATCAGTGGCATACTTTTTATCAAGCGTATCCGCTGCAATTATTGACTCCGCTATTATGGGCTGCACAATGCCTGGCTGATAGGTATGATGCGTTGCCATAAACCCAAATTTGAAATTATTTTTTGGATTCACAAAGTAGTTAAAGTCTTGTTTTAAGGTATAGTCTTGGATGTAATTACTCCTTTTGAAGTTGAGATTAGGGCTTACATTAAATTCAAATGCATAGTTGTACCTGCTAACAATAAAACTTGTATTTGAAAACAACTTAGGGCTAAAAATGTGATTCCACCGCAGTGTTCCTGTATTGTTTCCCCAGCCCAAACCAATAAGTCCACCATTACCAAAGCGATCTCTACCAGTATATCCTGAAAGAAAAATTTTATTTTTGCTATTTATTTGATAGTTTAACTTTATATTAAGATCACCAAAGTATGCACTTGCATCTTTAATTGCACTATTATTTGAAAGGGGAAAAAATAAATCAAAATAACTCCTACGTCCCGATATCATAAAGGAGCTTTTATCTTTAACGATAGGTCCTTCTAATGTTAACCTTGATGAAAGCACACCTATACCTCCCGAAGCAGCAAAGTTTTTTGAATTACCGTCTTTCATACGCACATCCAAAACAGATGCAAGCCTGCCACCATAGTTAGCGGGAATACCTCCTTTGTATATTTCAAAATCTTTAATTGCGTCTCCATTAAATACAGAGAAAAAACCAACAATATGCGATGGGTTATAAACTACTGCTTCATCCAATTGTACTAAATTATGATCTACATTTCCACCTCTAACCACATATAATGTGTTACCATCGCCCGCAGATTGTATGCCAGGTAACAACTGAATTACTTTAATAATATCCATTTCACCAAGCAATAAAGGAATCTTCCTTACTTCCTTCATTTCCATTTTTATCACACTCATCTTGTTTTGTTCCACATTATTTGCATCTGGCTTATCGCCACTCACAATTACTTCGTTTAGTTCTCGTTTTTCTTCTCCCAACTCTACGTTCATCTTCACATCACCTTTTGTAATGTCTATCTCTTTTAATAAAGCACCATAACCTACGTAAGTATATGAAATTTTATATTTGCCCGCAGGTAAGTTAAGCGAATAATAGCCATAACTATTGGTAAGTACACCAGTTTTAAGTGCCTCAACCACAACGGAAGCGCCAATAAGTTCTTCTCCGTTTTTGACATCTTTAATGGATCCACTAATCGTATATTTTTCTACTTTTTGCGCAAAGGCGTTTACCGTCATTAAACATAAAAGCCCAAGGGTTATCCGTATTATTTTTCTCATATAAAAATTTTGGTGGTTCAAAAGTATAGTCAGTTTAATATCTGCTGCTAACAGGATTCTTACACATTCTCGGACAAATCTTTTTTAGTAGACTTTCTTTTTTAGTTGTGGGTTTCCAGCCAACATGGCTAAAAATGAGGGCATTTAAGGCATAAGCATTTTTAACGGCACTACCAATGGTGTTTGATTTAAATTTTTGCAGATGAAAAACAGTGCTTATTAGGCCTAAGGATATGATGGCTAGATATGGTGTTGTTTTCATTACAAATTTCAGCTACGAAAGTAGGTGCTGACATGAACAATAAAAACAGCCAAAAGTTAATAATTGTTTTTATTCGGTTAATCGGCAAAATTGGTGGTTAAATAGTAACAAGTTTACTGTTACGCCTACTGTAGGCAAAGTATATAACCAATCCAAATGCCAACCAAATTATAAAGGCTGCCCAATTGGTAAAATTAAGCTGAGTCATTAAATAAAAATTTGTAACCATGCCAATTACAGGAATGGTTGAGTATCGTTTCAAAAAGGAGAGAAAGCTTAACACAATAAACAATAACCAAAATAGCAGCATCGGAATTTGTTCAATACTAGGTTGGGTAAATGTTTCAGCTCCACCAAAGATGATAAATGCAAATAATGAAATCAAGCATAGAATGGGTACAAGCAATCTTCCGTTTATATACGGCACTTTAAAACCCGAATGAGATTGGTTTCGATGACTTTGCATTTGGATCACCCCGGCATTCACCACCATAAAAGCAAATAAGGTTCCAATGCTTGATAAATCAGTTACCTCTTTTAGGTTCAGAAACAAGGCTGGCACAGCCACAAAAAACCCAGTAACTATAGTTGAAAAAGCGGGTGTTTTATATTTAGGGTGTATGCTACTAAAACGTTTAGGCAACAAACCATCGCGGCTTATGCTCATCCAAATGCGGGGTTGTCCGTTTTGAAAAACAAGTAATACACTCGCCATTGCAATCACAGCGCTCACTGCTACAATTCCACTCATCCAATGCACATTAATTAAGCTAAAAGCATGTGCCAATGGATCGCCAACTGCAAGGTCTTTATAATTTACCATTCCTGTTAAGGTAAGTGCAATTAAAATGTATAAAATAGTGCAAATAACCAACGAAGCCATCATGGCTTTTGGTAAATCGCGCTTGGGGTCTTTGCATTCTTCGGCAGTAGTTGCTAGTGCGTCAAAACCAATATAGGCAAAAAATACGGAAGCCACACCTTGCAAAACGCCTTTCATTCCATTTGGCGTAAATGGATCCCAATTTTCGGGTTTTACATAAAATGCACCAACAATGATGACTAACACAATAACAATTAATTTTAAGACTACAAAATAATTTCCAACAGTTTTAGTTTCATGCACACCTCTATAAATTAAAGCTGTGACGGCAAATACTATTCCGAGCGCAGGTAAATCGCATATTAGTTTTAATCCAAACATTTCGGGGGCAGTTTGCCAAGCTATCATTTGTTCTTGTAAGTAAAAGTTTAGTGGTTGATTGGATAACTGGTTGATTAAGCTTGTAGCTTCCGAAAAACCATTTTTTGCACTTAAATAATCCATGCATAAATATTCGGGAATATGGAAACCAATACCCTTCATTAGTCCAGTAAAATAATCGCTCCATGAAATGGCAACTACAATATTTCCAATGGCATATTCTACAATCAATGCCCAGCCAATAACCCAAGCAATGATTTCGCCAAAGGAGGCATAAGCATACGTATATGCGCTGCCCGAAATGGGAATGCTTGAGGCAAATTCCGCATAACTCATTGCCGAAAAGGAACATGCGAATGCAATGAAAATAAAAAGAAATACTACAGCTGGCCCCCTGGCAGCACTGGCATTGCCAATGGTACTAAAAATACCTGCACCTATGATGGCCGCAATACCCAATGACGTTAAGTCGCGAACAGATAATGTTTTATTAAGCTTATGCTCACTAAGCTCATTCGCATCTGCTTCACCTTGTATTTGGGCTATCGTTTTTTTTCGGAATAGAGAATTGCTCACGCTGCTTTATTTGGAGGCAATATATAATATTTTAAAAATTGCCTAAAGATAATTTATCAAATAATGATTTAGAAAGTATAGAAACTTCCTTTCTTAACCGATGGCTTGATAAGTTATCGTTAAAACGGAAATTGAACTTTGAGATTTTTAAAACCTATTTAAGAATTACTTATGATTTAAAACGTTGATGAAATTGACGTTCTAATTCCTCCCTATGATTTGGGTGAGCTAAATTAATAAGGGCCAATGCCCGTTGTTCTAAGTTTTTCCCAAAAAGGTTAACTGAACCATATTCGGTTACTACCCAATGAATATGCCCCCTTGTTGTGACAACGCCTGCGCCATTTTTCAACGTAGAAACAATTCGGGAAATCCCTTTACTTGTTGTTGATGGTAAAGCAATAATTGGTTTGCCGCCTTTAGAAAGAGAAGCCCCTCTTATAAAATCCATTTGCCCGCCAATTCCAGAATACTGATAGGTGCCAATAGAATCTGCGCAAACTTGACCTGTAATATCAATTTCTATTGCACTATTTATGCTCGTTGCTTTATCATTCTTTCTAATAACATCCGTATCATTTACAAAATCTATTTCTAGGCTATTAACCAATGGGTTGTCATTTACAAAATCATACAAATTTTGAGTGCCTGCAATAAATGATGTAACTACAATTCCTTTTTTAACAACTTTCATACTGTTATTAATGACTCCACTTTTAATTAAAGGAAGAACTCCATCCGAAAACATTTCAGTATGAATGCCTAAATTTTTGTGGTTTGATAAATTTCGTAACACCAAATCAGGAATAGCACCAATACCTAATTGCAAAGTAGCCCCATCCTCTATCAATGCAGCCACATTTTTTCCCACTTGTTCAATTGCTGGCGTTATATCCTTTGCATAATCAACCTGAAACAAAGGCTCGTCACGCCAAACCATTTTATCGATTTTTGATACGTGAATAAACCCATTTCCGTGTACTCTTGGCATTTGTGGATTTACTTGAGCTACTATTTTTTTTGCACTTGCCACAGCAGCCATTGCGATATCTACAGATGTACCCAATGAACAATAGCCGTGCTGATCTGGTGGCGAAACATGAATGATTGCAACATCAATTGGTAAATAATTTTCGCGAAATAAACGTGGAATTTCACTCAAAAAAACAGGAACATAATCTCCTTGGGCACTGTTAACTGCCGAGCGTGTATTAGCTGATACAAATAAGGAGTTGATGTAAAAGCTTTCTTTGTATTTAGGATCACCAAAGTCAATATTGCCAAAAGTACTAATGCTCACTATTTCTACTCTTTTTAACTCATCGTATCTATTTAATAATTGTTGTACCAAATTAACTGGGGTTGCTGCACTTCCATGAATAAAAACCCTATCACCAGTTTTTACAACAGAAACAGCATCCTCAGCTGCTATATATTTTAAATTGTTTCTATTCATTATTTCACTTTTTAATTGTATCCTTACTATTGTGTGGTTTAAATGCTGGGTTCATTATGTTTAAGTCTTGTTATTACTTCACCAATTTAAAATTTGAATATTGTACATTAGTCTTATTACTCAATCATTGTTGCCTTTTTCTTCCTCAAAATATGGGGAGATTAAATCCCTCTATTCAAAAAAACCTCATTCAAAAATAATTGATTCGATTGATTTCTTACGGAACGCATAATTATAAATCTTTTTTTTGCTAAAAAAATACAGCAGGTGGTTAGCCATTTATAAAATAGTATGATTGGTTTTTTTAGAAATGTATGATAAAAATAATCATAATTATTCCGGTTATTAAAATGGCTAGGAAAAAGCTAAAAAAGGGTGTCAATTAAACTGTGAATTTTATGGAACCTAATTATTGGTTTTTTCTATGTTTTAATTGTGGGTTTGCTGCTACAGCCACAATTACCAGATCCGCAAGCTTTTCCTTTGGCGCTATTTAGCATAATTTTGGCCACGTAAAACACTGCAATTAAAACAAGAATACCTACTATAATGCTTTGCATTTTTATTTTCTAAATTTATTCTTGTTTAAGATGGAGCAATTATTTAACCAAATTCACTAGGCTCATTTCCAATCCTTTTTTGAGCAATCCTGTTCGCTTTGGATTAAATTGATTTAAGCGCATCATAGCTTGACGAATGGTGATGGATGCATCTTTAAAAATAGCCTCATCTTTCAATTCAAATCCATCGCTCATACAATAAGCAAATGTACGTGCCATGCCACAGTTTGCTATAAAATCTGGAATTACTGCTACTTGGTCGTCAGCACTATTACTAATTGGCCCCAAGAAAATTTCGGTATCAGCAAATGGTACATTGGCACCACATGATATTACTTCCAGGTCATTTGCAATCATCGTATCCAATTGCTGTTGCGTAAGCATGCGTGAAGCAGCAGCAGGAATAAATATTTCTGCTCCGGCATTCCATATTTGTCGGTTCAACTCCTCATAATGGATAAAATTAAGCCCCATTTTTTGGCATGTTTCTTTTGATAGTTTATTGCCATCACGCTCTTCAAACAACTGTTTAATTTCTTCTTTTGAAAATCCTTTGGGATTAAGCAATCCCCCTTCCCTGTCAATAATGCCAACTACCATAACGTTCATTTGCGAAAGGTAATACGCAGCCGCTGCTGCCACATTTCCCCAGCCTTGTATAATGCAACGTTTGTAAGCAAAATTTGGTCCCCAAAAATCATAAAAATGCCTTACTGCCTCAGCAACACCCCAGCCAGTAATCATATCTGCAACCACATAGTTTCGAGTAATATCGGGCGAAAAACGAGCATCATCTAATTTTTTGGAAACTCCTTCTCGCAAGTTTTTAATCATGCGGGCTTTCCCTTCGAATGTTGGTTTAAAATGTCCAACAACTGTTCCTTCCTGTGGATGCAATAATCCATATTGTTCGGTTATCGGAATTACTTCATGGATTTCATCTACATTTAAATCGCCACCTGTGCCATAATAAGTTTTTAACAAAGGCATTACCGCTTTATACCAACGTTCCAACACACCTTTTTTTCGTGGGTCGGCTGGGTCAAAATTGATACCCGACTTTGCACCACCGATTGGAGGTCCTGAAATGGTAAACTTAATTTCCATTGTTTTGGCAAGTGATATTACCTCATTTTTATTTAAGCCTTTGCGCATCCGAGTTCCTCCACCTGCGCTGCCGTTTAAAAGTGAGTTTATTACTATCCATCCCTCAGCCTCTGTTTCTGAATCTTTCCATTCAAATACAATTTCGGGTTGCTTCTCTTCGTATCGTTTAATTAAGTTTTGAATTTGTATGCCCATGCTTTAAATAAATTGCGTCTGCTTGCTTTAACAGTAGGCGCAATTTAAGATTATTCACTGTAAGGAGAATGACTATTGTCAATATAACTTATTCTTTTATAAATTTTTCAGAATGACTAATACCATCTAAATCTGTAACAGAAATGACATAAATACCTTGCGGTAAATGAATTATATTTACATCTAGTTTATTCGAATTGTTATCATCCAATTGCAACACTGTATTTCCAATAAGGTCAATAATTTTTAGTGCGGTTATTGTTTTGGTCAGCGAAACAGTCATTGTTTCCTTAGCTGGAATTGGAAAAAGTTGCAATTTTTGAGTTTCTATATTTTCTAAATTTACCAATTGTATTATTGAATAATGAGCAGTTCCATCAAAGTCGAGTTGTTTTAATCGATAGTAATTGATGCGCTTTGGCTCCAAATCTTCAAAGCTATAATTAATGACTCTAGAGGCGGTACCATTGCCGTTAATACTTCCAATTGGTTCAAAGTTTGTTCCATTTTCAGAGCGCTCAATTACGAATTTTTCATTATTAACTTCTTGAGCAACGCTCCACTTTAAACTAACTTGTTTTGCACCAGTTTTACGTGCAGTAAAATGCAACAACTTTACTGGTACAATTGATGAGTTACCAACAATAATATAAAATCTACTCAAACCCGAACTTGCAGCAACACCCGAAACCATGCTAAAAGAGTACATATTTGTTGTTTTTAAATCAGTCACCGTTGATAGGTATGTGTCAAATAACAGTACGTTTTCGCGAATGGCTATTTCCTCACCGTTTGTAAATATTAATTTATAATTACCAGCCGCACCATTTACTCTTAGTTTAACGGTATCAATATCAAATGTTACAGGTCTAACAGTGAGTGAGAGTTGAATGCTGTCGTTGCCAAAAGCGCTTACATTAATGCTTCCTGCAAGTTTACGAGTATCCAATAAGTCATAGTTATCATTTGCATCCTGAGTATATTTAATGCGCAACCCATCGCTGGTTATTGAATCAAAGATTAGTCGAATACTAAAAGTTTCACCATCACTAGTTTTAAAGTAATTATTTTGTTGTTCTGTTGCTTTATATTCTTCTTTAAATGTTAATGTTGGCAATGCACCATTTGCCTTTACCCAAAAACTTGCTCCCGAAGGTATAATTCCATTGGTTATTTGTCCAGCATTCGAGATTGCATTATAATCATCATATCCGTTGGTTTGTGCATTCAGTATCCAAATTCGAGATTCTATATTTGTATTGTTGATACCAGCATCAAAGTGTGCATTCCAATCATATGGGGAAGCATATGGGTTACTCAATAAGTTCCAACCATCATTGGCATCGTTATACACTGTTCCTGAAACATCCGAAAAGGTGCATGATACAGGCATGGTGATGTTGCCTTGATTAGGCACTCCTCTTGTATCAATAGTTACTGCATTTTGGGTAGTTACTGTTCCTGTTAATCTTCCAGAGTCACTTCGATCGCCTCTCACAAATACCCGATACCCTTTACCCAACCCTATTGCCTGTGAGGAACTTGTAGGAACTGTCCAGCCTGTATTTAGGTTACCTAAGCTAGACTCGTTGTAAGAGAAGATGCCAGCAAAGTTGGATAGGGTGGCATCAAACCCATTGGATGCACCTCCAGGACCGGTTATGTAAACTTCCCCTTGCCAGTCCGCTATTGTATTTGCCGCAACTGGGCTGCCCAAAAAACGCCATCTGCGGGCTACTGAAGGGATATGTCTTTGCACAATAACATTCCCAGTGATATATGAACAGGTTGTGCAGCCGCCATCAGCTATATATGCAGTGCGGCTGGCAGTTGACAATAAGGTTAGGTTGCCTCCTGTTGCCAAAGTTCCAGAAGCAGGTACTACTTCATGGGTTACCTGTAAGGCATTGCCCAGAGCGATGGTTTGGCTTGGTCTGTCATATAATAAGCGGCCTATTCTATTGGTAAGGTTTGGTGTGGTTTGGTCAAAAAACAAAGAATCAATAGCACCACTTCCCAAAATATTTAATTGGGTTAAAGAGTCATTACCAGATAATGTGCCAGACCCACTACCACTAAAATTGCCCAATAAGGTAAGATCATTGTTTCCGATTTGAAAACGCCCAGCTGTTACTGTTAGGTTTCCAGCAACAATCATATTGCTGCCCAAGTTTACAATTCCGCTAAAAGTTCTATTAATGGTAATATTGTTTACTGAGTCATTATTGGGTGCAAATGCAATAATTCCCAAATTCCCACTACCATCTAGGGTTATATTTGAGGTTGCTGTGCTGCTAAAAGTGCCACCACCTTTTACAATCCCCGAAAGAGTAAGTGCGTTATTATTCAAATTCAAAATACCATTGGCTATATCTAATGAGTCGCTTATAGTGAGATTATTATCTAAAAACACAGATTGACCATTGGCCACTCTTAAGCTTCCAAAGGTTGCAGCAGAAGTTCCCCCAATACGTTGATCTATATTTCCATCAAAGGTAACTATGCTTGTGTTTGATATTGCGCCATTTGTTGTAAAATCTCCTTTTATATTCACAGAATCAGGAAGTGTTTTGGTTCCGGTGCCACTGGTTATCAAATTAAAATAGCCCGATACACTTATCCCATTTGGTCTTAATATTGTTTGATTTCCAAGGTTATTGTATTCTACTGTTGTTTCATTAAAAGCAGCAACTCTCCAAATACCAGTATTGGTAATAGCATTACCAATGCGCATCACCGAACTTTCTCTATTTGATAAAACAGCAGTATCTGTAATATTTATATTGTAAAAATTAGTAATGCCGGCAAATGTGGCGTCCGTACCTAAAAAATTAACTGTACTTGTGCCAGGATTAAACAAGCCATTACAATCCCACGATGATAGTCCTGAAGTTGTACCTCCATAAACAAATAATTGAGCACTTGCGACTGCATTTAACACTGAATTTGCGTCTAT
>Ga0105045_10001901_pt1 | contig 17301 bp, 11 predicted proteins | sample MAT02_FD_78089 | JGI IMG/M metagenome (GOLD analysis project Ga0105045, IMG submission 78089) | Freshwater microbial communities from Lake Fryxell liftoff mats and glacier meltwater in Antarctica - MAT-02 (megahit assembly) | ecosystem: Environmental > Aquatic > Freshwater > Ice > Liftoff... | reverse complement strand
TGAAACGAATCTACCAATACGAATGGAACACCATATAAGTTGGAACCCTCAGCCACTTCGTGACGCACCCAAATTGGGTCAATGGTTTGCGTAGAGGCCGAGTTGAAAACAATGAGGAGAAGCGCGGTGGTTATGAAAAACTTCATTTCGTGAGATGGTAATAGCACTAAATTTTATGGCTCAAAACTATACAGACAAAAGGGTTTAGAGGCGGAAAATCAGTAAATTGACGCTAATTAGCCATTTAGCAGTTTCTTCCCCACAGGAAACGATGTTACTCGAGGTAAGTACGGAACGGAGTTCCGTGATACGTCCACGCCACAAAAAAAGCCATCCCAAAGCAAGGCTTCGGAATGGCTCCTAGAATCAAATTCCTAATTTTTATTTATTCGTACGCCGCAATCCCCGTCACATCTTGGCCTGTAATGAGCAAGTGAATGTCGTGGGTGCCTTCGTAGGTCAGTACTGTTTCAAGGTTCATCATGTGGCGCATCACTGGGTACTCATTTGTGATGCCCATACCGCCGTGAATCTGGCGGGCTTCGCGGGCGATTTCGAGGGCCATGAGTACGTTGTTGCGTTTCGCCATGGATACTTGGGCGGGAGTATGTTTTCCCACATTGGCCAAAGTACCCAAACGCCAAGCCAATAATTGTGCCTTGGTAATTTCGGTAATCATTTCGGCTAACTTCTTCTGTGTCAATTGGAAACCACCAATCGGGCGACCAAATTGCACCCGCTCCTGCGAATAGCGCAAGGCTGAATCATAACAATCCAGCGCCGCACCAATAGCACCCCAAGCGATGCCGTAGCGGGCTTTGGTGAGACAAGAAAGTGGGCCTTTTAAGCCTTGCACATTGGGCAATACGTTTTTCTTCGGTACGCGTACGTCTTCAAACACCAATTCGCCGGTAATGCTGGCGCGGAGGCTCCATTTTCCGTGAATTTCGGGCGCACTAAAGCCTTTCATGCCCTTTTCGACAATCACGCCGATGATTTTTCCTGCTTCGTTTTTGGCCCAAACCACCGCAACATCTGCCACGGGTGAATTGGTAATCCACATTTTTGAGCCATTCAAGATATAAGAATCGCCGTCGTCTTTAATATTGGTCAGTATGGCGTTGGGGTTGGAGCCAGCATCGGGTTCGGTCAGTCCAAAACAGCCGATAAACTCCCCTTTTGCCAATTTAGGCAGGTAATGACGACGTTGCTCTTCGGAGCCAAAGCGATAAATCGGATACATGACCAAGGAGCCTTGTACCGAAGCCATGGAGCGAACGCCTGAGTCGCCACGCTCCAATTCTTGCATAATCACCCCGTACGCAATTTCATCCATACCACCGCAGCCGTATTCGGCGGGCAGCGAGGGGCCAAAAGCGCCAATTTCGGCGAGGCCTTTGAACAAATGCGTGGGACATTCCGCGCGGTTAGAATAATCTTCAATAATAGGGCTAACTTCAGACTTCACCCATTGCCGCACGGCATCGCGGGCGAGGAGGTGCTCGGACGTGAGTAGTTCATCTACACCATAATAATCGTGGTGCTGGTAGCGATCTTCGCGGGCGGCTGTTGACTTTTGCATGGCTTTTTATGCTATTATTCTAGGTTGAGAACCGTTGAGATTGTTGAGTAGTTGAGATTTACCATTCCCAACCGTCCAAACCCTCTAAAGGTTCAGGCTTGATGTTAAGTTTTGTTTCAGTGCGTTGTTTTTGGCGTTCAAGCACCAGCCTTGCCAGTCCTATATTGGCGGGTTCGGGTGCGGTGACCTGCATCACTGGATGGATTTTTTCTTCCAATACATCCAGTCGGTACAACAAACTCATGAGGTACTCGGGACGCTTTTCCAGCATGTCCGCGATGCAATCGGATAGGGCAGACAGCAACTCGGCTTCTGAATTTGGGATGGGGCCATTGCCCATTTCAAATGAATCGCGTACGAGCAGGGCTGTTTTAGCCAAGGTGGCGTTAGACATGGCTGTAGGAATAGACATTCAGCGGTTTTATTGATAAAAAGTGGTGAAAAGGGCGGCTTTTTGGGTGGTTGAGGGCGCGTACGGATTGTAAAAGAGACATGTCAGAGCATAGAAAACCCTATGCTTTGGCATGTCGCTTCAATTAAATATCAAATTTAATGCCCTGTGCTAGCGGCAAAGAATCTGAATAATTGATGGTGTTGGTTTGTCGGCGCATGTAGGCTTTCCAAGCATCGGAGCCAGATTCGCGGCCACCGCCGGTTTCTTTTTCGCCACCAAATGCGCCGCCAATTTCGGCCCCAGAGGTGCCAATATTCACATTCGCAATGCCGCAATCAGAGCCATTTACCGACAAGAAAAGCTCGGCTTCCCGCAAATTAGTGGTCATAATGGCTGAAGAAAGCCCTTGAGGTACCCCATTTTGGAGGGCAATGGCTTCCTCGATGGTTTTGTATTTAATGAGGTATAAAATAGGCGCAAAGGTTTCGTGCTGCACAATGTCCCAGTGATTTTCTACTTCTGCAATACAGGGTTTTACATAGCAGCCGCTCTCGTAGCCAGCGCCAGTCAGCACGCCTCCTTCTACCAAAAATTTCCCTTTGTGCTTCTTCACTTCCGAAATGGTGTGCATATAACTTTCCACCGCTTGCTGATCAATGAGTGGCCCAACGTGGATGCTTGGATCTAGTGGGTCGCCGATGCGGAGTTGTGGATAGGCTTTGGCGAGGGTTGTTTTTACCTGCTCATACACACTGTCGTGCACGATTAGGCGGCGCGTGCTGGTACAACGCTGTCCGGCGGTACCCACCGCGCCAAAAACGGCTCCAGTCAATACCATTTTCATGTCGGCAGATGGCGTGATGATGATGGCGTTGTTGCCCCCCAACTCAAGGATGCTGCGGCCAAAACGAGCGGCCACAGATTGCCCCACGATGCGGCCCATGCGGGTGCTGCCGGTGGCGCTAATGAGGGGAAGACGCGCGTCTTTGGTCATAAACTCGCCTACCTTGTAGTCGCCGTTGATGATGCTGCTAATTCCTTCGGGCAAATCGTTGGCTTTCAGCACTTTCTGAAAGAGGTTTTGACAAGCGACGGAGCAAAGTGGGGTCTTTTCGGAGCCTTTCCAGATGCAAACATTGCCACAAACCCAAGCCAAACAGGCGTTCCAGGACCAAACGGCCACCGGGAAATTAAAGGCAGAGATAATGCCCGTAATGCCCATCGGGTGCCACTGCTCGTACATCCGGTGGCCGGGGCGCTCGGAGTGCATCGTGAGGCCGTAAAGTTGGCGAGAAAGTCCGACTGCAAAATCGCAGATATCAATCATTTCTTGTACTTCGCCCCAGCCTTCTTGGAGGCTTTTGCCCATTTCATAAGAAACGAGGCGACCGAGTGAATCTTTATTTTGACGGAGAACATCGCCGAATTGGCGCACGATATCGCCCCGTTTGGGGGCGGGTACATCGCGCCATATTTTGAAGGCTTGTTCGGCAGATTGTATGACTTGTTCGTATTGTTCACGGTTTGTAACCCCTACAAAACCAATGGGTTGTCCATCTACAGGCGATACAGATTCGATAAAGCGGCGGCTGCCAGAAATGGCGTTTTGGCCAGTTGAGGTGCCTTGATTACGGTTTTTGAGGCCTAATTTCTTTAAAAATTCTTTTGGCTGCATATCTTAGTGTTGAGGAGGTTGAGGGGGATTAGTTGGCGAAATCGCTCAAGAACTTCAAGCGCATCAACTGAATTTCCTCCCAAGTAATTTCGTCGTCCTTGAGTGCGGTGAATGCGGCGTCAATCGAGTCATTTTCTGCTTCTTTGAAGTATTCAATGACCGTATCGCGTACATACTCGTCTATCGCTTTATTGAGGTGATAATCGAGGCGAAGTTTGGTGCCTGCTTGCACGATGCCGTAGAGTTCTTCGAGGAGTTCGCCCAGTGCCATATCGTTGGTTTTGGCAATTTCTTCGAGGGCAATTTTCCGGTCAATGGCCATGATGATATTGACCTTGGCTTTGGATTTATTGGCCACCGTTTTGATGGTAATATCCATGGGCCGCTCAATCTCATTTTCCGCACAATATTTTTGAATGGCGGCTACGAACGGCTGGGCATATTTCTGGGCTTTTCCTTGAGAAACACCCACAATTTTGGACATATCGTCCATAGAAATGGGGTAATTCGTGGCCATTTCTTCCAAAGAGGGGTCTTGGAAAATAATGTAAGGCGGGAGGTTGTTTTTTTGTGCAATTTGACGGCGCAAATCCTTGAGAATTAGCATCAAGGGCTCGTCGAGCACCGCTGTTCCGCCTTTTTCGTCATCTAAGTCGTATTCCCCGTCTTCGTAATCGTGGTTGATGGTGATGTGCATCGGGGTCGGATTTTTCAAATAGGCATGGCCTTCTGGCGATACCTTCAAAATCCCAAACAGTTCTATTTCCTTGTAAATCAGGTTGTTAATCATGGCATGTCGGAAAATAGAACTCCAAAAGTTCTCATCCTTCTCCTCGCCGACGCCAAAGTTTTCCATCACTGTGAACCGGAAATCTTTCATCTCCTTGGTCTCATTACCCCGCACAAAGTCCATCACGGTTTTCATCAAATAATTCTCATTCAGGTCAAGAATGGACTGAACCACCGCTACAATTTCGTCTTTAACTTCTATTTTTTCCTTGGGATTTTTGCAGTTATCGCACATTTTATGACAATTGACCTCGTCATAATCTTCTCCAAAATAGTGCAGCAAGAATCGGCGGCGACAAGCGGCGGTTTCGGCATACGCCACCACTTCTTGCATCAATTGTGCGCCCATTTCTCGTTCAGCCACAGGCTTGTCGCGGAGGAATTTTTCGAGGCGCAGAATATCTTTATAGTTGTAAAAAGCGATGCACTTTCCACCCAGTCCGTCGCGACCTGCACGGCCGGTTTCTTGGTAATAGTTTTCGATGGATTTGGGCATATCGTAGTGCATCACGAAGCGCACGTCGGGCTTGTCGATGCCCATACCGAATGCGATGGTAGCGCAGATAACGTCAATGCGTTCCATCAGAAAATCATCCTGTGTATTGGCGCGTGTTTTGGGGTCGAGGCCTGCGTGGTAAGGAGATGCTTTGATGTCATTGACCCGCAGCATTTCGGCGATGTCTTCGGCGGTTTTGCGGTTTTGGACATAAATAATGCCCGATTCTCCGGAAAATTCTTCTTTAATTACCTGAATAATCTGCCTAATAGTGGATTCTTTATTGACCTTTGAGCGGATTTCGTAAAACAGGTTATCGCGGTTAAAAGACGACACAAAGGTGCTGTCTTCCGTCATGTTGAGGTTTTTGAGAATATCCAGTTGTACTTTGGGCGTAGCGGTGGCGGTGAGTGCCATAATGGGCACATTGCGGGCTACGGCATCGAGCATTACGCGGATACGGCGGTATTCGGGGCGGAAATCGTGCCCCCATTCCGAAATGCAATGTGCTTCGTCCACGGCCACAAAAGAGATGTTCGAGTTTTGGAAAAACTCAATATTTTCCTCTTTGGTGAGCGTTTCGGGGGCTACAAACAGAATTTTGGTCCGTCCGTCCGTAATGTCCTGCTTCACCTTTTTCATTTGCACTTTGGTGAGCGAGGAATTGAGGAAGTGGGCTACTTCGTCTTCGTCGGAATAGCTTCGAATACTGTCCACCTGATTTTTCATCAAGGCGATGAGTGGGCTAATGACAATAGCCGTGCCGGGCAGCATGAGGGCTGGGAGTTGGTAGCAAAGGCTTTTGCCGCCGCCCGTGGGCATGATGACAAAAGTATCTTTTTTGTCTAACAGGCTTTGGATAATAGCCGCTTGATCGGATTTAAAGGCGTCGAAACCAAAAAATTTCTGGAGGTTTTCAATTAGTGAGTCGTGGCCAGTGGCAATTGCAGACATCTTCTTAATGCGTTGATTAATATCGTGATTCGTCGGGAAATCCCGATTTTTGTCCTGAAGTTCAGGGCTTTGTAGGGGAGTGGTCGCAAACCGTGCGACCAAGACAAAAATAAGTAAAATTTTGGTCTTTCGGCACTTGTTTTTGAATTTAGCCCTTTGAAAGCAAGCAAAAGCAGGGTGTATAAAAATTTATAGGCCCCAATTTGGTGTGCTTCATTTCCTCGATTTGACTCGTTTTGGAAGCCTCGGCTTTCAAAAAGCCGCCAAAGATAGAAAGGAAGAATTATAAAACCAGCAAATTTTTAGTATATTTTTTCAAATAAAAACCTAAACCCCAGTTTTTAATTTGGAAACGCAACTCTTTTAAAACAAAAATTGGAACATGGATACCGTACTGAAACGTTACGCCCAACTACTTACCCACTACTGTTTGGAGGTCCACCCTGGCGACAAACTATTCATTGCCAGTACCTTGCTAGCCGAACCATTGGTACGCGAACTCTACCGAGAAGCCTATGCCGCGGGGGCTGCCCTCGTAGAATGCGACTTGGCTTTTCGCGAGCGCGAGCGACTTTTTTTTCAAAATGCTTCTGAGGAAGCCCTGCGCATGCCCCCGACGCTTCAAACGCTTGCGATGGCGCAATTCGACTGCTACCTCAATATACGAGCACCGTTCAACCTCCGCGAAAACAGCGGCGCCAGCCAAGCCAGCGCTCTTATACGCAACGAAACCATGGCTCCGGTGAATAAGAATTACTTTGAACGCACCGCCGACCGCCGTTTGCGCCGTAGCCTATGCCAATATCCAACCGATGCTTCGGCACAAGAGGCGGCTATGGGGCTGGAGGAGTACGAAAACTTCGTTTTTGGAGCCTGCAAACTGTACGAACCTGACCCTCGAGCCGCTTGGTTGGCCGTTCGGGCCAGTCAACAACACATTGTAGACCACCTGAACCGATGCCAAACCGTACAGTACAAAGCCGATGGCACCGACCTTTCTTTTTCCACCCAAGGACGTATTTGGATGAACTCCGACGGGCAAACCAATATGCCTTCTGGCGAAGTCTATACCAGTCCGGTGGAAAACAGCGTGCAAGGCACCGTACATTTTTCATACCCCTGCATTTATCAAGGCAATGAGGTGGAGGGCGTTACATTATGGGTGAAAGACGGCCTGATTGAGCGTTGGGAAGCCCGTAGGGGAAAGGAGTTTTTGGACTATATTTTTAGTCTGCCAGGCACGCGGCGATTTGGCGAAGCCGCTATTGGCACCAATTACGACATCCAACGGATAACCAAAAATATCCTTTTTGACGAAAAAATTGGCGGCAGTATTCACATGGCGGTGGGACAAAGTTATTTGCAAACCGGCGGCAAAAACGAGTCGGGGGTACATTGGGACATGATTACCGACATGACCCAAGGGGGTGAAATTTGGGCCGATGGCGAGCAAATTTATCAGGATGGGCGTTTTTTGATATAGAAAAAAGGGCGTTTTCCGACATAAAAGATAGGCAGGTCACCATAGATTACCTGCTAGGGTTAAAATAGCCTAAAACCAGGGTTTTTTAACCATTTTTCGCATTAGTTATCAAATATTAGGCGGTGGACTGATTGTCAATCAGCCCACCGCTTTTCTTTCTCACTCAAACTACTTTAATACTCTCGCAACACCCGAAAACTACCTGAAATATTGTGCGAACCGCCATTAAAGTCCACAAAAGCGCCTCCGAATGTGCCTTGCATTTGCTGGCCTACATTCCCAAATTCGGTCACGGTCAGGTTTAGACTGTTGTTTGCTATCGCATTAAACTGAATTTGATTCACAAACAACGACTCCATGGCGAAAGTTCCCAACTGACCTGAAGTAGTTGCAGACATAGAAATGTGGGTATTCGAGCTGTCATTACTAGACATAAAGAGGAAATTCACGTTCAATCCACCTCCCGGAGATACCTTCGTAAACGACTGTCCATCAAGCGTATATTCAATAAACTCGGTCAAGTTATTACACACCATAATATTGCCCAATTGTACCGAAGCGGGCGGCGTGGTGATCGAGATTACATCACTTTGCAGCACATCTGTCAAATCGTACCCAACTACGGTTCCACTCGTATGACTGTTGGTGCAACGCACGAAACTGGATTCAAATGTGCCGCCAGCATCGGGGAACAGATACCTTGGTTGCCCATCCAAAACAACTTCTACATAGCCCTCCGATACAGGGAAACCGGCGCAGTTTTTCAAACTACCGCTCACTTGATAAGTCTGGGTTTGCGGAATAGTAGTCACAATAATATCGGGGAGTGTAGTAGGCCCTGAAAATGGGCCAATATTCTGGGAATAAAATGGCATCTGATTGCCACAGGGTAAGTTGGAATAGACCTCCAATAATAAAGCCTCATTCAGCGGAATCAACCCGCCAAAACACCCCATTTGGTCTGTGTATCCAAATCCGGGAGTGTTGCTGGATAGAGTCGTTAATTTAACCGTTACATTGGGAAGCGGGATTTGTACACTCCGCAAATAAACTTTGCCCTGAATCGTGGTGATTGGAAGTGGCACATCAAAGTTCCAAAAAGAGAAGTGTTTCACTTTTCCGATATATTCAGCCCCTACTTTTTGCGCCACCCCTTCTTCTTTCCAATAGCCTTCGGCTACATCGTAGTACCAAAGGGGGATTTGAGCGGGCGCATTCGCCAGTTGGCTTGACGCAATAGGCATCCGAATCTCCACTTCCTGGCCGGGTGCGATTTGAAGTTTCTGTCCATTGGGGCTTTCTAATTCTACGCCCACCATACCATAACTGGCCAGCGTCACTAAGTCATTATTGAGGTTGATGGCCGACATATCTCCCGGCATATACAAGCCTAATCTAGCATCGGTAGGATCTAAGTATTGGGCATATACTTGAAAGGTGCCTGAGTATGGATTTCCCGAGGCATCTACCACGGAATTGGCTGGGAATTGAAGCGAGGCTTGGCTAAAAAGGGTAATAGTGCCGCCTTGAGCATTATTCAAATTCCCTCCCCAAGTCTTTCGCAGCAACTGAATGCTCAGGTTTTGAACGGAATTATTGGCTACGAAGTAAGGCTTAGAAATCTCGAAATAGCCATCTTTTTGGATATGCAGCAGCGCATGATTCTTTTGTAACTGAACTGGTGGCAGTCGGAAAACACCCCTGACATCGGTCAGTACCGATTCATTGCCCGCCCGAATAAGGGCTTCTGCAATGGGTGTTCCATTTTGGTCGGTAATTTGGCCCGCAAACGTAACGTAGGCCATTTGGCCATCGGTGAGTGGGTCGTTGTCCTCACAAGCGGAAAATCCGAGGAGGAGTACTAAGGCGAAGAGGATAGTTTTTTTGAACATGATACAACGTTTTTTAAGTGTATATACCATTACGCAGTAAGTTGCTCGGAGGTTGGGTCAGCGGTCAACGCAGTTTATACCGAAGTCAAAAATCTGCCATATTTATAACAGAACGCCCACACTCAACACCAAACTCCGTCCATCAGAAGGCCATACACCTGGACCGGGATAAATGGTAGGCCGTTTGGTGAAATACTGTTTATCCAGCAGGTTGTTGATGCTACCCCGAACGGTTACTTTGCCCATCCGGTAAGACGCATTCAAATCCAACAAACCATACGCTGGCACCTTTCCAACCGCGCCGCTGGCCGTTGGCATTACGGTATTGAATGGATCGGAGAATGTTTCGGCGGTATAACTGTATAAAAGTGTGGCACTCAAGCCTTTGTACAGAATCGTGCAGCCATTTCTAGAAATGATTTCCGGCACGCTTTCCAAGTGGTTTCCTTTCAAACTTTTGTTTTCTTGTCCATTTAACCGCAACGAATCGCCCAAATACCGCGCATGGAAATACGCCGTGGAGGTAAATAAATTCAGGTGGAAAGACTGCCCTAAGGCTATGCTGTACTCTGTGAACCATTCTACGCCGTACGTCCGCGAATCGCCCACATTGGTGCGGAACAGAATAACGGTATCTAACTCTGCATTGAATTGGGCTAGGCTACCAATTCGGTTGTTATACTGCAAGGCAAAAACCCCAATATCCCATTTTAGGCCGCCATTTGTGCCCCTCCAACCCATTTCGGCATTCCAACCAAAGGCATCTTTCAAGTCTTTATTAACCCGTTCGTAGGGGTTGGCTGGCACCACATCTTTAAACAACACCGGACGGTATGCCTGTGAAATACCTGCGTACAGTCGGCTGTTTTTGCCCACTAAATACTCCGTGTTGATGCCGAATAGCGGGAATCGGTGCTCAATGGTGTTGGCTAAATCTTTTTCAGCCGCATACACGGTGGTGCCCGACAGTTTGGAGGAGCCTATTTCCACACGAGCACCCGGGCTTAGAGACCATTTGGTGTTGATTTGAAATTTATTTTCGATGGAAAATGCGATGTTTTGACTCTTAAAAAACACATCGCGCCCCCAGCCCGTCGAATCAGTGGAGAAGTCAGCATCGGTGCCAGTGCTTCCTTTTCCTTGTTGTTGGCGGTTCATGTTGTTGTTAAAATATTGCACGCCGAGCACCATAGAAGATTCCTTGCCCAAAATCGAGTAATGATGGAGAAGGCGCATTTCGGTCGTACGGGAATTAAAAAGATCTATATCTACTTGACGGCCACCATATTGAAGGGTACTGGGCTGAATGGCATCCACCACATTGGCTGGGCGGTCAAACTGTACACTCCGCCGGCCGCCAAACACTCCAGAGGCCGTCCAAACCAACTTGGTTCGTGAACTCAAGTTCCAATCGGCAGAAAACGAAGGCACATATATTTCCGGGGTGTAGTAGTTGCGTGAGCGGGTAGATTGCCGCGGATTGGCTTCGAACATAGCATCCGTGAGTGGCCCCGGAATGCGGTATAAATAATTAGAGCGCAGCACTTGTGCCTTGAGAACTAGGTTTTTATTGGCATAATACCGGAGGGTAGCGCCTTGTCCGTCGTAATCAGAATTGGCTTGGTCGCGGTAACCATTGGACACCCGTTTGCTGTAAAAAACAGAGTACTCCAGTTTGCCCACTTTGCCTCCGAGGGCATTGTAAGTACTTAATAAGCCAAACGAGCCGACTGATTGAATACTTTCTAACCCGATGGCACGGGTGGTGTCGGGTCTTTTCAGAATATAGTTGAGCATGCCTCCGAACTGTGCGCCATATTGCAGCGCACCCGTTCCGCGCACTAGTTCGATGCGTTCAATGGCCTCCATCGGCAGACTAAAGTGGCTCGCTGGGTATCCATAAATATCCGAATTGGTCAACATCCCATCAGCGCGGATATTAAACTCCCAACCTCGGTGTGGGTCTAGTCCGCGGGTGCTAATATTGGTTTGATTGCCCGATCCATCCATGTCATAAACAAACACGCCGGGCACTTTAGCAAAAATTTGACGGGGTGTTTTTTCGGCAATATTGGCGTCGGTATTAGCGAGCCGGATGACCTCACTTTTTTTTCCTGACCACAGGTAGGGACTGTTTTGATCTTTTAAACGGCTGATGGTCGGCCCTTGTGCCCGCACGCTGACGGCATCTAACCACAAAGACTGCAAACTATCGGAACTTACTTGGGCTGCCACTTGCTCGCTAAAAATAAGCAAACTACAAACTAGGCTAAAAGGCCATTTTATCCATCTTGAACACATTTTCAATCTTGTTTTGTGCCGTGTTTGGTGCGCTAGTCGCGGAAAAAACCAAGGGCAAACGCAGGCTACTTTAGGAACGGTGATGGGTGCAAAGTTCCATATAATAGCCTGTTTTAGCCGGCAAACAAGATTAGAAAAGGCTTAGAGCGTGTTCAAATTTTATTGAACTGAAAATAAAAATTTAAATGCGCTCTAAAATCCTATTCCGGTATAAATCGAATAGAAAGGGAATTGACACAATGCCGGGTATTTTTGGCGGTCATTCGTTCTCCATCAAATACGTGTCCGAGGTGGCCATCGCAGTTGGTACAGATAATCTCCACCCGTTTCATGCCGAAAGAGTAGTCGGTATGGCGCGTAATCGCCCCCGGTATTTCATCGTCGAAAGAAGGCCAACCGCAGCCGCTGTCAAATTTGTCGGAGCTGTGATACAGCGGGGCATTACAGCGCCGACAAACAAACTGGCCTTTGGCTTTGAAATCATTGTACTCGCCCGTGAAAGCGCGCTCGGTGCCTTTATCCTCCATCACTCGAGCCTCTTCTGGGGTTAATTCATTCCATTGTGTTGGATTCTTTTCCATGTTTTTTTTATTTAACAAAATAACCGAACGAGTTTTAACGGGTATTCAACAGCAGCGTCAGGCGAGTGTTCACCAAAATACATCAGCGCGCTGGCTTAAACCGGTCGTCGGTAAGGGCTTCTAGGAATGCTTTAAGGTCAGATTTTTCTGCTTGGCTGAGGTTGAGCGGAGTATTCAGCAGGGTATCGCGATTGAATCCGCCGGGAATGGTTTGGTTGGGCGCATCATAAAATTCAATGACCTCCTCCAAGGTTTGGAACATGCCATTGTGCATGTATGGGGCGGTGAGGGCTACATTCCGCAGGCCTGGAACCTTAAATTTACCCAGGTCAAGGCTATCGCCTGTTATGTCGAATCGGCCTCGGTCGGCGAGGTTTCTGCGGCCGGTGTACAGCCCTACATTCCGAAATTCATCGCCCGTGAAATCTGGCGAAAAGTGGCAGTCAAAACATTTCCCTTTTTCCATAAACACCGTGCGACCGCGAATCGCGGACTCATCCATGCCCCCGGGGTTGCCTTTCGACCAACGGTCAAAAGGGGTATCGCTGGTTTCGAGGGTGCGCACAAACTCGGCCAATACCTCGGCGAGTTTTTCCGAATCGGCGGGCATGCCATAAAGTTGGCGGAAGGCTGCATCGTACGCGTCGTGGCGTTTCAGTCGCTCGATGACCAGCGGCAGGGTAGCGCGCATTTCCATCGTATCCTGAATGGGCAACAACACTTGCTGCTCGAGGGTAGCCGCCCGCCCGTCGTAAAAAAAGTGCGCACGAGCACTCAAGTTGGTGATTCCCGGACTGTTTCGCTTGCCCATCCGACGGCCTACACCTAGGCTAAATTGGGCGGTATCGCAAAAAGCAAATTCCTGAATATGGCAACTGGCGCAACTCAAGGTGCTATCCAGCGACAAAATGGGGTCGGAGAACAAGCGTTCGCCGAGGGCAGATTTTGTGATAACTGGTTGAGGGACAAAGGCATACGCCATATAAAGACATACCCCTAGCAGTGCCCATGTAATGCGACTTTTCATCCTGCAAAAGTAAAGTTTGCGACCGAAGGTTCTTTCATCTTTTCGACTCTTAGGAAAACATTTAATTTGCGGCTTAGTTTACCGTATATTTGTACGCTTTGAACGCCTTACAAGATGAGATGTTTGAATCCTTTTTCGTGCACAACCGAATTTTCAGCAAATATGAACACTTTTTTTACCCGAGTTACACTGCTACTGCTCCTCATGGGCTTTAGCCTTCCTGCCTGGAGCCAGCCACCGGCACCCGATTTTACGGTTACGACTTCCGATGGGGAAGTGAAACAACTATACCAAGACTATATCAATCTAGGCAAAGTAGTGGTTATTGAGGCGTTTTTTACCACTTGTCCGCCTTGTGCTGCGCACGCCCCGTTTTTTCAAAACCTCTATACGGACATGCAGGCTGCTTTTCCGGGCAAGGTAGAATTTATGCTCCTCAGCACCCTTCAAACGGACAATAATGTAAAGGTAGCCCAGTACAAAACCACGAGAAACTTGACGATGCCCGGTGTAGGTAAAGATGGGGGAAGCATTACCGCTTTGCAGCCTTATCTGAGTGGCACTTATGGCCCATTTCAGGGGACACCCACTTTTTTCATCATCGCACCGAGCACCGGACTGGTTAGTTTTAACATTCAGGGCAATTCGCCCAGCAACACGATGAGTCTTTTGCAAGCGAAAATAGAGGAGTTGCTGCAAAAAGAATGTAGGGTGCGAAATGCGTTTGGTGCTCCCTTAACCGACCTTCAAATACAGGTAGATGCCCCCAATTTTGATACCACACTGCTGGTGAATGGGGCCTATGAATTATTCAACATACCGGCACTCAAAAACACCGCCTACACCCTCAAGCCCTTGAGTAATGCGCCGCCCACCGGCCTTACTACCTACGATTTGGTGCTGATTTCCAAACATATTCTCAGCATCGCTCCCCTTGACTGCGACTGGCAACTGACCGCTGCCGACATCAATTGTTCGGGGAGCATCACTACGTTTGACATTGTGCTGGGGCGACAAAACATTTTGGGTATTATTTCGGATTTGCCTTGCGGAAACATGCGTTTTCTGCCCGATTCTGCTCTAGTCACCAACGGAAATTGTCAGGATTTCAGGGGTGTGTTTTTAGGTGATTTGAATGCTGGGCCTGCTTCTAATTGTTTTGCTGGCTCGGTAGATTCGCGTGCTGCACCGTTGGAATTGATGTTTGAAGACCGTGTAGTACAAGCCGAGGAGCGCGTATCTATTCCGCTCTTTTTCAATGCTTTACAAACCTTGGAGGGTTTCCAGTTGGCCTTGCAAAACAAGACAGATTGGGCTGAAATACTGGGAGTGACTTCGAGCGAATTACCTGATTTTGGATCCGATTGTTTTCATTTATCGGAGCAGCAACTGGCGGTTTCTTGGGTCTATCCTCATAGGCAATCCCTTTCGCCACAAACGGCTCTCCTAACGCTTGATATTCAAGCCAAAAAAGGGGGAAAACTTTCTGATATATTGCAATTAGCCGCTCAATCCATTGCCTCCGAGGCGTATGATGAAGCGGGCAAAATCCATTCTCTCCAATTGCGTGCGCTGCCTGCAATACCCGCGGTACGCATTTCACCCAATCCTGCGACCGATTTTGTGACGCTGCAACTCGATAGCCCTACTACGGGCGAAGGGTTGCTTCAATTCGTCAATGCACAAGGGCAAATTATAGGGGAAAGTAACCTTTCGTACAGCCGAGGCAGCACCTTTATTGACCTGCCAGTACCCACACAGGCGACGGGCTTGGTGTATGTGTTATTAAATGGTGTAGGGGTGGGCAAATTGATATTGGGACGGTAAGACCTTGTTGGGGTTGGGCGATTGCTCCAAAGTAAAAGCCCAAATAAGTTCTTATTGTCTGTTTAGAATGCTAATAATTGGGATCTTCACGGTTTCCATTTCTTCGGGTTGTTTAGCGGCGGGTATTTTTCAGTCGTTACTTTGCAACTTTTTCAATTGTCAGTCCTTGAACAATTATACTAAATAAAACGCAAAAATATGTCGCAATTAAAAGTATATTTTTGGGTTCACAGTCAGGCAAGGATAATACCAATGCCAATGAAAGTCCGCCACGCAAACCACCCCAACTAATTGTTTTCGCCTCTTTGTTTGTCAAGTTCAAGAGTTTAGGGAATAATAAATGTGGCAGATAAACGATGACAATTCTTGAAAACAATACGATTAACACGGAAATAAGTCCTATATAAATATACTTTAACTCAAAGTCAATTACAATTAGAACAAAAGCAATTATAATGAATAATACTGCATTTAAAATCACGTCCACTAATTCCCAAAATTTATGTACGTACTCTTGTGTTGTGTCACTCATGGTAATTTTTGGTCTAAAATTACCAATCATTAAGCCCATTGCCACCATCGCCAATGCTCCCGAAATGTGTATGTAATTGCAAAATGAATAACCGGCCATTACAAAAGCAAGTGTTAGTAGGACTTCTGTTTGATAATGGTCAGCCGATTTTAAAAGTAAATACAGGCTATAGCCTAAAATAAGCCCCATTAATAATCCACCAATAGCCTCTTGTAAAAACAAAAATCCAAAATGCGGAAAACTGAAGGTTTCTGTACTCAAAGTGTCTAGCAGTGCAACAAATATGACTACACCCACTCCGTCATTAAATAGGCTTTCACCTACAATGATGTGTTCTGTTTTTTTGGGAACATTTGCTTTTTTCAAAATTCCTAAAACAGCAATCGGGTCTGTCGGTGTTATTAATGCCCCAAAAATTAAGCAATATAAAAGGTCAATTTGTAAATTGAACAGTTGAGTTAGTCCGTAAAATAAACCTGCAATAATAATAGTTGAAAGTACAACGCCGCCTAATGCAAACGTTGCAATTGTTTTTATTTGTTTTTTCAAATTTTCCCAACTAGTATGTAATGCACCTGCAAAAAGCAGAAACCCTAATAAAATATTGATTACTATTTTGTCAATTTTAGCAAGTTCAATATAAGTTTTAATTTCTTCAACGGGTAGGTTAAACCACATTTTTGAACTGATGACAAACAAGGAAAGTATGGTTGATAAAACAAAAAGTCCGATTACAAATGGCAATTTTAATAACCGCTGATTCACATACGCAAACCCTGCCGACAAGCAAATTAAAATTGTAAGAGCAAGATATAAACGCATAATTTTTTTTTTGTATTCCGGAGATTTGCCCACCATCTGGATAAGTGAGCCAATATATTGGCGTCAAGGTAATGGATTTAGAGCGTGTTTAAATTTATTGAACTGAAAATAAATGGTTTATGGTTAAATAAAATTTAGGCGGTGCATCAAATGTAACGCTGAGAGAAAAGTGGTGACTACCGGGGTAAATACATAATTTTATGTGGCGGAACTCAAATATCATGTACATATCATGCCCAAGTTGCCACAGCACAAAAGTAAAAAAGAATGGCCATACATACTATGGAAAACAAAATCACCCGTGTAAATGCTGCGGTCCTCAGTTTGTGATAAATAACACGCATGCGGTCTGTACAAGTAGAAAGGAGCGCCTATCACTTCGTTCGATTTGTCGTGTATTCGATGTAAGTATGAACTGGCTACAAGCTTTTGCCCGCTCCGTAAGGCTACAGACACCTGTGAATCTTGGGTTGATCCTGTACACCGTTTGGACGCGGCACTAGTCACATTGGAGGTAGAGACCCGGCAGCCGCCAAGGCTTTTTGTAGCAAAATACCCGAAGAACTCAAAACTTGTAATTTTGAAACAGATGAGTGGGAGGCCTATAAAAGTATTGTTCCACCTGAAGAACATAAAGTTGGAAAAGACCTTACTTCCTATATGGAAGGCTCCAATGCCACCATCAGGGCAAGGGTCGGAAGATTAGTCAGAAAGCCCCCCTCTTTTTCTGAACTGGACGAATGGCATAACTTGGCAATCCAATGGTTTTTCTGGCAGTTTAATTTAGAACGACAGCATTACATTTGATGCATCGGCAAACCTTTTTTATTTTTTAGAAACACTTTACGGGCATTATCCGGGAAGGGTTACTAAAATGATACATCGGTCTTAAGTTGCCGGAGTTTTTTTTGCATTGGGATTTACAGCAGTACTATTGATATTTACT